>Ga0206858_1047_pt1 | contig 33249 bp, 29 predicted proteins | sample Alteio_BWOrgCont_46_FD_152622 | JGI IMG/M metagenome (GOLD analysis project Ga0206858, IMG submission 152622) | Enriched cells from forest soil in Barre Woods Harvard Forest LTER site, Petersham, Massachusetts, United States -... | ecosystem: Environmental > Terrestrial > Soil > Temperate forest >... | reverse complement strand
ACGTGGGAGTCAATGACGCCAGGGAAGACATGGAGGCCGTCGGCGAGAATGATTTCGGACGCGTCGCCGGAAAGTTCCGGTTCGATGGCAGCGACCTTTTCGCCGGAGATGCCAAGGTCGGCCCGCGCGATCTTATCGACGGTGACGACGCGCGCGCCACGAATAATGACGTCAAAGTTGCTCATGCTGTTGGACCATGAGGGAAACGAAGTCAAATAGAACGTCCAGAGCAACGAGGATGTCGTCCGGCCGCACCGATTCGTCCGGGTGATGGCTGAGACCGGCGCGGCAGCGGACAAACAACATGGCCACCGGCGTAATGCGGGCCATAATGGCCGCATCGTGCCCGGCCCCACTGGCCAGAGCGGTGAGTTCCGGCTGATGTTTCAGCGCGGCTTGGCGCAGCAAGTCGGAAAGTTCAGGAGAACACGGCACGGAAGGCGTTTCCTGGATGGATTGCCACGAACATTGTATTTGACGGTTCTGTTCGATAGAATTCAAGGATTGGCGGAAATGATCGCAGGCCTCCTGGCGCACCTGGTCGTCTTGATGTCGCGCGTCCAGCGAAAGTGTAACCGCGCCCGGGATTACATTGCTGGCATGCGGCTCGGCGGCGATCTGGCCGACGGTGGCGATCAAGCCGGAAATTTGCCGCGCGCGTTTTTCGACTTCGAGGATGAATGCGGCGGCGGCGCACAACGCATCGCGGCGGAGATTCATGGGAACAGTCCCAGCATGGCCCGCCGCGCCCCGGAATTCAATGCGCGCCCGGGTCTGGCCCGCGATAGCGGCGACCAAACCGACAGCTTGATTGGCTCGTTCGAGCACCGGGCCTTGTTCGATGTGCGCCTCGACGTAGCCGAGCAAATCTTCCGCGTTGAAGCGGCACGATTCCAGCCGCGCGGGGTCGCCGCCGAAAGCGCGGATCGCGTCGCTCATCTTGACTCCTGCGGCATCGGTGCGCGCCAAGTCCCGCGGATCGAAGCATCCCGCGACGGCCCGGCTGCCGAGGTAGGCGCTCTGGTAGCGCACTCCCTCTTCGTCGGCAAACGCGATCACTTCGAGGGAAAAAGGCAGCGCGCGGTTAGATTGGCGACATCGGTCCACGCACGCGAGGGCCAGCAAAACGCCTAGCATGCCGTCGAACCGGCCGGCATCCCGCACGGTGTCGAGATGCGAGCCCAACAGGAGAGTTTTGGCGCCGTCGCCGGGGTGGCGGCCAATCAAATTGCCGATGGCGTCTTGCCGCACAGACATGCCCGCCTGCTCCATCCAGGAACCGACAAGTTCATTGGCGCGGCGCATCCCTGGACCGGCAAAAAGCCGGGTCAATCGCGACGGTTCGTCACTGATTTGGCCCAGTGCGGCCAAACGTTCGACGACTTGTGCGGCAAAGTCCACGTTCAACTCCCTCGGTATGTCGAGTAAGACCAGGGGGAACACAACAACGGAACGTGGTACGACTCGCCGGACTTCAGGCGGAAACGCACGGGCACGCGGTCCAGAAACCGCTCGCCCGAATTCTGCTGGAAATACTCACCGACGAAGAAGAGCAATTCGTATTGACCGTTGCGGACCTCGACGCCCTGGAGCATCGGAGCTTCGGTGCGGCCGTCTGCGTTGGTGCGCGTCCTCTTGAGCAAAAGGCGCTGGGTCCCTCGTATCGCCCACAATTCAACCTTCATGCCGCCTGCGGGACGCCCGCGAGTTGTGTCAAGAATATGAGTGCTCAATTTGGCGGGCATAAATCAATCGTGGATGATGTCGCGCAGGCGCAGTTCGGCAATTTTGAAGATTTCCTCCAGCGCGGCGTGAACCTCTTGCTCGCGCGAGTTGGGCAGACGGCGCTTAAAACCTTCGAGGATGGCGTCCTTTTTGTTCAGCCGTGCGCAAATGACGAAAGGAAAGCCAAATTTCTCACGATAAGCCGCATTGTTGCGCTGGAAGAGCGCGATTTCCTCCGGCGAAAGGTTGTTCAATCCCGCGACGGTTTGTTCCCGCGAGGATTCCGCAGTCAGTTTTCCCATTTTGCCAACCAAATCGGGATGAGCGCAAATCAGGGCGAGCTTTTTCTCCTCTGGTGCGGCGCGGACTGTCTCGCACAACGCGGCCTGCAATTGGGCGGGAGTGGCAAAAGGACGTTGGGCGGCGGTTTCATTTGCGATCCACGGTGAGTCTTCAAAGACGGGGCCAATCATCCGGACGAATTCCGCCAGCGCCAGACAATTCAGTTCGGCCAGGCTCACGCTCTTTTTTATCGTGTCATCTCGCACACCAGCCTTACGATAGCCGCCGGCATTGGCAAAGCGATATGAAACTTTTGTGTCATTCCTACGGCAAAGCAAGGGTGCGGGTCCTTAAAGTTCTCCGCTCCGGCTCGCAGCATTCCATCAAGGAACTCAATATTTCGGTCATGTTGAAGGGGGATTTTGATGCGTCGTTCACGCGGGCCGATAATGGCCTCGTGATTCCGACCGACACGATCAAAAACACTGTCCAAGCGCTGGCACTACAATCCTTGGGCGAGGAAACGGAGGATTTCGGAATCCTCCTGGCGGAACATTTTATTAAGACTTACCCGCAAGTGACGCAAGCCGACGTGCGGTTAAGCGAACGGGCCTGGCAAAGAATGAGTGTTGGCAAAAAGCCACATGAGCACAGTTTTCAGGAGGCCGGTCCTGCACGCCTGTTCGCGAAAATCTCCTGCTTGCGCAGCCAGACCACGGTGCAATCCGGCATTGAGGATTTGCTCGTCCTCAAGAGCACTCAGTCTGGCTTTGAGGGATTTGTGAAGGATAAATACACCACGTTGACCGAAACACGCGACCGCGTTTTTGCCACGCAAATTAAGGCTTCGTGGATTTTCGAGCGCAAGCCCGCCAGATACAGCCAGACCAACGCCAGGATTCTTGAAGCGATGCTGGCAGTTTTTGCCGACACTTACAGCCCGTCAGTTCAGGCCACACTTTTTCAAATGGGTGAAGCAGCCCTGCAGGCCGCGCCCGAAGTGGGAATGATCAATTTGGCCATGCCCAACAAACATTGTTTGCTGGCCAACCTCACCGCGTTCGGCCTGGAAAATAAAAATGAGCTCTTTATCCCCACTGAAGAACCGCACGGGCAGATAGAGGGAACAGTGGTGCGGGAGGGTTTTCCACCCGCACCATTTAATCAGGCCTTTTAGGCTTGGCCGCCATAGCTGACATAATCGTCCAGATCCAGCAAATCAGCCCAAGTATGGATGTCCTCGCGGGTCTTGGTGATCTTTCCGATCATGTCCACGAAGAAGCCCAAGGTTTCGGCGTCGCTGGAGGGGCCACGCCGTTCCAAGTACGAAGACCATTGCTCGATTTCCCACTCCGAGGGCTTGTTTTTGGCATTGGCATTAATCCAATCCAAAATTTCGCCGTCGCCTTTGCCGGTCGCCAGTTCGGTTTTCAACGCCTGGGCCTCAATGCCTAGGAAACCAAGGATGCGCTGATCCAAGGGGCAATCGAAGTGGTATTCGCCGTTCTTGCCGATGATGGTGGCGCGGCCTTTGTCCAACATGCGCGGCAAGCCGGCGTAACCGCCCAGGCGGCAGCGTGGACTTCTTGGGGGGCGTTGGGTCAGATCGAGTGCTTTGATTTCAGGATTGCTCATAAAAAACTCACATTCTTTGTTAATGTTGTAAAACGATGATTTCGTTTCGTGCCAACATAGGGGTGAATTTCATTTTCGCAACCCGATTGGAAAGGGGTCACCTTGCGTTCCGTGAAGAAAGAGTCTGACGTGAATGAAATGGCCAAACGCACAGAATAAGGCGTTGACTTTCCTGTCCTGGAGTGCCTTTATGCGAGGAAGTGAATTGTGGTCACAAAAAGAAAACACCGTGTATTACAAATCGGCTTGCAACTCGAGTCCAAATGTAAAATTTTCGCGCCGGCGTCGAGCACAACTTGCGGCTTGAAAAAATCAGGGTGGATGCAGCAGGCCATGTGCATCGACAGTCCTAATTAAATGCAGTTATCAGGAATACATCACGTCGCGGTTATCTGCTCCGACTATGTTCGCTCGAAGCAGTTCTATACTGAGGTGCTGGGCCTCCGCGTGATTGCGGAAACTTACCGCGAAGCGCGCCAATCATACAAACTCGACCTGGCGATTCCAGGCGGCGCAGAGATCGAGCTGTTCTCTTTTCCTGGTTCACCCGCGCGGCCATCCTATCCGGAAGCTCAAGGACTGAGGCATCTTGCATTTAAGGTTGCTGATCTCGACGAATGCATAAGCGAGCTCCAGAGCAAGGGGGTCAATGTCGAACCTGTTCGACTCAACGACATGACCCATAGACGTTTCACTTTTTTTGCCGATCCTGACGGTTTACCAATTGAACTTTGTGAGGGAGCAGAAGAGAAATAGGATGGTCGCAGCCTTTTGAGAAGGTATGCGCATTGGGAGAATTTGAATGGTTACAGATCGGACTTTGGGCGGTCACATGGTTCAAGCCTGGCGAGGAGTGAGTTGATGCAAAACTGATTGATGTAAGGTCTTCCCCCACAATACAAACCATAATCGCCCTTGCAGACAAGTGGTTAAGGTTTTGTCACTCTTTTGGCTTATTTGAAAAGCCCCGCATTACTGGCGCATTCGCAGCGTCGCAATGGCTCCATTATGAACTGCCTTGCGGCCATTTTTATTTTCTTTCTGATGGTGTCGGCCAAGGGGGCGACGGGAACAATCCAAGACGTCCGGCATGTAGTTATCTTGATGCAGGAAAATCGGTCATTCGATCATTATTTCGGCAGCATGAGTGGCGTGCGGGGGTTTAATGATCGGAATATTCTCATGTTGACTAACGGGAACACCGATTTGTTCCAACCGGTGCAGACCACAACGCAAACCAATTATGTCTTGCCCTTTCATCTGCCGGCCCCGTGCATTGACGATGTGGACCATTCCGAGTCCACCGGACTGGCAGCCTGGGACCATGGAGCATGGGACAACTGGGTGCCGGACAAAGGCACGACAACGATGGGATACTTTAATCGAAGCGACATGCCGTATCATTATGCGCTGGCCAACGCCTACACCATTTGCGACAATAATTTTTGTTCATTCATCGGCCCGACGTTTCCCAATCGTTTGTATCTCTTCACGGGCATGATTGACCCAAACGGAATCGCCGGCGGGCCGATCTTGGACAATAGCAGTATTCCGCCTGGCGGTTTGACTTGGACCACCTATCCTGAACGATTACAGACGGCCGGCGTCAGTTGGAAAGTGTATCGCCCGCCTGGCGACTGGTTTGGCGACGCTCTCATGTGGTTCACCACGTTCCAAAACGCCGAGCCCGGGAATCCATTGTACGACTGCGGTATGGCCATAGTGGATGACCAAATTGCGGCGCTGGCGGCGGATGTCACCAACGGCACGTTGCCCGACGTTTCCTGGATCATCCCGAATATTGTCCAATCCGAACACCCGAGTGCTCCGCCTTATGCTGGCGAGACGTTTGTCCAGGGATTATTGACGGCACTGGCAGGCGATACCAATGTGCTCAACTCGACAGTTCTCATTATTACCTACGATGAGAACGGCGGGTTCTTCGATCACATCCCTCCTCCGATACCACCGCCTGGAACCCCCGATGAATTCGTCAACGCGCCGCCTGGAAATCAGAATTTCTACCTCAACGGTCAGCCATTGGGCCTGGGCATTCGAGTGCCGATGCTGCTGATTTCTCCGTGGACTCGCGGCAGACGAGTCTGCTCGCAACTTTTCGACCATACCTCCATTATCCGTTTCCTTGAGACTTGGACGGGGGTGCAAGAACCAACCATCAGCGCTTGGCGACGACAGGTCTGCGGGGATTTGACCTCGGCCTTTAATTTTGCCAATCCCGATTTTAGCGTACCGATACTGCCAGCCATTCCGCCGGTAACCAATTCGACGATTGTTGATCCTGTCGTGCCCTCACCGCAAAGCATCCCGTTTCAGGAAACGAATTCGAAGGTGGCCTGTCCTCTGCCTTACCAGGCTAACGCGAATTCCACTCTTGGCACTCTGAGCAACCAACTGATCATCGGGTTGACCAATGCCGGCTCCGCCTCCGTCCATTTTGCCCTTTACCCGTATGTCGGGCAAAATGGCTATCCGCAGCAATTAGACGTACTCCCGAGCGGATCAACGAGCTATTCGTTCACCATCAATCCTTCGGCAGGAGGCTCTTATGATTTGGCGTGTTTTGGGCCAAACGGATTTCAACGAAGATTCGCCGGAAACCTGAGCGCTGAAGGTGGACAAATTGAGGTTTCTTCGGTCATTGATGGCCCGGCTGGGACGCTCCTTCTCAATCTGACCAACGGCACCGGCTCAAATCTCAATTATACGATAGTCGACAACTACTCAACCAACGCGCCCGTCTTGGTCTTGGTTCCTGCGGGAAGCGCGGGGACAAGCACGCTGACGCCTGCTGACGGCTGGTACGACCTGCTCATCACCAACAGTGGTGAAACCCATTTTCTGAGGCGGCTTGCGGGACATATCGAAACTGGGGCCTTTTCGACGACCGAGCTGCCTGCTTCTTTCGGCAACAGCCCGACCAATGCCACGGCGGCACCTAACAATACGTTGGGACTAAGCTCGCTAGGGCCGATCACCAATTCCCTGGTCCCTTCGCTACTCAGCGTCGCCAGCAATCTAGTCGCAAACAACCCACTTCCAACGGGGCCCGGCCCGCCGTCGCTGTTAATGGGAGCTTATAGCGGTGGCATGGCCTTGCTGTATCCGTCCTGGGCGTCTAACGGCATCCTCCAGTTCAGTCCAGACCTCACGCCAGGTTCCTGGCTGGCACTGAGCGTAACCTCAAGCGTCTTCAGCAATTACAACCTCATCGTCCAACCCGCTACCAATGGCGCCAGATTTTTCCGACTGACCCAATAAAGATTCGGGAAGTTCAGGTCTTGTTCTTGACGCGCTTGACCCAATCCTGATTCTTCAAATACCATTGTATTGTTTCGCGCAGGCCAGTTTGAAAGGTGTGCGCAGGGACCCAGCCTAATTCTCGCTCAATCTTGCTGGCATCAATGGCATAGCGCCGATCATGGCCCGGCCGATCCTTGACAAAGGTGATCAGGCGCCGCGACTCACCACCCAATTCAGGTGCCAACTCGTCCATGATGTCGCAGATCAACTCCACAATGCGAAGGTTCCGCCACTCGTTATGGCCTCCAATATTGTAGCTCTCTCCGTCCTTGCCTTGTGTAAGCACCTGCCATAGCGCCTGGGCATGATCCAATACATACAGCCAGTCGCGTACGTTCATGCCGTCGCCATAAACCGGGATCGCCCGCCGTTGACAGACGCTCTCGATAATGACCGGAATAAGTTTTTCTGGAAATTGGCGGGGGCCGTAGTTGTTAGAGCAATTGGTCGTGACCACCGGCAGCCCGTATGTATGGTGATAGGAGCGCACTAAAAAATCGCTGGCGGCTTTGCTGGCCGAGTAGGGGGAGTTGGGAGCATAAGAGGTTGTCTCCGTAAAAAATCCCGTCGATCCTAGGCTTCCATAGACTTCGTCTGTCGAGACATGATGAAACCGTTTGCCGTTCCAATCAGCCCCCCACGCCGCCCGTGCCGCCTCTAGCAAGTGAAACGTCCCCACTATGTTAGTTTGGATAAAATCACCTGGACCGGTGATGGACCTGTCCACATGCGACTCAGCCGCGAGATGCAAGATATGAGTCACCGCATGGCGGATGACGGCGTCCTTGACTGCAATTTTGTCCCGCAAATCCACTTTTTCAAAGACATACTTCGGGTGACGCTCCAAGCCTTCCAGATTTTCCAAGCGACCGGCGTAGGTCAGGCAATCGAGGTTCACCAAGCGGTGAATTTCGGACTTGTCGATAATATGATGGATCAGGTTGGAGCCTATGAAGCCAGCTCCGCCTGTGACGAGCAAGTTCATGGCAGGGGTTTCCATTGATGCAATGATTCCTCCAGGGCCTCCTCCACTGGCCGCATGGATATACCGGCAGCCAGCAGCTTCGAAACGTCCATAATGCAATTGGAGCGGGGTGTTTTGGCCGCCACGCGGTAAAATTCCTCGTCGTTGGCCCAAAATTCAAAAGAGCGCCGCGGCTTGAGTATTGCCTGAATCATCTCGATCACCTGCCGGGAAGTGACAAAGCCCGGATTGGTTACATTATAAATCCCAAATGGTGCCCGTCGGTGCCACAAGTCCAGGCAAGCGGCCACAAAGTCCGCCCGGTGGGAGAGCGAGTTGGCGTTGTCGTAAACCTTGGGATAATTTTGCAGTTTACTAAGATAATTGCGGGGGTCGTCTAATTGATCAAAGGGAATGCGCAAGCGCCAGATATAATTCTGGCCCACACCCTTAACGGACTCCTCTCCCAGTGCCTTGGTTCCGCTGTAAAAACTGCACGGCGGACGGCGAAAACTGAAATTCGGCTCGTCCTCTTCGTTAAAGCCATGGAACAAGCCGGGATTTTTCTGTAGCAATGACTGCAAGGCCGCCTGAGTCAAATCGCGCTCCACACGAACGCGGCCATCGGTCTCCACTTTTGCACCAGAAAAAATGCAGCCGGAGGATATGTGTCCCCAGGGAATACCCAAAGTGGCGCAAGCGTGGGCCACCGTTACGGGAAACAAAGTGTTGCCTTGCAAAGTATCGGCTCGGTGCTGTTCACACGCGTCGACATTGGGTTTGCCGGTATACCCCGCCGCATTAATTAGAAAATCCGGCTTGGTCCGGCGCAAAAATTCCAGCAATGAATCAAACCGGGTGTAATCGGTTTCGGCTCGCGAGGGCGCAACAAACGGCAGTCCCCGCTCACGCAGAGTAGCCACGAATTGCCGCCCCATGTACCCGGTGCCGCCTAGAAGAACAATCATATTAATGAGCCGCCTCCGTCAGGACGCGATTGAGGTAATCGCGATATTCGCAGTTGGGCATGCCCGCAGCCAGCTTTTCCAAGTTGTCCCGGCTCAGGAATCCGCGCCGGAAAGCCGCCTCCTCCGGGCAGCCAATTTTTATGCCTTGCCGTTTCTCAATGGTTTGGACGTAAGCGGAAGCCTCATGCAGGCTGCTGCTGGTGCCTGCATCCAGCCAGGCGAAGCCCCGGCTCAATTGAAAGACGCGCAACTGGTCACGCCGCAAATACTCCAAGTTTACATCAGTGATTTCCAATTCACCGCGCGGGGACGGGCGAAGATTTTTCGTAATCTCCACCACTTTGTTGTCGTACAAGTAGAGCCCCGGCACCGCATGATGGCTGCGCGGCTGCCGGGGCTTTTCTTCGATGGACAGAGCCCGCCCGGTACCGTCGAATTCCACCACTCCGTACCGTTCAGGATCGTGAACGCGATAGCCAAAAATGGACGCTCCTGTCTCGAAATCCGCAAATGCGCGTTTGAATCCATCGGCTCCATAAAAAATATTGTCGCCTAAAACTAGCGTGACGGGGTCGACACCAATGAACGATTCGGCGATCAAAAAGGCCTGGGCAATGCCGGCGGGTTTGGCCTGTTCACGGTAATCGATGGACAAGCCCCAAGAGGTTCCGTTGCCCAAAAGTTGACGAAAGCGTGGCAAATCGGCGGGCGTCGAAATAAGGCACAATTCACGCACCCCGTTCTCGATTAGCGTGGTCAGCGGATAATAGACCATCGGCTTGTCATAAACCGGCTGCAATTGTTTGCTGGCGACCAACGTCAGTGGGTATAATCGCGAACCCGCGCCACCCGCGAGAATAATGCCTTTAATCATGGCTGGATATTAAACGGTTTTGTATGTTTGTTTCAAAGTTGATGTCGGCAGGCGACTGAAGTTTGCCGTGAATGTCCAGCCAAGTTGAGGCATTTGGTTGATTGGTAACCTCTCCGCGAAGAATGGAAAGAATCAAGTCATGAGTCAGCACAGTATTGAAAGGCCTCGAATAGGTGATAGCTGCCTCATCGACGGGAGCCTTGACTATGAAAGGCACGCGATAATCCCGCCGCCCATCGTAAGTTTTCGATCTTCGCCATGAATGATCGGAACTCAGGATGATCCATGTGTTGCTCTTCAGGCCAGAAATTTCAAGGGACTGCCGTAATTCACCCAGCTCGTGATCAGCCAGCGCAAGATTATTGAAATAGTGGTCGGGAGAGGAAGACCCTACTGGAGAAAGCACGTTTTTTTCCGGCAAAAAAACGAAAGGGCCGTGTGGTGGCGGCAAGTGAAGGAGAATCAAACCATAAATTGGATTCACAACAGTTGAATCAGCATCTCCTAAACTGTCTTTGCAAATGTTGATAAAGAGTTGTCTGGCATGAAATCTCCAAGCCAGGGAAGTGACCTGTTGCTGGATTGATCCGCCCAAGGTCGTCGAGCGCGCGGGTTGGAATGACGGATATGAATACCAGGAGCAATAATTAAGGCTCCCTGCGAGGACTCGAGCGTAGGGATGAAGCCATCCGACGAGCGCCGTGTTGACGCCTATATCACGCGCTTGCGAAAAGACAGACGGTAAGACGCCCCAGACCGTCTTCTCTCTCATGCCGCGCTGGGTAAGCAACAAATTGCAGCCGTCCACCTCAACAGCCAATAAACTCCGCCCTGAAATCAGAGCAGGCATGGAAATGATGGTGCCGTCGCCAGGTTCATGGGCCTCGCTCGCGAACAATGACTCTTTCCGCAAGCGATCGAATTCGGGCAACTTCACGCCAGCAGGTCGTTCCTCGAACGCAAGTCGATAATCCGTTTCGTCAAAAATGATCCACAAGACGCGCGGTTGCCCTTGTCGTAAATTGAAAACCTGGGGTAGTGGAACAGAAGAATTGCATTCATTCAGATCAACTACGTTTAAGCAGAGAAGAATGATTTTGACTATGTTGAAAAGAGCCATCGGGAATGTTACTCCCACGACCATGGCAGCTACGCGCGAAACTTGGCGGTGTTTCCAAATTACCAATGCACAGACGGCCAGAAAGGAGAGCCTTACTATCGGGCGTTGCAGGAAGGGAGACAGATCTACTCCCCATACCTCGTTCAGCTGCATGCGTATAAACTCCACCGGAATGATCAGCAAACCCAAAAATACTAGATTTAACACAAGGCTTAGTATCCCACCTCGGAAACGCTTACAAGCGGCCATCCCCAGCCAGATAATCAATGCAAGCCCCAATATATTTATGGCCAAGGCTACGAGCTCCACTCGAAGGACGGGCTGTTTTCTCAAGTAATGTCCGCCAAATTTGAGCAGGTCGAACCACACTTGAACGAAGCAGCAGTTGGCTATTGCTAGCGCTACAATCCCTTCCTCTATTTTCCTCTTGCGCGAGCACGTAAGCAGCGGGGCTACCTGAGAGTCTCCAGTGGCTGGCGCAGGACGGCCAGGCTGGCTCAAGTGTTGCCTCTCCTTTTGAGACAATACATCGTACGTCTTGTGCCCGGCAATAAGAGCGATCGGACAATGTGAAAATGGACCGAGCATGCTCGCTCAAAGGATTTTTCATCCAACTCCGAATGCAACTGCGCACGTCCTCGTGTAAGCAGGCAGAACATGGCGTCCTGCGGCGCTATAAATTCGATGACGAGCAACGAAGTGGTCAAGTCTGCGGCAAGTTGCAGTACCTCCTCCAACGGAACACGTTCCGTCACCAGCAAATGATGAAGAAACGCCAGCATGAGCAAGCCATCAAAAGCGCCTGTGGCTCGGCCAAGAAAAGACGGACATTCGCAATTACGCCACCCAACTGACGGGCTGGGGTGGGCCAAATCCACGACTAAGGGAAGAATTCCTAGTTTATTCTCTTTTGCCTTGAAAAATAGGTCGCCTATGCAAACCGGATCGAGGTCAATCGCCACGACTTCCGCTCCGCCTTGCGCTGCCAGGAAGCTAAAATGCCCTGCATTAGCGCCAACATCCAACACCCGCTTGGGTTTAAATTGGGCCAAGGCCTCTCGTACGAACTTTTCCTTGTTAGAGAAAGCTGGGTCATTGTAGCTATGCGTGGCCATGTAATCCGACCACGTTGACTTGCGTTTAGTTGGTGGGCGCAGCGAATCCAAGGCGCAGCTTAACCGCTGCAAGGCCGAATCAAGAATGTAGAGCGCCTTCTTTGTGTCCGCCAGAATGCGCTGCTGATAGAATTGTTGAGCATTTCTTTGGGCTTTTCGCGACAGCCAAGTCGGGATTGTCACGAGAGAAAGGAGTTTCGGCTTCAGCTTTTCCAGCGGTCCGCAAAGCCGGTAAATCTCCTCCGGCTCAAGTCCGTCGGGACGAGTGAGAAACACATCCGCCAAGCGCACTCCCCACCGTTTGCTGGCGAGTAGGGGTAAAAGAAATGTGCGGACAAATTGCGCGTAGGGTTTCCAGATTGCATCGCCCGGATGACGGCGCTCGAAAGATAAAGCGTCTATGAACACCGGCTCATTGCCACGAAACAATACATTGTAAGGGGTTGCGTCTTTGAGCCCATAGCCTTCGGTCAACGCGGCTATGGCAAGATCCAAGGTCAAACGTCCAGCGGCCCAGAGCATTTCCGGCGGCCATTCGTACGGGTAACTCCGAAACCAAATGCGATCATGCTCGAATATTGCTCCGTTTGGCTGCTCGGCCAAAATGGAAATAAAGGAGGAACACTCAGCGTGGCCGGCGAATTCATCTTCAGTGAGGCGGCGGGCGGATATCAAGCGCTTGTCTGTAACATAATCGCGCGCGGTCCGCGTTCTGAGAAAACCCTCAAATTCAGCGACATTTCCAGGCCGAACAAAACGGAAAACACCATCTCCAGAAACGTAACAGCACCCCGCCGGGTCGCGAAAAGTCATCCCGTTCAGAGTCATTATCCAATGTCCTTTTCAATTGGACGTTGCACAACGCCTCTTTCCGCCACCGAATTGTTTTCATGACTGCGCCCGAAAACTCGCCCTAATCGTCTTCCAAGACTTTTATGCGCCTTTCTCAAAGTGAAACTCCAACCCAAAAACGTGGCCAAAACAATTTGCCAAATAAGTACTCCTGAGGCCGGTTCAACAAATGCAGAAAAATGCACAACGGAATGTTACTCGGGCTTTATTACCAACTCAGCTCTTGCGTGCTTTCCTTCAAGATTTAGATGAGGTTTTAGCTTCTTCCTTATTACCATAAGTTCCATACCCAGATCCATACCCGTAACCATGGTAATGAGAGTAATAATAGCCACCGAGGCGACGATTCGGCAATAGGTTCAACACAATTCCTCCAATGGGGGCGTTAGCTCTTTTCAGCAACTGCACAGCTCGCTCAACGCCCTTGCGAGACGTCTTGCAGCCATGCACCACCAACACCACCGTTTGCACTTTGCCAGCCAGAAGAAGCGTGTCACTTACTGGCAGAAGCGGCGCGGTGTCGATCACGACGCGGTCAAAATAAGTCAAGCCTTCTTTGAGCAATTGCGGGAAATCTACTTGCGAAAGTAATTCCGAAGGGTTAGGCACCGCGCTGCCACTGGGCATCCAACATAATTTGGGAAGCTCCGGGTGTGGCCGGCATACCTCCTCGAATGTCGTACGTCCCAACAGGAAATCAGTGACACCCGGCAACTTATGGCGTTTCTGGGTGAAAAATTCCTCTACCATCGGACGGCGTAAGTCCATATCAATCAATAGTGTACGCAATCCTTGTTGCGCGAGGCTGGCCGAATAGTTCAGAGACGCGAAGGTCTTGCCTTCGCCTGGCAGCGAGCTTGTGAAGAGGTACGTCTTCCGATCCTTTTCACGACCAAGCATTGAAACGGCCGCGCGCAAAGTTCGAAAAACCTCCGCCCCGGTGGAGTTGCCATCCCCGGTGGCGACCAATTTGCCTTTTTCACGCTCGTCCTTCGGCAACTTGGGAACTGTTCCTAATACTGGCAACCCCAGATAAAGCTCCACTTCATCGACGGTGCGGAAGGAAATGTTAATGGACGAAAGCACAAAACTGATTCCCATTCCGCCCGCCAAACCGCCAAAAATGGCCAGCGCAAATATAAGCTTGGCTCTGGGAGAAACTGGCGTTTCAGGAATCAAAGCGGGTTGAACGACGTGAATTCTTTCCGGCGTGATTTTCTCCACCACCGAGGTTTCGCCAAGCCGGTTTATGATGTTATCAAATTGTGCTTTGTCGGACTCCACTTTCCGGGAGAGAAGTTTGGAATCGACGGCGGCATCGCTCAGTTGCATCGCATTGCTTTCGGCCTCCTTCAATTGCGCTTCTAAACCTTGTTGGGATGTCAAAGCATTTTGAAAAGCAATGCGAAGGCTCTCCTGCATGCGGGCACGCGCTCTCAGCACGGTGGTGGCAAGTTGTTGCTTAAGGCCATCCAAAGTGGCCGCGGCCAGTATAAACTTGGGGTGCTTTTCACGATAGCGCAGTCGGATCGCCACAAACAAGTCCTGCTGCCTCTCAACTTCGCTGGCAATTTGGACTACGTCTGGGTCGATGGCGATTTGAGGGTAGGCCAGCAACTCATCGATTTTAGTGCTCATCTTTTGCGAATCCTCATAAGCGCCCCTGGCCTGGACAAGGCTTGCGTTAGTTTGCGTGAGCTGCTGGCTCAATTCTTTAAGCTTCGGCGTAACAATGTCCTGCTCGGCCAACAGGGAAACCGAACCAATTTTCCGGCGATAATCCTGCAAAGCGCGCTCGGACGCTTCCAGTTTTTTCTGTTGCTGCTCAGCTTCGAGCTTTAGAAAAGAGTTTGCACCCAAAGTGGTGGCGTGTTGCATAAGCGCGTCCTGCCCAAGATAAGTCTCCACCAGCGAATTGGCCAAACGAGCGGCTAAACGAGGGTCCGTGTTTCGCACGGCAATGTTGATCAGGCGCGTATTGCGAAGCAACGAGGCTTTGACGTTATGCGATAATTCGGCGACGGCTCCCTCCCGCGTCAGCGGCTTAGACCCATTTGTCGCAACCGTCATTTCCGGTGGAAGCATGTGATTTGTCTCCAGCACTCGTTCTAATAAAGACGGGTTGGATAATTTTTGAGCAACAGTGTTTAAAACTTCCAACCCGCGCATATCTTCAGATACCACCTGCTCGGCTTTGACAACTTTTGCATCCTCCTGCTCCACTTGAACTGTGCTGATCGCTTCATAGACACGTGGAGCCCTCTCCACGTAGACGGCGGCAGCAATCACCGCCAATACCACGCAAGAAACTATGAGCCAGCTCTTTTCCAACAATAACCGGATGATTCCATGCACATCCACAATTGGGCCGATGGAGGAAGATTCCTGGGGTGGGGGCAAATCAAGGGGATCAAGGTTTGTCATAAATATTACGAATTGGGATCAAACTTCTAAAAAGTCCTTTCGCCAACATTGATAATGTCGTCTGGAAGAATTTCAAACGGCTTTTTCTTTGCGTTTTTTTCCATTTCGCGGGCATCTAAATCAAACACGCGAGGGGACCCATTTTCGAGACGCCGAACCTTCACCTTCGAAAGATCTCCCAGCCTGGTAGATCCGCCTGCCGTCGCAATGGCTTGCAACAAATTCACCGACTCGTTTTGCGGAAAATCAAAACTGCCGGGGCGTTGCACCTGGCCCATCACGGCAAAATGACGCCCGGCGAATTTCTCGACGATGAGGTTGACTTGCGGATTGACCAAATAATCCTTGTCGTAAAGATGTTGAATCAGAGCAGTGGCCTGGCCGGTGGTCATACCGCTTATTTTCACCTGATTCAGCAACGGCAGCATGACCATGCCGTTCTTATCAATAATGGTCTTGGTTTTCAATTCATCTTCCTGATAGACCGTGACTGTGATCTCGTCGTTGGGGCTCAACCTTCGATCGGTATCAGGTATGGAATTGTTCGTCGCTTCAGGCTGGATCAAAGCAGGCTGGCTTGTGCCTGGCTCAACGCTCGTGGTGCCGGTTGGAGTGGAGCTGACAGGCTCGTTGGAGCCAGCAAAAACTGCTGAGGCACAACTTGCCGCAAGACAAACCGAGAAGAACATGCTGATGCAACGAGGCTTCGAAATCATAAACAATAATACAATTCTCGTGGTATAATAGCAGGGTGACTCAAAAAGACAAGAAAAATTTGTTGCTGGAAAGAACGCAAGAACATAATTATCGCAACTTTCGGCCCTGAGGGTGGCTCGCCGCTCTCCAAATCCCGGTGAACCAAAACAATGGCCGCCTCAGCGGTTGGTTTTCACCCGCCCGGCCCTGGCACGTTTTACCAGATCGCCGATGAAAATAAGCCGATTCCGAAGAAAATTGCGACTCCGAGAAGCCCATTGATTCGGTCTCGGTTTTGCCTTCGTCTCTGATTATGAGATTTCATGAGTGGGCGGTTTAGGAACCAGTGATTGGCGTGGCGACCATTCGCGCCTCATCCCACCGCCCAACGCCGCGAGAGGCAGCTCAAAACTGCGCAGAGGATGAGGAACAATGCGAGGACCGAGTGGATTTGAAACGGAAAATCGAAGCAGGCGTGCAAGAGGCATCCGCACAACGGAATCCATAATAGCATGACAAAGTATTTATTTCCGTAAACGCCGCCACTCCAAAACCAGTGGGAAAGAATCAGCAACAACATTAGAAAGACAAGCACGGCGCCAAACCGCCCAAACATGATCAGCAACTCCAGCCAGTCGTTGTGCATGTAGGCCAGCCAAGCGTCATTCGTCAGCGGACGATAAAGCTGATACAATGTTGCAAAAGTTCCCGGCCCAGTGCCAAATAAAGCATTATCCTGCGCCATGTAACGGCCTGAAACGTAAAGCCCTTCCCGCCCTTCGTATCCTTGGTGGATCATTTCCATTCTGGGCGCAAGGGTTCTCCAGCCTAACAATGCTCCACTCGCTAACACACCGGCAAGTAAGAGGAGGAGCGCTGCCTTGGCGGTCCAATGGCTGCGCCATTGCGCCACCAATAAAACGATCATAGCCATTATAAGGTTGATGGCCATCACGATGAAGCCGCCGCGGCTGGCTGCCACGATCGGGCAAATGGCCATAATTATCACGCAGGGCAACAGGACGGCGACCCTGTTGCGTCGAGCCACATTTTGCGCGGTCTTGTCCCGCCGCAGCGGACTCACGCAGGCCCACCAAAATCCCAGGACCGCAGGCCAGAGCAAATTGAAATACTGCGCGGCGTTGGCGCGATAAGCATAGGGGCCAAACTGATCCTCTACATTTTGATTGTAACGAGGCACAATCAGCCAGAGCAATTTGTTTCCGCCTTCCACGCGCTGCATCACACCTTCAATGGCAAGCAACGTCCCGTTAAGAGTCAAAATCCAAAACAAACGGCGCAAGCGAACGGGCAAGCGAAACCAGGCTTGGTAGGGAGGACGTCCGATGTCGAACCGCGCTGCTTCTCGCGGAGACAATGTTAGCAACCAGTCGCGCAACGCCCAAAATAAACCGGCCAAGCCCAGCAACATCCAAAATTCCGCCCAACTACCGGCCTGATCATAACTGTGCGGCAGCCAAGGAATTGCGTTGCGGTATTCAAAGTTCCATTGGTCGGGATGATAAATCGCGCGCGCATTCCATGCGCTGATCAGGCAGTACAGCAAAATGCATGAGGTACCGCCAGCCAGCAACCATGTGAAGCGACGTTCGGATTTCAACCAACGCCCCCCCTCATCACTGCCGGAAAACCTTGTCCATTGAAGCGGTTGATGGCCGCAAGCCCGGCTCAACAATTTGCCTAACCAGAGCAGTCCAAGTGCAATTCCAACGTCATTCATGACATGGATGGACCAGGCTTGAGTTGTGCCAAAGGCCCACGGCCCGAATAGAATTGCGAAGTAGATCAGGCCTTCCGATATCCAGGTGCTTATGTTGTCAAATATTCGGCCAGATTCTTTGAAAATCATCGCAAGAGTTCAAACATGGCGTGCCAAGAAAAGGCAAAGCGAAGAATCTACACCTTCCCGATTCGTCGCGCCAAGCATCCCTGCTGGGGAAATCCTGACCGGGACGGACGACAGCTACCCGGCCACAATCCAAGTTTAATAGGCATTTTTCTGTCGGAGGAAGGTCATGATCATAATGCGGATATCCAGGCCAATGCTCCAGTTTTCCAAATAATAGAGATCGCAATTGACGCGTTCTCTTAAATCCGTATCTCCCCGGAATCCATTGACCTGAGCCCATCCAGTAATGCCGGGATAGCTGAAATAGCGGACATTGTAATGAGGAATCTGCGAACTTAACATTTCAGAATGGAAGGAGCGTTCCGGGCGCGGCCCGACAAGGCTCATGTCTCCCTTGAGCACATTCCAAAATTGGGGAGTCTCGTCCAGGTTCCACTTGCGCATAAATGTGCCGCACCGCAAAATCCGAGGGTCATTACGAAGGGTGGACTGGTTAATATGATCGGTCTTATCGGCCCCCATCTTCATGCTTCTCAGTTTATACATTTTGAATTTACGGCCGTTTCGGCCAATGCGTTCCTGATCAAAAAAAATCGGGCCGGACGATTCGCGAGAAATCATCATCCCAAGAACGGCAATCAGCGGAATCGAGAGTGACAAACCTACCAGTGCGCCGACGATGTCAATGACTCGTTTGATCAGCCGGTTTGAAAAACGGTCCAACGGCAGTTCGCTCACTCCCAGCACAGGCACGCCACTGATGGTTTCCAACCGCAGTCTGGAGGAAAGAATTTGAAAATAAGAGGGGATCACTTTGAACTGTGCGAATTTCATTTCGCACAGATTCACCATCCCGATAATTTCGCCCATGTTCATGTAAAGGTCCGCCAGGATGACGATATCGGCGCAACGTTTTTCCAAAAGATCAGGCAGACTGTGATAATCGCCCAAAACCGACACCGAGGGCGGTGGTTGATGGTACTGCCAGCCTTGCGGGGACGGAACGCAGCCGAGGATCTCATAAGGATGGCTATAATCATTTCGAATCTCCTTTTGTAATTGCTCGGCTTCCTTTCCCCATCCCACAAACAGAACCCGCTGCCGCAAATTGACCGAAAAGAATCCCAGGCGCATGATTTTGAAAAGAACAAAGCGCCAGGCGAGCAGAGCAACCAGCACGCAAACAAAGGAAGACAGCATGAACAAGCGCGAAATCGGCGGATCAAACTTGAGAATCAAACTCACCGCCAGATAAGCGAAGAGCCAGAAGATCGTGCCCTGCACCAGTACTCTAGCGATCCGGAAATAACGGATGAAACAGTTCCGGTTGTAGAGGCGCAGATAACTGAATGTTCCCAGAAGAAAGACGGTGCCCATCACCAGCAAATAAAAGTAATCAAAAAATTTTGGGAGTATTTTGAGATCAAAAGACCAGGGAATCAAACCGGAATCAAAGCGTACCCAAAAGCCAAGGATCAGCCCGGCAAAAATCACCAACGCGTCTCCAAACAACGCCATCGTCACTACAAATTCGGCGGTCAATTGCCACGGAAACTTGTTCCCGGTGGAAACGGATGGCGTCTTTGTCTCCTGGTCGTTTGAATTCAAGATTGTAGATTTCTCGTTCATGGACTTATGTAAGGCGGCCATCCAAAGAAGCAAAGATTCCCTCCGGGGCCGTACGTTTAGATCTCCTCAATGTAATGGTGAACTCGAATCCGCTTAAGATAGTGGATGTAGAAAGCATCACCATCACGCTTGACTATGATTTTCAACCATCCGTCGGTGTGCCGATGGCAATGACACGAAAACCATCGGACGGACGCCTGGCGGTAAGGTCATGGTTCTGTTGGGCCGCCGTCTGGACGCTGGCTAGCTGTTTCAATTCTCTAAGCAAATCCAGCACGGCTCCACGGTTCTTATTTCCCATTCGTGATGTCTGAACAATGCGTGGGTTTCCTTCAAGCGTTGTAGAAACTACCGAGTGTCATCTTGCTGGCCGAAGAAATTCGCCCGCGTGTTGTTGTCCACTCCAGACGTCCCATTCGGCAGCCGAAAAAGCTGCAACTACCTCGGAGCCAATAAGTCCAGCAGACTCTGTGGTTCGAATCTTGTGGATTCCCATGCTTCAAGAATTGTCAAGTTTGGCACAAACTTTAGTAGACGCTACAGCAACTTTGGGCTTTTGCGAGCTCCAAAATTAACGATTTTTCATCGAACGTCACCGGCACAGGACGGCCATTCGTAATCCGCAAATAATTCCGGGTAATGCTTGCAGAGAAAGGCTTTAATCTCAGATCGAAAGCGTTCCGGGCGGAAGCGCTCGGCGTTTGCTCGGCATATTTGAGGAGGATAGCGGTTTGGTTCATCTTCAAATCTTCGGATGACTCCAATTAATGATTCAGGCGTTTGCTCGTCGAAAAAGGCACCCGTCCGCCCTTCAACAACAGTGTCGAGAGCGCCCCCTGCTCGGTAAGCAATGACAGGCCTGCCGGCGGCTTGTGCTTCCAAGGCCGTAATGCCGAAGTCTTCAAGCTGTGGATAGAGAAAGGCCCGGCAGCGTTCGAAATGGTCCTTGATGACTTTAAACGGCTGCCAGCCCATCAAACGCACGGTAGGTCCCGCCAATTTCCGCAGGGATGCCATTTCCGAGCCTTCACCTATAACCACGAGGGGCAATTTCAAACGATTGAAAGCAGCGACGGCCAGATCCACGCGCTTGTATGGCGCCAATTGCCCCACTAAAAGGTAAAAGTCTTCAGCGTCCCTGGTGAAATCAAAGGCGGCGACATCCACCGGTGGAAAGATCACGTCCGATTCGCGGCCATAAAAGCGCTTGATGCGCTCCGCTACAAAAGTTGAAATGCCGATAAAACGATCGACCCGCTGGGAAGCCGCGTAATCAAAGCGCCGCGCCCGCGGCACGGTCCATCGGAACACAGCGCGCCCAACCATCCCCAGGTTCCGGGTGTTTTGGGCATAAACTTCCTGCATATCCCATAGATACCTTGGCGGAGAAAGGCAATAGCATAATTGCTTAGCCTTGGCCGGCAATCGAAGACCTTTAACCATGGCCGCGTCGCATGAAAGAACGAACTTAGTGTCCTCCGGAACCGTAAGCCGGTTGAAAGCCCAGGCGTGCGCCGGCAGGAGAGCCTTATAAAAGCTGGTGGCACCCGGAAACTTCTGCAACGGGGAGGTCATGATTGGAGATCCCGCTAAGAGGTCGGTAATCTCTCCCCTTCGGCACACAAGCGTGGAGATGGGGGCATTTGGAAATAGAGCGTGAAACTCCGCCAAGACCTTTTCCCCTCCGCGAACACTAACCAACCAATGATGAGCCAAGGCAATCATCGAACTATCTGTCTTTGTTCCTTCGGCCTTTAGGATTGAGCCAACACATTGCATATCACGGACCAAGTGGCGGCAGAGGTCGCCTCCCAGGTAAATTTTTTTACGTGCATTCTGGCATTTTGTATCATCATTTGTCGCTGGCTGGCGCTTAAATTGAAAAACAGCTTTATCGCCGCCGCGATTGAGTCACAATCAAAAGGGTCAAAGTAGAGCGCGTTACCCGTGCCGGTGTCCCTGTTGAATTCTTCCCCGCACACCTCCGGGAGAGAAGCCGCTCGCGAAACCAAAACGGGGCATCCTGCCGCCATCGCTTCGGCGGGCGGCAATCCAAACCCTTCATAAAACGACGGAAACACCAAAGCCTTGGCCCCGGCGTACTGAGCTTTCAGCTCATCGTCACTAATCTCACCAGTGAACTCAATGCGGCACGACACAATCGGATCATTCAATTCTTCCAATAAATCGCCGGTAATAAACCCCTGGCGTCTTCCTACAATCCTTAACTTGCATGGGACTTCATGGACCACGCTCTTTAATGCCTTGATCAGCCGTCCGAGGTTTTTATTGGGCTTTACGTTTCCCACATACAGTAAATAATTTCCGTCAGCCGCCGGCGCGGAATTAAACATACCGGCACCCAGGCCGAGCTTGATCACCACCGAATTGGCCGGGCTTCGCTTTGTAAGCCGGAGAAATTCTCGCTGGCTAAAATCGGAATCGAACATGGCCCAAGCGGCTCTCCTGGCCACCGCTTGAGCCATGAAATTTGCGTAAAGCCGTTTTATGCCGCGTCCAAAAATTTCTGGCAGCGCCAAGTGCGCCAAATCGTGGATGGTGACGACCTGTTTTGCGGATGAGAAAACGGGGAAATTATAGTGAGGCGTCCAAACCACTCTTGCTTTTCGCAGCAACCACGGCCTATGCCATTGCTCGCCCAAAGTATATATGTCACTCGATTCAAAAACGCGCGTGGCGCTCTGGCAATTCTTGCTCAGCCACTCCTCTTGTTCAGAATTGTTGTAAAGCGCGATGAACCCAGCGTCTGCTTGCGGCACTCTGATCAGCATTTCCCTTAGGTAGCGCCCTATCCCTGTCATGAACAGCATCCGGCAGTCAATGCCCAAGAACTCAAATTTCCCGGCACTATTGCCGACGCTTCCACCGGTTATCATCGATTGAGTGAATTTTGTCGTTCTTTGCGCAACCACGCTCATCGCAAGCACCTTACCAATTTAGCTTGCCCTCAACTACTCGAGAAGGCATCCATTTTTTCTAGGCCGCCTTTTGCGGCACTTGCTTGGATCATCGTAAATATCAATATCCAAAAGAATAAATTAACCGGGTAAACCGTCAAGGAAGGAATGCCGAGAGAGCCGGCCAGGACGGCAACCACCGTGATTGTGCCAAAGACCAAACAAGTTTCAAAAAAGTTATCGCTGCCTTGCCGCCTGCGAATAAGATAGGCGCCCCGAATTCGATTCAGGAACCAAATGAAGAAGGAAAGGACGACCATCAAACCAACAAAACCGAAATTGGTAAAGATGTAGATAAATTCGCTTTCCGAAGTTACCACACCACTCTTGCCGAATAATAGTTCAAGCGTGTCGCTGGCAAAAAACGAATCAAGATATTTCAGTTCTTCCACATGAAGATTCGCCGACTCAAGCTTGGAATCATAAGCATCCAAAATGGCGGCGTATTTGAAGGACGCAAGTGCCAACAATAAAATGATCCCGCAGAGGGCTATGCTGCGCACGATTGCTGATTTCACCAAGATGATCAACATGACGCCGGCACAAGCAAACGCAAAAAACGACGAATACGAAATAGTTCCCAAGAGCTGCACGAGGCCGAGCGTCGCAATCGTGCCGTAGAATGCAATGTTTTTATTACGGCCGATGTTGACCAGGCTCCAAGTTATGACCATGACACAGTAAAGACCAAACCCATTGGGATCATCCCAGCCTCCGCCAAACCTGATGAATCCGCCTTCGTAGGCGAGGGCCGTCAACCGGCCCGTTGTCAAATAGAGAACCACCTGGACGAAATTATATGCGGTGTGATAAAAAAATGGATAAAGAACGATCCATTTAATGATTGTCTTCAAGGATTTTTCAGTCGGCGGCACTAATAAAACCAACATCCCAATGGGAACAACGTAAAGAGATTTCACGACCGAGGCAATGACGTCTAACTCGAGGCCAGATTGCGTCGCCTTGAATATCAAAATGCAACCGATGACCAGCCACGCCAATAAGTGCATAAAATACACACTTCCTTTGTTCCGCACGGCTTCTGCTTTTGAAAATGAACAAAGTATGGCGATCGCATAAATAGACATGTCAATTGCGTAGCGCGCAGCTTGTAAAATCAATGGAGTGCCGGAATATGTCGGCGACGTATTCTCGTCGTTGATCTGAAACGCATACCGATAACAATAGTAAATGTGGCCGGTGATAATGGAGGCTATGATTACTTTGACGAGCAACGGGATTTTCTCCACGGCTTGACCGGGGCTTCCTGACGATCGTGGTGGTTTGCGATTTCCGCCGGATGTCGTCGCTGCTGACCGCTGATCCGCACTTGAATTTTTTCCGTTCGTCATCTAGATTTATCTAGTCGCCGCCATGGGTCATCCTTAAGAAGCCGCTACCGCTGATAGCAGAACACTAATGTGCGGGGATTTGTACATTTGCATTGCTGGCGGCGCGTTCATAGGGCAGACTTGATTCAAGATTTGATTTTTCCTCAAGAATGAGGACGAGCTTTCTAAGGAAAAAAGTCATTTTTAATCGTCAACTCTTTACTGTCAAACCTATTTATAACGCGATTGATGGTCGCGTGTTATTCCACCTGTGCTCAGGGTTTTTGGTCCCTTTGAAGGCGAAGTTCTTCCTCGACCATTCTTGCTGTGATCTCTGGAAGCTGAACCTTCGCCTTCCAGCCCAAAATCCTCTCCGCTTTGGCCGTCTGGCCGAAACTGATGTCGATGTCGGAAGGGCGCTGCAAACCCGGACTTAGCGTTACGAAATCACGCCAATTCAAATCCAAATGCTCAAAAACCTTGGCGACATAGTCCTGAAGCGAGGTGCTGACGCCCGTGGCGATCACATAATCGTCCGGCTTGTTCTGCTGCAACATCAGCCACATCGCTTCCACATATTCGGGCGCCCATCCCCAATCGCGCTGGATATCGATCCGTCCTAGCGGCAGCTTCTCTGGCGAACCCAGCTTGATTCTGGCTGCGGCAGCCACTATTTTTTTGGTGACGAAGCGCGCGGGGCGAAGGGGCGATTCGTGGTTGAATAGCATGCCGGTGCAGCAAAAGAGGTCATAGGCCTCGCGATAGTTGGCCACGGAATAATGGGCCGCCGCCTTGGCGGTCGCATAAGGGCTCCGGGGTCGAAACAAAGTCTCTTCACTGCCCCCTTGAGGCGTATTGCCAAATACTTCGCTGGAACCGGCGTTGAATAGCATGATCGGCAGTTTAAGCATTCGCAGACACTCCAATAAATTCCATGTGCCGACGGCAATGCTCTCAAAGGTTTCCATCGGAACGGTAAAGGACAGGCCAACCGAACTTTGACCAGCCAAGTTATAAAGCTCCCGCGGACGCACCAAGTCAATGACCGAGAAGACGCTTTTGAACTCGGACAATGCTACTGAATGAAGAGTAATCCTGTGTTTGACTCCCAACAATTCAAGGTTGCCGCAGGGAGAGGCTGTGCCATCGCGGGAGGTTCCGTGGACTTCGTATCCTTTGTCGAGGAGCAACTTGGCCAAATAACCGCCGTCTTGCCCGGAAATTCCAACAATCAAGGCTTTGGGGTTCATGTTCTTGCCGGTCAACGACGGAGGCCTGCAAAACGGCTATCCCACATTCGGAGGATGCTCAATAACTGACCTTGATGCGACCTTCCTGGTGGTCTTTGAGCAATTGGATGTCGGCTTCCACCATCAATCTTGCCAGGTCGGCAAATTTTGTTTTCGGTTCCCAGCCAAGCTTCTTCTTGGCCTTGCTGTAATCGCCAATCAATAAATCCACCTCCGTCGGACGGAAGTAGCGTGGATCAATTGCTATATGTTTTTCCCAATTCAATCCCACGTGCCCAAAAGCCACTTCTAAAAACTCGCGAATGGAATGAGTTTCGTTGGTGGCGACGACGTAGTCATCCGGTTTCTCCTGCTGCAACATCAGCCACATCGCCTCCACATATTCCTTGGCGTAGCCCCAGTCGCGTTTGGCCTCCAGATTTCCCAGGGAGAGCTTATCCTGCAAACCGGCTTTGATATGCGCCACCGCGCGCGTAATCTTGCGGGTGACAAAAGTCTCTCCCCGTCGCGGAGATTCGTGGTTGAACAGAATCCCGTTGCTGGCGTGAAGACCGTAGGATTCGCGATAATTGACGGTAAGGAAGTAGGAAAAGACTTTTGCGCAGCCATACGGACTTCGGGGATAAAACGGCGTCGTTTCGATTTGCGGTACTTCCCGCACCATGCCATACATTTCACTGGAGGAGGCCTGATAAAATCGCGGCTGCAGACCGGTTTCTCGGATCGCCTCGAGTAAACGAATGGTGCCGGTGCCGGTGATATCGGCGGTGTATTCCGGACAATCAAAACTCACCCGGACATGGCTTTGCGCCGCAAGATTGTAAATCTCGTGCGGTTGAATCTTGCCGAGCAACCGCGCCAAAGCGCTGCCTTCAGCCAGGTCGCCATAATGCAGGAAGAGCCGATCCTTTGGCAAACAAGGGTCGGCATAAATGGGGTCCAAGCGCCCTCTATTCACCGTGCTGGCTCGCCGAACCAGACCGTGGACCTCATAGTCTTTTGACAATAACAATTCCGCGAGATACGAACCATCCTGACCGGTAATTCCAGTAATCAGTGCTTTTTTCATCATTTCACATTAATAAATGCAGAGCTGTGCAGGCGCCATGACAAAATTCAACCGCCGGCCCCGATTGACCATGTACATCGGATGTTGAGGCAGGGCTTTACCAAAAATGAAGCAGAAACGGAATGCTTCCGTGAAAAACTCCTTCGATTTTGCTGCCAGTGGCAGGACGGGCGATTTTGTCAACAGTGGGGTCGAATCGGAAAAGGTGCTCGGGTGTCATTTGAAGTCAATCGCCGGCTTTTTCCGATTATGCTCCTCAAAAAAGACATAGCCTTGGTTTCGAGGCATGCACGTATATGCGGCGTATTTAAGCAATTGCTCATAACGCGCGGCTCCAAGGATGGATGCGCTCGATCTCGCGAGGAAGTGGAAAACTTTAAGACGCCAATCGTCACGATCAATGGAGATTGCCGTGTCGCCCTTGGCTATTTTTAAATGATCTAGGAGACGCCGCCTTTTAAGATATTTGTAGAATTCGGATTGGTGGTCAAAGGGATCTCTTTTCTCTTCCCGATAGGGGCTTCCCAGGTAAAGCTTGCGGGCGAGGTTGGGAATGGGAGCCCCGTTGGTGAATGCGCCAAAACTGTATTTGAATTCCGGCAGCCTACTCCGCCAGGCAGCGACACTTCCCCGGTAGATGGTATAGATTTCCTCCAAATCCGGACGGTCCGCAAAAGACAATTTTCCAGTGTGCTTGGAAACACGAGTCTTGTCGTGGAAAAGAAAATTGCTGAAATGGTAAAACACTAGCGGGTCTTGCCCATTGACAAACCAGGATTGACCTTTCTTAACAAGTCTTCGTTCGTGCAAATTCCAACAGCCCATGTTCAAGCCGAAATGCTTGGGCGCATGCGTGCCGTCGAAAAAAACCGGAGCCAAATTGCACCACTTTTGGTCCACGAAAAGCCCGGTATAGGGTTCATTGAAACACAGGTTCAGACACCGCTCTTCCCACCAGTCTAAAAAGCGGGCGGCATTCCCGTCATTGCGCACCGAGACAAATCCCAAATTAAAAGTGCCTATCTTCGAATACATTCGCTCACCCGCAACCTCGCCAATGGGGTGAGGCGTCAACGCATGGGGACTGAATACTATCGAATGCTCATCGTGAAATTTCGTGATTGTTTGGGGCGGCGAAAAGAAGAATGTATCAGGGTCCAAGTAGGTAACCGTCTCCGCGCCGTAGTGCTTCAACAAACACTTTAACAAAGTCGGTTTGACCGCCGTATTTAATTCTGTAATATCATATATGAATGCCAACTCATTAAATCCTGGAATTTTGAGATCCTCCGCATACATTACGGCCAAACCGTCGGGAAAATGAAGTGCTGTGTTTTCCCTCTTATCTACCAACAGGATTACAAAATAACCGATTCCTCCAGAATTCCTGTAAGATTCATAAAGACTAAACGCCAGGGAAAGATAATTCTTCGAACAAATCGTACAATAAATCTCTTTACTCATGATAGCAACGTATTGTTCTAGCGGGCGTTCCAGCGGCTATGCCATAGGGTGGAATGTCCTTAGTTACCACAGCATTAGCGCCAATGATAGCCCCCCTGCCAATCCGCACTCCTGGCATTACACAAACGCCTTCGCCGAGCCAAACATCATCTTCAACGACCACCGGACCCTTAGAATAAAGAATTCGAAGTCCCGGCGGAATATCTTTACTCTTGGCCGTCGTATCACCGTGTGAATGGTCTGTAATTAAGACCCTGCTGCCAATGAGAACCCTGTCACCAATGGTTATGGCGTGACTGCATCCAATGTGACAATTATAGTTTACTGACACGTCGTCACCAATGATTAAAGCCGGTTGAAAGAGTTGATTATTGTGCTTTTCGATAGCTTCAAGTCTGAGTCCGCTAAATGCTCTGAAATTTTTTCCAACGGAAATTGAGCCCTTGCCCTGCACGCAAACAGGCAGCGACAAGTGAAGATTGGCACCACATTTCTTAAAGCACCGCGCGTATTTATGTGAAATGGCACTATCTAGAAAATACTTAAGAACAAGAAATAGATTTAAACTGATAGGAAGGCTTGCCAGCCACGCAGCAGTGCGAATCAAAGTTTTGACCTGTTGTCTCATATGCGCGCACTCGCTTTAGTTCCGGAGGCAAACTCTATAAGTAAACCGTCATTAAACTTCGCCTGGCAACGGCAAAGCAACTTCCAAGCGCCCCGTTCCTCTGAAAAATCAATGCAGTGCCGTTTTGACACAGAGCCTTGCCTTCTTTCCAACTTTCAATAGCCAGCGGGGTGCTAAAAGAACTCCCCCCATAAGGAGCAGCTGTGGAGTGAAAAGATAATTCTGACTCAATATCGCGCCAACTTCTTTAACAGCCTCGAATCTGTTAATCTGCATTCTTCCGATCCTCCCCTCCAGCCTACATCTCACTATAAAACTCAATGCGAAGCCCGTCAAATGCTTCGCCAAAGCAGCGTAATAAGCGGAAAAGGACAATCCACGGGTACGTGCATAGGAAAACAAATTCAAGTAATTTGCGACGAATACTCTAATAAATGAGTATCCTCCCGTATTGTCCGGCCTGAGCGCAATCACGGGCTCACTCAAGAACATGCCTTGAGCCGGGCTTGTCGCAGCGTCGATAAAGATGTAAGCCTGATATAAGTTGCTCCCGACGTAGCCCGCATATCTAGTCCGATATCCTTCTTTTCGTTTGAAGGCAATGATGCTCATGAAAGTGACGTAAGTGCCAACCTTGGAGGAAAACACATTAAGGCTATTTGAACGAGCACCATGGTCCCATTTGAATATTGTGTCCCCTTGTTTACCATCTTTGCTGGGCCACGAAGCAATATTCAATACATAATAAGCAAGCGCCTCACCGCTCGATAAAGCTTTCATCAACAGCCGGAACCCAGCGGCCAGGATCAAATCATCGTCCGACACCAGCCAGCAATAATCACCCAGAGCCTCATCCGCCAAGCTGGCCATATTCACATCGGCGCCGAGGTTTGATTCATGCTTTATGGTCCTAAAATGCACAATCTTTGTTGTCCGCGCATATTGCGTTAGGAAATCGAAAGTACCATCAGAACTGCAATTATCAGCGACAATAACCTCAATCGATTCAGAATACCCGGATGATCCAATCGCCTCCTCTAGGGCAGTCAATGCTTCCGACAGGAGGCCTTTTCGGTTATAAGTCGGAAGGCAAACGGTCAATAGTGGGTTTGGCACGGTTAACAACAACTTCGAAAAATTTGACAAACTCAGATGTGCCATTGCCGGCGGCAGCGCAGGTAAATGACGGAGGCCCAGGGCAAAAGAGCTGCCGCGACCAGCAGATATGAAATCGAAACACCTGTCGCTGAGTATAGTTTACCCGACCACCAAACCAATAGGGCCGTGGCTATTCCACCAACCAGGGACAACGCAAGAAAGGGTTCTTGCTTGTGCGAGCGAAGATAAAAAGCTTGCCCAAAAACGATTTGATTCAAAACCGTCGCCAAGACCAGGTAAAATGCTGGCACGATGTCGAGAAAACGCGTCCCCAATTGAGAATGGTGCTTCAATATCCATGTCCCCGCCAACAACACTCCTCCACCCAGGGCTGAAACGATGACTGACTTGATGGTGGCTCCGCGCCAAAGTTCATCAAGGTCGTCGAATTTCCTCAGCTTGATCAACATGCCATAGCGTGGAACCTTGGTGGACCCCCAAGCGGTGGCCACTCCGCTGATCCCTTGAATTAAGGCCCAAGTCATGCCAAAGCGGCCCGCTGGAATGGGTCCATGAAAGCGAAACAAGACCGGGGTGAACATTTGGAAAACAAAGTATCCACTAAGCCAGCTTAAGGCAATTTTCCATTGGAACGGCCATATTTCCTTGCGCCAGGACAAATCCTGCTCGGCCGCGCGACCCAGCAATTGCCTGTAAAAAGGCAGAAAATGGTATAAAAGCCCTGCGGCACATACAAAACAATAAGCCAGGACGGCCAAACCGATAGAGTATAGCTGAAAGCCGGATACAATGGCAACACAGAGCACCAAGGCTCGAGCCAGAGAGGCGGCGCAGCGAATGGCTGCAGTTCCGGGTATTCGATTGCAACCTTCGAGCAGAGAAAAACAAGGGACCACGATCAGATTCAGGGCGGTGGCCCAACAAACAAGGATCCAGGGCTTGACCCATTGAATTTCCCCTGAACTGCGGAAACTGAAAAACCAGTACCCGCCCACGCCAATCCCGATAAAAACGAGAACAGCCGCTAATAGGTACCATTTCAAGGCCAGCTTTGCCAAAGCCAAGAGGCGCCCCAGCGAAATCCCGTCCCCCGTCAATGTGTTATCTGGCAGGAAACTCAAATGCGCGAACTCATGACTGGCAAATTGAGTTATGCATTGGCTGAAACCAAGCTCAAATACCACTTGCAGGGCCAGAATACTTGAAAACGTAAAATAAAATCCCTGCGCGGTCGGGCTAAAGAAGTGCGCCACCAAAAAAAGTGAAAGTGGAAGCACTAGCGCACTCAGGATGTAGTTCAGGAGAGTAAAACCAATGGCTCTATCCAAGCCCGCAAATCTGGCCAAAGACTGAAAAGCAGCGCTTGAACGACCCGCTATGGTTACAAGAATTTCACGCATCAGTTCTTTTGTGCAAGCACTTTCATGGCCAGAGTTCAGTAAAAGATTGGTTTGGACTTTGGTTGCGTCAAAAACTGCTTGATTCTACTTTAGATCAATCAAGAGGTTGATTGAGGCACAACACGAACAAATGTTAACTCACTCTTTGCGGCCTTCCATGGCGGCCAATAGCGAGTCGCTGATCCCTAATTGACTCAGCTCTTTGGCCGATAATCGCGGAGACATCTCGTGCAGGCGTGAGGAAACAAATGAGCCATTTTCGAGTTTTTGCGACGTCACTGCGGGAAACATCTCCACATTTTCGGGCATGCAACACTCCACGAATACGGGGCCGGAAATACTTAACATCTGGTTAAAAATGTGTTTCAACTCTGCTTGCAGCTCGCACTTCAAGTAAGTCAAGCCATAGGCTTCGCAAAGTACGCTCCATCTCGGCATTCCAACGCCTGTGGCAGGGTCTGTCCCAGCGATATTTCCGTTGCAAAATGCAACCTGTGTATTGCGGATGGAAGCGTAACCGCCATTGTTGATGACGATAATCTTGAGATTTGGCGCATAACGCGCCACTGACGCCAGCTCCTGCACATTCGTTTGCATGGAGCCGTCGCCGGTAAGACAGATGGTCGGGCTGGACGTGTTTTCAATCGCGACACCCAACGCCGCTGGGAGGGCATAGCCCATGGCGCCCATGGCGCCCGATAGAATGACGCGTTGGCCAGCCTTGGCCCGGAAACACTGACCAACCACATAGTAAAGCGAACCAGCATCAGAAACTATTGCTTCACCGCCCGAAAGAACGTCGGAAAGCGTGGAGACGAGTTGGTAAGTCTCAATCGCTTTGCTTTTCACGGCGTGTTCTGCGATGAGCGGCAGATCTTGCTTCCAGTGCGAAACCAATGATCGCCATGCCGTGACCTCGGCAGAAACAGGCGGTGAACATGCCTTGACGGCATTAAGAAAGTCGGAGACGGAAATTTGATAGGTAAGAGTCGCTCGGATCGCGTTACGACGAAGGTTGGCCGCATCCGAGTCAATCCAAACTTTGTCGGCCGAAGGGGCGAACGCTTCCACTTCGTAACCCGTGTTGGTGATGTGAAGACTGCTGCCAACGACAATCAAGAGATCTGACGCCTGGACCGCAAAATTGGCCGCCCTCTCTCCCCGCAATCCAACATGCCCGACGAAAAGAGGATGGTTAAACGGCACCAGGTCTTTCGCAAGCTGAGTTGTAACAAGCGGAATACCCAAACGCTCGACCAAGGCAAGAAAACGGCCCGACTCCCCCGCTACACGAATACCATGCCCGCCAAGAATTACAGGACGCTGGGAGACGGCGAGTTTTTCCCATAACGGAGCAAAATTATGAACTTCTGTGGGTGTTGTCGGCTCTGGTATGAATTGAGGCAAGTCCTCATCTTCGATGACGGCTCCCTGCACGTCCAGGGGCATGTCAATCACCACCGGACCCGGCCGTCCTGTCGTGGCGAGATGCACGGCTTTTTGCAAATGGAACAGCACCATACGAGGATCATCCAGGAACACTGCATACTTGGTGATAGGCTGGACTATTGACACAAAGTCCACTTCGAAGGTTCCCACCATTCGAAGGTCACGCAAGCCGAGACCCCGAGCCGTAAGAGTGCGACGACTCTGTCCAGTAATTAGGAGTACAGGTGAAGAGTCAAGCCACGCGCCCGCAATACCCGTGATTGTATTGGTGGCGCCTGGTCCGCTTGTCGCAAAACATACACCCAGCCCGGCGCGCCAGCGCGCATTGCCTTCCGCAGCCATGGCGGAAGCTTGCTCATGATGATTGCAAATGTAGCGGATACTTTTTGACCGGCTGATTGAGTCAAGCAAATGCATCATCATGCCGCCCGAAAGCAGGAAAACATGTCGCACGTTGTTCTGTTCCAAAAAGCGTGTTACGAGATCTGAAATCTTTATTCTCATGCCGTTTTTGGAGTAAAAGCCTTCAACAATATGCCGCTGTCAACCCCATGCAGAAAGACTTGCGCGCCGGCGGCCGCCCAGCTTTTCTCGGCGTTAACGGAACTCGCCATGAGGCCGACTGCACATTGGCCCGCCTGGCAAGTCCGAACGGCAGATTGCAGTGCTTCCAGCACGATCGGGCTTTCGACGTCACCCAAAGCACCAAGTTGCACAGCAAGATCGTAAGCCCCAAGATAAACCACATCCACCGATGGATGCGCACAAATGGCTTGGAGTGCTAAAAGGCCGGCTTTCGTCTCAACGATTGGCATCAGAATCGGCATACAACTATCGGGAGATCTTTGCGCACCATAGCCGAAGGCTGGGACAAACGGGTTGAAACCGCGGCGTCCATGCGGCGCGAAAGCGAGATTCTCAGCCAGCAGAGAAATTTCCTCTACACTATTCACCTGAGGATAAACCAATCCATGGGCGCCCGTGTCTAGCGCTCGTTGCGCTGCTACAGGAGACTTGTCACCCAAACGCACGAAAGAAGTTCGTCCGACGGCGTTGTTGACGCGCACCATGGTTTGTACTTCAGCC
>Ga0206858_1050_pt2 | contig 34050 bp, 33 predicted proteins | sample Alteio_BWOrgCont_46_FD_152622 | JGI IMG/M metagenome (GOLD analysis project Ga0206858, IMG submission 152622) | Enriched cells from forest soil in Barre Woods Harvard Forest LTER site, Petersham, Massachusetts, United States -... | ecosystem: Environmental > Terrestrial > Soil > Temperate forest >... | reverse complement strand
TTAAGGATTCATAATGTCGGATCATAGAGCAGTCTATATCGTCGATGGTGCTCGAACGCCGTTTTTAAAAGCACGCACACATGTAGGTCCATTCAGTAGTTCTGATTTAGCCGTAGCGTGCGCACGTAATTTATTATTGCGACAAAATTTTGATGTCAATCAATTAGATGAAGTGATTTTAGGATCAACAGTCGTCAATGCAGGCGAGCCTAATATTGCAAGGGTAGTTGGACTACGTCTTGGCGCAAAAGATGTACCGGCTTTTAGTGTGCAACGTAATTGTGCATCAGGTTTACAGGCTTTAGACTCTGCTGCGCAATTGATTCAGCTGAATCGGCATGAATTAATATTAGCGGGTGGCACGGATGATATGAGTCGATCTCCTATATTATTTCCTCATAGTATGGCGAATTGGTTAGGTGATTTTAACAGTGCCAAAACATTGACAGACAAATTAAAAGTAATCACTCATTTTCGTTTACGATTTTTATCACCTACGTTTGGCTTACTTAAAGGTTTAACTGATCCCTACGTTGGCTTATCTATGGGACAGACGGCTGAAAATTTAGCCTATCGTTTTAATATTACCCGTCAAGAAATGGATGCGTTTGCACTCCGAAGTCATGAGCGTAGTGCTTATGCACAAACACATCATTTATTATCTGAAATCGTCCCATTATATGATGATAAAGGTCAATGTTACGATAAGGATGATGGTGTACGTCCTGATAGTACTATGGAAAAACTGGCTAAATTAAAGCCTTTTTTTGATAAACCTTATGGTAATGTGACTGCAGGTAATAGCTCACAAATTACAGATGGTGCAGCGGTGCTGATTTTAGCGAGCGAAAAAGCTGTTAAAAAATATCAATTACCTGTGCTGGCCCGCATTGTAGATACACAATGGGCTGCATTACCACCAGAAATTATGGGACTAGGTCCTGTACATGCCATCACGCCGCTGTTGATGCGTAATAAAATGAAATTGGATGATATTAATTACTATGAAATTAATGAAGCGTTTGCTGCACAAATGTTAGCCTGTTATGCCGCTTGGCAAGATAAAGAATATTGTACACAAGCATTGGGTTTACAAGATGTATTTGGCGCAATTAATCCTGATACGGTTAATATTGATGGCGGCGCGATTGCGCTAGGACATCCCATAGCTGCAAGTGGTGCGCGCGTAGTATTGCATTTAGCAAATATTCTAAAGCGTGAAAATGCGCGCTATGGTATAGCCAGTTTATGTATTGGTGGCGGGCAGGGCGGCGCAATGTTAATTGAAAACATGAATCGTTAAGGAAAAAAAATGAATTGGCAACTTAACACAGATATAGATAATATTGCCTGGTTACATTTTGACAATGAACATAATAAAGTCAATATACTCCATAGTGCCGCGGTAAAAGAATTAGATCAAATTCTAGATGAGTTAAAAAATAAAAATCCGAAAGCTTTAGTGATTTTATCAAATAAAGAAGCATCGTTTTGCATGGGCGCAGATATACATGAGTTTGCAGACAGTACCGATTTGGATCAAATTAAATCTCATGTGATCTCTGGTCAAGCGGTCATGCAAAAATTAGCAGATTTACCTTTTCCTACCATCGCACTTATTCATGGTTTTTGTTTAGGGGGTGGTTTAGAGCTCGCATTAGCGTGCCGTTATCGCATTGCGGAAGATAATGCTTTATTCGCTTTACCTGAAGTACGTTTAGGTATACAGCCTGCCTGGGGTGGATCTGTGCGTTTGCCTCAGACCATTCATCCATTAAAAGCTTTGAATATGATGTTAACGGGCGGCATGATAAAAGCGTATTTTGCCAAAAAAATAGGCTTAGTGGATGCGGTCATCCCCAAAAGACAAAGATTAAATGCCGCAAGGTATATTGCATTAAATGGTTTTAAACGGTCAAAGCACTTGGGGCATAGACTTGCAGATATTGCTTTAGTGAGAAAATGCGTCGCATTTTTTGTTCGTCAACAAGTGTTAAAAAAAGCAAATCCTGCACATTATCCTGCACCTTTTCAGATTATCGATAATTGGCAAAAGTATGGTGCAAAAGGCAAAGAAGCTTATGTTGCGGAAGTAGATAGTTTTATGCATTTACTGGCAGGTTCTACAGCAAAAAACTTAATCCGGCTTTTTTTATTACAAGAACAATTAAAAGCTTCAGGTAAAAAAGTTGAGGAAAAAATTAAGCATGTGCATGTGATAGGGGCGGGTACTATGGGCGGTGATATTGCCCTATGGTGTATGCAAAAAGGTTTAACGGTGAGTTTGCAGGATAAAAACGCGCAAGCATTAAGTCGCGTGATGGCGCATGCTGCAGATAATCTTATACCTGATGTCAATGGTGATGGCATCGCACATGCAGACTTGATCATTGAAGCTGTGTTTGAAGATCTAGCCGTAAAACAAGCTGTTTTTAATGATATTAAAAATAAAATGAAACCTAATGCGATCGTCGCGAGCAATACCTCAAGCATTTCATTAGCAGAATTTCCTTATCCTATTGTGGGGATTCATTTTTTTAATCCTGTTGCGAAAATGCAATTGGTGGAAGTTGTCCATACCGATACGCTACCAGAAGATATCCGTAACAAGGCTCTATCGTTTGCGCATCAAATTGGTAAATTACCGATAAAAGTAAAAGATTGTCCAGGCTTTTTAGTCAATCGTTCAGTTGCACCATATTTATTGGAAAGTGCGCGCTTGATTGAAGAAGGAATGCCTATTGAACAACTTGATAAAATTGTGACTGATTTTGGTATGATAATGGGACCTGGTATTTTGATTGATTTAGTTGGGCTTGATATTTGTTTAGCTGCGGTCACAAATTTAGGGGCTACTGCGCCCAAAGTTTTACTTGATAAAATCGCTCATGGTTATTTGGGTAAAAAAACCGGCGAAGGATTTTATACTTATAAAAATGGTAAACCTGTCAAAATGCATACCGGAACTGACTTATCGATTAGCAGTGAAATTGTGATAGAACGTATTTTATTACCAATGATTAATGAATGCGTGGCTTGTCTAGGCGAAGGTATTGTGGAGAGTACAGATGAAATTGATGCCGGATTAATATTTGGCATCGGTTTTGCGCCTTTTCGAGGAGGTCCTATGCAATACGCCAAAGATCAGGGTTATGAAAAAATCTATGAAAAATTAAAGAGTTATCAAGAAAAGTATGGGCAGCGATTCGTCCCAAAATCAGGTTGGGATCTCTTCGTGAAGCTATGATAGAATAGCCCATGCTTAAAATATTCAAACAACCCCAATATTCAACGGCGAATAGCTGGCCCATCTATAAACGTTTGCTCGGTTATGTCAAAAAGTATTGGTATATTTTTATTGTGGCCATTGTCTCTAGCGCTTTATATTCGGCCATTGATGCAGGGTTGGTCCGATTAATTCAACCTTTGCTTGATGATGGTTTTGTCAATCGTGATGCTAAAGTGATTGCTCTCATTCCCATTATGTTGAGTCTATTTTTGTTCGGTAGAGGCGTGATGAGTTTTTTATCCCATTACACGTTAAATTGGTTGGCACGGAAAGTGGTGTTTGATGTTCGCCAACAACTGTTTCAACATTTATTGAAATTACCTGCAAGTTATTACGATCATCATCCGGCCAGTGAAATTTTATCCAAGCTTACTTACAATACAGAACAAATTGCCCAAGCGTGTACTGAAGCCATTATTGATACGGTGCGCAATTTTTTCTTAATCGTGTTTTTACTGGGCGTGATGCTTTCCATCAGTTGGCATCTGACATTATGGTTTTTATTGTTAGCCCCACTGGTGGCTTTACTGGTCACCGGTGCAAACAAATTATTTCGACGTTATAGCCATAAAATTCAAACTACGGTGGCGGATATCACCCATGTTGCTCAAGAAAATTTATTAGGTTATAAAGTGGTGCGTATTTTTGGTGCAGAGCAAGCGGAGTCTGATCGCTTTTATGCTGTGAGTGAAAATAATCGTGCACAAGAAATGAAGTTAGCGCTAACGCGTTCAATTAGCGTACCACTTGTTCAATTTGTTGCAGGATTAGGCGTTGCCTTAACATTGTATATTGCGACGCATCAAGCAGACGCCTATGCACTCACCGCAGGTGGTTTTGCAACCATGGTGGGCGCGATGATCGCATTATTAAAACCAGTTAAAGAAATCACCTCAGTGAGTCATAAAATTCAGCAAGGTATTGCCGGTGGACAAAGTATTTTTGCGGTCATAGACGCGCCATGTGAAACACAAAGTGGAGAAAAATTATCTCATCCCTTGACAGGTGAAGTTGAATTTAAACAAGTGAGTTTTGCATATGATAGCGGACAAGAAACCAAGGCATTAATCGATATTAATTTTAAGGCCCATAAAGGGGAAACCATCGCTTTAGTGGGACATTCAGGCAGTGGTAAAACCACTTTAGTACAATTATTAGCGCGACTGTACGATGATTACACGGGGCAAATATTATTTGATGGCCTTGATATTAAAAATATTAAATTAACCGATTTGCGTCAAAACCTCGCAATAGTCTCTCAGCATGTGGTTTTATTTAATGACACGGTTGCTCACAATATTGCTCATGGTGACGCAGCTTATAATGAAACGCGCGTGATAGAATCATTAAAACATGCCCATGCATTAACGTTTGTGAATGAATTACCGCAAGGTATACATACTGTGATTGGCCAAGATGGACAATTACTTTCAGGAGGTCAGCGACAACGTTTAGCCATTGCAAGAGCCTTATATAAAAATGCACCGATATTGATTTTTGATGAAGCAACCAGTGCGCTTGATACTGCTTCTGAACGTTATATTCAAGAAGCGATGCACGATCTCATGCAAAATCGTACGACATTCATCGTCGCCCATCGTTTATCCACCATTGAAAACGCTGATAAAATTATCGTCCTAGATAAGGGACGCTTAAAGGAAATGGGCACGCATGCTGAATTATTAGCTGAAAATGGTTTATATGCTCGTCTTTATCAACTCCAATTTAAGCAAGACGATAATGCTTAAGCTATATAATTATTTTATATCTGCGTGGTATCGCTATCCTGGATTATTTATTTTATTGTGGCCATTTTCTTTAGTTTACCGTTTTATTATTTTTATTCGCCTCTTATGTTATCAAGCCAATATATTTAAAAAATATCGTGCACCTATTCCTGTAATAGTGGTGGGTAATTTTGTGGTGGGTGGCACAGGTAAGACACCTATGGTGATAGCACTGGCAAAACTATTAGTTGAGCAAGGCTATAAACCAGGTATTATTACTAGAGGCTATGGCAGCGATACAAGCACACAAAACTTATGGGTCACTAAAGACACTGATCCTAAATTGGCAGGTGATGAACCAGTGCTAATGGCTATACAAACAGGTTGTCCAGTTGTTAAAAATAAAAATCGGGTTGAGGCTGCAAAGCAATTAACAGAGCAATGCGATATTATTATTAGTGATGATGGTTTGCAACATTATGCGTTAATCTCAGATATTAAAATTGCCATGCAGCCTGGTAAAAATGATTTAAACAATTCTTTTTTGTTACCCGCAGGTCCATGGCGTGAATCGAAACAATTATTAACAACCGTCGACTTTATCAGAACATCTTTAGTCGCAATCGATTCTATTTATGCATTAAATAATCCCGCTCAAAGTTTTACCGGTCAAACAGCGCATGCTGTCTGCGCAATCGCAGCGCCTTGGCGTTTTTTTAAATTATTGAATGCTTTTGGAATTAAGACAATTAATCATGCTTATCCTGACCATTACTTATTGACTGAAAATAATTTAAAATTTACAGACGATTTGCCCATTCTCATTACCGAAAAAGATGCAGTAAAATGTCAACATTTAGATTTACCCAATGTGTGGGTGGTGAAAATTAAAACCAGTTTAGATGACGCATTTACAACAACATTATTAGACAAAGTTAAATCTCTGAGGATTCAATCATGAAACAAAAATTACTGGATATTTTAGCCTGCCCAAAATGTAAAGGCGCTTTAGAATATGACAAGAAAAAACAGGAATTGATATGTACTACCGATCAAATCAGGTACCCCATTAAAGATGGAATACCCGACTTGGTTATTTCTGAGACTTTTTCTTCTGATTAGATTTTTCTTCAGCAGGTTTTTCTTCATCAGCTTTTGCTTCAGGTTTTTTCTCATGAAGACTAGCTATCGCTTGTGCAACACCGGTTTGCGCAGTCATCATATTGTGTACTAAATCCCAATCAATATAAGCATGCGTATTACCCAGAGTTTTTTCCATTTTATCGATTAATTGTACTTTACGTGCATGATCGCTAATAGGATGCTCTTCCAATGTAGGATGCACTTCAAGGTACAACTCGTCATTTCTCCAGCCTAATTTAATCGGATCGTGCACAATAGTCACAGGTGTGCCTACAGCAACATTATTAAATAATTGCTCAATATCAGGTGCGAACATACGTACACAACCGTGGGTGACACGACGACCGACGCCAACAGATGAATTAGTACCATGTAATAAATAACCTGGAATACTTAAACGTAAACGGTATTTGCCTAAAGGGTTATCAGCGCCTGGGGGTACATGTGTGCCGTTCACTAATCCTGGGATAGGCTCACCTGAAACTTTATGTTCTTGCAAAATACTTGCAGGCACAACCCATGTTGGATTTGCAGTTTTATCAGTGACTTTGCCTGATGTAATGGGTGTGGACCAACCGGCTTTACCTATACCAATCGGGTATGTGGATACTTCTTTGCCATTGGGATGAAAATAATAGAGTCGTAATTCGGGTAAATTAATCACAATACCGGTACGTGTTTCAGGCGGTAAAATAAAAGCAGAAGGAATGGTAATTTTTGTACCTTCACCGGGTATCCATTCATCTACGCCTGGATTAGCGCGTTGCAGCGCATAAGCACCCATATCATATGTTCGGCCATATTCTGGGAAGGTGTCTTCATATTTGGCTTTAAAGGTAATGACTTCACCCACGACCTCAGTATTTTTATCTATAGGAAAGGTGAGGGCATAAGCACAAGGAGCTGCGCATGCGGCGAATAGGGTAAGCCATCTCATCAAGACTTGCATATAAAAGAACCTCGCAAAATATTTTAATATAGTCCATAAAACTAAGGCTAGATAGATTGCTATCTAGCCTGTGTAATCCTAACGCTTAAAGTATATAACCTAATTGCGTATTTGTCAGGTTTCTGAGTCTATTCTCTACCACTAAAAGCAGATAATATTTGAATGAGACTAACAAACAAGTTATAGATCTGTACGTAAAGCCCTATGGTGGCTAGGATATAATTCCGCTCACCGCCATGGATAATAGCGCTGGTTTGCCATAAAATCCAGCCAGATGACAATAGCATAAATAAACCAGAGATAGCCAGTTGAAAACCAGGTGCATGGAAGAAAAAGCCCAGTACCATCAGCACTAAAGCCACTAGGGTACCTACGACCATAAATCCGGTCATAAAACTAAAATCTTTACGGGTAGTCAATACATAAGCAGACAAGCCCATAAAAATCAGCCCAGTCCCACCTAAAGCCATCATAATAATTTGCGAACCGTTAGCATAGCTAGACGTCACCATATTTAAGATAGGCCCAAGCGTATAACCCATAAATCCAGTAAAGGCAAAAGTACTGACTAAACCCCAAGCGCTATTACGGGTACGGTAAGTTAAAAACATTAAGCCATAAATACCTACCAGAGTAAGAATAATGCCTGGATAAGGCGCATTAGTCGCCATAGCAAATCCTGCTACTAAGGCACTAAATAATAAAGTCGCAGAAAGTAACATATAAGTGTTACGCAACACCCGGTTAACCGCTAACGAATCAGCTGATTGCGCAAGTGTAAAAGTTTGATTTGCCATTAAATTAAATCCTCTTATTTTAAAGTGACTGTACTAGTTTAGTTTATCACAAATACGAACTATGCAACAATATCACCCCGTGCGTATCGCCCCCTTTATGAAAGGGGGCCGCCGTTCCGGCGGGGGGATTTTACGATATTCATAGAAAAAATTTGTCTTGCGCGAAGGTTTTTAGTATAGTGGTCCACGGAGAGATGGCAGAGCGGTTGAATGCGGCGGTCTTGAAAACCGTTGAAGTATACTCTACTTCCCAGGGTTCGAATCCCTGTCTCTCCGAAATCTTCAATAAAAATAATGAATTACTCGGTTTTTTTCACTCACTTGAATCAGCAAATAAATCCTCAAGTAACAGATTGTGTCAAATTTGTGCCAAATAATTAAAGGCATTTAGCGATTTCGACATTCTCTGCATATTCTTCTACGTCTTTAACACACAAGTGAATATATCTTTCCATGGATTTCCAGCTTGCCCAACCACCTAATTTTTTAAGTGCTTGTAAGGGCGTGCCTTCAACCGCATGTCGAGTTGCCCAAGTATGTCTTAGATCATGCCATCTAAAGTTTTCGATACCTGCGCGCTTTAATGCATTATCCCAAGCATCTCGACTAGGATATTTAAGCGGTTTACCTTGAGAGGTGAATACAAAAGTATCGTGTTTGCCAATTTGCTTTTGCAACACATACATTGCATCATCATTCAAAGGTACACCAATAGGTTTCCCAGCTTTTGCATTTAAAGCATCAACCCAAGCAATTCTTTGCTTAAGATTAATTTGCGCCCATTTCATGCGCGCGATATTCGATGATCTTAACCCTGTCGTTAACGCAAATACGCACATATCATGAGTATGAGAGGGAAGCTCAGCAAGCAACCTTTGTATTTCAACAAGTGATAAAATTCTATCACGTGCAGGTGGCTCTTTAAGTCTTCTAATTTTAGGAACAACTTTTATCCACTCCCATTCATTCTTTGCACGATTTAATATTGCTCGCAACAAAGTAAAATACCGATTCACAGTCGCATTAGAAGCACCTTCACTTTGCCGAATTTCAATAAGCTGATTAATTAATACCTTATCGATATCAATCAAACGTTTATTGTAAAGATGATCATGAAACCAACGTAAAAAACGTTTGTCTTCATTAATGGTTCGCTTATGATTCATCTCCTTCATCCAGCGTACCGCAGCGTCTTGCCAAAGATACTTAGGTTTTTCACCCATCTGAACAATTCGCCACATTTCATTTTTCAAGTTATCGTGAAACTCTTGTGCTAATTTTTTATCACGAGTCCCAGTAGACTTGCGTATTCGCTGCCCATTGGGCGCCGTAAAAATCGCCCAGTAGATGTTGCCACGTTTAACAATTGCCATTGCATTAACCTCCTATTGTGGAAGCCTTGCAATCTTTCTTCAGGTGCAGGATAAACTTTTTAGATATATTCGGCAAGTTTACCCAAGGCTTTCAATGCTAGGATAAAGCAAAAAGTGATTCGATTAGGTGACAAAGTGATTCACATCTGAATTGTTTTATTTTTGCTAATGCCAAAAAAAATCATAATTAATTGGCGTCAACAAATCCTAAGATGGATTTTAATTTGTAAAAAAGTCACTTCTAATAATTTGAAAACTAAGTAAAAATTTTAATATGGCACCACTGGCGTCACAAAGTGGTGCCAAGCAATTTTATTTTGGTGCCAAATTAATCTAAAAAGGCGCCAATTTGGCATCAAAGTGACGCCACAGATAAATGAACGAAAAACTTAAAATAAACATGCAGTTAAGGAAATTATTGCATAACAACTTTGTTGCGTAGGGTGTGTGTATTTTGGCTTTCTACAGGCGCGTTTGAGCGCAAATATTTTGGGTTAATAGTTGAGTTCAAAAATATTGATGAGTTATAAATAAAAGATAGCTGAACTAGTCCGAAAGGAGAATAATGTAGCCGACTTTCATGATAACTGAAGTGTAATTAATACAGGATGATACATAGCCTATATTAGTGATGTATAGTAAAAGGTAGCGTTGATTTGTTAATGTACGCATGATAATATGATTCAGGTTCCTTAATAATAGAGAGAGAAATGCCATATATCACGAAAGAAAACTTGCCAGAAACTGCAGCGAAAGTTATGTTTTACGGACTAACACCAAAATTACTAAATTGGACTATTAGCGAAACAAAGTCCGCAGGATATCTGCTCGGCGGTGGTCTAAAGAACTTCAGCATAGTTCAACCCCTTTATCGCATTTATAAACTCTATACGCGCTCACCTTGGTCGCAGGAGTTGGCAATCACTGAGCAAAATAAGCATGAAACAATGTTTAAGATTCTAACCGCAGAAGGTGGGGAAGATAAGGATTCTTTAAAGTGGGTATACATCAAAGAGCTATTTTTAATGCTTCCTACCTTCGGCGATAAAGATAAAGTTATCAGCTCAAAGAGTGAAATAAGCGTTACGCTAGAGAACGATCAGGCCGTACGTGAATTAATTACTGAGTTGAGCGTGCGCGTTTGTAGTTTAGATAAATATCCAGAGTTTCTAGTGGATGGTGATCTTGATGCTACTATCAAAAAAATCATTCATGAAATGAAAGAGTTGCTTGTGTCTAAATTTCCAACATTTCAAACAGATGTTAGTAATGATGAATCGTCAACTTGCAGTGTAATGTAAGCTTCGCGCCGACGGCTTGACGTTTAACATTTCAATTTTAGATGTTAAATATCAAGCCTTAACCCTTTATTTCCCATAAGCACCTTGAAATCTTCCATATATGCCACCATATAGGCTTCTTGTAAGTTAAATGGTTAAAATACATGCATTATAGTATTAAGCAAAATCAAAAAGTCATTGCTTATAGCAATCAAGAATGTATTCCATACTATGTATATAAATATATGGAACGAGAATGGGCAGATGATTTTTTGCGTGGGCGAATAAGATTATCTGAACTTCATCAGTATCAAAAAAATGAACATATAGCTGGTGTACATGATGCTCAAGAAGGATTAAAACAATATGTTGAGCACAACGTTAATGGGCTGTATACACGAGAGCGAATTAGTGCTAATTCTGCCATGAGAGGAGCTATACAAATAGCGCACCCTGGGAGTAATTATATATGTTTAGGTGCTGTTGGGAGTTGGGAAAGATCGGCAAAAGCATTGTCATTTTGCTGTTCTGAGTCTGCTAATGACTGGGAAATGGCAAAAGATATGAACCCAAATTATGATACGTGTATACAAATAGAAATCATTCCATTTATCGCACGAGTCGGGCGTAGCTTAAAAGGTCAATCTTTTATAGAACAAGCTGTGCGATTTTTGAAAGTTAAATATACTGGTAGAACAGTTGATTACGTAGAAGGGGATGAAGTTAAGTACGATCATGACGAATTAAAGTCATCCGAATATGAAAATCAAAAAGAGTGGCGGATTTTGTGGTCGGGTAAAGAAACAACACCAGATCATTTCCCGATAGAAGATAGAAAGCTTTGTAAGTACATTAGTGTTAGTTCCTATAAACCAACATCAGAATAAAATAGTATGATATCTAATTAGCATAATGTTGCCTCTTAGCTTATTATTTACTGCCATCAGATTGACCTCATGATTGTTTTAAGTCCACAAATATTGCCGGTATTTCGCTATCAAACAAATGTATTCATTATCTGTATTAGTGAGCTCACCTTCCATGTCAAAAATTTTATGAATAGCTTCAAGATCTTTTCCTGAGCATGCTTCATAAGCATCATCAATAGCCTTTGTTTTTTGTGCGCGCTCAGTTGTCCAATAATGATAACATTTTAAAAAAGCTTGATAAGGTTCTTCCAAGTGCTTATTTTTATCGCCTCTGGTCATGCATTTTAAATAATCAATGCCACATTGTTTGCGGGTAAGCACTTTTACGCGTTTTGGATAGAACCAGCCATATTTATGTGCGCATTGAATTTCTACAAAATTTTGTAAAAGAACAAATACACTATGCAGAATCAAATCATCAGTTTCATAATAACCGGGCTTTAAGCGCGTATTGATGACATGGTAGCGGTGTGTTGTGCGGTATTTACACCACCATATGCCATTTTCGATTGTTTTGAAAATACTACATTCTATAAAATCTTTGATTTCATTTAGATAATAACGGGCAGGCGCCTTAGATTTAAAGCGAGTGTTGAATTCTGCCCATTCCTCTAATGTTGCACATCCAGGTGGGTAAAATTCAAACCAGTTTTTTATATTTTTATATATAGTGGACATATTATTTTTATTTTCCGTTTAGGTATTAATCTAGCGCAGTATATCATAATAAAATTTATAAAAAGAAGTGATCGTAGCAAAAAACACGAGTATAATGGTATCTAATTGAAATAAAGGAGGACCATTATGTTCCAACTCACTTTGATTAAACCGCCTTTTTTAGCGTAGTAAACTAAAAAGTTAAACCGGGAATCACAGGCTTGAATAAGACCCGTGTATTTTGAATGATTGTGATTTTGAAGGAAGCAATATACAGGCAAAAGCTCATACTCTGGGCTACTAATCCAGAGGAGTTTGTTCGAGCGGGGGAGCTATGCCTGTAGGCGGCTAATTTATACGGTTTGCTATTTGTAACAAAATAAGGCGTTTTTGGCTGCAGGCCAGCTACTTGCATATATAATGTAATTACATTATAATACAATATATGATTTAACCAAGGAGCACAATATGGCCCGCACAAGCTTGCACCCCAAAGAAGAACATTTTAATTTCCGAGTTCCTGCTGATTTGAAAATCGCTTTTCAAGAGGCAACGGAAAAAGTTGATCGTCCTGCTGCACAAGTGCTGCGTGACTTTATGCGTGCTTATGTAAATGAGCATCAACAACCTGAAGCAGGGTATGATGCTTGGTTAAAAGAACAAGTCCAAGTAGCGCTTGATGACAAACGTCCTGCTAAATCACACGAAGCAGTTATGAAACAAGCACATGCACTTTTGGATAAACTATGATGTGGCTACACTAATCCGGACACGTAAAGTAAACTATTACGAACTGGAGAATAGTGATGTCAAAACGTATTACAAAGAGTTACCCGTTAGAATTCAAACAATCATCAGCGAAGTTGGCTGCTGAATCAGAGCAACCGATATCAGAAATTGCAGAAGCTTTAGGCGTTAATCGCAGTTGTTATTATGAATGGCGTAACTCGCGTTGTTCACTGCGAAGAAAAGAAGATGAAATTCTATCAGGAAAAATAAAAATGATTTTCAATCATGGACGTAAAACTTATGGCACGCGTCGAATAAAAAAGAGATTGGCTAAAGAAGAGTTGATTGCCAGCCGAAGGCGTATTGGCAAGCTTATGTTAATTTTACTTGCATGAGATCAGCATCCAATAATTCTGTTTCATCTTCTTCTTTATTATTTTTTACAATCGAAAATTTGCGAAAATCACTTTCGGTAAATGATGGGTGATGCTCCATATACATGGGGTCTGTTTGATTTATATTCTTTCTCCAATCATCATATCCATTAAAAACAATGAGCATGATTTCTTCATTGTCTTTATGAAGAGATAGCAGGGCTAGCAAATCATAAAATTCCTTTTGTGATCCATAAGGCATTTTGCTTGATACTGCGTGTATATTATCCAATGTTTGACGGCCGGCAATTAGGTCTTTAAAAAATATTATTTGCGGGCTTTCATTGCTAAACTTTTTGTTAATTAAGAATAAATGTATTTGTATAAGTGGATTTTTTAAATAAGCGGGTAATTTTTTATAGCTGTCTTTATCATTTATGGCAAGCCGGGATAATGTGTGCCAGTATTTCGCGCTATTCCTTTCTTGTAATCTTTCGAGATCTACATAATTTTCTTCATCAATTAGTAATGCTAGTATTTCTGCAAAAGGAAATTTAATTTCATAAGATACTGATTGATTGTTTGTAACGCCAGATGATGCAACTAATTGTTGTAGAAAACGTTTTTCTTCTGAATCCCCATCTGTTTTATTAATGGCAATTTCTAAGTATTCAATGGGTACGCTGCTCATTAGTGGAGTAAGATATGCAAGTAATTCTGCCGTTGACATATTGCGAGATAATTGTAGATTAGACATTGATGGTTCGTTATAAGTTCGAGGTTCTAATGTTTTGTCCCTGTATAATTTTTCGCGAAAACGTCGCGCAACCTCTGAAATTGTTATTCGATAATTTGGGTCATAATAATCTATTTGACCTGAGTATCTTTTATAGAACGTCAATCTCACTTTCCCTAATTCTCTAAAAATATATAAACAAGCCTCATCATGCGCATCGTCTGATTTATTTACTTCATTCCACATGAAAGATAAACATGATGTAGGTATATTATTTCTCAATGCATGGTTAGCGCCTAAAACTGTTTTAGCTATTTTAAATAAAATAGTATTGGCATGAGCAAGAGCCCCAGGCGAAATCGCTTCTAAACTTTGAGCGAGAAAGTATGATGCCTCGGCTATTGGCTTATTTGAACGTATGTCGGCCTCTAAGAAGTATCGTATCGCGAGTTCATACTTAGATGTTGCAAAATGTCCTATTCCTTCAAGTAAACAATCATGTGATGATTGTTTGTCAGATATTTGCGCATTTAATGCTTGAGGTAGAGTAAATATAGGTTCTTTGATAAATGAATTTTTCAATGCATCTAAGTTCAAAAATATTAGTGCACCTGTGAAGAATGCAAAACCCAAAACTATCGCAGGTACGATCGCAGCGGCAAAAGCTAAATCCCCCATACGAAGAGGTGGCAGAATAGAATCGCGATCCACAACTCCAAGTAGATAATCAACTACATCCTTCTGATCAATAAACTGAGAGGGTAAAAGATAATGATTATAAATCAATGCTGCTTTTAAATGGTATCCACAACTGATATGACAGCCTTCTGATGTAGCAAGCGCAGCTGCTAGTAGGTGATATTGTGCCAGTTCATGTTTTAGTTGGAAAAATTTTAGTCGCTGTGCAAAAGTAAACTTTCCATGAAGTAAGTGAATAGGATTTGCATTTCCTCGTTCTTTTACCAGCCTAGCCACTTCATCTGCAACTATCTGATGTTGTCTTTCTTTATCTTTAATTAAATTTGCTAATGACATATGAGTACTTTTATTAAAAGAAAAAGTGTATCAATTTACCTATGTGGGGGCAAGGAATGCAAACGTGATGGAAGCAGGCTTAACATTCATAGGGACGCAAGATACTGCGTCCCAGAATGGTTAAGCACTAGAGTGTACTTTTAGCAGAAGATGAACTTGAACTTGAACTTGAACTTGAACTTGAATTCGCATTCATGGTTTGCATCTCTGTGCTAACGATAATACTAGAGCTATTACTGCTTTTCCCCTTCTCAATATCTTTCTCTTTCGACTGTTGGAACCAAGTTAAAGAAGTGCTCGCAGTTGCCGAAGTAGATGAAGCGGCCAATAATGGTTCTTTTTTCTTTTTTTGCTCGTGACGTCTCGTTAGGAACAAAACACCAAAAAGCAAAAGAGTTAACAGACTACCTGCAACAATTTGCGCTGTATAATCGGGGCCACCAGTGCGATAGTGAGGTGTTGTTGGTGTAGTACCATTTGGCGAAATAGCTGACGGTGTAAAACTGTAATTGGAAGAAGGCGTAAAATTAGCATACGCAGATGTTAATGATTGTGAATTGCTATGAGTTGAGGTAATGTTCTGCCTATGCGTATGACCGTTGGAATTCGATTGTAGATGGTTTTGACTATTAGTTTGCTTAGGCGTATGAGCCTTTGACTTCGAGTGCGAATGTTTTTGACTATTAGTCTTCTTAGGCGTATGAACCTGGGAATTCGATTGCGGATGAATTGGACTATTAGTTTTCTTAGGTGTATGAACCTGGGAATTCGATTGCGGATGAATTGGACTATTAGTTTTCTTAGGTGTATGAACCTGGGAATTCGATTGCGGATGCTTTGGACTATTAGTTTTCTTAGGTGTATGAACCTGGGAATTCGATTGCGGATGAATTGGACTATTAGTTTTCTTAGGTGTATGAACCTGGGAATTCGATTGTGGATGATTTGGACTCTTAGTTTTCTTAGGTGTATGAACCTGGGAATTCGATTGCGGATGCTTTGGACTCTTAGTGTGCCCTGGCGTATGACTCTTAGTCTGCATCGATTTTTTTTCGATATCATTCATAATATATTGCTCCTTATGCTTAATCTTGTAAGCTTACACACATTAAGAAGGTTGTGCAACATTATGATATTATTAAGAAAATTATCAAACCGGTGAGGCTCATAATGTGAGCAACACCGGCCTTGAGGTTATTTAGAAATGATAGTTAATCCCTGCGCGAACAATATTGGACTGCAAATCAGCTGTGTTATTAAAGGTATTGATATTAGTGTCGTCTAGCTCATCTGTGATTAGCGCCCCATCCGTAGAGATATCGTCAAAATCAACATATAAATATTCTGCTTTAATAGACCAATCTTCTGCGAATAAATATTCTGCACCAGCACCAGCAGTCCATCCAAATTGCGTTTCAGAACCATTAGCGATTTCATGAGCATCTTCACCGTATGTATCAGAAAACTCATTTTGATTTTTGAGCTGGGTAATTGCTAAACCACCAGTCGCATAAACAAGTAAATCTTCTACTGCAAAACCAACACGTGGTCGCACTGTTGCTAGCCATTGTGTTTGCACAGTTTGATTAATAGTAAAATCACCACCGTATTCTGGATCATACGCTTTCGTGATCTGACGAGTAGCATCTGTATCCAACAAACCAAAATCCAATTCTAATCCATATACCCATGCATCGGATTGCCAATTGTAACCACCCTGAAATCCACCGGTAAAACCATTGAGATCTATTGTACCTACACCCGCCTGATTGACTAATGGCACTTCATGAGGAGCAAAATAACCTTTTTCCGAGAAAGTCGTACTTGTTTGGACATCTGATTGTCCAGAGGCATACCCGCCATTTGCACCCACATAATAACCCGTCCATTGTGCATGGGCCGCTTATATCATTAGGCAAGGAGTGAGTAAGCAAAGAATGTTTTTAAAAGAAAGTGTTTTGTTCATTATTTAATTCCTAAATGTAACTGGTATGAAAGTTGATTATATTAACTTAATTCATTTGTAGTTACAATCCTTAATTAAATATTTTTTTAAATAGACAGTTTGCGGGTATACTCAGCTTTAAGAGGGACCCCTTGACAAGACTTAAGCGCTCATGCAAGCTATCAAAATAACATTTTAGGTGGAATATGATTAGCGCACTAAAAGCTTTTGGCACGAGTCTATGAAGGGTTACATTAATATATTACAGGGTAAAATAGCACGATATGAGCAAGGAATCACCCCAACAGAGTGTCAGGGTTTTTTTACAGATGGGATTTCCAGCTGTTCGTTTTTAGTTTTTTCTGGTAAAAAAAATGGCACTCGCAGAATTTCTGCTTTTCATTCTGATGGACATTTATTAAATATGAGCCCGCAGGCTATTTTGGCAGAAAAGGAATGGGTAGGGGACTTGGATCACTGTTGTTTATTTCGCGATCCACATTATGATTCCGACACCCCACATCCTATCGTTGGTTTTTTTCATGATAATCAAATCTCGTATACCGAGATATTCCTAGATGTAGATGAGTGTGACGAGAGCGAACTATCAATTACTTTTTCTGAAACCCTAAGAAGGGGATATCGCTTTAAAGGGTACTCGCATCATAGTTTTCACAAAACCATTATCAATCATCCTGATGCTGTTAGAATGTATGCATTTTATACCCTAAATATTAATTTATTAGAGATACAATCTACACAGTTATTTAATCAATTGGTGATTGCTGATCCAACATTATTACGCCAATGGGAATCTTATAAAATCTCTTTTGCTAAAAGAAGAAAGATGACACGCAATGATACTTCGAATCTAGATTACAATCCCATTATCTTTGACGGGAGACACTTTACTACACCTGGCTTGCATGATATATCATTGACACCGTATGCTTTGCAATTTTCTAATCGCATAGACGAACAATCATTACATCCTGAAGATCTACATCATAATATGCTATTGCACACGATGAGTAAGCAGCAATTGGCCGTTATTAATTTAATGCATGATGAATCGAGATTCAGTAACTTAGGGAATGGTCCAGCATATTCCGATGCAATCAATAAATCTGAAATCGTGGCTGCTTTAGATGGCTTTATTAAAAGTAATTTTGATATAAGTAGCATCAAATCTGAATTTGCAAAATATTACTTTGTAAGATATAGCCTGCAGCACCCTGTGCCTTTAGTTAATACTCCCTTAAATAGCAATACTAATATCCCCAGGCCTTAAGCGCGATGGGGTCGGCGCTTCGTGAAGGTAATAAAAAAAATGGAAATAAATAAAGGAGGCTGCTAATAGGTGACTCTGACATTCCTGCTTGATTCTGCAGATGGGCACTGCTTAGGGTTCCCATTAAGCTAATTACATGTTAGTATATTGACTAGGAAACTTGAGCAAGGTTTTCATTTTAATATTAGGAGATGATATGAAAAAATACTTATTACGATTGTACGGGCGGCATCTTTTTATCCAGTACAAGTGAACGTTTAGTACAAAATGCCAAAGGTGAATTATTGCAATTCAATCTTATGCTGTCTGGTGTTTCTTTGGTCACACAAACCTTATGTAAAAACCCTAACGGTCCATGGGTAGATTGCTCTTTTGATTTAAAACAAAAGAATCAAATTTATAGCGGCGTGACTATCGATGGTAATGGCAATTGGGTGTTAGTGGGTTACCAGCTATCTGCTAATTTGTCAGAAAACATTGCGCATCTCACCGCAACTTTTGCCGGTACACAATGGGATACATTGTCTCAAGAACCCATAGAGCAAACTGGTTTCATAGATGTTATGTGGGTAGACTAGTCCATTTGTGGGTGCCTTGCGTTACTTATAATTTTCTTGTATCTATGTTAAGGTAAATGAACAATTAATTTACATTGAGGGCTTTATGGTTATTAAAAATATTCGTTCTATTTGTTTTTTTTCTATCGTATTAATTTTTTCTTTTAATGTTTTTGCTAAAAACTCGGACAAATCAATTATTGAAATAGGAAACTGTTACCAGCTTCAAGATATTACGAAGATGGAAGCAAATTATGTACAAGTTTCTGATATTGATTGCTCGAGTATTAATCAACATAAACCTATTGGTGATGGCTCCAAACCTTTTATAGGAAGTTATGATGGCCAAAATTTTACAATTACTGGAATTACTTTCGTGCAAAAAGGTGATGATTATAATGGCGAAAATGCTGGATTATTTGGCATTGTCAAGAATGCTACTATAAAAAGGGTGGTATTGACGGATTATTATATTGAAGCCACTTCTGGTGATGCGGGTGCTCTAGCAGGCGTGGCGGATGTATCCATTATTGAAAACAGCTATGCCCAAAACGGTAAAGTTGTTGGTGGGGATAGATCGGTCGGTGGTTTGGTAGGATATTCGCGTGATAGTCATATAATGAATACTTATGCAAAAGGAGAAGTGGTAGGTAAAGATTCTCTTTATAGCGTTAACGTTGGAGGATTAGTTGGTCATTCTCATTCAGATCTTATAGAAAATAGTTATGCTGCAGGCAATGTTAAAGCTTATGCTAATGTGGCGGGAGGATTGATAGGAAGATCCTATGCTACAGAAATAGTAAATTGTTATGCAACCGGAGATGTTAGCAGTACTCGGGGTAGCGTGGGAGGTTTAATTGGGGAAACTTGGGTAACAGATTTATATAAAACTTACGCTACTGGCAATGTAACTGCAGAAGGAAGTTATGTAGGGGGGCTAGTAGGTTACGCAGATGGGGGCGGCACTATTGAAAACAGTTATGCTCAAGGTAATGTTACTGGTGAGAGATATGTCGGCGGGGCTATAGGCTATGAAGCATGGGCAGCAAACTATATTAATATTTATGCAGTTGGTTTAGTGGAAGGCGAAAATGCAGGTGGTCTAATAGGACAGATGATTTCTTATTTCCCGCCTAATATTATTGCCAGCTATTGGGATACTGAAACTTCAGGACAAACTTTCTCCGAGGGTGGCGAAGGACGTACTACATCACAAATGAAACTATTAGATACTTCCATTCCTACTTACGAAGGGTGGAACGAAAATGTATGGTTTTTTGAAGAGAATGAATATCCTGTATTATTTTAAAAATAATAATGTATTGGGATAAAATTAAAATATTTTAATAAATAACGCACTTTTATTTATGAAAGTATGAGGTCAGGCTTGACGTTTTACATTTCAATTTCAGATGTCAAATGTCAAGCCTGCCCCCGTTATTGTTTTGAAAAAACTGCTGAGCAGTGTTTGCAGGCAGATTTTTTTTAACTGTGTCACCTATATCATCGGGATCATACATTTTTTTAGTTTTTAATAAAGTATCAAAATAAAATTCGGTTGTGCTGGGATATGTCCTTTTTGCCAGTTCAGTAGCAATGGTCGTGCATAAAGTTATCCGGGATTGATCATTATCGTGAAAGGCTGTAAGGTCTAGATATAAATCTAATAAAGCTTCTTGTGCCATATTGTAATATTCATTGTGTGGTTTATATAGAGAAAGATTTTTAAAAGCTGTTGTTGCAACGGTTAAGCTATTTTCATCTAATTTATTTGGAACATGAACATCTTTTGGAATTTCTTGGCCAATTTGCCTGTTTATCCGCTGGCCTAAAATACCCACTATTACTAATGAAGAAAATATTTTACAAATCTCGATATTTTGTTCTAATTTTTGAATCCACTCATTCATTGTGGGTAATGCATTTATGGTTATTTTGTTTGTCATTTCTAATGCTGCTTCTAATTCTTGTAAAACAAGACCTGGCGTTTCTTTTACCTCGGTAGTTTTCATTTTAGATAGTGCAGTTTCACATTTGTTTGCGGCAAGTGAGCCATTTATTTCGTCTATTAGTGATGTGGAAATATTATTACTCTCTAAATTCAGCGTTGTAAGGGTTTTATTGATTTTCAATGCATCTGCAATGGCCTGTGCACCTACATCGCCGATGTTGCTATAGAATAAACTCAGTGTTCTAAGGGTTTTATTGGTTTCCAATGCATCTGCAATGGCCTGTGCACCTTTATCGCCGATGTTGTTATCGTTTAAATTCAGCGTTGTAAGGGTTTTATTGGTTTTCAATGCATCTGCAATGGCCTTTACCCCTTTAAAAAAGTCGATGAAGTTAGAGCTTAAAAACAGCGTTGTAAGGGTTCTATTGGTTTCCAATGCGTCTGCAATGGCCTTTGCACCTACATCGCCGAGGTTGCTAAAGCTTTTATTCAGTCTTGTAAGGGTGGGATCATTGTTTTTTATGCGGGTACAGAGTGTATTGAGTTCAGTTTGAATCATTTTGCAACCTATGTCTATTTAATCCGCTAGAGTACAGTTAGTCAGTATACCATCTTGCAGGGGGGTAATCAATACTCATGCGCTTACTTGCTTTTGAGCTGAGCATATTATCGGCATTTCTAATGCCCAGTTACAGTAGTTGCTACTATTATTTTAAAAAAATATTAAATCCAAGGTTGTTCGTCAACGAGCAAATCACTTTCAATACCACCGGTCTGTTCGGTAGATTTGGGCTCTAGTAATAAAATATGTGCTTCTTCATCTGCCATGGGTTTATGCTCAACCCTTTTGGGGATAATATAAAATTCATCGTTATAATTTTGCTTGTGGTCGTGTCTGAAAATCTAAATCAGTTGAAAATTGGTTTTTGCCTGTGAATTATTGAAATACAAGGGTGCTTCTTTATTATCATTAATCGTCGAAATGAAAACTGAAGAAGATCTTTTTAATAATATTTCTATCCCGTCAGAGATGGATATATACACGCAAAACCGTGAATGTTCTTGGTTCAATCCAACTGATAAAAATATGTCTAATATGGAATTGGAAAAGGCAATTGGCCCGCAAAAAATGCAAGAAATTTTTTCATTTAGAAATAGATTGTTTTTTTACTGCAAAGGGTTGCCTTCATTTGAGTTATCTAACACTTGGGAATATAAAGAAACGCAATCCCGTTATTTAATGAACAAGCTTTGATCCATCATTGTTGTCTTTTTTATTTGGATTGTTTATTACCTCGCTAGTGTCATGCCAGTCGCCGATATTAGCAATATCACCCGTTGTGATTGAAAATTTATGTGGAATAATTGAATCTAATAAAAATGCTTATAAACCTAAATAAACGGTATACATTTACACTATCATCATGCATATATTTATTAATCGCCCTTGGCAATCGTTAATGCTCCGAGTTATGTGACCACAAAAAACTTTGCTTACATTCTGAATGCTGGAGCAAACTGAGTTTGTGCAAGTACATTTGCTTCTAATAAGGCTTGCATAAAACCGTTACCAAATTCAGAAAGCTCCTGGGGTGAAAAATTGGGGAAAATAGTTATAAAATCAGGACGAGGTATCCCTAGCTTCCCATAATTATAACCTGCTATATAGAAAAGGTTGGGAGCAGGGGGAGGGGGCAAACGATTCAGCAAAGACTGGAAAGAAGGTAATAATGTATTGTTGAAATTGATAGGCTGGTTTTGCATAGGCTGGTTTTGCATAGGGTGGTTTTGCGCGCCTGGGATTTGCATTGGTTCGGCAGGTTGCATCGCTACGGTATTATTCACCACATTAAGATTTGGAAATAAATAGGCAAAAACTGGCTTTAGGCTGATGCGGGGGCCATTACTCTCGTTATGCCTTACGTATGTGCCGAGTTTTTCTTCTCCCTCTCTGAATGCACTTATTTGTGCATCAGAATACATTCTATCTTGCCTAAGTACGTCATCAGTCAAGGGAAGATTATTGTGCTTGCGTTGATATCCGCTATAACGTGCAGCGCGTAGCGCCATTTCATCCTCTGTGCCTGCTACACTGTCATAGCCATCTATATAGGCAAGTGTTTGTTTGATTGCATAACGCCGATTTCTGTTAACAAATTCTACCGCAGAAGTAATAATGGTTCCGTGAAGTGCAGCAGCACGGCCACTTAGTTCAGCTTTTTTGATTTTTTGTAGATCGGGGGCAGCTTCCCGTTCCCGGGTTGCTAATTCTAGATACCAATTAGGAGGGCTCATAATTATTTCTCGCAGTTTAAAAAACAATAGTATTTGCTGTTTGTAAATTCACTCATTTAACACCTCTTTACAAAGATTTTACTCTCTTAGCAAGGCGTCCGGAAGATCGGGGCTAGAACACTATATCTTTTTTCTTTTAAAGGTATTACTGGCGCCATCTTTATTTTCTTGATTATTGTTATTAGTAGTTTCCATATTTCGAGAAGCATTTTGCACCATAGTTAAAACTTTCTTAAAAGCTGCGTCGACTTCATCAGAAAAAATAAGCTTAACTTTACTGTCTGGATTTCTTTGGTTATAGGCTTGAACAAGATTAAGAGTGCATTCTTTAGTTAATGAATTTCCGGTTAGATTTATGCTGGTTAAAGTTGTATTGTGTTGAAAAAGATTTAACAATAGTGCTGAATCTAAAGTGTTAAATCTATTACTACTGAGATCCAATACTTGTAATGAAGGATGAATAGTCGCTGCCCGTAACACATCATTTATAAAATGACCGTTTAATTTGCACATGGCAAGATTTAAGGTCGTAAGATCTGGATTATTTTTTAATATTTCTACTATAAGTTTTATATGGTCAATTGTGTTAATTGCACTATGAGATAGATGTAGTTCGACTAAATTCGTTCTAAGTTTAAAACTGGTTAGCATAGTATGCATACCCGCCTGATTGAATTTATTTCCCCCTATATTTATGTTAATAAGATGAGTATTCTGCGTTATTGCAGCCCCAAACCCTAGTACTATTTTATTGTCCAATGAATTGAAAGCTAAGTTTAGTTCTTGCAATTTCTTATGTGCTGAAACCCACTGCAATACTTCTGTTATCATATTATTAGTCATATTATTATTAGATAGACGTAGAGCTTTGTATTGATCATTGGGTAATGTATTTAATATTACACTAATATCATCATCTTCAAGAGTTTTACCTGATAAATCTACTGTATCTAATTGCGCTTCAGTTATAACACTATCTCTTTCACTCAGCATTTTTATATTATCCTAGTTAAATGAATTTAGTTTTTCATATTACTATATTAAAATAAAAAGTCAACTTTTATCTATGTTGTTAATACTGAAGATAATACTGTTTCAAAATGTACGGTGGGATCAGGCGGTGCGCTAAGTTGTACAGTCTCCCCTAGTGGCGGTGATACTATTTTTGGAATCGCAATACTTAATTAAAATTGATCATCAAGGAGTTTTGCATGCGTTTATCTTTTACACAATATTCCATAGGATTATAGTTTTTTTGTGCGTCTACAGCTTTTGCGCATCATGATGATTTATTTGAACACGGTGATTTTCAGTTAAGAGCGGGTGCAGGTATTGCTTGGTTGTCTCCTGATGATGCTCATCTTGGTCTTTCCAACAATGAAACAGATATTGCTCACTTTAATACCGAAGATGCGCCAGTTGTAACCTTAGGCGTAGGATATGAATTACCGTTCCATGAACATGAAGAAGATAATGAAATCACTTTTCTGCCTGCAATGACAGCGAGTATTGATGGCACTTATCAATTTGAAACGCAATTTTCAGGTGATGTGTGGATGAATGAATCTCCTGTGCTTAATAATTTAAATAATCGCACAGAAATAGAAAATTTTAATGCAATGTTTAATTTAGCACTTGATCTGGCACGCTATCAACGTTTTTCATTATTTATATTAGGCGGTTTAGGCGCTGCATGGAGTACAGTAGAATATAAAGACGAGCCTAAACCCAATACACAACCCGATAGTGGAATCGCACTGGCTTCAGAAACTACAACTACTTTTGCTTGGCAAGGTGGTGGTGGATTAAAATATGATTTAATGGAATGTGATCTCGCTTTCACTTTGACTTATTTATTCACTTCCACATTAGTGTATAATGAATAACTTAATTACTTTCTGGAGTTAAAATGACAAAATTACGTTATTTTTCTATGATTTTCGCAATGATCGCTTTATATTCAGGCACCAGTTTTGCCGCTCTGAACTCAAAGGTTTTAGATTATTCAGACACAAATGGTAACGGGCAAGCACTTTATACCAGTGATTTTAATCCCACTTATCAAATCAACATGAGTACTGATCCTGTCATCTTCAATTGCAAACATGTAGTGATGCACGCATTTTAGAATTAAAACTTTAATCAGAAAATGATCACTACATTAAATGTGCGCTGATTTTTCGCCGAATTGGCCCCCGCGCATAAAGTGCGGGGCGCCAAGGCGTGCGGCATCTAGTCGTGGTGTAGCAAATCACTTCTTATTCCAAAGCCCGCCTACAATTTTTTGTTTTTTAGCGTCCGGCTCATCATCATTATTTCGATTCGCCGCGGAAGAAGACGCTGACGAAGCCGCATTCAATTTCTTCATCATTGTTTGTTAAACGAATATTTTTATAAACAGTCCCACGTTTAATAGTCATAGACGCGCCTTTAACTTTTAAATCTTTGATGAGCATGACGCTATCACCTTGACTCAGATCCGTACCGTTACTGTCTTTTACATTCATTGTATTTCCTTATGAGTATCATTTTTAGTGCGTGCTACTTTCTCAATCCATGTGCTCACAATTGGCTACTATAAACAACATAGTCGCATAAATAACACAATAAGTGATCTCAGTGTCTTGTATGGCCGTCTTATGAAATAGAGGGCGGTCCTGTTTCTTACTCAAGTGGTAAATATTCCCCCATTATGTTATTCTACTGTCTTATCTAAATTAAAACAGGACAGAAGATTATGCCCAGAATACCCTATTATGATAAGCACCCTGCTATAGGTGGCACCCTTCAATATTTAACGTTAAAAGAGTATAAAGCCAAGTTTAATTGTGTCTACGTGTCAGATATGATTGTTCCTCAGGACTTAAACCAGGACTTGCAAGGGCAGCGTCTCAAAAATATGGCTACGACTCCTGAAGAAGGTACACAGGATTATTTAAAACATTTTATTACAAATCCTCGTGAAGATATTGCCATCGTCAATTTAGGATCTTCCATCGGTTATGGTCTAATAGCCATCAAACCTATTCAGGAAAACGATATACTTTGTGCGTACTCAGGTGAAGTCAAAAAACTAGAGTTAGTTGATAACGACGAATACCGTTTTGTATTTGAAAACACAAATCTCTGTATTTCTGCAAAACGCATAGGAGGCCTCTCAAGGTTTTTCCCACACATGTGGAACGAAGAAGATGCGGAATTTAAAGAAATTGAATTTCTTTCAGCTGATATTAAAAATCAAGTGAAGACTTGTAACACGGTGCTCCTTGATATGAATATTGATGGCAAATGTTACAAAATAATTTTTTCAAAATCCGCCATCGAAGCTGGCGAACTGTTAGGCCTTAATTATGGAAAAAATTTTTGGTTGAATGCAAAAGGGGAGAGGCCAAAACTGCTACTTAAAGATGGTACAATATTAGATCAAAAATTCTATTGGCGCAGTGCAGCTACATTTAAAATACCCATTATTCATCAATACAAAAGCAAAGTAGCAACGTTAGTAACGTTGAATAGACAACAATGTTTTGATCTGATTAGAAATCCAGAACCAGCAACCCTGGGTGAAGATAAACAGCCATTTTCAAAATATCATTTTCGAGATATGGCAGTGAATTCAGCGGTTGTAGATGAATGTTACGCGCATATCGATCATCATAGTTTTGTTTTGATGTTAAAAGAAAAACTTAAAGATAGCGCTGAGATAAAAGCTTATTTAAGACAGCCTGTAAATAATGAAAATAGAATCGATAATTATACGGTCGATGTTGTTGTGATGGCTAAAAATACAAAAATGTATCATCAAATATTGGTTTTCTTGGAACCTATTAAAGATCGCATTCTGCAGCATGATAAAACACTAGAAATAGTGATTAAAGGTGTCAATGTCGAATCTGAAAATGAAGCGGCTGCGCTCAGTTTATATGATTCTATCAATAGCTCTAGTACTATGTCAAACACACGAGGATTTAATCACGTCGGTAGTAGTAACAATTCTAATGTTGCGGGAACTTCTGGGCTTGGAGCAGATCAAGAATCTAATAAAATATTAAAAAATAATTGATCATAAATAAAAGACACCCACATTTTTTTAATGAACATCACAACTTCCTATTGATAACAAGGAAATAAATGGACATCTAATGACTATGTACTATCAATTTCCATTGACTTGTTGGCTTTTTCTTGGTAATATGGCTGACATCAGTTCTATGCAGCTGTTATAACAGCTTTTTTTAGTTTTAGTTAGTTTTTATATAAATATTAGGAATAATACATGTCACCAGAAAATATCGCCAACGCGATAACCCAATATCATTTATCTGGGGACTTTTCCCTCATCACTAACATTCTTAATGAGGATCTAAATAATTTAACTATTACGGTAGCCGATGTTATAAGAGACTATTACCGCACAGGTGATATGCATCCAGAGCAGTCAAAGAATTTTACCGCGATGCTAGAAATACTTATAGAAAATAATGATATGAAATTAATGCATCGAGTTTTTTCTTTCTATAAGGAACAAAATAAGCTCATATTTGTTGAAAAAATCGCAATAGATGTGATAATAAAAAAAATAAAAGATCGTCATACAATTGCTGCTTTTGAACTATTGCTTCATTTTGGCGTTGACGTTAATGGATATCAAATATACAAGGAAGGAGAGCTATTAAGTTTAGGCCCAACATGTATAAAAAATATAAATACAAAAACAGCTTACGAATACCCTCAAGATGAGTTTCGTGAATTTCCAAATGAACGATTTACAGATCTCAGCACAAACAGATTACGGATGCTTTGCAAAGATAATGGAATTACAGAGCATTTATTAGAAAAAGATAAATTACCGGCTGATCTATCTATTTTTATTCAAACTATTAACTCCTACACAGAACCTACAAAATCCTTGGATTCACAACTTGGTCTGATTACCCAAGCTTATAATGCAACCAGCGAAAACACACCATTAACACCTAGAGAATTTTTTAAATGGATGATTAACCCCCAAAATCAAAAGCAAGTTTTTGAATTTCTAGATTCGGCTGGGGATAAAACATCGAATTTATTAAAGAATTTAAATAAGCTCGATATAATTCTTCCAAGGCAAGATCATAAGAACTTCCAAGCATTTAAAAAAGGCTATGCAGCGAAGACACCCACAGTACAGTCGCAGGTTAGAGAAGCAAATACTTTTATGGAAATCTTAGGAAAATTAGTATCACTTTCCACTGCACAGAATATGACCAATGCAAATAATAATCAGCAAAAACCTGATTCAGGCAAAACCCCTTTAATTGCCCTTATGTCTTCTCAAAACTTACAGGATCCTAATACCCTTGCAAAAATGGAATTACTACTAAAGGCTAATCATATCCCAGAAAATGCTAGACCAGAGACAAACAATACGTTTGATCTGAATGCCAAAAATGACGATGGGAAAACAGCATTTGAAATAATGATAAAGAAAGAAGTACCCAAAGATTTCACGGATCTTAGCCCAGAAATGCAGAACAATATAAGAAGAGCTATTGAATTATTAATTCATTATGGCGCGAAGATTCCCGCTTCGGATGCAACAAAACCAAAATTAAACCAATTAATGATTACGATTGTTGCTTCTGAGGTTACGAAGAAATATGCTAGTTCTATCACCACTCGCCCACTCACTGGTGATAAAAGAAATAATTATGATGATGATTATGACGACAATAATAACAACAACTTTGCCCCTGCAACAGCAAAACGCTGTGCGAAATAGCCTTTGGCATTGTTCTTTTGAGTTGCCTCATCACTCTACGCACCTTCGGGTGCGTAGAGTCTCTACTTATTAGCTGGGATATTTTAGGGAAGTTTTACAGAATTACTATTTATATTAGGAGCAAAAAATGCCTCATCCACACGTAATAGACGCGATAGCAAAATACAACAATAACAAAGATTTTTCCGGTATTAAAGACATTCTTATTCCGGTTCAAAGTGCAAATCAGAATAGATGGCTCTCGCCCCGGCCGTTGACTGAGTTGCTTGAAACAGTGATCTTAAATAAAAATAAAGAATTATTCACTCACATGATTCAGTTCTGTAAAGATAATAATAAATGGCATGATGTTAATAAAGGCATTGGCTTAGAGTTTTTAACAGTCGCAATAAAAGTATTTGACCCTGCAGCCGGTTATGAATATATTGATTTGTGTCTTGCGCAAGGCGATGATATGTTACTTGCGGAATATCCCATACTAAGCCTTCTACGGCGCGTTGACCAAGAAGAATTACTGAATCATATCATTGGATATTTGAAAAACAAGAACCGCTGGAATCCTACTGTAGCTTTAATTTTATTGGCTCACTGTGTAGATGCTTATTTAGCAGAAGACGATCAGCTGATGGAATTTGTAGAATTCCCCGCGATTGGTGAGCTGCTTAAGCGCGAGCATGGGGTGAATGTACATAATACTTTTAAGCTTTCATCCGTCCCTACTAATTTGCTTAGTTTGGCAATGAGTGTTGCGAATACCTACTTACTCGTATATTTTGTTAAAGAACTTCTTAACTATAGTCCGAACCTCTCTTTACCTACCGAAGACTGCGGCACTCTTTTAATTGCCCTTATGAATGAGCAATACGTACATGATCCGAATACTCTTAAAACGATGAAGTTACTTTTAAATGCTAATCTTTCGCGACAATTGTCATCTCAGCCTGCTTTTGATATTAATGCTAAAAATCATGAGAGGAAAACAGCATTTGAAATGATGATAGAGAAAGAAATACCTGAAGATATAAATGATCTTGAGACCAAAATAAAGAGAAATATAACACAAGCGATTGAACTATTTGTTTTGTATGGTGCGAGCATACCTGCTGTAGTGCAGTCAAAGCCAGGGTTAAAAGCATTAATTTCAGAGACTCAGGATAAAAAAAATTCTGCCGGTGTTTATAATACTAGTTCTAGCACAACCAACCCAAATACAGGCCGTTATAATGATGAGATCACTGGTGAGAAAAGATCTGATATAGACAATAACAATAACAATAACAATAACAATGAGCATAACATTGTTTCTGCAGTAGCAAAGCGTGTTAAAAAATAGCCGCAGGATGCTAGTGATTTACATGATAAAATGCAAGTTGAGCGGTACAAGGATAATCAAAAATCAAGTTCTAATACAGGCGCGCCAGTTCTATCAGGGTTTAAAGGTTCTGTTGAGAAAAACAATACAACAGGGGCTAGTAATAATAACAACACGTCCATCTTAACATTAATTAATATGAGGAAAATTAACCATGCAAAGTAAACAATTGAGTAAAGAGTATTCAAACTGGATGCGATCATTTAATCAAATAGTGCAGTACCAATCAGCTGTGAGTTATGAAGCTGAATATATGTCTTTAGCAGCGCAGCAGTTTCAAAGCGATAGCCGCCAGGTACGAAACCCCAACTTCACAGATTTTATGTATGATGACCCCAATGTAACTTTTCTTAAATCACTTATTGAAGCAAGCGATGATATGCTAGAGAGTTTTACTATCGGGTATGTTAATTATAGAGATGTAATTAAAATCATAGAGATTTTACAGGCTTATAAAGATAATAACAAAAATATCACCATTGAGATAACCAACAAGTCTGCTGAAAACAACAGTTGCCCACCGTTGAAAATATACGTTGGAAACGCTCAGAAGTGCAAAATAAATACTCCGGATGGTTATATGGATCTTTCAAATGACTATATAAGTATTGATGTGGCTATTATAGTATTGAAGACAAGATTAGGAACGGATGCAGCGGCAGAAGCAGGAGAAAATGCTATCAATAGCTCTAGTACCGCTAGGTCAAACACACAAGGATTTAATAACGTCACTAGTGGTAACAATTCTAATGTTGCGGGAACTGCTGGGCTTGGAGCAGATCAAGAATCTAATAAAATATTAAAAAATAATTGATCATAAATAAAAGACACCCACATTTTAGTAAATATGTGGGTGTCTACTTTTTTACTCGCGGGAATGCTAAACCATTTTCTGATTAGAGGGTGTCTAATATTTTGCTGTTCTCTCTTGCTATTTTTTTTTGATGTGTTAAGATTTTTCTTCTTGAAAATTAGTTAACTTAACAAAAGAGAGAGAAAATGGCCATTTCACTAAAGCAATATATAGAAAAATATGCACAACCTAATGAAGCACTTCCTGTTTTACTTGATCTTGATCGTGAACCGGATGATGAAAAAGCTCTAGAAGCCTATATTGCTTATTTTAAAAATAACGTCACTGCACAACCCATTGAATTATATGTCATGATGGGCAGAGGCAACGTGGGTAAGAAAATGGCCGCTGCATTGGATAAATTTAAAATCATGCAGGAAAACGGCGAGATTGGTAAAAACATTACGCTAAAAATCATACCCGGATATGGCTCCGAAGAAAAATTTAAAAACGAAGCACTGGATGTGTATCAAACACCAGAAAATCTAAAGAAAGCGCTTAACGAAACAATTTACGTTCCGCAAAAAAATATTACGATAAAATTAGCCGGCTCTGAGTATGAAAATAATGCAGCCGAGCACGAAAAAAATGGGACGATCATAAGGCTGGCTAACTATACAGGGACTCAACCCGAGCAACGCCAACATACTTTATCATTGTTAAGAGACCTGTTTACAAAATATCCACACCTATATGTTTTATCTACTGAACCACAATTAGCATTTGTTGAATTACATGAACAATCAAAAGATCTCATGAAAAATGCTAATTTTTGGGGCACATTTAGCTTTAATGTTCGAGACATCATTTGGAACGCAGGTGTTGCTGCAGGTAACGAAGCTGCTGCTATTGCTGCTCAAAATGCAAAGGATAAAGGGGCGACTCCAGATGAACAAAAACAAGCAGGAGAAGCTGTAAGGAAAGCTGCACATGAGCAGGGTTCACGTATAGCGAAGCAACAGGTGACTCAATTTTTAACCGCAGTCAATCCCAGCTATATGGAATCTATTTTTCTAATAGGAAGCACCAATAATTTTACTGCACAGGATTACCCTGGACTTTTTCCTACTGCAGAGACTAAGCTTGCTGAAATCTTTGATGCGCACATGGGGAATTGGAAAAATCATATCATGGCATGGACTCCAGGTAATGTGGTTAAAAGTTTAAATTTTGCAAACAATGCAGACAAACAAGGCAAAGAAGCAAAAGTTAAAGATATTATGAAAAATAATTGGACGCAAGAACTGGAGCGTGAAATTTATGCAATGGCAAATGCAGAAGCATTGCCAGATTTTGCAAGTTTGATGAGATCCATGAAAATATGGAAAAATTTAACCCAAGGAAACCAATTTGTGGCGGCGGATGCTATTGGCGCGTTAGCGGCGATTAACCCCGATCAGATCAATGCACAAGCCGTAAGTCTTTTTGTATATTTTAATAAAGACAACTATACGGTATTGTCAGTTACAGAACCACAAAATGGTGAGCCATGCGCTAAGGTTAATGTTATGATTCCACAGGGTATTTCCCCTGAAGTGATGGCGACTTATCTACCGCTTATTCTTGATCGTGATCGCTTAAAGGCAGATGCTGCAATATTTGACTTTGCACGAGAAGCACTTTGGAAGAAAAAAGAAGCAACAACTGATAGCAAAGAGATTGCAGCTATTGATGCGGCCATCGAAAAAAATAATCAATCAAGCAATAACAATCAAATGGTATTAAAAGCGCTCAATACTCCAGAGAATATGGCGAAATTCCAAGAGATTGAAACTGCACAAAATCAATTGCGTGAGCAGGCTGCGTCAATGTTAGCTTCATCTGAGTTCTCATTCACTTCAAAAGAACGGATGGCGCTCTCAGCTTAAACTATTGAAATCATCTTATTAATATTAGGAAATGATATGAAAAAATACTTATTACTGTCTTTGATTTTACTCGGATTTAATGCCCATGCGGGATTAGAGGCGCTTACAATCCCTTTAACCGGTGATTCTTTTACCCTCTCTTGCCTAGAAAATGATACATGGAATACCTGTGGTGACACCACCCATGTACGCGCGGGTGAATATAAATATGTTATCCACACTCCCTCGACAGGCAATTCTATTGCCATCGGTTATATAGAAGAAGGTGATAACAATACCATTGTCGCTGCATGTCGCAGTCAAAATGATGATAACTGGGAAGACTGCTCTCCTAATCCACAAGACATATCTTTTGGAGATTATGATCAAAATGCAAGACCTGCAAATGATAACAATGGCGCACTCATGGTTATAGGCGCAGGAGAAAATTCTGTCATCGCTGCTTGCCGTAATGCATCCGGTGTTTGGTATGATTGCTCACCGCAAACGGAGCCTGAAAATTATTTCAGTGTAGGGAGCGTCCATTACACCAATAATCAATGGATAATAATGGATAACTCTCTAGAAAGGGATTATGAAAATGGCATTACTTATAATCTAGCTCATTGTATGAATCCTGACGGGAATTGGCAGACTTGTCGTATGCTAATACCAGATCCCGATGGCGATTTTTACAACAGCGTATGGGGTTTCAATCAAGTGCAATATGTACCTGCAAGTCAAGAATGGGTTGCGATTGGCATGGGCTATGAAGATGGTCATGGCGATGTCTTTAAGTCTATTTGTCGCGATGATGGTCCTCACTATACCTATTGGTATGATTGTACGGGCGGCATCTTTTTATCCAGTACAAGTGAACGTTTAGTACAAAATGCCAAAGGTGAATTATTGCAATTCAATCTTATGCTGTCTGGTGTTTCTTTGGTCACACAAACCTTATGTAAAAACCCTAACGGTCCATGGGTAGATTGCTCTTTTGATTTAAAACAAAAGAATCAAATTTATAGCGGCGTGACTATCGATGGTAATGGCAATTGGGTGTTAGTGGGTTACCAGCTATCTGCTAATTTGTCAGAAAACATTGCGCATCTCACCGCAACTTTTGCCGGTACACAATGGGATACATTGTCTCAAGAACC
>Ga0206858_1056_pt1 | contig 34122 bp, 31 predicted proteins | sample Alteio_BWOrgCont_46_FD_152622 | JGI IMG/M metagenome (GOLD analysis project Ga0206858, IMG submission 152622) | Enriched cells from forest soil in Barre Woods Harvard Forest LTER site, Petersham, Massachusetts, United States -... | ecosystem: Environmental > Terrestrial > Soil > Temperate forest >... | reverse complement strand
CAATTTTTGGGGAATACAATTGCTTCTTCTGTGCCATCCCTCAATTCTGCCAATGGTTTTACTATATAGGGTATTACATCGCCAGCACGTTCTACCAATACAGTATCGCCGATATGTAAATCTTTTTCACGCACTACATCTTCATTAAAAAGTGAGATAGATGAAACCGTAACGCCGCCAATATGTACGGGTTCTATCTTCGCCACCGGCGTAATGCTACCGGTACGCCCTACCTGAAATTCTACCTTTAATAATTTGCTGGTGGCCTGCCTTGCTTTAAATTTAAAAGCAATCGCCCATCTTGGATGATGCGTTGTCATGCCCATTTTATCCTGCAGCTCCAGGTTGTTTACTTTAATAACCATGCCATCAATTTCATACGGCAGGTTATCACGGCCATCTTCAAATTCGTGTACGTATTTAATTACCCCTTCAATGCCTTTCACTACTTTCATTTCATTCTTCGGGCTACGCAAGCCAACGTTCCAAAGCATTTGCAACATTCCGGAATGAGTTAGCAATAATTGGTCTGTCGATTTTGCTTCCGTTTCTTTTTGAAGAAAACTTACATTGTATAAAAATGCCTCCAGGTTTCTTTTGGCAACATCCTTAGGGTCTTTCATACGTAGGGAACCCGAAGCTGCATTGCGTGGGTTGGCTAAGGGTGCCAGATTTTGTTCCTGCAACAGTTCATTGTATTTTTTAAAACTGTTTTTATTCATCATCACTTCGCCACGTATTTCTATCTGCTGAATATTATAAGCAGAAAACTTGGCAGAAAGCGGAACTGAACGTATCTGCCGTATATTAGTAGTTATATCCTCTCCATCTACCCCATCACCTCGTGTAGCCGCCCTCGTTAGTAAATCATTTTCGTAGATGAGAGAAATGCCTGCACCATCAAATTTTGGTTCAATGCAATATTCTATTTCTTCCAGGCCGCTTAGTTCACGGGCTTTTCTGTCCCAGTCAATTAAATCATCGGCATTATAACTGTTTTCCAAACTCAGCATCGGCACTAAATGCGGTACTGTAACAAAAGATGCATTTAAACTACTACCCACTCTTTGTGTTGGCGAATCGGATGTGATGAAGGAAGGATTATTTGCTTCAATTTTTTCGAGGAGTTTAAACAGGCTGTCATATTCAACATCGCTGATAAGGTTATCATTCAACACATAATAACGATACTCGTGAAAACGAAGAATATCTTTTAATTGTGCAAGCTCTGCCTTCTTAACGTTTGCAACATCAAAACTATTAATAGATTGCAACCATTCACCGGTGCTTTTTTGTAACTGGAGTGTGTCTTCTTTAGTAAACATATATAATTGGCTATGCTCAAAATTAATACAATTGGCGACATGAATTTTAATGCTCGGATTACATGATTGATAACACAAATTTTAATGCACGAATTACACGAATTAAAATCCAGGCGGCGATAATACCTTCGGCAAAAAATAGCTTAATAGTAAATAAAAAGGGAAATCCATTCAATCTGTGTTCTATAAATCAAACACCATAAAACGCCTTATGCCTTTCCGGCAAAAAATTAAAACAGATTTACAATGCCATTTCTGATAGCATATATTGCAAGTCCTACTCTTGTTTTTACTTTTAGCTTTTCAAATAAAGTATCCCGGTAGCCGTCAATAGTACGTGGACTAACAAATAGTTTGTCGGCAATTTCTTTGTAGGTTAGTTCGGTGCAGGTATATTTTAAAAATTCAATTTCACGTTCGTTCAAGGCTACCAATCTTTTTATGGCATCCTCTTCTATATCAATACCATTAATGGCCTGTATTAATTTTCCGCTGATAAGTTCGGAATGATAAAAACCTTTATTTAGTAAGGCTTCAATAGCATCTCTTAATTCTGTGGGGTCACTGTCTTTTAAAATGTAACCACGGGCACCATTGCGCAACATACGTATAATTGAATTTTCATCATCATACATGCTTAATGCCAGTATTTTTATTTTGGGGTGATTTGCCCTAATCCATTTAGCCGTTTCGTATCCATCCATTTCGGGCATATTGATATCGAGTAAAACAACATCCGGCAAAAAAGGGGCTTTTAATTTTTCAATAAAATCCTTGCCGTTATCTGCTTCAAATAAAACACCATGCCCCAGGCTTTTTACTAAAGAAGCCAGTCCGTTGCGGAGTAAAGTATGATCATCAACTAGAACTAAATTTGCCATAATTATTTTTATTTGTTCAATGCAATTTGTATGGCTGTGCCATGGCCAGGTTCTGTGTTAATAAAGAAAACTCCATTTATTACAGCCGCCCGATTTTGCATATTCTTTAACCCAATACCGGTTTGGGAAGATTGCAGGCTTTCTTTATTAAAGCCAATGCCATTATCTGTAATGGATACTATATATTTATTTTCGGAGTTCTCTAATTTTACATGGATGGATTTTGCTTTGGCGTGCTTAATGCTGTTTTGCAGCGCTTCCTGTACCATGCGGAAAACAACAATTTCTTTTTTAGGATCTAATTTATATTCTTCGCCAACTACTTCTAATTCCGTATTGTATTGACCGCTGTTTTCTAATATTCTTAATTCATTCTCAATAGCCTGTTGCAAGCCAATGTCTGTAATTTTATCGCCATGCATTCCGCGGCTGATATTGCGTAAATCTGTAATGGCTTTTCCTACCAGTTCTTTAGTGTCGTTTAATTTAAGTTGTACTTTTTCATCCGGATGAATTGAAAACGTATTGAGGTTTAATTTTGCCAAACTCAGCACCTGCCCGATATTATCATGTATTTCCTGGCTGATGGTTTTAAGGGTTTGTTCCTGAATTTCCATCTGGGCATTTATAAGTTCTTTTTCAAGATGCGCCCTTGCTTTCTTTTGTCTATCCCGAAATACAACAACAAGGAATAATATGAATGCTACCAGTAATAATAAAATCACGGTTGTAATGATTATTCCAATTTGTAATTCGTTTCCGGGCGATGGCATATAGTACCAATTATTATCATCAAATATAAAATAGTATTTACAACTTGGCTTATTATATTAAGGCTAATGGCCATCCTATACGTCTTCCAGTTATTTACTGCCAGGGTGTTAATAGAAGCTAAGTAAGGGATATTGCCAAGATAACAAAACAAGATGCCGATAGATGTCCAAAAAAATAAATTGTGGAACGGGTTGTTAAAGGCATTTTTAAATACGAATTTATAAATGGTAATAAGAGAAAAGGTCGCCAGGTTAATAGCGCTAAAAAGATATGAATATGTATCGAGTGAATTATTTTTTTGCATAAAACAAAAATCGATTACCCAAAATAATAAAAATGAAGTAGCAGAAATAACAATGATCTTTTTTATTAAAAAGCTATTATTGACATAATAAAATGTGTAACAAAATGCTAATCCTTCAGTTAAAATTGAAATATTATAAAGCAACATATTGTTGCCAATATAGTGTACGGAAAACGAAGCGGATAGCTCTACTAAAAAATTTGATATAAGGTATATAAGAAAAATTAAAAAAAAATCAAAGCCAAACTTCTGCTTGGCTTTGATAAAGAATAAAACAGTAATTAATATTATTATTGGTAAGTAGATTTCTCTTAACGACATATTTCTTAATTATATTAATTGCCTTTGGGTGCAGGTGGCGGAGGTGGGGGTGGAACAGGTGTTCCGCAACAATCCAAATCACCACCCAGCATTGCTTTCTTTTTTTCATTTCCGGAATGTATTTGCGAAGCCTTGAACCCTGCCGTTAAAACGCTATCACCAACCTTGTTTTTTAGTTTATCATTTTTATCCGCTATAAAAAAAGTAGCCGTAAGGTTATTGGCAATATCGCCAAATGGCGGAAGACAACTTGTTTGATGTGGCAACGTGACACCAAACTTGAAGTAAATTTTGGTGTAATCCGGACCTGCTTTTTCGGCTTCCTCAATAAAGGCTTTTAAAATATCAATTGTAATAAAAAAGCCATCCGACTTTTTAAAGTGCCTAGCAGTAGTCGAATCCAGCTTAACTAATTTGTGATAATCATCAGAAATTTGATGAAGATCCTTTTCGTTAATCTCTCCATTCAACGGTTGAGATGGAGTTGATACAATTTTGGTTGACATGATGTGTAGGTTTTGTGTTAAAATGAATACCAATATAAGTCAATAAATCCCCTATTTATAGAAGCGCAACAAGATTTAGTTATAGAATTTAGTTTTTGGGTGTTTTCCCCCTCCTGCAATTCCGTTATAATACCCTTGTGCGGTAAATTCCCTTTCCTAATCTTTGTTAAACAATAAGCAAGCGAGATCTTAAAGAAGTTTAATTATAGATTGAGCCCGGAATTTAACCCGTAGCCCCCACAAATCTTAAAACCTGAACGTCAACTAAAAGCTGGCAGCACCTTAAACGGCTGCTTCTTTTTTGCCCTAAACTTTCCATGATGAATATTTTTCATCAAAATTTTTATTGAAAATCAATCAATTACAAAGGTTCGATAAAAATACTTCCTATTTTCGTTGGTAAAACCGCTAATAAAGCTCACTTTTGCACTCCATTTTAAAAACCTTCGGGATAGCGAAGGCATCATTTAAAAATAATAACAATGAGCAAATTACATTTCACCACCAAACATGCGAACGAGGCTACCGTTACTCACAACTGGTACGTTGTAGATGGTACTAATCAAACCGTTGGTCGTATGTGTTCAAGGATTGCAGCCATTCTTCGTGGTAAGAACAAGGCGTACTACACTCCTCACGTAGATTGCGGCGATTACATAATCGTTATCAATTGCGAAAAAGTAAAATTCACCGGTAACAAACTGGATGAAAAAGTATATGACAACTTTACCGGTTACCCAGGTGGCCGTAAAGAAGAGTTTGCAATCGACTTGCAAAAACGCCGTCCGGAAGTAATCATCGAAAGAGCTGTAAAAGGTATGTTGCCTAAAAACCGCTTAGGACGTCAGATGTACAAAAAATTATTTGTGTACAAAGGTGCTGAACATGGGCACGCTGCACAAAAACCTCAATCATTAAAGTTCTAATTTAAAAAATAATGGAAAAGCAAAAAAACGCAGTTGGCCGTCGTAAAGAAGCTGTAACCCGTGTTTTCTTAAGCAAGGGCGAAGGTAAAGTAACGGTAAACGGTAAAGACTATAAAGAATATTTCCCACTGGTATATCTGCAAAATCAGGTAGAAGCTCCATTGAAAACCATTGAAGCATCTGATAAATTTGATGTAACAGTAAATGCACAAGGCGGTGGCGTAAAAGGCCAGGCAGAAGCTATTAAATTAGGTATCTCCCGTGCTTTGTTGGAAGTGAACCCAGAATATCGCCCGGTGTTAAAAGCTGCAGGCTTATTGAAAAGGGATCCACGTAGTGTTGAACGTAAAAAACCAGGACGCAGGAAAGCGAGAAGAAGCTTCCAGTTCAGCAAACGTTAACAACAAAGCTACAAGCCCGAAGTTACAAGGCACAAGGTTTACGTTTTGCTTTGCAGCTTGAGGCTTGTTGCTTCAAACTCAATAATAACTATTTTAATATTATACAATGGAAAATAACACTTCGTTACAACAGCAACTTCTTGATGCAGGTGTGCATTTTGGACATCTTAAAAAGAAGTGGAATCCTAAAATGCTTCCTTACATTTTCGCAGAGAAAAAAGGGATTCACATTATCGACCTGAACAAAACCGTAGAAGGTTTACAGGAGTCTGCTGCAGCTTTGAAATCAATTGCTAAAAGCGGTAAAAAAATAATGTTTGTTGCTACAAAAAAACAAGCAAAAGAAATCGTTTCTGATTGCGCTAAAAGGGTAAACATGCCTTTTGTAACAGAACGTTGGTTGGGTGGTATGCTTACAAACTTCAACACTGTTCGTAAGAGCGTAAAGAAAATGCAAAGCATCGAAAAAATGCTGAACGACGGTAGCATCGACAACCTTACTAAAAAAGAACGCTTAACACTTACCCGTGATAAAGATAAAATGGAAAAAGTGTTGGGTGGTATTGCTCAAATCAGCCGTGTACCTGCTGCTTTATTTATGGTAGATATAGGACACGAACATATCGCTTTAGCAGAAGCTAAACGTTTAAACATCACCACATTTGGTATGGTAGATACAAACTCTGACCCTAATAAAGTTGAGTTTGCAATTCCTGCAAATGATGATGCTACTAAATCAATCGCTATCATCGTTAATTACTTAACGGCTGCTATTGCAGAAGGTTTGGCAGAACGTCAGGCTGAAAGAGATGACGACGACAGCAATGCTGATTCTGAGGAATCAGCAGAAGCAAAAGCAAGGCGTTTTGAACAAAAACATGGTGAAGACGGCGATGCAGCTAAACGCAGCAGAGGCGGTGCACCAACTAAACGCCGTGTACCTGGACCAGGTGCAGGTGGCAGAAGGCCAGCAACGAATACAGGTGGCGGAGCTAGATAATTCCTTCAACTAAAAATTTATAAGTCAAAATAAAAAAAAGAAAGAGCCATTAATTAAAACTTAATAAGCCCTTCTTTTTTTTATTTCTAATTTTGATTTCTAAGTTTAAACATTATTATAAAACATTAAAACTAAGTTCCTCTTTTAGGGGACAGGAGTAAAAATGAGCGCAACAATAACAGCATCAGACATCAACAAATTACGTCAGGCTACAGGTGCCGGTATGTTAGATTGTCGTAAAGCATTAACAGAAAGCAATGGCGATTTTGAAGCAGCTATTGACTGGTTACGTAAACAAGGCCAAAAGGTAGCAGCAAAACGCAGCGACCGTGAAGCTAAAGAAGGTGTAATCATTGCACAAACAACAGCGGATGGTAAAAGCGGTATCGTATTATGCATCAGTGCAGAAACAGATTTCGTTAGCCGTAACCCTGAGTTTGTAGCATTTGTACAAAGCATTGCAAACGCAGCAATCGAAAACAACACACAAACAGCAGAAGAACTAAACGAAGTTGTAATCAACGGAGCAAAAGTTTCTGAATTAATCAACGATAAATTAGCCGCAATCGGCGAAAAAATCGGCATCACCCGTTTTGAAAGAGTGAATGCTCCTTATGTTGCTTCTTATATCCACGGTGCAAACCGTATGGGTGTATTGGTAGCTATGAGCAAAGAAGCTGCTGAAGCTGGTCGTGATGTAGCAATGCAAATCGCTGCAATGAATCCATTAGCTGTTGATGAAAAATCAATTGCTCCGGAAACAATTGCACGTGAAAAAGAAATTGCTATCGAACAAATTAAAGCTGAAGGCAAACCGGCTGAAATGGCTGAGAAAATTGCTCTTGGTAAAGTCAACAAGTTCTTTAAAGAGAATACTTTGATGGCTCAACCATTTGTAAAAGATGCCAACAAATCAGTAGCAGAATATTTAAAAAGTGTAGATGCTGATTTAACAGTATCTCAATTTGTAAGAGTTGCTTTAGGTTAATTAGCAATCAAAAAATAGTTATAAAAAAAGCGGGAATTTATTCCCGCTTTTTTATTGAAAAGTTTTTTAATAATTCCTGTGCCCATGCCCACCTGAACTGTTTAAATTAAAAATTGCACCAACGTTTAAACCAAAAGAGCTATTTAAAAGCGTAGTACTATTATTATCATTAGTACTATTATTAGAAATATTTGCAAGCCCGGATTCAATCTGGTATTCGGCAAAAAATTTCACGTTATCCGACAACGGGATTTTTACACCAATCCCATACGCTAATCCTGCGTCTGTAGAATTAATGTAACTCTTCACATCTGTACCGGTTGCTGTGGCTGTGGCACTTGTTAAAAAACCAATATAAGGCCCGAAATTCAGATACCAATTCTTTGTCCTACCAAAATGCCAGTTGGCCATTAAAGGGATAGTTACATAATTTAATTTAAAATCGGTAGTAGTTGTATTCCCGTTTATGTCAGTATAAAAGCCATTGCCCCAACCTTTTTGATTGTAATTGATTTTTGCTTTGATACCCCAGGAATTTGAAAAATAATACTCTCCGGAAATACCTGTTGTAAGCCCTGTTACAAAATCTGTTCCCTGATTTTCATAATAATTGTTGGTAGTTAATTTTGCAAAATTCAATCCTACATTGATCCCTACTTCTACATTGCCTTTTTGTTGTGCAAATGTTGTTAAGCCAACGCAAACTAAAATCGCTAAAGTTGATAAGTGTTTTTTCATTTAAATTTTTTTAAGGCGGAAGGTATTTATTTACTCATATTATATATGTTAAATATGCGTTAAGGAAAAAATATATATTCAATATGATTTAAGCCCCTTCAACGATCTCTCCATAATTAATCAATAATTCCTGTCCGGCAAGAATATCCACTATGGCTTCAAAAAATTCACCATCATTAATAGAGACAATATTAGGTGTATCAGAATGGTTTAAAAAATTTACAAGGTCCATCACTTTAAAACCATAATCCGGTACAAAATAATTTTCCTCATCATACAGGCAATAGGTTTCAATCAATGTTTTGGAATGTGCAGGCAACAATTCAACTTCGGGCTTCGGTACTTTTATCCACTCACCAATATTTTTAGAAAACATATTGCGGCAGCCTTTGGGAATATCTCTTATTGCGAAAACGCCAATACCATCTAAGGGCGATGGTTTTATCATTACATACGTATCGCTTTTAAGCTCTGCTAATAATTGTTTTATATCCATTACCTGTAAATCTTATTTCATTAAAGGTAATAGTTCTTTCAGCATTTGTTGATTGTAGGGAGAGTAGAAAGAAGCAATAATATCTTTTTTTTCGGCAGCCGTTAAATGGAAATTTAATTCAGCTCCTTTATCTACATCCTGCGGTGTGTACATAAACGTAATGCGGTGCAGGTTTTGATTGGCCGTGTCGTTATAGTAGCTATACTGGTCTGTTTGAAAATAATCCTGTAGTTTATACCAGTTGGATTGTAGCATAGTGCCGGGCTTTACCAGCAGATCGGTAATAGAACCCATCACTAATGGATGCTGCCAGTTATCTTTAAGCCTGTCACGCAATTGTACAATTACTACGCCGCCGGTATTTTTTTCAATCCAGTCTTTAAAATTATCTATAAAACGAAGGGTGGTTTCCTGTCCAAAATTATCTCTTAAGCCTGCATCCATTACATCAATAACCGGTTCGCTTGGCAGCCAAACATTGGGCAACACGTATGGAAAAGTTGCATTCATCCGCAAAGCTGTTAATAGCCTTAGATTAGTAGGATCCTGATTTTTAAACATCGCTGCAAAGTCAACAGCATCAGGGCTAAAGCTGCTGTCAGCATCAAATGCCGAAGGCTTCATCATAAAACTAACCGGTTGTGTGCTGGTTACTACTTTGCGGCCATCACGGGTTATAACAGCATTATAAAATATCAGCGGAATCCTGGCGGATGCTTCATCTATTGTGTAATCTTTTAATCGGCCATTTAAAATGCCCTCTGCATTCTCGTTTAATTTTTCTTCAAAAGCATAACCTCTATCCTTGATATAACGGTAAGGGCCAACCGAAAATTTTTGCGACGGCGCAAAAATATCCCGATCAAACATAGAAGAAAAAACGGGGTTTAAAATATCCTGCGTAATGCAATCTCTGTAATGGTCGTTATGCAGGTTAATATTTTCGCCTTTTACTTTTTTGCGATACAGTTCACGATAATAAGTGGCCGCCAGCATGCCTCCGCTGGAACCGCTTATTAAAAATGTTTGTTTCATTAACTGCCCGTGTGTAATGCTGTCTAATTGTTGCAGCATATTCATAGTAAAAGTACCGCTGCGCAGGCCGCCGCCGCTTACATCAATAAAAACCATGACAGGCCGGTTGCTGTTTTGTTTCTTTTTCCAGTTTTCCAATATCTGTATCATATTGGCTTTATCGGCTTCAATAGTAGGGAGTTTGCATAACGCTTGTAATCCTTCTTTGGTATAGGATGGAAAATGTGTGGTGTCACTATAATTTACGCCATACGCTTTATTCCTGGGATCAATAATACCATGGGTATATAAAATATTCAGGATAAAGATTAATATAATAACAAACAACATGCTCCAGCTTTGCAGAAAATAAGTAAGGGCGCCTATCACAGCAATCATTACTGCAAAAAATATAATGATACTGGATGCTGCCGGTATTTGAAAGAATTTTACATCCAGGAAAAAACCGGCAACAACTAAAAAAATAAAAGCCAGTAATATGCCCAGCATACCTGTAAAATGATGGCGTTTAAAAATAGCATCTAAAAAACCCTGGCTATAATGGGATACGTTTCTTGCTTTTTTTAATTTAAAATGTGTGCTGATATAAAAACTTACTTTCATCCCAAAGCCATCCTGTTGTGGGTGTAAAGCAGGGTTGTATGTTTTCATGAATGCAGACGGGTCGGATATTACAGGAGTTATTGCTTCCAATATCCTTCTGTCGGCCCTGAAAAAATAAGCAAAGGAAAAAGCAATCAATAAGAAAAGGCCTCCAATAAAACCAATCACCATCAATAACACCTGCCCTGTGTTCATCAACTCGTTACTGCTGTCAAATTGAACCAGCCGGATCATATAAAAGATCAGGAACAATAAAGGCAGTACAGAATTATTAAGACAATATTTTAAAAAAGGCTTTGGGGTTGTTGCTAAAAACTTAAAGCGCTTACTGTGAAGGATAAACGTAGTAATGTTCCAGCTCATAAAAAAAACACCAATGGATACACCAACGATTAATGCACTTAAGGCAGAAACATTCCCCAGGTATTCGGGCACAAAAAAAAGTGCATCGGCACCATAACCTTGCATGAAATCACTGTTGATGGTGCTGGCAAGGATAAACCAAAAAACCAATAAAAGCTGATATTTCCTGAAATGCAAAATGAATAACTGAACCGGAAAGGAATAAAAAATATCGTTCAGTATTCGTTTCATTATAGTAAGCATTCATTTTTGAAAGTATAAAGAAAGACACACTTAACAACAGCTTCGCTGCACTAAACTTCACGCTATTGATAACGTTCGGACTTTGCTTTTGTTGTTTGCAGCAGGATTAGCATTGTTTGACTGATGCCAAAAGTTGCCAGCAATAAATGTATGGGTTGTGCTACCGCAGGCATGTCAGCATAAAACAATACGATACCTGTTATCATACTAAGCATTACAATACCAAGTAACACAAAAACTTTATTGCGCAAAGCTGCAATATTGCGACAATACCAACCCAAAAACAAAGCACTTAATAATACCAGCCACGAAAAGCTTCTATGTATTAAAAAACCTACCGGCATAGCAGCCAACCATGTTTCCCTTTGTTCGTAGTGCAGGGTTTTAGAAACATCATCTACATACATACGTACGGTGGTGCCTAAAACCATTTGTATAAATAAGATGCCTAAAAAAGCAAAAACCAGCTTTTTTATTTTGGCATCAACAGGTATGCTAAATAGTTTTGATTGAAAGGCTAACAGAATGCCTAATTGTATTTCGAGCAATAATAAAGCAAACAGCAGATGTACAGTGATGCTTATATTCGCCAGGTTTAGTTTAACTACCATGGCACCAAAAAGCCCTGTAAGCAAAACAATCCCGAAGTAAGCCAGCGAAAGTTGATATGCTTTTTTATGTTCGTTTCGTTTAGTAAAGAGTAACGCACATTGTATTACCGCAAACAAACCGAGCAATGCGCCGAGGAGGCGATTGAAGTATTCAATCCAGGTATGCAATGCATTAAATGTATGGTCGATATCCTGCTTGCGTAAGTATTTTTCAAAATCAGGTGGCAGTTCCGATGCATTGGTAGGTGGTATCCATTTTCCAAAACAGGTAGGCCAATCCGGGCACCCCATGCCGCTTTGTGTAGTACGTACCACGCCACCGGCAATGATTACAAGGAATGTAAGGACAAAAGTAGCCAGTATCCAGTTTTTAATAAATCGCATTGAAAATAAATTGCCGCAAAGTTAGTGAAGCATCAATTGTTATAATTACTAAATTTATGTTTTATACGATTATTTATCAGCAGAAATGTTAGCTTCTTTTTTATATAAAGATTTATCCGAAGCAGGGCTTGATGAAGCTGGGCGTGGTTGCTATGCCGGTCCTGTATTTGCTGCAGCCGTAATCTTACCCAAAGATTTTAAACATCCGTTATTAAATGACAGTAAACAATTAAAAGAAACGGAAAGGGATTTATTACGGCCAATTATCGAAAAAGAAAGTATTGCCTTTGCGGTGGCTTCTGTTGATAATGAAGAAATAGACAGCATCAATATTTTACAGGCATCTTACAAAGCCATGCATATTGCATTGGATAATTTATCGGCTATGCCGGAAATGTTATTGATTGATGGCAATCGTTTTAAGCCTTATAAAAAGGTAAAACACGAATGTATTATTAAAGGCGATGGAAAATATGCATCCATTGCTGCAGCCAGTATTCTGGCTAAAACCTACCGGGATGAATGGATGCGAAAGCTACACGATGAATTTCCTTACTATGGATGGAACAACAATAAAGGATACGGTACACTGTTACATCGGCAAGCTATCGAGGAATATGGTATTTGCAAATACCACCGAAAAAGCTTCAATATTCAATCTGCCCAAATGCAAATATTTTGTGAATGATTAACGATGATTTAAACTTTTATTCTCATTAAATATCTATCTTGTAACAAATTCGATTAAACAATAAAAAAAACAGTTATGAAAGCGAAATTATTTTTAGCCGCAGTATTAATGTTGGCTTTATCAGTAGGTTCTGTAGAAGCAGCTCCAACAACAGCTCCAGCTACTACAACAGTAATGAGTGCCAGCCACAACAATGGTAACCAACCAAAAAGACATCGTCATCACAAAAAACATCATCGTCATCATAAAATGATGAAACACTAATACTATTGAATAAATAGTTGAAACTAAAAGGCGCTTTGAAATTTTCAAGGCGCCTTTTAGTTTATGTTTAAACAGCTATTTTATTCTTCTTCCCATTTCCCCAATCCACTTCTTAATACCGTCCAGTCGTTGCTTGTACAATCAACAACGGTAGAAGGGATCATTCCCCCAAAACCACCGTCAATTACGATATCCACTTTATTAATAAATTTCTCATAAATAATTTCCGGGTCGGTATATTCTTCCACCATATCGCCGGGCAAGGATGTACTTAAGATAGGGTTGCCTAATTCATTTAAAATATCATGACAGATATTATTAGCAGGAACCCTTAAACCAATCGTCGATTTTTTGCTCTGCAATATTTTCGGCACCTGTTTGCTGGCAGGCAAAATAAAAGTATAGGGGCCCGGTAAATGATTCTTAAGCATCCTGTATAAAGGGGTATCAATGCTTTTGGTATAATCACTCAGATTGCTGAGACTGCTGCAAATAAAGGAGAACTGTGCTTTTGCCGGGTTGATATTTTTTATCTGGCAAATTTTTTCGATGGCTTTATGCTGCATAATATCGCAACCAAGACCGTAGATGGTGTCGGTTGGGTAAATAATAATGCCGCCGTCTTTAAGACATTCCGCTACTTGCTTAATTAAGCGTGGCGGAGGATTGTCCGGATGAATCTGTATTAGCAATTCAGGTTGTTTTAATTTATAAAATAGGCAATATGGAACACGGATCACACCGATTTATAAGGACGGTTTCTTTTGTTCTGGCAACAATAAATATTTCCCATCTCCATATTCGATGTTTTAAGAGTTTGCCCGTTCTTAAAATAAAATCGATCAAACCCATGTCATCCGCGTTACAATGGAATACGATTTATTCCAATAAAACCTTCTGCAACTTACCAAAAACACTCCGCAATCCGTTACTTTTGCATAGTTTTTAAAACCATCATTTTTCACTATTTAAAAAATACTATGTCGGTAATTGTAGTTGGCAGTATGGCTTTTGACGCCATTGAAACACCTTTTGGAAAAGTAGATAAAATAGTTGGCGGTGCAGCAACCTATATTGCGTATGCGGCAGCAAACTTTGTAAAACCTGTTCAGCAAATTTCAATTGTAGGATATGATTTTCCTGATGAAGAAATGGACGAACTAAAAAGCCGTGGTGTGCAATTGGACGGTGTGGAAATAGTGAAGGATAAAAAATCTTTTTTCTGGAGTGGTCGTTATCATTCAGACATGAATAGCCGCGATACATTAATTACCGACCTGAATGTATTGGGAGATTTTAAACCTGTAGTACCTGAAACGTATCAGGGAGCTGATTTTTTAATGCTGGGCAACTTGTCTCCGGATGTACAGTTAAGTGTAATCAGCCAGTTAAAAACAAGGCCAAAGCTGATTGTAATGGACACCATGAATTTTTGGATGGACATAGCATTAGAAGGCTTAAAGGAAACAATCAGCAAGGTAGATGTGTTATTGGTAAATGATGGTGAAGCAAGACAATTGAGCGGCGAATATTCATTGGTGAAAGCGGCAAGGAAAATTTTGACAATGGGGCCTAAGTTTTTAATTATAAAAAAAGGTGAACACGGAGCTTTGCTGTTTCATGAGAACCATGTGTTTTGTGCACCTGCATTGCCGTTGGAAGAAGTATTTGACCCAACCGGAGCAGGCGATACATTTGCAGGTGGCTTTATCGGGCATCTTGCGAAAACAAAAGACATTAGTTTTGAAAACATGAAAACGGCAATCATTGTTGGCAGTGCAATGGCAAGTTTCTGTGTAGAAAAATTTGGTCCGGAAAGATTAAAAGAAATAACCAAAGCGGATATTGATGCACGATTAGAAGCTTTTGTTCAATTAGCTAATTTTGATATTGATTTGGTTGGATAAAAAATTTATACATTGGATATTATCATACTCATTTTTGTTTCGAGAAGGATTTGGGCTTTGGCTATTCAAAAAGGCGAAAGGCCTAACCGATGGGTATTGTATAATATTTTTGCCTGGGTACTAACCGAGGTGATTGGTTGCGTGCTGGCAATGATGCTGTTTGGTAGTACCAATATGGTGGCTGTTAAGTCTATAGGTTTATTCAGTGCTTTTGGAGGATATTTGTTTGTTCGTTCAATTTTAGAAAAAAAACCCGATTCTGTTGATGACGATATCAACAAAATTGGTAGCGATGACTTGCAGCCTCCAAAAAATAGATAAATAATTTTTTATAAAACGTCCTCAGCAAAATGGTGAGGACGTTTTATTTTAATCCGGGGCATCTTAACTTTTTTCTTATAAACAATAAATTATTTTTACGCCATAAACTGAAACGATTACAAATGAGGAAATCTGCGTTTTTTAAATCTCTTTTCATAGCTGTTTTTTTTATTGCTGCAAGCTGTAATCTTTATGCACAGCATTACGATTCGTTGCTGGCTGCATTGGATGCAAAGTATCCGCAGGAAAAAGTTTATATGCAATTTGACCGCTCTTATTACAATGCCGGCGAAACCATCTGGTTTAAAGCATATATAACCTCTGATAATTTGCCTTCAACCATCAGTAAAACATTTTATGCTGAATTACTGGATGCAAAGGGAACAGTATTGCAGCGGAAAACAATGCCGGTATTACAATCCAGCGCAGCCTCTAATTTTGATTTGCCAGATAGCATGCGTACAACGACCTTATATGTACGAGCCTATACTACGTGGATGTTGAATTTTGATTCAACTTCTCTTTTTGTAAAACCTATTAAAATTATCGGGGCTCCGTCTCTTTCAAAAAAACAAGTAGCCCTTTCTTATAATCTTCACTTTTTTCCCGAAGGTGGTGATTTAATTGCAGGGCTTGCATCGAGAGTAGCTTTCAAGGCTACTGACCAGTACGGAGTGCCTGTTGATGCAAACGGTAGTGTTATAGACGATAAAAATAATAAAGTAGCCAGCTTTATTTCTGTGCATGATGGGATGGGGTATTTTTTGTTTACGCCACAGGCAAATAAAAAATATAAAGTGCAATGGAAAGATAAAAAAGGCACAGCACATGAAGCAGGTTTTCCGGAGATTAAGAAAATGGGGGTATCGCTAACCGTTAGTAATGAAGATAACAAGATTAAATATACCATAGCAAGACCCGATAGTGTAGAGGATGCTTTTACATCCTATTATGTTATAGCGCAAATGCAACAGCAGATGGTATATGGAGCTAAAATTAATATGCTTCAAAAAAACGTTGTAAGTGCATCTATCCCGGCAGATAGCCTGGCCGATGGAATCGTGCAGGTAACCGTTTTCAATGCGCAGCAAATTCCGGTAGCAGAAAGAATTGTATTTATAAATCACGGCAATTACTATTTTAATACAGATTTGCATATTGTTGATCAGCATTTAACAAAGCGTGGGCATAATGCTTTGCAGGTGGACGTTGGCGGCAGCTTAGTATCCAATTTGTCGATTGCTGTTACCGATGCAGATTTAAATCCTGTTACAAATAATGAAGAAAGTATTTTTTCCTCCTTATTATTAAGTAGTGATTTGAAAGGATATATTTATAACCCAACTTATTATTTTTCAAGTGATGACGATTCTGCGAAACAATACCTCGACCTTGTGATGATGACCAATGGTTGGCGGCGTTTTAAGTGGCAGGACTTACTGGATAATAAAATGCCCGAAATTAAATACCAGCCCGAAAATTATCTTACCATTCAGGGCAAGGTATTTGGATTGTCGAAAAGTTTATTAATCGGTAAAGAGGTTACCGCTATCTTAAAAGTAAAAAATAACAACCCTCAATTATTTACAATGCCTGTGGCAGCAGACGGTGCATTTAGGCAGGATAATGTTTATTTTTTCGATACAGCAAAAGTGTATTATCAGTTTAATAATGATAAAGACAAGTCGATGACATCCATGGCGACTTTTAATTTCTATAATAGTTTTATACGGCCCCTTGGATTACCAGTAGTATTACCATATCAGCCGGTACTACCCGATAGTATTACAATACAAAAAAATATTGCTGCAATGAGTTTGTTGCACCAGATGTATGCAGAAAGAGATAAAATAAAAGTAATGGATGTGGTAACGGTAACGGGGCATCAAAAAACCCCTGAAGAAAAAATGGATGAAAAATATACCAGTGGTTTTTTTAGCGGGGGCGATGCACATACATTTATATTGGAAAACGACCTTACTGCACAATCTGCACTTACTTTAATGCAATACCTGCAGGGAAAAATAGCAGGATTACAGATAACAATTGATGGTAGCGGAAGTTCTACTGCAACCTGGCGGGGAAGCACACCAACTATTTTTATGGACGAAATGCAAATGGATATGCAGAGCGTCCAAACAGTTCCTATGACTGATATTGCCATGGTTAAAGTATTTCCTCCACCATTTATGGGTGGTCCCGGTGGTAGCCCCGGCGGTGCCATTGCTATCTATACAAAAAAGGGAAGCGACAGGAGTAATGGTTTGGTAAAAGGGTTGGATTTTTCTACAGTAATTGGTTATTCACCAATTAAAGAGTTCTACTCTCCAAATTATGAAGTAAAGAACGATCTTACTATTGGTGATTACCGGAATACACTTTACTGGGCTCCGTTTATAATTATGGATAAAAAAATACGTCGTGTTACACTTCCGTTTTTTAATAACGATAAATGCAAAAGGATAAGAGTAATAATTGAAGGCATGAATGAAAATGGACAGCTAACGAGGGAAGAGAAAGTGTTTGAGTAAATTAAATCCAAATATTCAATGTTCAATATTCAATTGTGCAAGCGGCAGAGTTTATGCTGGTTAGCCTTCAGGCTTTGTCATTATTGAATACTTCAGTTTAATTTCTTCTTGCCAATACAATTGTATTTTTAAATTGTTTTGTCTTTCCATCAAGGCTAAATATTTCTGTATAAATTATATAAATACCGATAGGTAGTTTTTGGTTTTTATCGTTCAGTCCATCCCAACGATAATTGCCTTTTATGCCACACAGCGCATTTTGTTGAAGGTAACGGACAGGCTTACCCGAAGCATCAAAAACCGTTATGTTGGCAACATATCCTGCTTGCGGAAAATTATAATCAATCGTTGCAAAATCATCTATGCCATCATTGTCTGGCGAAAAGATTGCCGGCGAAACAACTATTTCTCCATTCCCTGTAGCATCCGCATTGTATTGGGAATTTTTATAAGTTGGTGTTCCATAACCCACGCTGGTAGCGGCAGAATGCCAGTTGCTTTGCAACTGTGTTGGAGCGTTACAATCAATCCGTTCCAGTGCTATTCCTTCTGTATTAGCAATTAGCGGAAACTGCCAGGCATCATTATATACCAACTCATCTACAATATTGCCTTGTGCATTTAAAATGATTACATCGCCAGTTGCATCATTAAAAGAAGGCATATTATTTATTGTAACAAAGGCATCCGGATTCAACGTTATGTACTCAGATTTTATTATAGATGGGCTTTCAGTTGCCACAATAAAATTTTGCGGAAACAATAGGGCATCATCCAGGCTTAGTGGTGTAATGCTGCTAATTGTTCCCAGGCTATTTCTATTGGCAATATAAACCTGTTTTAAGTTGATGATTTTATTGCTACGGTTATATAGTTCCACATAATCAACTCCATTGGGTTTTGGATTGTATAAAATTTCATTGATAACAATATCAAAACTATCTGCAAGCATGCTTAACCCAACTCTTGCTGTATCATTGGAGCCGATAAGGTTTCCAACACAATCTGTTATTGCATTAGCTGTAATAGTGTAAATTTTATTGGGTGCTAATGGGGTAGATAATTTTAAGTTTACAGCATTAAAAGATGGTGGGATAGCAATGGCAGTTTTAGGTGAGCCAATACCATCGTTCATTGTGTAATTGCCTGCTGTAGCTGCTTTCAGGCTATCTAAGGGTTCATCAAAAGTTAGTGTAATGGTTACGCTGTCATTTGCAAATGCTTTTAATAACTTAGGCGGAGTTTCATCTTTATTAATTGCATCAACAGAATTTTTTCTGCCGGGAGTTCCTCCACTTGGGTCGATACTTGCTATCCAGTTACTAAAGCCTGAACATGGATTTTTAGTGTCAATCATTTCCAATGTCCAGCCGCCATCTTTTTTCAATTCGTTTTGATACCAATCTGCATTGTAGTTGACATTATGAATCGTTTTATCCTGATTGCTATTTAAGGTAAGCTGACCGCTGGTATTTGCTAAGGTTGGAAAATTGGTTACCGCAATTGTTGAACCATATACCGACATAGCAGCAACCGCATTACTTGTGGAAACAATTACAAAGCTATCCGGGTGTAAAATAAAATTGGGCATTGGTCCGCTTTGATTGGATGCGTTACTAATCGTCCAGCCTTGTAAATTAATTGGTGAAGACGATGTGTTTTTTAATTCAATCCATTCAGTACTGGGTAAGCTAACCTGTGGAGTTGGATCGCTCATTATTTCATCAATTACTATATCGTATTGTTGCGGAATATAGGGAGCCAGATAGCTAAAAGCAATCGTATCATTTATAAGTATATTGCCCGTAGTATCTTTTACGCCATTTATTATAAGTTGATTATTGTTTCCATTAATAAAATTACCGGTGGCGGTTAGATGCAATAAAGAAGGATTAGCTGCATCCTGAACAACACTCGAAGCTGCACTTCCATTTATATAATAGTTGCCTGCAATACTGCTGCTGATTGAATCTAAAGGCTCATTGAATACAATATCCAATTTATTGGCAGATGTTGATGTAACAAGTTGAGCAACGGGAGGTGTAATATCCGGAACGTAAGGCTTCACAACAATGTCATCGAAATAATGCTTTTGAAAAAAACTTGCCGTGCTTTGTTTTACCAGTATTCCAAAAAAGGAAGATGTTGTATAAGTACTGTCAATTGCTATTCCCTCGCTTATATAATTATTGCCGGTACCGGTTGTGTCTCTTAATAAAATCCATTGGTTAGATGCGTTTCTTAATATTTTTATTTTAAGAAGGTTGCTGCTGTGGTTTAGCAGTTTTGCTTTTCCTGAAACTATTATTGATGCGCCAGTACTATCTTTTCGGTATAGGCAGATATTATCATTTGTACTTCCCAACCTCACAAAATAACCGGTAGTAGTATTTAAAGCAAGGTTGCTTGCAGAAGCCGTAAGGTATATATCTACATAGTTGGTAGAGGAAGGATTAAATGCAAGTTGGGTATATAATTCCCATTGTGTATTGGTAGCTAAAGCAGAAGCTGTGCTTAAATAAAAGGTACTGTTGGCAATCGTATTATTGCTTTGCAATTGCCGGGATGCATTCACAACCCAATCGCTGTCATTGCTAACAATCCATGTGGGATTTGTGGTAATATTCCCATCATTAAAACTTTCAACAAGTTGCGCCTTGCATAAAAACGGATGAAAAATAATTATACAAAAAAGAAGCGCTTTATTCATGGCAACGGATTGAATTTGAACGAATAAATGCAGCTTCAGAGGTAGCAATAACAAGACGAAAGAACCCATGCGAAGGTTCTGTATTCGCCAAAATATTTTTTAATATGTTTGGAGGATTGAAAATTTGTATTACATTTGCGCCCACATTATGACAACAAAACACACAAAGACAACCAAGAAGTTTCCTGCTACACAGGAGGGTTAATGGTATTTGTTTGTTACAAAATATTCACAGCCTTCCTCTAAACGGGAAGGCATTTTTTTTAAACACAAAAACAAAACAACATGAAAGTAGCCGTAGTAGGCGCTACCGGCCTGGTAGGAAGCAAAATGTTACAGGTATTGGCGGAAAGGAATTTCCCCGTTGACGAACTGATTCCCGTTGCCTCAGAAAAATCTATTGGCAAAGAAGTGGAGTTTAAAGGAAAGAAATACAAAGTTGTAAGTTATGCTGATGCTATTGCTGCCAAACCTGCTGTAGCTATCTTCTCTGCCGGCGGCGGTACTTCTTTGGAGCTTGCTCCAAAATTTGCAGAAGCCGGTATTACCGTAATCGATAACTCTTCTGCATGGCGTATGGACCCTACTAAAAAATTAGTAGTGCCGGAAGTAAATGCAAACGTGTTGACCAAAGAAGATAAAATTATTGCCAACCCGAATTGCTCTACCATACAAATGGTATTGGTGTTAAAACCATTGCACGAAAAATATAAAATTAAAAGAGTAGTGGTATCTACTTATCAAAGTGTTACCGGTACCGGCGTTAAAGCGGTTGATCAATTGTTCAATGAAAGAAAAGGTATTGAAGGTGAAAGGGCTTACAAATACCAGATTGACTTAAACGTTATTCCTCAGATTGATGTGTTCACTGATAATGGATATACCAAAGAGGAAATGAAAATGATAAAAGAAACCAATAAAATCATTGGCGACAACAATATTAAAGTTACGGCTACAACTGTTCGTATTCCTGTAATTGGCGGTCATAGCGAAAGCCTGAACATCGAATTTGAAAATGATTTTGATGTAGAAGAAGTAAAAGCATTGTTGGCAAGCGCACCAGGATTAGTATTGCAGGATGATATAGCGAATGCTATTTACCCAATGCCTTTAACAGCACATGAAAAAGATGAAACTTTTGTTGGTCGTATCCGCAGGGATGAATCGCAGGCAAACACGTTGAATTGCTGGGTAGTGAGCGATAACTTACGCAAAGGTGCTGCAACAAATGCGGTACAAATTGCAGAATACTTATTGAGCAAAAACCTATTTTAATAAAGGTTTGAATTTATACCAATGGCCGGCAGTAATGCCGGCCATTTATTTTTATATTTGCGCAACGAAAAATTTGAAATGACAAGAACCCAGCAACTCATAAAGCAGTTCAACCTGCAACCTCATCCTGAAGGTGGTTACTACAAAGAAACCTACCGCTCTGCGGAAATAATTCCGGTAAAGGTTTTGGATAAACGCTTTAAAGGTGACCGCAATTTTTCGACGGCTATTTATTTTTTGTTGGAGCAGGGAAATTTTTCAGCCTTTCATAAAATACAAAGCGATGAATGCTGGCATTTTTATGCAGGCGGTAGTTTGCTGATTCATATCATTCATATCAATGGCAAGTTTGAAACGATTACACTGGGAAATGCGATAGAAAAAAAACAACTTTTTCAATACGTAGTGCCTGCCGGTTGTTGGTTTGCCAGTGAGCCGGCACCAGATTCTGAATACAGCTTTGTTGGATGTACCGTAGCACCGGGTTTTGATTTTGATGATTTTGAATTGGCGAAGGCGGATGTATTGGTCAAGTCTTATCCAAAGCAAAAAGCGCTGATTAAAAGATTGTGCAGGGAATAAGTAGTTGAAATATGGTAGGGTTAATCTATAAAGTGTAAAACTCTTTTATATTCTATAGCTTCATTATCATCATCAATAAACCTATTCTTAACAACGATTTTTTTTCTTTTTCTTTCTTCTACCCTGTTGTTTTTAATCCTGCAATTAATTAATACATATGCGACAGAGGTATCATTAAGTTTCGGTGAGTCTGAACTTACAAAAAAGATATTATTGTTTTTTAAGTACACCCATATTAAATATAAAGAAGTGCGTATATCATTTCCAATAATAGCGCCTGTTTTTAAGTTTACAATATAAGTGGACAGCATATTGTTGTGTACTATTAAAGGCAAAATTAAGAGGCTATCACCAATCAGGCAATATTGCATTTTTTTGTATGCTCCATTCTCAATCAAAGCAATTGCTGTATCAGGAAAAACCTGGTCGGAATAATTTAAATACGCAAAAGAAACATTTTTTTCTTCTTTCATCCCGTTTAATCTATACTGAATATTAACCCTGCTAGTCTTTGTATTTTTTGTGATCGCTAAAGAATAAGTTTTGGTAAAAGTAACAATCTTATCTTCTGCATCGTCCTCTGTTGGATTTGCAATATTTACAGAAGCGGATTCCTTTTCTACTGCTTTACCAATTGTGGGCTTAGAACGATTGGCTGAGCAAGCGGCAATTACTACCAAACTAAAAGCTACAGTATATAATTTCATGGGTGAAAGCTACATTAAAGCAAAGGCACTATTCCTCCACAAAGTTTAAATCTTTGCCAAAAGTTTCTTTGGTATAGAAAGCAGCAATTACGGCTAATGCCATTACAATAATTCCTGTTATCCATCCTCCCGTAACATAGTTTCCTGTTAATCCACGCATTCCTTTAAACAATAATAGTATCAAAGGCAAGCCACCTCTTACCATATTTGGGATAGAGATAGCGGTAGTAGCACGAAGGTTGGTCCCAAACTGTTCTGCAGACATTGTTATGTATAAAACGGAGAAGCCGGAACCAAAGCCAATACCGGCGCATAACAAATACATGGTAGCAGCACTACCTCCATTTTGCATAAAGAATAGAATAGTGAAAAAACTAAAGATACCTAAGAAAATAAACAAGGCTTTTTTACGGCTCTTTAAATAATTGCTTAATAACCCCGCAGAAAAATCGCCGAAACACAAGGTGAAGTACTGATATAAAACAGCTTTGGCAGGATCAACATCGGGGATATTCATTCCCTTACCAAACTGGTCGGCAAAGCTTATCAGCACACCAATGCCATACCAAACCGGCAAGCCAATTACAATGCCTCGTATGTAACGTAAAAAACGGTCTTTATTATTGAACAACATTAAAAAATTCCCACGTTCTACATTGCTTTTCTTTAGTTCATCAAACATGCCGCTTTCGAAAATGCTTACACGTAACAGCAATAATAATAAACCCATGCCGCCGCCAATATAATAACACATACGCCAATCGTGAAACGAATTATAAACTACATATGCCATCACTGCACCCAATACACCAACACCGGTAATAACGGATGCGCCAATTCCTCTTTTTTCTTTCGGCAATATTTCGCTTACCAATGTAATACTGGCGCCCATTTCGCCGGCAAGGCCAATGCCTGCAATAAAACGGGTGATGATATATTGCGGCACCGTATGTACCATCCCGTTTAATATGTTTCCGATAGAGTATAATAAGATAGAACCAAACAAAACATTCAGCCTGCCTTTTTTATCACCGAGTATGCCCCAGAATATTCCTCCGAGCAATAAGCCAATCATTTGTATGCTGATAATGATTTCGCCCTGATTTACTACTTCATCGGGCGATAGCCCTAAAGAGGCTAGGCTTGGTTTACGGATGATGCTGAATAATAATAAATCATACACATCTACAAAAAGCCCTAATGCGCCAACAATTACAGGAAGCGAAAAGACACTATAGTTTTTGGGTTTCATCAAAATTTCATAAGTAGTTTAAGTAATGGCAATGGAGGTAAGGTTTATTGGGTAATATTATACCAGGGGATATTTAATTTTCCCTGATTCAAAATAACATGTACTGTATCGCCGGGATATACTTTATAATACAATTCCTTCGACACTTTATATTGTTTTGAATCCTGCACTTGTCCCCATGCCGGCAGGTATAGCCAATATGATTTGTGCCCTTTGCTTGAAGTGCTTACTGATTTATCTTCCAATATCACATCGTATTTTTTTGCTGCAGAAGTGTCAAAATATTTGTCTGCAAAAATAGTAGCACTGTACGAAAATGCCCCTAAAAAAGTAACAAGCACTATGATAGATGCAATCTTACTGTTAGCAATTGCCAGTGTTCTTTCGCAGGCTTTATATACAATAACAGCACTTATAAAAAAGATAATGATAGCAGGTTTCCAAAAATTGGTGTAATCAAAAATGGTTCCCAAACTAATTAATGCAATGCCCCAGAATGCACCCACCGGAAGCAGTATCGCCGGCCAGATAAGAGAATAAGCACTCTTTGCATTTGTATCAAAAATTTGTATCAAACCTTTAAAACGTGCAATGCAATAAAAGGTAATTATAGAAATTAAAACTGCCACAGGAGCTAAAAAGGTTTCATAAAAATTGAAAACAATTACACCAAAAATCAGGATGCCGGATGTTATGATGAGGATACGGGAAATCAGTGCTGCTTTTTTTCTGTTGGCTTCCCGTTCTTCATTGGTTGCCCCAAAATCGGCATTGCTCAGTATTTGCAGGTTTTCCTGTTGATAGGTTTGTTCATCAAGATCAGCAAGTTTTGTTTTGAGTTGATTTTGTATTTCGGTAAACTTTTGAAAATCGCTTGAAATGCGTATTGACTTTGCATGTTCTGCAATCGGAACAATTATAAGAAAAGTTGTTTTACCGGTTGTTACCCGAAAGCCTTTTATTTCATTGTAGGTTAAAGTCCTGTTTAGCAAAAGCCCTTTTAAAGTAACACTGTTTTCATTAATGATTAATAATTTTAAAAAAGCATCCAATACAAGATAAAGTCCCAGCAATAATAAAACTGTTCCAAATCCAAATTGAAAATCAGTTTTGCCTTTGTAGGCATTTAATGGCACAGCAAATAAATAAATAGCTGCAGCCAGTGCAAGCAGTCCGAATATGCTCCTGAAAATCCTGTTGCCTGTTGAAATCCGGTATTCCATAAATTGCTTTGATAGATTAAGGATGAAAGTTATTATTTAAAAATAAGGATAAAGAATTGAAGCGTATAAAAATTGTATTTGTTGTAAAGGCAAGGCGTTTTTGCCTCGAATTTTTTTGAATAGAATTGCGCTTTAGCGCATTTCCAAAGGTTTGTTGGTATTGGCTTTAACCAAAGAATAGTTCAGCTGAACCCATTTTATATTAGTTAAGCCTCGTAGAGGCGATATGTTAGTAACTGTAAAAAATGAATATAAAATTACGGTAGCTCCATCGGAGCGATATGTTAACATGCCGCTCCTATGGAGCTTTTGGATTATGTCGTATTGATTCTTCTGCTACTAACATACCGCTCCTATGGAGCTTTTGGATTATGGTGTATTGATTCTGCTACTAATTTTTGCTCCTCTGGAGCTTGAGGCATAGAATTAATGAAACTTATTTTTACATTGTCTTTCCCGTTCTTCAGGACGGGGAAATTCAATTTTCAATTCAACATTATCCTAAAGGGGTGGGACAAAAAAAACTCCGGTAACGAATTACCGGAGCCTTATTATTTTTAGGGTTTATCTTAGTTGATAACCCATGTTTCATTGCCTCTTAAAAGTTTGTCCAAATCTCCTTTGCCTCTTTTTGCAATGGTTTCTTCAATCTGCATAGCCATTACATCTTCGTAACAAGCCCTGTCGTTTTCGTAGAAAACACCGAAAGGACGTGGTAAGTGCCCTGCAACTCTTGGATCATCAAACATACGTACCAATATTTGTGCTTTGTAGAAATCACGTTCGTCATGCACCCATAAATCATCTACGCTTGCATCTTTTCCAATCTCAACAATTACCGGATGGAAACCATCTAATTTAATTCCTTTGTTTTGTTGTGCACCAAAGATTAATGGTTTGCCTTGCTCTAAGAATAATACTTCTTCAGCTTTGGTTCCTTTTTCAGTAAAAATTTCAAACGCACCATCATTGAAGATGTTACAGTTTTGATAGATTTCCAAAAGAGAAGCACCTTTATGTTGTTGGGCACGTGTCAACATTTGTTGCAAATGTTTTGGGTCACGGTCCATACTCCTTGCGATGAACCCAGCATCTGCACCTAAAGCCAATGCTAAAGGATTAAATGGATGGTCGATACTTCCGTAAGGCGTACTTTTTGTTACTTTATTTTCTTCTGATGTTGGAGAATATTGCCCTTTTGTTAAACCATAAATCTGGTTGTTAAAAATCAGCATATTGATATCGAAGTTGCGGCGTAAGAAATGGATGGTATGGTTACCACCAATACTTAAGCTATCGCCATCGCCACTAACTACCCAAACACTCAGCTCAGGCCTTGAAGCTTTCAATCCGCTTGCAATAGCAGCGGCACGGCCATGGATACTATGCATGCCATACGTGTTCATGTAATATGGAAAACGGCTGCTACAGCCAATTCCGGATACAATCACAATATTTTCTTTCGGAACACCAATAGTAGGCATTACCTTTTGAACCTGTGCTAAAATGGAATAATCTCCGCAACCCGGGCACCAGCGAACTTCCTGGTCGGTTACAAAATCTTTTGCGGTTAAAGCGGTAGGTGTTTTTACCGGGGCTTCTACTGTTGCTAAATCGCTCATATGGCCTGTTTATTATTAAATTATTAAGAGACGCAAAGTTACTGCGAGAATACTATAAAATGTGAAAAAATCACTGTTATAACGCAATTTTAGCCATCATATTACGCAAACGTTCCCAATCTTTGGTCACGAATTACACGAATTGTACCAATGTTTTAGTAAATGAGGCATATTCGTGTTTATTCATACAATTTTAACAAGCCTATTTGCAATTTTGCAGGAAATCCTTCACTCCCAGTACGATTTTATCTGCCATTTGCTGTTGAAACCCGTCATCGAGGATTTTTTCTTCCTCGGCAGGATTTGTGAGGGTTACTGTTTCAATTAATGCGTTTGGATATTCTGTCGGGCTATTCAGCATAAAATTAAAGGAGCCGGTATTGCCTTTTTCCTTTAAGCCCAGTTCCAGCATCCGTTTGTAAATAAAATTACTCAAAGGCTTAAAACCGATATATCTGTAATAAGTAGCCGTACCGCCAACATTCACGGGGTCTTCGGAACCATCTAAATGAATGCTTAATAAAAGATCGGGAACACTATCTCTATAAAATAGAATGCGGTCGTGATTATCTACAAATTGATCGCTGGTTCTTGTCATGATAACATTGGCACCGGCAGCTTGCAATGTTTTTTGCAATTTTAAAGCCACCGCCAACGTGATTGTTTTTTCATACACACCAGTCGGTCCGCTTGTTCCTGTATTGGTTCCTCCATGCCCGGGATCTACGGCAATGGTTAAATTTTTAAGCGATAAATTTTCCGGTTGGTGTTTGATTTTTATAACAAGATTGTTTTTGTCGTAATAAATTTGATAACCCCACTGTTGCTGATGTTTTAGCTCAATGGTTACCCTGTAGATATCATCTTCCAATTGTTCGTAATCTACGTTCTTGATTTCTTTTAATGTTTCAAATTGTTTTATCCAGTTGGTATTATTGGTAGCACCAAAAATATCCACCACAATTTTAGATGGATTGATTAATTGAAAAGATTGATAAGGCAGTTTTGCAAATAACCCCACCGATACATAATCAAACTTATCATCGCCATATACATTCCAATTGGTAGTAAGCGATTGAGGTGCAAATGTTCCCTTCGGCAAAAACTTTATCAAACCTTCAGGTATATAAGCTATACGGGTTTTGGATAACCGTACACGCCAGTGCTCACCTACTTTACCGGTTATGTTTAATACTACATTACTATCCAGATAACCAATTTTTGCACCGCCTAAGCGATCATCTCCCAAACCATATTCCAAATGTGCCAACCTTCCTTTGGTAATAGCAATATTGGGAGAATCAGGTGACATTACTGAAAATGTATTCACTGTTTTAGTAGCAAAACTTCGGTTATTCTTATCCGTTATGCTAATAGGAAATTTATAGTTTACAAAATTGTCTTCTTCCCTAACAATGTATTCTCCCTGATAAATCCCCGGCATTCCATTGGTTTGTGTTGTAGGCAATTCATATAAAACAGCATCGCCTGCTTTTGCTGTGCAGCCGCTTAATGCTTTTATTTTAAATTCTATTTTATCGCCGCGTTGTAATAGTAAATTGCCTTCGGGAAAAGTAGCAGTGCTTGAGATGGTGAATGTTTTTACAGTATCTGCCGGTCTTGGTAAAGAATATGAATAGGTTAATGTTTTGCTGATGGTTTTATTATCGGGTGATGTTGCTGATAAAACAAAGCTTGTATCGCCAATGGGTAAATTTAATTGATAAGCAAAGCCTCCTGTTGAATATACTTTTACAGGCTGATCATTAATGGTAAGCGTACAACTTTTGCAGGTAGCCCCTGAAATAAATTGTTTGGAAGCTTTTACAGCATTGGTTTCTTTTAAGGGTTGTTGTAAACGAATAAAAGGCTTGTCGTTGTTTTGGGCGAAAGCATTTGCTGATATGTAAAGGAAGAAAATGAAAAGTATTTTTTGCATACTACGAAGTTAAAAAGAATGTAGAAGTTCGTACTGCAATATGTGAACTCAAATCAAAAGAAATGTTATAATCAACAATTACCTAAATAGGATTCCATTTTTTCTTTACATTAGATTATGAATCCTTCCATTTTTAAACTGGCTATTACAAAACCTTGCTTGCAGGATTGGGAAGCAATGCTGCCAACAGAAGATGGCAAATATTGTTTATCCTGTAAAAAACAGGTAATCGATTTTTCAAAGATGAGCGATGAGGAGGTTCAAAACTATTTTTCAAACAATACCAATCAATCAACCTGCGGTCGTTTTTACACCAATCAATTAGAAAGAATACAGATTTATTTACCGAAAGATATTTTAAACAAAAAAATTGCTGTTTGGAAGAAGTATTTAGTATGCCTTTTAATTTGCTTTGGAACACAACTTTTTCCGGTTGATATATTTGTTGGTAGTCCTTTAGATCTTTATGCGCAAACCATCGACAGTGCTGTTAGCCAGAAAAAGAAATTAAAACATCCCCGAATTAATAAAAACAAATACAGTACATATTTTAAACAAACACACCTTGAGACAATTAACTATATAACGATGGGGGCTTTTCAAATAGTTCCGGAAAAGACTAAATGTATTGCCGAAATCTCAACTGCTACTGATATTTTGAATGCTGTAATTGACTTAACAAACGTAAAATCAGCGAAGGATACAACAAGCAGGATTGTTGAAAACAATACTCCAAATAAAGAACCAATGCCGAAAAACGAACCCTATCAAAAACTTGAATTTATTCTACCCGATTCGATCCGGATAAAAAAGGTTGTTGATACAAAAGCTTAATTACTCCTTCATATTTTCATTAATCCAATCATCTAATTTTCCATCTGTATCAGCCTGCACCAACTTCTCCATTTTTTTATCCCTGCTGATTCCTTTGCCGCTTGTATATACTTTGATAAGGCTTTTGAGTGCTGCCGTTTTCGCTGCTTTTACATCTTTAGAGTAATTATTTTTTAATACATATTTGCTGTAAGCTGCCATATACAATACCATCATACCGGTATTCTTTTTATCAAAATCAGTTAATGTACTGGTCATAGTAATAGTAACTGTCGGGCTTCCTAAAACCCATACGGCAACAAATGCATTTACTTTTCTTCTTTTGTCTTTTTGTTCATTAAAAGGAGTTTCTTCCAGCCAATCGGCTGCAGTAATTATATCGGTTTCATATTTTGTATAATCTTCTTTCTTTTCAAGATTTACATTGCTGGGTACTTCAAAGTTTGTTTGTGCAAATAATTTGGCATCCGGTGTAAGAGCAAATAGAAGAATAATAAAAGCAATTATTTTTTTCATGGCAGATAGCTTTAGGAATATTAAAGTAATGTTTTAATATTAATTGCTGAACAAAATTTTGAATCTTTTTTCAATAACGGGCATTGAAGTTTTCTCATTCCAATACTTTACGAATAAATAACAGCTATCAATAGTAACAAAGAAGAAATTTTTACTGCGGTTATAATATATCTTTTCATCGACTTGAATAGAGTTCGTTAGATTATTTTCAAATACGGGATAATTTGGAGCCATGTAATATCCACTAAAATTACCTGTACTGTCGTATTGCTTTTCTGCTATTGAATCAAGAATACTATATCTCATTACATTAGCTGAATCTATCACAAAGTTTTTTTTTGTATCAATAATTTTTGAATGCCCTTTACTTGCCCCAAACCACAAAGCTTGTGTCAAATTCATTCCATATGTCTCTTTTATTATTTTAAAATCAATCATTGAATCTATATTTATAGTTCTCTCAAATTCTTTTAGATAAATCACATCATCGCCTTTTGTTATTTTAAAAGGATATTTATTTTGAAAAGAACAATAGAAAAGCCCCTGCAGACCGAGGCTAATTCCGGAAGCGGCAAAGCTTGTAAGAGGTGAAGCTGCGATTAACTGACATTTGGGAGCAAAGTTTTCTAAGAAAAAGATTTCATGAAATTTGATACTTTTTAGGGAGTCGCCAAATTCTTTGGCACTTTCAAAATCAGTAAATTTTTCAGAATAACTATTGTCAATCATGTAATCAAAGATTTGATCTCTTGAAAACTCCCTATCCATAGATTTATATACGGGAGATTTAGTTGTATCAATTGTGGTTAATAGATAATCATAAATATTCCTGGAATCAATTTTTTGGGAGTTTAGAAATGAGTAACATTCGTGTCCTTCTATAGCCCAATTAATATCATTTGATTTAATAAATTCATTATAATTATTTGGTACAACAAATGTTGCCTTTTGAGAAAAGCTATGATTATAAATAAAAAACACACCTAATAATATACAGAGTCGTTGCATAAAATATATGACTATGATGCTAAAATAAAGGAACTATTAAACTTCTACCTCCCAAACAACTTATCCAACTCATTCTTCTTAAACTCCGTATAAGTAGGCTTACCATTCGGCGTAATATTCGGTGTATCGCAAAGCGATAAATCATCCGCCAATACTTTCATTTCGGCTTGTGTAAGAGGTTTGCCTGCTTTAATGGATTGCTGCCATGCTAAAGAGCGTAACAACTTTTCACGTTTGCTGAATTTAAGGTCGTTGCTAAAATGCTTGAACTGCTCAATCATTTTTTCAATGGCATTTTTTTCATTGCCTTGTTCAGTGTCGGCAGGTGTGCCTTGCAGTACAAACGTATTGTTGCCAAAGGGTTCTATCTCGTACCCTAAAAATTTAAGGTCGGGTAACAGTTCGTTTAATATGGCTGTATCCTGCGGCGTTAATTCTATCGTAGCAGGGAATAAACTTCGTTGCGTAGCAATATGTTTTCCATCAATAGCGGCTGCAAATTTTTCGTACAAAATACGTTCGTGTGCATTTTGTTGATGCAATACTATAAAGCCTGTATCATTTTGTAGTACGATATAGGTGTTATGCAATTGCAGCAGAACGCTGTTGGTAGATATTGGTTCGTTGATTGTTGATTGCTGATCGGTATGCAGGTTGCTTTGCGTTGGCTCCTTGTGCCTTGTGTCTTCTGTCTTTTGGCTTACACTGCTCGGTTCATAAAAATCCTTCCAATGTTTCAGCTCACTTTTATTCTCAATAAAATGCGCCTGGTTTTTTTGTGTAAAGGTTTTGTATAAAGATGAAGTAGAAGCCGTTGATTTTTTTTCTTCGGTAAATGGTTTGCTAATGGCATCCAGGCTTTGTATGGAAGCATCCAGTTCAAAATCCAATGTCGGTGTAATGCTGAATTGTGCCAATGAATGTTTTACCACACTTTGAACAAATGCATATACAATCTTCTCATCCTCAAATTTTATTTCCTGTTTGGTAGGATGTACATTAATATCCACCTGCGCCGGATCCATATCCATAAACAACACATACATCGGAAAACTATCTTTCGGAATCATTTCGCTAAAAGCCCCCATCATTGCATGATGCAGGTAGGCACTTTTTATAAAACGGTTGTTTACAAAAAAGTATTGGTCGCCCCTGGTTTTCTTGGCAGTCTCGGGCTTGCCTACAAAACCATATATGTTCATGTAATCGGTTTGCTGCTCTACGCTTACTAATTTAGAATTATACGTATTGCCCAATAATTGTATGATGCGTTGTTTTAAAGTACCTTTTTCTAAATGAAAAATTTGTTGCCCGTTACTCGTTAATGAAAAAAAGATAGCAGGAAAAGCCATCGACACTCTTATAAATTCATCTACAATATGCCTTAGCTCTGCAGGATTGCTTTTTAAAAAATTGCGCCTTGCCGGAACATTGAAAAACAAATTTTTCATCGCAATGCTGGTGCCTGTTTGCGTAGCAATGGGTTCCTGTTTTTTTACTGCACTGTTTTCAATTTCAATATAAGTCCCAACACTATCTTCTTCTTTTTTTGTTTTTAATTCAACCTGTGCCACCGCAGCAATACTTGCCAATGCCTCACCTCTAAAACCCATGGTTTTAATGCGGAACAAATCATCAATATTTTTTATTTTAGAAGTAGCATGCCGCTCAAAACTCATCCGGGCATCGGTTTCGCTCATGCCTTTGCCATTGTCAATTACCTGTATCAATGCTTTACCTGCATCCATTACAATGAGGTTGATTTCGGTAGCTCCGGCATCAATGGCATTTTCCAACAATTCTTTTACAGCACTGGCAGGGCGTTGGATTACTTCTCCAGCCGCAATTTGGTTGGCAATATTATCCGGCAATAATTGTATGATATCAGGCAAAATGGTTTTATTTATCGTTCAAAATTAAGGTTTAGTTTAGAGTTTAGTTGTTTGTAGTTCAGAAAGAATCCATCAATTTTATACTACCGCTCTATCCAAAAAAGTAGAGTCTTTAAATAACTCCCCTTTAGGGGACGGGCGTAATCTTTTTCTTCCATTCAAACAGCATTAACTACTTTTATCTATATGACGAAACGCTTCTATATTATTTTTATCGCATTGATTCTTAGCAAAACGGGTTTCTCCCAAAATCAATTGCCTATGAACAAAGCAAGAGCCTGGGCAGATAGTGTCTATAATTCTTTATCCGATGATGAACGCATTGCACAATTAATGGTAATCCGTTTATCTACCTATGATTTTAAAAACAATAAAGTGGTGTTTTTTGATAAGCAGGTAGATAGCCTGGTGCGGCAATATAATATTGGAAGCATCTGTCTTTTTCAAGGCAATCCTGCTGATCAGGCTACTATTATAAATCGTTTACAAAGCATTGCAAAAACACCCATACTTACTTGTATTGATGCAGAATGGGGAGTTGGTATGCGTATGTTCGATAGCGTACAGGCATTGCCACATCAAATGATGCTGGGTGCCATGAGTGATTCATCTATTGTATATAAATATGGACGAATTGTTGGTGAACAATGCAAGCGTTTAGGCATCAACGTTAATTATGCGCCGGTGGTGGATATTAATAATAACCCCAACAATCCGGTAATTAATGATAGAAGTTTTGGAGAAGATAAATACAAAGTAGCATCCTTTGCCATTCAATACATGAAAGGATTGCAGGATGTTGGCGTGATGGCTTGTGCCAAACATTTTCCCGGCCATGGCGATGTTTCGGTCGATTCGCATTTTGATTTGCCGGTTATTAATAAATCAATGGCGCAACTGGATTCGCTGGAGTTGTATCCTTTTAAGCGGATTTTTGATGCAGGCATTG
>Ga0206858_1054_pt1 | contig 34777 bp, 24 predicted proteins | sample Alteio_BWOrgCont_46_FD_152622 | JGI IMG/M metagenome (GOLD analysis project Ga0206858, IMG submission 152622) | Enriched cells from forest soil in Barre Woods Harvard Forest LTER site, Petersham, Massachusetts, United States -... | ecosystem: Environmental > Terrestrial > Soil > Temperate forest >... | reverse complement strand
TAAAAAAAGCATGTAAGGGCGCAGGTAATCACGGGCCGGGAGATAATCATCTGCCGTAGGCTTAGCACTTTGTTTTTTTAAATCCTTTAATATTTTTTCGCCGTCCATTGCAGCCTGCGTAGGCCACCATAAAGAACCATCTTTGCTTACAGCGCCACCTGATGATACTAAATTATTCCATTGCGAAGGGGTGCATTTGCCTTTTTTTACCGGGCGCCAGCTATCACCGCCGCCATCAAAAATTCCTTCGCCTGTTAAAGCGATATTGTTTAAATCATATCCATAAATAGGAGAGGCAGGAGTATAGTTGGTACTCTTATTAGATGCTTTTATAATTGGGTATTGTGTATGGTCTTTTGTAAATAATACCAATGCCCCTTTTTCTAAATGTAAATTAATGTTGCTTTTTAATTCGATTGGGCCTGTAAGCCATAATCCTGCCGGTACAATTACTTTGCCTCCACCTGCTGCACTGCAGGCTGCTATTGCTTTTGCAAAGGCATCCGTATTTAATGTTTGCCCATCGCTAACCGCTCCATAATCTTTAATTGAAAAACTGGTATCATGAAATGTAGGTACGGGAACATCCGGCATTTTAAAAGGAGCATGCGCTGTGTACCAGGCAATGTCTTTTACCTGAGCATTGGTTTTGGTAGAAAAGCTAATTGTAGTTGCAGCAATCAATAAAGCGACCAACTTGCTTTGTGTAAATGGTCTTGCCTGTAAAAATCTCATTTGTCTTATTTTTAATATGGTTAAGCAATGAGTACCAAATGTAAGCCATTGGTATTTTCAGTAAAGTATTAGTTACGGAAACGTTCCCGTCGGTGGAACGGATATGTAGGGATAAGGTTCACACTTATCCTTTTTGTCATACAGGCATCTCCATTTAAATGATATATTTAAACAACCAATGCAACGATTCGGGAAAACCCGTTGTCAGCATAACGTAATACAAAACATGGATTCTACAAGCCTGGTAAAAGACTGCCTCAAGCAAAAGCCGGCTGCCCAACGGCAGCTGTATGAGCTGTTTGCACCGTCGATGCTGGGTGTTTGTTACCGTTATACAAAATCAGTAAAAGATGCAGAGGATATTTTGCAGGAAGGCTTTGTAAAAGTATTCAGGCATTTAAAACAATATAAAGGAGAAGGCGAACTGGGTGCATGGATCCGAAGGATTATGGTTACTACGGCATTGAACTATTTAAAACGCAACCGCAAATACCAGATGGAAATGGCATTTGAAGAATTAAGCCTGCATCCTGTAACAGATCAAAACCCGGTATTGATTTTACAGGCAAAAGAGTTGTCTGATTTGATCCGGCAACTACCCACAGGTTTTCAAACAATTTTTAATTTATATGCAGTAGAAGGTTATACGCATGGCGAAATTGGCGGTATGCTGGGCATTAGCGAAGGCACTTCCAAATCGCAGTATGCACGGGCAAGGTATTTATTAATTCAATGGATAGAAGCACGTTCTTCCTCTTCAAAACAGGAATACTATGGCAATAAATAAATTTGAAGAAAATATACAAAAGGAACTGGAAGCACTGAAACTGGCTCCCACAGCGGAAGTGTGGGAGAAGGTAGAAGCACAGATACGTAAAGAAAAGAAACGTAGGTTTATTCTGTTGTTTTTTATGTGCCTGCTCGGCTTTTTTGTAGCGGGCTTATTTTGGTTGAATAAAAAAGATGTGTTGCTGATACCTTCTGTAAAAAAGCAAGATGCTGTATCTGTAATATCAAAGGATACAAACACTATTGCTATACCTAATCATACAATAGTTGCCACTGAACAAACTAAGGTTGCAGTAAAAAATAATCCTGTTATAGCAACAGCTCAATCAGATGTAGAATCTAACAAAACGATACGGAAAACATCTGCAACAAAATCAAAAAGCAGGTTTAAACTGCAACAACAAAATGTTGAAACAGCAACTGAAAATGCAGGTGTATTGAATAAGCAATCCAAAAAAAGAGACCTGAAAGGCCGTATAAGATATACGTCAAAGGCTGCAGAGATAGAAGATGCGTCTGTGCAGGAAGAGAATAAAAAAGATTCATCAAACACTTTTGTTGCAATAGATTCAACAGGGAAAAATATAACTAAAAAAGATACAGCTATTCAATTGGCGGTAGCGGTTACAAAAGATACTCCTATGAATAAACCTGTCATAAAAAATGTTGTAAAAAATAAGCAGGCTATACACAAATGGAAATTTGGTTATACTGTTGATATTACTATGGCAGGTACTCTAAACGGATATCCAAACAATAGCAATACACTAAATTCCTCCACCTCTTCTGCTTTTCCCGGCAATATGCCACAATTTAATAGCTCGGCTAAAACGCTTGCCGGTATTGGCTTTAGTGCCGGTCTATTAGCAGAAAGGGAAATCTCAGCTAATACGAGTTTGTCTTTTGGCTTAAATTATCGGTTATCAAGTACAGTATTAAAATCTTCGGGATTTGCCTCTACGCAGTATCTGATTACCGGCCAGCCAATGGATCGTTACCATAATTATTTTCATTTTATAGAACTGCCCGTGGAGGTGCAATCTAAAATTAAGCATAGCAAACAATGGCCATTCTATTGGAGTGCAGGAATTGTTTTTTCAGAATTGATAGATGCAGATGCTTTGCAATTCAGCACTTCAAACGGTCACTACTATTCGGATAATAGTCTTTTCAATAAAACCGGAATAGGACTGACGGCCGGTTTGTATTTTGGTGTCGGACAAAATGGTAAAATGCCTTTTCAAATTGGGCCTGCATTATATTATTCACTTACGAATATGGCTACTACAGGCGCCTATAGCCAGGCTCATTATGCCTTTGCAGGAATTCGATTAAAAAAGATGCTTAGGAAAAAGTAAAGGGTGCTGTTATGGATTAATAAAATGCAGGTTTCGTTTTATTCCATTCCATTTGCTTCGCTTTAAAGGGGAGTGTGCAAATATTTTTTTAAAGCTTTCTTCCGTCAGCTCTTCCCAATCATTATTGGTAAAATTTAATATTTCTGGAAGTGGCTTGAAATTTATTTCACCGGTTGGTTTTGAAAAACGGTTCCAGGGACATACATCCTGGCAGGTATCGCAACCAAACATCCAGTTGTCAAATTTATTTTTCATTGCTTCGGGTATCAGCATTTCTTTTAACTCAATCGTGAAATAAGAAATGCATTTACTGCCGTCAATTACTTTGTTGGGCAAGATAGCATCGGTTGGGCAGGCATCAATACATCTGGTGCAGCTTCCACAATAATCTTTCGTGTAGGCGTTATCGTAAGTAAGCTCTAAATCAGTTATCAGTGTAGCAATAAAAAAGAAAGAACCATTATTTTTATTGATTAGGTTTCCGTTTTTCCCAATCCACCCCAAACCGCTTTTTTGCGCCCAGCTTCTTTCCAATACCGGCGCCGAATCTATAAAGCCTCTTCCATTTACTTCGCCAATGGTTTCTTTTATTGATTGCAGAAAAAGGTTGAGTTTCTTTTTTATTACTTCGTGGTAATCCACGCCGTATGCATACTTGGCAATTTTAGGTATATCTGAATGTTGTTTTTTTTCAGGATAATAATTCAGCAACAAAGTAATAACAGATTTTGCGCCTGGTACCAATTTGGTTGGGTCGATACGCAAATCAAAATAGTTTTCCATATACCCCATATTGCCATGCATACCCTTGCTGAGCCAGCTTTCCAGCCTTCGGGCATCTTCATTCAGCAATTGAGCTTTTGCAATACCGCAATGCTCAAAGCCTAATGCAAGTGCCATTTTTTTTATACTATTTGTACGTGCTGAAAAATCCATCTTCCACTAAGTTTTCTTTAACGTATTGTTTTTTGTAGTCATATTCATAAAATCCTTATTTTTAAAAATTCATATCTACCAAAGCTACTAATATGTTCCCTAAATTATTTTTCGTATCCCTTTTATTCTCAATTCAGTCTCAGCTTTATGCACAGGTTAATTCGCCTGCAAAGTTTGGCCATATAACTCCTCAGGATTTTGACCTTTCAAAATTAACGACAGATACAACGCAAGGTGCAGTTATACTGGCAGATATCGGATACACTACATTTGAAGGCAATAATAAAGGCTGGTTCAATCTTGTATATAAACATCAGCGAAGGGTTAAGATAATAAATAAAAACGGGCTCGATTTAGCCGATGTTGAAATAGCATTGTATAAAGAAAAAGAAGACGCTGAAAACCTTGAAAATGTGAAGGCTGTTACGTACAATCTTGAAGAAGGAAAAGTGGTGGAAACTAAATTAAACAGCGCTGCTGTTTTTACAGATAAGTACGACCCAACGCATATCTACAAAAAATTTTCATTGCCTTTAGCAAAGGCGGGATCAATAATTGAATACTCTTACACAATCAATTCTCCATTCTTATTTAACCTTCAGCCCTGGCGTTTTCAGGGGCAATATCCACGTTTATGGAGTGAGTATAAAGTGGATATGCCGGAGATTTTTCATTATGTGGTGCTGTCTCAGTCGTATCAATCTTTTTTCCTGAAAACAGATTCTTCAGGAACCGCATCTTATAATGTATTAATCCCGGGAGATGCAACCGGGCAAAATGATGCACGGGCAACGGTTAACTGTGGCATTACTCAATACAAATGGGTAATGAAAGATGTACCTTCTTTTAGGGATGAAAGCTTTATATCTACCATAGAAAATTGCATTTCAAAAATCGAATTTCAATTGGCGGGAATACAATTGCCCGAAAAGCCTTATGAAGATGTTATGGGTAACTGGCCCGCTACCAGTAAAGATTTATTGGCAAGGGAAGATTTTGGAGGCCGGCTGGATAAAAATTTCGGATGGTTAAACGACTCGTTGAAAAGCATAACTGCCGGCAGTAAAAACGATTTGGAAAAAGCCCGTAAAATATATTACTATGTAAAGAATAATATTAAATCGACAGATGAAACGGGTATTTTAACAGAACACAATTTAAAAGATGTTTTCAAAAATAAAAATGGCTCTGTTGCAGAGGTAAACTTGTTATTGGTAGCTATGCTGCGGCATGAAAATATAACGGCAGACCCGGTTATATTAAGTACAAGAGACAATGGTTATAGCCATTCTGATTACCCTTTGATTGACCGTTACAATTATGTGATATGCAAAACCAATATAAATACGGATAGCTTTTATCTGGATGCAACAAAGCAGTATCTCGGTTTTGGCATTTTGCCTACATTCTGTTATAATGATAATGGCAGGATTATTAATAAGGATGCACTTGCTTTTCCGCTTTCACCCGATTCATTAACAGAAGAACGGGATTGGGCTACTACTTTAGTAAGAGATAGCAGTAGTAATGGAAGATGGAAAGGGGATGTCAGCATATTGGAAAATTTTCAGGAATCGAATAATATAAGAAACGAAATAGCAGATAAAGGAATGGCCGGATATAAGAAAAACCTGGTAGCTCTTTATTCCGATGATGCCACTGTTTCTAATATAGATATAAATAGCCTGGATGATTATGAAACACCATTGGCAGTAAATTATACTGTAAAAATTGGCGGAGACCCTGACGCTGATATTATTTATTATACCCCGTTAAATGATTTTTATAAACAAAACCCACTAAAGGCCGCAGAAAGAAAATATCCGGTAGAAATGCCTTATCCCCTGAATGATGTTTATACTTTAAATATGGAAGTGCCTCTTGGTTTTGAGGTGGATGAGTTGCCGAAGTCTGCTAAAGTATTGTTTAATGATACCGAAGGGCTTTTTGAATACTATGTTTCAAAATCAGATGAAGGCATACAATTAAGGGTTCATTTAAAACTAACCAAAGCAAGTTTTGCTCCTGAAGAATATCAGGACCTGAGGAGTTTTTTTGATTATGTAGTTAAGAAATGCAATGAGCAATTTGTATTTAAAAAAATAAAGAGGTAATAAAATTTCGCTCATGAAAATTTATTGATTCTGATATTCTTCGCATGATATTAATAAAAAGTTTACTTTTAAAACTTCTATCTAACAAAACTAACTTTATGACATTTCGTATAATATTCTCCCTATGCCTTCTTATGGCATCTATTCAATTTCAGGCAGATGCACAGGATAAAGTCCCTATTAAATTCGGACATGTAACACCTGCAGATTTTGACCTTTCAAAATTAACAGTGGACACATCCGGCGGCGGTGTTATCATTGCGCAAACATGTTATGCTTCATTTGTAGGAAATGACCATGGCGGTTTGGATATCTCTTATGAATACAAAAACCGGATTCTTATTACGGCTGCCAATGGTGTTGGGTTAGCCAATGTGGAAGTGCCTTTAAGCATATCGGGCGAACAGATGGGGGGCATTAAAGCCACTACCTATAATCTCGAAAACGGCAATGTGGTGGCAACAAAATTAAACAGCAGTGCCATTTTTGAAGATAAAAAAACGAGGAACGTAATGGTTAAAAAATTTACGTTACCGGAGGTTAAGGCGGGTTCTATTATTGAGTATTCCTATAACATTACTTCCAGCTTTTTATTCCATATCCGTCCCTGGGAATTTCAAGGAAGATACCCAAGAGAATGGAGCGAATTTGAAGTGGACATTCCGGAGTATTATCAATATGTAACTTTTGCACAAGGCTATCTGCCTTTCTTTATCAAAACAGAATCTTATAGCAGGAACAGCTACGTATTGCACGATCCGGAAATGATAACGGTAAGTGGTAATACCACCGATAAAAGATGGGTGATGAAAGATGTGCCTGCTGTAAAGGAAGAAAAATTCATTACCACAATCGATAACTATATTTCAAAAATTGAGTTTCAGTTGTCGGGTTATAAATATCCGAATAGCCCTTACCACGATGTAATGGGGAGCTGGGCAACGGCTGCAGTAGAGCTATTAAAAGAAGATGATTTTGGAGATGGTATCAATAGCAACAATGGCTGGCTAACGGATGAGATGAAAAATATTACAGCAGGTGCAACAAATGATCTGGATAAGGCAAGGAAGATATATTATTATGTAAGGGATAATATAAAATCAACCGGAGCAAGAACCTGGTGGATTGATGATAACAAATCACTGCATACCATATTCAAAAATAAAAGCGGTTCTGTTGGCGAAATAAATTTATTGTTGGTAGCCATGTTGCGTCATGAAGGCATTGCTGCCGATCCGGTGATATTGAGTACACGGGATAACGGCGATCCTCAACCATTTTATCCATTAACAAGCAAGTACAATTATCTGATATGCAAAACAGATGTTGATACCATGAGGATTTTTTTGGATGCAACTCAACCTTATCTCGGTTTTGGCAGGCTGCCCGGCTATTGTTATAATGGCCCTGCAAGGATTATTGATAATAATGCTACTCCAATAGCCTTTTTAACCGATCGGTTAAAAGATGAAAAAACAACCAGTGTAATGTTGTTTAGCGACAGTGTTGTTTCGGGTAAGTGGTCCGGAACAATTGAATCGAACCTAGGCTATCTTGAATCTGAAAAAGTACGTGCCAGGATTGCGGATAAAGGATTGGAAACTTATAAGAAAGATGAACAGCTTTTATCAGAAGATTTTGCATTTTCAAATATTGACGTAAAGAAATTAAAGGATTCTGAATTTCCGCTTGAAGTAGATTGTGATGTAGCCGTTACACCTGGTGATACCGGAGCTGATGTTATTTATTTTTCGCCCATACTTAAAAACTGGTACAAAGAAAATCCTCTTAAATCTGCCGAGCGAAAATTTCCGGTGGAGATGCCTTCGTTAACCGATGATACCTATTCATTGTATATGGATGTGCCTGCCGGTTATACCGTAGATGAACTGCCTAAATCGGCCAGAGTAACATTGAATGATGATGCCTTGTTTGAATATTATATTACTAAGGATGATGCCAACATTAATATGAAAGTACACCTGCAATTTTTCAAAGCAACATTTAGCCCTGAAGAGTATCAGGATCTACGTGGCTTTTTTGATTATATTGTTAAAAAGAACAGTGAGCAAATTGTATTTAAAAAGAAAAAATAACCCTATGCAAAAATTTTTTTCGGTGCTGTTGATATCTATGTTTTTTGTTTCAGGAGGAAATGCTCAGGATAATAATTATGCTATAAGTTTATTATCTCCTGCCTTAGTGAAAGATGCCAATACCGTAAAGCGGATGGAAGATACAAAAGTAGTAATAAGCGATGGGGGCAAAGCTACTGTTTATCATAAATATGCGCTTACTATATTAAATGAAGCCGGCGATAAAAATGCCTCCTTTGATTGTTATTACGATAAGTACCACGATATAAAATATGTAGAAGGGAAACTGTTTGATGCAAGCGGAAATAAAATCCGCTCTATGAAAAAAAGCGAACTGAAAGATTATAGTGCTGTTGAAGATAATATGATGGATGATAGCAGGGTGCAATACTATGATTTTGAATGTAAGAAGTATCCTTATACGGTAGAATATGAAACAGAATTATCGTGTAAAAATATTTTTAATTTGCCCGATTGGGAACCGGTTGAGCACATGAATTATTCTGTAGCAGCAAGCAGCTTCACTGTTCAATGCCCTGAAAATTATAAGTTACGATACAAGGCGTTTAACTATACTAAAAATCCCGATATTACTCAGGACAAAGGTTCTGTTATATATAAATGGTCAGTTGAAAATATAGCAGCACTTCAATGGCAGAAATACGAACCCGAATTGTATGAGTTAACGCCTACTTTAATGGTGGCTCCATCTGATTTTAAGATGGATGATTATGCCGGTAACCTTAATACATGGCAGGCATTAGGGAAATTTATTTATTCGCTGAATCAGGGTAGGGACGAACTGCCGGATAATATTAAACAGACAGTACACCACCTTACTGACGGGGTTGCCGATGTGCATCAGAAAATAAAAATATTATACGATTACCTGCAAAAAAATACCCGCTATGTAAGCATACAACTGGGCATAGGAGGCTGGCAAACTTTTGATGCAAAATACGTGGCTTCAAAAGGATACGGTGATTGCAAAGCATTGAGCAATTATATGCATTCTTTGTTAAAAGAGGCAGGCATTAAAGGATATTATACTTTAATAAAGGCAGGTAATGATGAAACTGATTTTCAGAAAGAATTTCCTTCCAATTGCTTCAACCATATTATAGTTTGTGTGCCATTAGCCAAAGATACCATGTGGCTTGAATGTACAAGCAACACCTTGCCTGCAGGTTACCTGGGCCGCTTTACCTGTAACCGTTATGCATTATTAATTGATGAAGATGGCGGCAAATTGGTGCATACTCCTGTATATAATAAAGAGTATAATTTACAGGTAAGTAAAATAAATGCAGACCTGGACAGTACCGGTTTATTAAAGTTGAAAGCAAATACAGAATACACCGGTGAACAACAGGACATTTTGGGAGAAATTTTGACATTGCCGAAGGATAGGTTAGAGGATTACCAAAAAGAAAGAATAAACCTTCCTTCCTACACGATTGATAAATCATCCTATCAAACAATAAAAGAAAAATTTCCTGTAATAAATGAACAGTTGGAAATTACTGCTAATAATTATGCAGCAGTAACAGGCCGTAGGATTTTTATAAATCCGGATGTGCTAAACCGTTCCGGCAATCAATTGAAAGATTATGCAGAACGAACCAGTGATATTGTGATAAGGGAAGAATTTAAGGATATAGACTCAGTAGAGATTTCAATTCCCGGTGGTTACACTGCAGAGTCAATACCATCAGATGTTTTGATTGAATCAAAATTTGGAAAATACGCAGCAACCACAAAAGTATTTCCGGATAAAATAATTTACTACCGGCTGAATGAAAGAAACAGCGGACGGTATCCCGCAACAGATGCAAAAGCATTGGCAGATTTTTTTGATAAGATCAGTAAAGCAGACAGGGCAAAGGTTGTGTTGGTGAAAGGATAATATAGAATCTCAATAAGCAAAGCCCTGTAAGGCTGAAATATAAAAACGACGTGGCGAAGCCTGTGGGAATAAAGATGTGTGAGCTGCCCAAAGGCTTCATCGAACCCAATGGCAAACCTATAAGAATAGGGCGTTTGCAGATGTTATAAGTATAAGCTTTGCTAAAAAGATGGCCTCATTCCCTTTTTAGGACTAACCGCATTTATTGCATAGCCTCATCCACCCGTCGCATCAAATCATTGTACTTTTCCTGTCTTCCTTTATATTGAATATTAAGCACCATTAAAAAAGCAGCATAATGTTCTTTATTATTTATCCAGGGCAAGCTTCCAAACAGGCCCGGGCTTGTTGCCATATCAGAGCGCTGGTCTCCTGCCGTATCATTGTTTAGCCATTCGCCATATCCATAGCCCATGCTTTTGGTTTCATCCGGCGTATAAGCTATGGTAATATCTTTTGTAATTCTGTTTTTTTGCATTTCAATAACCGATGCATTGCTTAGCACCTGCACGCCTTTATATTTTCCATCATTTAAAATCATGCTTAAAAAATTCATATAATCTTTTGGTGTACTAAAGGCGCTTCCGGCAGCTAAGGGAACTCTTGCAGCACCAAAATCTGTATTAACCATATTGCAGGGTTTGGCAATCCGTTCTTCAAATAAATCATTGAATTTTTTGCCGCTTATTTTTTCAATAATAGCAGCAGCAATTTGTAAACCGGCACTGCTGTAATGAAATGTTTTTCCGGGCACACCTTCCATGTCTGCCTTTGCAACCGATTCAATTGCATCGTTCATTGAACTGGCATTGTTGATAATATCCCTGCTTTCTTTTAAGTCGCCTGTGTTGATAGCTGTTAAATGACTGAGGCAATATTTTATTTTGATACCTCCTTTGCCGTATTTATTCATTATTGGCAAATATTTGCCGATACTATCTTCCAGGTTTAGTTTTCCTTCATCCACAAAGGTCATTACTAAAGCAGCACTAAGCCATTTGCTGCAGCTTGCAATTGGTTCCCGGGTGCTATCGGTAAAATTCAAGGCTGAATCTGTATCGGGTTTCCCCTGCCGCCTGTTTATCATACGCCCAATCATTTTTTGGCGCACATTCAAGTCGTTGATCGACTTGTTGTAAACGATCTGTCCATCTTTATAAATTACCAGCACCTCTCTTCCTCCTACAACTTTAATATTGCGGGCCAGCCAATCGTCCACTCTACTAAAATCCTGTTGAGCATAACAGGGGTGCAATAATAGCAGTAAAATAATGGCTATGCTGCATTTGAGGCAGGAAGGACTAAATTTATACGACATAATTTCTGAATTGCTTCTTTGGATTATATTTTGCGGTTTCCATAACACGAATTTTTATGCAAGAATTACAAGAATTAAATGTATTGGGTTTCTTCCTTCCGATTATAAATGGAATGGGTTTTGAACCATAAAACTGCATAATTCGTGTAATTCGATAATTAGTGTAACAAAAATTAAAATTAACTATATGAATCTAAATAATTTCACAATAAAGGCACAAGAAACAATTGCCAAAGCACAGCAGTTGGCATTTAACCAGCATAATCCAACCATTGAAACAGAACATTTGCTAAAAGCATTGTTAAGCGACGATGATTCTCCGGTGGAGTTCTTATTGAAGAAGAACAACGTAAATGTAAATTTTGTTGAGACAAAGCTGGATGAAAGCATCCAAAAATTACCCATTACCCAAAGCGGTGAACCGGCACAAAACGTAAGCCGCGATTTGAATAATGTAATATTAAAAGCAGGTACTTTATTAAAAACATTCAACGATGAATTTGTAAGTGTTGAACATTTAGTGCTGGCTATTTTGCAGGTAAATGATAATACAGCTAAACTTTTAAAAGATGCTGGTCTTACTGAAAAAGGGCTGACTGCTGCAGTAAAAGATTTGCGCAAAGGCTCTACCGTTTCATCACAAACACAGGAAACGCAGTTTAATGCATTGAATAAATATGCAAAGAACTTAAACGAAATGGCAAGGCTTGGCAAGCTGGATCCGGTTATTGGGCGTGATGAAGAAATCAGGAGGACATTGCATATCCTTTCCCGCCGCTCTAAAAACAATCCCATATTAGTTGGTGAACCGGGTGTAGGTAAAACTGCCATAGCAGAAGGCTTGGCCATGCGTATTGTAAATGGTGATGTGCCGGAAAACTTAAAATCGAAAATTATATATGCATTGGATATGGGACAACTGATAGCCGGTGCAAAATACAAAGGTGAGTTTGAAGAACGTTTAAAATCAGTAATAAAAGAAGTAACGGGCAGTGAAGGAGAGATCGTTTTATTTATAGATGAGATACATACATTGGTAGGCGCCGGTGGTGGCGATGGTGCAATGGATGCAGCCAATATTTTAAAACCGGCATTGGCTCGTGGAGAGTTGAGGGCTATTGGTGCAACAACATTAAGTGAGTATCAAAAATTCTTTGAAAAAGATAAAGCTCTGGAGCGTCGTTTTCAAAAAGTATTGATTGATGAACCAAGCGTTGAAGATGCGATTTCAATCTTGCGTGGATTGAAAGACCGTTATGAAACCTATCATCATGTACGTATAAAAGATGAAGCCATTATTGCAGCGGTAGAATTATCGCATCGTTATATAACCGATCGTTTTTTACCGGATAAAGCGATTGACTTAATTGATGAAAGTGCAGCCCGCCTTCGCTTAGAGATGAACTCTATGCCCGAAGAACTGGATCGTCTGGAACGTCAGATACGTCAATTGGAAATTGAACGTGAAGCAATAAAACGTGAAAATGATGAGCCGAAACTGAAGGAATTGAATACAGAAATTTCAAACCTTTCAGTAGATAGGGATACATTTAAGGCGAAGTGGCAACAGGAAAAAGAAATCGTAGAAAAGATACAGGTTGCTAAAGCAAACGTAGAGCAGTTGCGCCTGGATGCGGATAAAGCAGAACGTGAGGGCGATTACGGAAGAGTGGCAGAAATCCGCTATGGAAAAGTAAAAGAACAGGAAACAATTATTGATGAACAAACACAGCAATTAGATGCGATCAGTGAAAAACGTTTGCTGAAAGAAGAGGTAGATGCCGAGGATATTGCTATCAACGTAGCAAAAACAACAGGCATACCTATTACAAAAATGCTGCAAAGCGAACGGGATAAATTATTGAACCTGGAAGATGAACTGCATAAAAGAGTTGTGGGGCAGGAAGAAGCTATTGAAGCCGTAAGCGATGCCATACGCAGGAGCAGGGCAGGTTTGCAGGATCCTAAAAAACCAATTGGTTCTTTTATATTCTTAGGTACAACAGGGGTTGGTAAAACAGAATTGGCAAAAGCACTGGCTGATTATCTGTTTGATGATGAAAGCATGATGGCACGTATTGATATGAGTGAGTATCAGGAAAAACACTCTGTAAGCCGTTTGGTAGGAGCGCCTCCGGGATATGTAGGTTATGATGAAGGCGGTCAGCTAACGGAAGCGGTTAGACGCAAACCTTACTCGGTGATTTTGTTAGATGAAATTGAAAAAGCGCATCCGGATGTATTCAATATTTTATTGCAGGTGTTGGATGATGGTCGCCTGACAGATAACAAAGGCCGTGTGGTAAATTTCAAGAATACCATTATTATCATGACCAGTAATATGGGCAGTGATATTATCCAGGCAAATTTTGAAAGCGTATCTGAAAAGAATTTAGATGAAGTAGTGGAAAGAACAAAACTGGAAGTAGTTAACCTGCTGCGACAAACCATTCGTCCTGAGTTTTTAAACAGGGTAGATGAAATCATAATGTTCCATCCGTTGATGCACAAAGAAATTAAAGGTATAATCCGGATACAATTGGCCAACCTTCAAAAGCTGATTGGGCAAAATGGAATCCAGTTGGAATTCAGCGATTATGCACTCGATTATTTGGTAGAAAACGGTTCTGATCCACAATTTGGTGCAAGGCCATTAAAAAGGCTGATACAGAAAGAAATAGTGAACCAATTAAGCAAACGGATTTTGGCGGGAACAATCGATAAAACCAAGCCAGTTTTGGTAGATGTTTTTGATGGCACGGTTGTGTTCCGGAATGAGGGAATTCATGAAAAAGAGGCAAAAACTAAGAAAGAAACAGTAAAATAAGCTTTTTAGAAGCTAAACACGGGTTTATAATCGATTGATTTTCTTAATGTTTTGTTGTTTTTTTGTAAAATTCTATAGCTGGTACGGGAAATAAGCGCAAAACAATTACCTTCGACCGCTTGTTAATAGTATGAAAACCCCTATTAGGGTTGTTTAAATTCCCATTAAGCTTACTGTATCACATTGATTTGATTAGCCGGTAAAATGGGCTGAATCATACACTTAAAAAAATAGAAAATATGGCATTCAAAAAAGAAATCGTAGAAATTATTGAACCAAAAGATGTGTTTGTTGGCAATGTAAAAGCAACAGTAACATTAGAAGAGTTTGGGGAATATGAAAGTGAAGCATGTGCAAAAGCAAATGAGGTGGTAAAGCAATTGTTGGAAGAATTTGATGGCAAGATACGTTTTAATTTTCGCCACTTTCCGTTAACGGGCATTCATCAACGTGCATTAAAAGCAGGCGAAGCTGCTGTTGCTACTGCACAGGATGGCAAGTTTTGGGAAATGCATAATATCTTATTTGCAAACCGTCGCAACCTTGGCACTACAAGTCTTAAATTATATTCAAAAGAAGCAGGTGTGCAAAACAAGCATTTCCTGGATCAGTTGGTAAATGCTACATACGGCTGGCAGGTACAAGGGGATATCCGTGAAGGGCATAACCGTGGTGTAAAAGATGTTCCAACATTCTTTATCAACGGCGAACGCTACGAAGGGAAAGCAACGTACGACGGACTTAGCAAAGCATTAAAAGCGGCTTTGTTAAAAACAAAAAAGAAAACACCCGCAAAGCAAAAAGCAGCATAAAAAATTGAAAGCCCCGGTTAATAAATACCGGGGCTTTTTTTATACTCAATAATTTCAGGTTTTTAAAGTCTTCTGTCTGTAGAAAAAACTAGTCATTCTGTTTGGCTGATAGTAAAAGGCAAGTGGTAAAATTTACTCATACATTTTAACCAAAGCCTTATAAACACGCCGTTAACTTATCTAATTGTTAATGTGCCATCATTCAATTGTTAAGGCCACCTCATTTTGTAAGCGGATTTATATTAAGGCATACTTTTGGTTTCGGCTTTCCTATACCCACACTAACTGTTCCATTTCATAACATAAAAATTATACGCAATGAAAAACACAGTTAAAATTTTAAGCTTCTCCGTTGTGGTCCTGTTCCTCAGTATCTTTTTCTATAGTTGTTCAAAAGATGGTGCCGGCGATGCATCGGTTCCTTCCGGATCACAAAATGTTTCCTTATATATGACAGATGCCCCGGGAGCATTTGATAAAGTGTTAATCGATATAAAATCGGTGCAGGTTTTGGTGGATACCTGTAACAGCACCGGTAGGCCACATCATGAGCCCTGCAATATTTGGGAAACATTAAATGTTACACCCGGAGTGTATGATTTATTAACACTTCGCAATGGCTCGGATACTTTATTGGCCGGAGCTACAATCCCCAATGGCCTTGTTAGTTTTATTAAAATTGAATTAGGTACCGATAATTCATTGGTAAAGGATAGTGTAAGTTATCCATTACAACTCCGCGATTCATCCATTGTGCTGGTAGATGTAAGCAAGAGCCGCTGGGACGAATTTGAACCAAGGCGTTTCAGGCTTTGGCTTGATTTTGATGTAAGCAAATCAGTTGTAAACGTATCAGGCAATCAATTTTATCTTGATCCGGTTATAAGGATATTCACCCTTGCCACTACCGGAAGCATAAGTGGTGATGTGTCGCCTGTTTATAATGCATTCCCCGTAATATCTGTATATAACAGCAGTGATACCGCTTATGCATTACCTGCTTATAATGGCAATTTTCAGGTACGTGGGCTTGCGCCGGGAACATACAGTGTATTTGTAAATGCATCTAACGGTTACGCAGACACGACAATAAGTAATGTTGCCGTAACAGCAGGCGGCAATATCAAATTAGGAAATATAAGGCTTCATAAATAGTAGGATAGTTCTTTTATTGTTTGATTAGGCGGGGTGTAAAAGCCTCGCCTTTTTTGCAGATAAAATTGAAGAGTCAGATAAGGTGCAGTATTATAATAAATTCCTTCTGGCATAATCATCCATTGAAATTTCACCACCACCCTCTACAAAAAATACAATCAGCAACAATAAAATAAAAATAGAAAATATAAACTCGGAATGAACAGCATATACGCCGTTTGTGGAATTGATAAAAATAATAGCTCCTAATACAATCGGTATCTGCGCCAATACAGAAGCTCTGGTAAATAAACCGATTGTAATTAATGTGCCACCTAAAATATGCACCCAGCTGATAATAGGCGCAAGCCATAAACTATTATCCAGGCTGCTTAAGCTGCTATTGTCTATTTGTAATTGTAAGTCGGGTAAATTAATTAGGAAGAGGATGCCACGTACAAAAAGACATACTCCTAACAGCACCCGGAAAACAACAAGCCATCTGGGATTATGTGTAATACTCCAATGTTCTATTTGGTGTAACAGGTTCATAACAAAGAGCTGAATTAATGTCTCTAAAGTTACAAAATAGCCACTGCTTTTACAAGCTATTAAAGCTCTTTATTAAAAGGAATCGTTAAAAAGATAAGAATCTATTCAATATCGATTATATAATCCAATACCTCTTTACCGTTGATAAGTATTGCGATGGGATAGCTATCAGCGTCGTCAAATTTGTAACTAAAATTAATGGCTCCGTTGGCGATGGAATAGTTTATTTGTTTTGGCTGTGCTTTTTTATCATCACCAATAATTACAGATACGATAGACACTTCTGAAGTTTTATTGCTGGTTAAACTAAACAGAACAGATTTGCCTGCTTTTGCTTTTACATTGCCGGTAATGGGCGAAACATTAGTAATTCCGAAATCAAATACCGCATTTTTTACAAGCGGCATAGCAAAAAAATCTTTTACAGTTTTTGCTCCGGATCCTAAAAGCCATGCGGTATTATCCGGAAAATGCTGCAGATTGAAAATTGCCGGGTTCGAAAAAAAGTATGCATCATTATAAGCCTTTGTAAATTTTTTTTCTTCCTTGTCTGTATAACCGCTTCCCCAGGTAGGGTCCACATAATACCAGTCTGTAGGGCTTTGCCCTAATTGTACCACATCCCATGAATGATTGAATTCATCCGGCTTTTCATTAATGTCATCCGTCGATTTTTTTATGAAACCATCAACCGTAAGACAGCGGATACTGGCAGCGCTGCACATATCCTGAAATAAAGCCGCATAACCAAATGAAGTAGCCTTGCGTAATTTTATAATATCGTCACTGATGTTTACCGAATTGTCGCCGTAGCGGCTTGCCTTAGCATCGAAGTTAATATTGAACGCAACCCAATCAAATATTGCTCTTGCCTTTAATTTATTGTCGGCGAAATTTTTAGTAACAATAGCACTGATGGTACCCATGTTCATAGAGTCTAAAGAGCCCAGGCCTTTTACATAATCATCCACCGCTTTATACTCAGCAGACTGAGCAAAAGAATTTGCCGAAATAAAAATCAGCAAAAACAAAGGGAAGCATTTTTTTGAAAAGCACATCATAATCATGAATTTAATAAGGCTAAAGAATCGGGTATCAGAGACAGGAAACAAGGCTCAAGGTTTAAGGCTTTTATAAACCTGCATCTATAACGGGAGAGCATCATACTGCCGGTTCTTGTTGGCTCATGCAATGGAAACTTCCAAGGCCCCATATAATATCTGTTGAATCAATACCTACAACTTTTCTGGTTGGAAAAGATTCCTGTATAATACGCAATGCCTTATCATCTTTCTCACAATTAAAAACCGGAACAATCACCGCATGATTTGCAATATAAAAATTTGCATAAGATGCCGGCAGGCGTTGGTCTTCATATACAACAGCATCGGGCATTGGCAGTTCAATAATATTTAACTGTTTACCGTTTAATAAACGCAATACTTTTAATTGTTTCAGGTTATCCTGTAACAATTGATAGTTTTCATCCTGCTTATTTTCTTCAACCACAGTAAGTACAGTATCTTCATTTACAAAACGAACGGTATCATCAATATGGCCATCGGTATCGTCGCCTACAATACCTTCGCCAACCCATAGCACCTGGTCTGCTCCGTAATAATCGCATAAATATTTTTCAATTTGTGCTTGATTCAAATGTGGATTGCGGTTGGGGTTTAATAAGCAGGCTGTAGATGTAAGAATAGACCCCTTGCCATTAAATTCAACAGAGCCACCTTCCATAACAATACCCGGATGAAAAACCCGCAGATTAAACTCTTTTCCAATTAATGTAGGGATTACATCATCCAAATCATACGGAGGATATTTATTGCCCCATGCATTGTAGCCCCAGTCCACGATTGCTTTTTGTCCGTTAGGGTTAATCAGGAATGCAGGGCCATGGTCCCTGCACCAGGCATCGTTTGTTGGATTCAAATAAAATTCAATCTTGCTTAAATCTATATTGGCCTTTTGCAAATGCCCGATTGCAGCATTTTTCATCGCTTCATCATTTATATTGATGCGTACGATTTCGCTTTGGGTTAACTCCTTTATAAATTGACAGTAGTTAGGGTAAATCAATTCAATTTTTCCCGGCCAGGAAGCTTCTTTATGGGGCCAGCTAAGCCATGTAGCTACATGCTTTGCAAATTCTGCCGGAAAATAATAACCAAGTTCTTTGGGTGTTTTCTGTTCAGCACTCATAATTAATAATTCATAAAATAGGGTGCAAAGATAGTTCGAAAATTCAGCAAATAGGAAGCAAGAAAAATGGGAAGGATTGAATAATAGGTGCTGCCTGGTTTTAAGCATTTCGATATTCTTTATATTTCAAAAATGATATCGTTGCGACTATTAATTCATATTTAGTTCATGTTTTGTTAACATTGGAAGAATATTTTTGCGACCTCTTAGATACCACTTCTATTTGTAATTTCCTATCCTTTGAACCAAATCATATAGCCGTGAGGTTATGTATTAATGTTATTGCCTGCCAGCATTTACTCATTACGTATTAGTTAGATTATTTATGAGCAGTAAGAACCTTACTAAATTCCTGATATTTACTTTATTTACAATTGTTACACAAAGAGGAATAGCGCAAAATTTTATTTCGGGTAATTTGGCTGTAGATCGTGTAACAACTAATCCCGTGGCTACTTTGACTGACGCTGCCACACCGGTATTTATTGATCAATATCCTACCAGTGCAGGAGCAGCGATAGGTACAGCTACAGCTTTTTTAAACAGTTCATCAAGTCTGCCATCAGCTAATCCGTTCTATCTTTTGCAGAGCGGTACAGCTGCCTCTGAAGGGTTAATAAGCCTTGATACTACAGCTTCTTATGTATGTGTAGCTGGTTATAATGCCCTCACTGGTGCATCTGGTGTAGCTAGTGCTTCAGATAAACAAATCATTGGCAAAGTCAGTCTTGCAAGAGTCAATTCAACAGCAGGGAATTGCGGCACTGCATTAGCTGGTAATAATTACCGCAGTCTTGCTTCCGATGGTACAGGCTTTTGGTTTTCAGGTGCCAATGGAATAGTTTATGCAAATAGCTCTACTGCTACTTCAGGTACTCTAATAACAGATAATAATACAGATGCCGTTGTAATATTTGCCGGAAGTCTATATGTAAGTACTCAAAAAACAAAATATACTAGTGGAAAAATTGGTATTCAGGCATTTACCGGTTTACCCACAAGCTCTACTTCTACTACTACCGGAATAATAACCAGTAGCACCAGTAGTAATGTATCTGCTCCTTATGCTTTTTCATTTAGTAAAGATGGTAAAACCTGTTATGTTGCAGATGGCGCAAACGGTATTTTGAAATTTACAGGAACAGGATCTACATATCCTCTAACGTACACCTTTAATTATATTCTTACAAGCACTGGTACTAAAGTTCCTGCAGAGGGAATAGCTGTGGATTATTCTTCATCCAACCCTGTTGTTTATTTTACTACACTTAATCCAGGTGGCAGCAATGGTAATGGTGGAAATTTGATTGAAAAAGTTGTAGATGCAGGTTCCGGAAATCAAACGCCTACCTTAATAGCAACGGCTGCATCTAAAAATGCGTTTAATGGTCTGTCTTTTACGCCAACAACCATTACTGCATCTCCTGTAAGTATCGGCATATGTAACGGTACAAACGCTGTTTTTTCTATAACCATGAATGCATGTGCTGCCAATACAAACTACAGTTATCAATGGCAGCAATTTAATGGAACTTCATGGGCTAACATAGGAGCAACTGGTTATACCCCAACATCGACAGCTACGGGAGGTTCTGTAGGTACTAATACAAATACTTTAACGGTTGCCAGCAATGCTTCTGGTTATACAAATGGTACGCAATACCGTTGTGTTGTTACCTACATGGGTAAGTATATACTTACATCTAGTGCAGCTACATTAACAATAAATACTCCGCCAACATCAGCAAGCTTATCAGGCACAACCTCTGTTTGTAGTGGAGTGTCAACCAATTTAGCAGTAGCTATTACGGGCGGTAAATCTCCGTTTAGCATAGTATATACAGGAGGTTCCGGAGGCAGTCTTACGAATTATGTATCGGGCACATCAATACCCGTGTCTTCAACAGGTACGGTTACATATAGCCTTACATCTGTAACAGATGCCAATGGCTGTGCAGTAGCTTCTCTAAGTAGTTCCGGCACTGCAACAGTTACAATAACTGCACCCTATACCTGGAACGGAAGCCCTACAAGTACAGATTGGTCCACTGCTTCCAACTGGTCTTGCAGCACACTTCCTACTTCAACGTCTGATGTAATTATATCATCTTCTGCTGCAAGTTTTCCTGTATTGTCTGCCGGTGTTACGGTGAACAGTATTCAATTACAAAGTCCTTCTACGCTGACACTTAATGGCAATACACTTGTTATTAACGGTGCTGTAAGTGGCACGGGTACTATTAAAGGTTCTGCTACATCAAGCTTAACATTAAATGGAACTACCGGATCCATTTACTTTGCCACAGGTAGTGATACGCTGGAGAACCTTACATTAGGAAGTAATGCCAGTGCAACTTTAGGTACTACATTAAATATTACATCCTGGACAAAAACGCCGGGTACGGTAAATATTGGAAATGGTGCAACGTTGAATACAAACGATGTATTAACTCTACAATCAAACGATAGCTGTACAGCAATGATAACAGCGATACCGGAAGATGCAATTACCGGAGCTTCATTAGGTTTTATTAATGGCAAGGTAACAGTAGATCGTTATATACATAGTGATGTTGCCAAACCAGGTGTTTATGAAAACGGAAACGGCAATACTTCTATTAATAATGGGTTACGGGCATGGAGATTATTAACAGCTCCTATAACTCAGTCGGGTTCTGAAACGATACAGGCAGCATGGCAAAATGGAGGTGCTCCTTATACTCCCGGGCAGGGCATTGGAACTATTGTTACAGGCCCCGTGGCAGCCAATGGCCTTGATTTGGTAAGTGGTGTTTCTTTGCTTTCATGGGATATTGCCAGCCAGGGTTTTTTACCTATGACCAGTACATTGGGTGCTATTTCCAATGGCAATTATGGTGGAGCTAATGCAGGTAACACAGGTTATATGCTTTTTGTTCGTGGAGACAGAAACCCGGCCAGTGTTAGTAATCCGTATGATGGAGGCATCAATATCAATAACACAACACTTGAACCTAAAGGCAATTTAATTACAGGTCGCCAATCCTATTCTGTTATGCCATCCACCGGTCCGTTATTGAGTCAGGCAAGTTTCACATTAATCGGGAACCCATATCCTGCTCCAATAGATTTTACTGCAATTACAAACAACAATGTTCGAAAACAATATTATATCTGGAATCCAAACCTGAATACTGTAGGAGGTTTTGTAATGCTGGATGTAAATACATCTCTTTTGCTTTCATCGCCGAATACGGGATTAGAAACACAATACTTGCAATCAAGCCAGGCGTTCTTTGCAATAGGAATGTCCGGCACAGGGGATGCGCTAACGTTTGATGAATCAAATAAAAACAACTCCAATAATAATTTCGTATTCAGGCCTGCATCGCCCACGGCTCCGCCATTTATAAGTGACCTTTACTTATTGGATACTGCCGGCAACACATGGTTGGCTGATGGCAACTTAGCACAATATGATAATAGCTATAGTGCAGATGTTGATTACTTAGATGCGCTTAAATTAAGCAACGCCAACGAAAATTTTTCATTGATAAGGAATGGTGTGAAATTGGCATTGGAAAGAAGGCCGATTATCGGCAACACGGATACATTATTTTTCAATCTTACACAAACCACACAGCGTGCTTATCAATTTCGTTTTACGGCGAACCAATTAGGCCGGTCAGGTTTGATGGGTTTTTTAAAAGACAGTTATACCGGCGATTCTACTTTGCTAAACCTGTATGGAACAACTTCCGTTAATTTTATTGTAGATGGAAATCCGGCTTCAAAAAATGCAAATCGTTTTATGATAGTGTTTGAAACGATGGCCGCCGCCGCTGCGCCGCTTCCTGTTGTATTTACAAGTATAAAAGCTTCTGAACAAAATGCTGTTATCCCTGTATCATGGACAGTTCAAAATGAAGCGGATATTAAATCATACGTAGTTCAGAAATCAACAGATGGTAAAACATTTATTGACGTAGCTACAGTTACAGCAAAAGGATTGTTGCAGTATAATTGGACAGATGTAAATCCGGTAATAGCAGATAATTATTATCGTATCAAAACTGCAGGCAACAATGGCGAAATACAATTTAGCCAGACAGTAGATGTGAAAATTAATAAAGAGCATTCCGGTATAGCAGTTTATCCAAATCCGGTAAAGGATAGCAGAATTGGTTTACAATTTACAAATATGCCTGCAGGTATATATAAGCTGCGACTGGTCAATACTATCGGACAGGTACTGTTCACTACATCTGTAAATTATTCGGCAGGCAGTGCTGCACAAAGCATACAATTGGACAATAGTATAGCTAAGGGAGTTTATACATTAGAGATTATCAAAGATGACCAGCGCTTATCAAGTATAGATGTATATTATCAATAAGATAAACTACATGGGTTACTCTAAACTATAATTCTAAAAATAAAGCATAAAAAAATCGCATCATTATTATACGATGCGATTTTTTTATGCTGTTAATCAGATAGATAAATGAATTAATCTTCGTCGATATAGCGTTTAGTAATGGGTTGATACGAATCAATCCTCCTGTCTCTTAAAAAAGGCCAATGTGTACGGTAGCTATCTGTTTTAGAAGTATCAATCTCTACAATTAAATTTTCTTCTTTATCATGCGAAGCCTGTTTCAATACAGTGCCAAAAGGATTGGATACAAAAGATCCTCCCCAAAATTTCATAGCGCCATCCTGCTCAAACCCGACACGGTTTACGCTTACTACATGCACGCCGTTTGCAACTGCATGGCTGCGCTGAATGGTTTGCCATGCATTGTATTGCTCGGTATTGGTAGCATCGTCCTGTGCCGTTGCCCAGCCAATAGCTGTTGGATAAAATAAAATTTCGGCACCCATTAATGAAGTGATACGTGCGGCTTCCGGATACCATTGGTCCCAGCAGATTAATACGCCGATGTTTGCATATTTAGTTTTGAAAGTTTTATATCCAAGGTCGCCCGGTGTGAAATAAAATTTTTCATAAAAAGCCGGATCGTCCGGGATATGCATTTTGCGGTACTTGCCAAGATATTTTCCATCCGCATCAATAACGGCTGTTGTATTATGATATAAGCCCTGTGTTCTTTTTTCAAATAACGAAGCAATGATAACGATATTCAGTTCTGCTGCTATTTTGCTCAATGCGTCGGTGGATGTTCCGGGGATAGCTTCTGCCAGTTTAAAGTTGTCATAATCTTCTACATCGCAGAAATAAAGCGATGTAAATAATTCCTGCAAGCAAACAATCTGTGCACCGGCAGCAACTGCTTCTTTTGTTTTTTCGATTGCTTTATTTAAGTTGGCCTGTTTGTCAGCACCACAACTCATCTGTACCAATCCTACTTTTACTTTTGCCATAATTTATTATAAAGTGCAAAGATATATTATTGCGCTATTATATGCCGAAGCAGTGTTTAACAGGAATGTTATTTTTTTGCTGCGAACAGATGAATTATTTAAAAGTAATCGTACTGTTTATAAGTTTGAAACCTTCCAGATATTCCTTTGAATTCAATCCATTGTCATCCATGGAGTCCTGAAAACAAATGAACCTGGACTTTGAATCATTTAATTTTATTTCAAAATATTCAAGTGTAAGGCTCTGGCCTATTAAGGATACTTTCATTTTTTTTGTATTGCACATTTTGTGGCCTAATTCTTCTTTAGAATCTTCTACCACACAATGCTCCTTCCCGAATTTTTCTACTACTGCACTTGTTATGTCATCTAAAGATGCTGTGCCATCCAGTTCAAATACCATCACAATAAAACTATTTCCATTTAGTGTCCAGTTTTTGTAACCGGTATCCTGTGCAAATTCATACGACAAATGCCTTGGGTAATCGAAAGTGATAGAACCTGCATCGAATTTCTTATAGTCGGAAAGCTTGATAGAAATGGTTGGCTTTGTTAAGGTGTTTTCTAATTTCAATTCTTCATTTTCTGCAAGCTGATATTTTTTACCGTTGATAGTAACTTCAAAGTTCGTCTTTGGTTCTGCTGCAGCAGTATTGGTAACCTGTGTTTTTCCTACCGAACAAAAAATCAGCATTGATAAGCAGGCTAAGGAGATTTTTTTCATGAATAAGTTTTAATTATGGGTAACAAAATATGCTTTTTTATTAAGATGAGTATGGATTAAATTTAAAATAAAAAACGGGGGAAGTGCTTAAATGACCAGCTCCAAAACAAAATCAATATTTTTGCATCCTAAACTTTTTTATTTGAGCGCTCCTGTATTTTTATTTACACCGCCTTTTACACAGTTGAATACGCCTTATCCTGCAACGGCTTATTTAAAGGGCTTCCTCAATACAAAGGGCATTGAAAGTTATCAGGCTGATTTAGGGATAGAAGTAACGCTTCAAATATTCAGCAGTAAAGAGTTGGCTAATTTATTTGCCGCACTGTCTGGTAAAGAGGGCTTTAGCGATAATGCCAAAAGGATAATTGCTTTGCAGCAAGATTATATTACAACCATTGATGCGGTAATAAAATTTTTGCAAGGCGGTAATCCAACGCTGGCACACTTAATCTGCAAACGGGATTTTTTACCTGAGGCACAACGATTTGCACAACTGGATGATTTGGCATGGGCTTTCGGCAGCATGGGCATACACGATAAGGCAAAACATCTGGCTACAATGTATCTGGAAGATTTGAGTGACTTAATTAAGGAATGTGTGGATGAACATTTTGGCTTTAGCCGATATGCAGAGCGTATGGGGCGTAGTGCTAATAGCTTCGATGAACTATATGCAGCCCTGCAAAATGATTATACCTATATTGATACTATCTTAATAAATATTCTGCAACAAAAGATAGAAGAATTAAAACCTTCATTGGTTGCTATTTCTGTTCCGTTTCCCGGCAATTTATATACAAGTCTTCGTTGCGGACAATGGATTAAAAAAAATCATCCATCCGTTAAAGTAGTGATGGGTGGTGGCTTTGCCAATACAGAATTACGTTCGTTGAGTGATGAAAGAGTATTTGAGTTTTTTGATTTTATTACACTCGATGATGGCGAAGCTCCTGTTGAAAATTTGATTGCGTATATAAATGGAGAAAAAAAGATTGAGGAGCTGAAACGTACGTTTACTTTAATAAAAAATACGGTTACTTATATTAATAACAGCAGTTGCAAAGATTATAAACAAGGGCAGGTAGGTACGCCGGACTACAGCGATTTATTATTGGATAAATATATTTCAGCTATTGAAATCATTAATCCTATGCATAGCCTTTGGAGCGATGGGCGATGGAACAAGTTAACAATGGCGCATGGTTGCTATTGGGGCAAATGTACTTTCTGTGATATTAGCCTCGATTATATTCGTCTATACGAACCCGTTACTGCTGCATTGCTTTGCGACCGTATGGAAGAGCTGATTGCACAAACCGGACAAAGCGGTTTTCATTTTGTAGATGAAGCGGCACCACCTGCATTGATGCGTGAGCTTGCTATTGAAATATTAAAACGCAAGTTGATTGTTACCTGGTGGGCAAATGTGCGTTTTGAAAAAAGCTTTACCCGTGATTTATGCCTGCTATTAAAAGCCTCGGGCTGTATTGCCGTGTCAGGCGGTTTGGAAGTAGCAAGCGACCGGTTGTTGAAACTAATTGAGAAAGGAATTACAGTAGCACAGGTTGCCCGAGTAAACAAAAATTTTACAGATGCCGGCATTATGGTACATGCCTATTTAATGTATGGCTTTCCTACTCAAACGGATCAGGAAACCATTGATTCATTGGAGATGGTACGGCAAATGTTTGAAGCCGGAATTTTGCAATCGGCTTTCTGGCATCAATTTACAATGACGGCACATAGCCCTGTTGGATTGAATCCTGCAAAATACAAAGTGCAAAAAAAATCGGAGTTGATGGGAGCCTTTGCCAATAACGATATTGAACATATTGATCCCACAGGTGCAGATCATGAACTGTATAGCTTTGGCTTAAAAAAGTCGCTGCTGAATTATATGCATGGAGCCTGCTTTGATTTTCCTTTGAATAAATGGTTTGATTTTAAAGTGCCCAAAACAAGCATCGCTCCCGATTATATTGCCAATGCTTTGCAAAGCGACGAACATTTAATTTTTAAACCCACTGCAAAAGTTATCTGGCTGGGCAATGCTCCGCTGGTAAACTATTATACCAAATCAAAAAAAGGCAATCAATGGGAAATGGCATCATTGATATTTCAAAACAAAAAAACAACTATAGAAATTAATGTAAGCCAGCCTGAAGGAAAATGGTTGGTCAACATGCTTGAACAGTTGTCTATTAATAATGCCACAACAATTACCTTGCAACAGGTAAAAGATAGTTTTGAAGCAGAAGGCTTTGATGACTTTGAATTGTTTTGGGATAATAAGCCTGTGAATGGCTTATGGAAATTTGGATTATTGAAAGTGTAATTTAAAATAAAAATTGTTCAGGATACAGATGCTTCGTCATCATCTTCATTAGCCTTTGGTTTATAAAGGAGTTTTAATAGAATTGAGGTGATCAAAAAAGCTCCAGCTAAAATCCCCGCCACTTCAAAAAAAGGCTGTACTATATACCAAACAATACCTGCTATATTATAATCCATAGCTTATTTAATTTTTGATAGCATATTCAAAACTATGTTACTCTTTTCATATTCGGAAAATATAATCCTGTATCATCTTTGTTATTTGCCGATGATTGTTGAAATTTATGCATAGAAAAATGGTTGAGTTTACTACTACTATATTAAAATTTGCGCAGCAAGGCGAAAAGACCGGCTGGACTTATATTGTAATTACAGAAGCCATTGCGCAAAAAATTAAACCCGGCAATAAAAAATCGTTTCGTGTAAAAGGTAAGTTAGATGACTATGCTTTTAAAGGGATTGCTGTAATGCCGATGGGCGATGGTAGTTTCATTATGGCTTTAAATGCTACCATGCGGAAAGCTATTGGCAAAGGCAAAGGCGCAACCATAAAAGTGCGTATTGAAGCGGATGAGGCTATACTAAAACCTCCTGCAGCATTAATGGAATGTTTAGAAGATGAGCCAGACGCTCTTGTGTTTTTTAATACACTTACAAAAGGGCATCAAAATTATTTTAGCAACTGGATTAAAGCAGCCAAAACAGAGCCTACAAAAGCCAAACGCATTGCGCAAGCTGTAAATGCATTATCAAAAGGATGGGCATTTAATATAATGTTGAGGATGCAGAAAAAAGATAAGGATTTATTGGGTTAACTAAAGTGCAATCCTATATACAATAGAACCCTGATGGGGGTTGCTTTCTTTAAAGCCAATGGTTTCATATAACTTCTGTGCGGTGTAATTATCGGTGCTTGTTTCCAGTTGTATAAACAAAGCCCCGTTTTCTTTTGCAAAGCCCATAGCAGTTTTAATCAGTTTTTCACCAATTCCTTTTTTGCGGTACTTGTTCATTACATACAGATCGTTGAGTATCCAGTTTTTAACAGCCCGTACAGATGAATAGAGTGGATATAACTGTGTGAAGCCAACAGGGATCGTTTTGTCTTCACTTTGTATAACTGCAGCAAAAATTACTGATTCATCCTTCGTTAATCTTGTCTCAATAAATTTTTGGGCTAAAGCTATATTGGGTTCCTGCTTATAAAATATCCGGTATTGGTTGAATAACTCTGTTACGAGATTTGCTTCTGTTGCCTGTATTCTTTTTATTTCCATTGTAATTTTATTGTATCGTCTTTACAGCTGCTAATGCCTCCAAAGAATAAAGCGAAAAAATAAAGAAACCTTTGTAGTGTTAAAAAATAAAACCTAAAATACCCACACTGCTTGTTTGGTGTATATCACCTATTTTATCTACAGTAATGGAAAGGATATAGTAATCATCATAATCAAATCGTTTTGAGAAAGCTGTATCATTCCCCATGTCTGTCGCATACATATCGGCCATCTTTACCTTAAGCAGTTCGAGATGCTTTTCTTTGGATGGATTCGTAAGGTGCAATGTAACAAACAGGAGTATCAACAATAAAAAACTGATCATTCCTCTATTGGTCATAAAGAAAATAAGGTTTATAACTGTAATTTACAAAAACTATAAAAACCACAAATTTTATTTGTGGCAAATAAAAGGCGGCCGTATTTTCCGCTACTCCGTTTGAATCTGCCGTTTGTCAATTGATAGTACTCTTCTTTAAGTACATAGAGTATATTTAAAGTACTAAAACTTAATTACATGAAAAAGCTATTGATTCTCTTTGCAATATTGCTTTCATCCTACCAACTTGTTACGGCACAATTAACTTCTTTGCAAAATGGCGGCAATAAAAAAGCAATCACCGGTGAGCGTATTGGCTTAACGGATGTTGTGATTAATTATGACAGGCCCGGCGTAAAGGGCAGGGAAGGAAAAATATGGGGCGGACTGGTTCCTTATGGATTTAATGACTTGGGCTTTGGCACCAGCAAAGCTGCACCATGGAGAGCAGGTGCTAATGAAAATACAACCATTGAATTTTCTACCGATGTAAAAATTGATGGCCATGATTTGCCAAAAGGGAAATACGGCTTTTCGATAGCACTCGGCAAAGAAGAGTCCATTGCTATCTTTTCAAAAAACAGCACATCCTGGGGAAGCTTTTTTTATGATTCAACACAGGATGCCCTACGCATTACCGTTAGGCAGCAGCCGATGGATAAAGAAGTGGAATGGCTGAAATATGAATTTATAAATGAAACACCGAATAGTGCCACAATAGCTTTGGAATGGGAAAATCTTATGTTCCCTTTTAAGGTAGAAGTGGATAACAACAAGATTCAGTTGGAATCTTTCCGAAGAGAATTGCATAGCAGCAAAGGCTTTCAGTGGGAGGCATTTGCGCAGGCTGCAGAGTGGTGTGCAGATAACAATACAAATTTAGAGGAAGGATTGACCTGGGCAAATAACGCTATCAGCGGAACATTTATCGGCGATAAAAACTTCAGGACCTTAAGTGATAAAGCAAGGATATTACAGCTAATGGGAAGAACAGCAGAAGCCGATACTGTAATGCAGCAGGCAATGCCTTTAGGTACAATGGTAGAAGTACATACTTATGCAAGGCAACTGTTAACGAACAAGCGATATAAAGAAGCTGCCATTGTATTTAGAGCAAACTATAAAAAATACCCGAATGTATTTACAACAAATGTAGGTATGGCAAGAAGCCTTAGCAGCGAAGGCAATTATAAAGAAGCCCTAAAATATGCCACCACTGCATTGCCACAAGCTCCTGACCCTGGCAATAAAACAAGTGTAGAAAATATGATTGAAAAATTGAAAGAAGGGAAGGATATAAATTGATGGTGGATACTGGATGCTTGACTTGATACTGGATACTCGATGATAGGTGTTTGGTAGTGCTAGCTACATTTTGTAACTGGATAATACGTATGGCTGTTATTGCAGAATACCCAGTATCCAGCATCCAGCATCCAGTGTCGAGTATCCAGCATCTATAGAATCACTTTCAGCATCAACGCATAACCCGTATCTTTTTTCGGCTCATCTGTTATTGTAATGATGTGTAATCCCTGGTCGGCCCACACTTTAAATACATCGCCTTTTTTGTGTCGGGAGATGGATTTGGATAATTGCGGTAGCATTACATCGATGCTTAACCAGCCTAAGTCTCCGCCTTTTACGGCAGAATGATTGTCGCTGCTGTATGTGCTTGCCATGGATTCAAAAGTACTGGTGCCTGATTTTATATTCCGTATAATTTTATTGGCAAGAGAGTCTGCGAATTTTGGTTTAAAAACAGCCGTGTCGAGCATAATATGGCTGATATGGTAAAATGTGTTGGGAGCTTTTTGTAAAATTTTAATAAGATAACTATTCTCTTTTCCTTTGTAAGGGCCATATACTTTTCCTACAGTACCATAGTACGCCAAGCTATCGGGAGTGCCTTCAAAAGATGAAATGCTTATTACTGCAATGGTATCTATCTTGTATTTTTTATACAGCTCAAACTTTACATAGTGCGCCAGGTTGGGCGTAGTTTCCAATGCCTTTTTTATTTGCGCTACCGTTTGCGCCTGCGATGTAAAGCTTATGCAAAGAAGACCAAGTGCTATGATTATTTTATTCACGTAAAGAGTTTTAGGATAAATAACGATTACAATTTGAATTTGCGGATAATGCTCTTTACCTGTTTTTTCATGGTATCTAATTCTTCCAATTGATGCTGAATAAACGAATTGTCTTCCAACCGGCCAATTACCTTATTCATTTCTTCATTGGTATCATAAACCATTTTACGGAATTCGCTGCTGTAATCTTTTGCACGTGAATCGTAAATGCCTTTGCACATCCATTCCTTAGTGGCAACGGCCTGTTGTAATAATTGTTTAAAGAATGCTGCTGTAAATTGCCTTGGCGTATTATTCAGTATTTCTAACAATGAAGTGTAAGCGTGGTTTAGTTTATCGTTTTCGTAAGCAGCTCCTTGCTGGCGATAAAAATTATGTACATCATCCCAGCTTTTTATTTTATCCGCTTTAATATCTTTTTTTAATTTTTCAACTTCAGCTTTTTGAATCAGTTGGCCGCCAACATTAATCCATTCGCTGCGTTGGATTTTTGCAGACAGCGTTTTTTTGAATGCATCAAAGTCGGTGAACTTGTTTTTAAGAATATGCTCCAATAATTCGATGGTTCCGTAATATTGAATCAGTTCTTTAAAGATGGCAATAGCTTTTGGTACTTTTATAATTTCTGTTTTCCGGGTAGCATTTTCCCAGCCGCTTACTTCCGCTGTGCCTTGTTCATTTGGTTTTAACGACTCTAATATTTTTAATGAACTGAATAATTCATTGATAGTATCCGGTGCTAAAAAGTCATAATCGATGTGTTGTACTTTTTCAGTGCGGTGGTCACGGTCGGCATATTTCCAGGCATTGCGGGCCAATGCATACATATTGTACATAAACCAATAGCCCGGCATTATCACCAGTTTATTATTGGATACATCATTGCTTATTAAACTAAAAGGGATAGGTATATTCAGCTCTGCACTAAAATCGCCTTTGGCAATAATAGTAAAGGATGCAAATTTTGAATTATGTTTTAAGCTAACGCAGAGCCCCGGCCAAAAGCCACGCCCTGCAATCATTTCACCATCAAGGCTTCTGCTGTTATGATTGCTTCCGATGGTAGCGCCTGCAGCAAGATTGCTCTGTCCCATTATCAATGCAGCGCATAAAAAAGAGTTGTTATGATGTTGCTCGTGTGCAGGGAATATTAAAGAGTTCAATACTTCGCAACAGGAGATGGTAGAATTATTGCCGAGATAAGAATTGATAAGCCTTGCTCCATATTTTAATTGCGAATGAGAGGCCATTATAAAACGCACAGCCTTTACACCATAAAAAATGCGGCATCCATAGCCAACAATCCCGTTCACGATTTCACAACCTTCGCCAATTTGCGACCGGCGTTCTTTATCGCTGTTGATGGTAAGGTTTTTTAATTTATTGGCACCTTTAAAATAAGCATCTGAACCTATCAAACAATCTTTTATAATCTTACAATTTTTGATAACAGTACGATCGCCTATTTCACCATAATAACCTCTTCGCTTATCGAATTTTTTTTCTGTAAGTTCTTTAAATTTTTCAAGCAATGCTTCGTCATCCCGGTACTTGCTCCATAAATACGCATCGCCGGTTAGCATGCCGTTGAATGGTATTACGCTTCTGCCGCCGTTTTCATTGCAAAGCTCCAGTATTACTCTTGTCTTATTGGCTTCGCCATCTTTTAAAATGCCGTTGCCAAATTTAGCATTGTCGGTAGTTGCCAATTCGTTTACATTGGTAATCATTACATCGTTGCCGATAATATAATGGCTGAGGTAATTGACATTGCTGATGCTTACATTGTTGCCCAAATCGCAACTGATAATCGTGCTATTGTACAAACCAACCGGCATCCGTAAATTATGAAATTCAAGATAAAAGCGTTCCAGTTTTCCGATGCGTACCAGTCCATAAAACTGGCAGTTCTTTACCAAATCAGGATTAAAGGAAGAAGCTACAAAAATATTATTCCAATCATCCGATGTATTTCGGTTATGCACCAGTATTTCTATCTCCTGTGATTTTAGCTTACGATATGCAATGCCACTATGGTTTTGCATATTGCGCAAATAGTATTCTGTTTCTCCCTGAGGCAGGAATTCGGGATCTATAAAATTATAGCCAAGGTTAGTAACCGGAACTTTATGTATAATATTCATGCAGCTTTTTAGTTGATAATTAAAATCATAAATCACGTATCATAAATCATACATCCTAACTTATTCCACGGTTACGCTTTTAGCAAGGTTTCTTGGTTTATCTACATCAACACCTTTTTCGATACCAACATAATAAGAAAGCAATTGCAACGGAATACAGCTAAGCATAGGAGCTATCAACTCATCTGCAGGCGGCACATAGAATACATCGTCTGCTAATCCCGGAATTACTTCATCACCTTCTGTTACAATGGCAATTACTTTTCCTTTGCGGGCCTTAATCTCTTGTATATTGCTTACAATTTTTTCGTGGTAACTATCTTTGGTAGCAACAAATACTACCGGCAGGTTTTCATCTACTAATGCAATAGGGCCATGTTTCATTTCGGCAGCAGGATAACCTTCTGCATGTATATAACTGATCTCTTTTAGTTTTAAAGCGCCTTCCAATGCAATCGGGAAATTGTAGCCTCTGCCTAAGAACAAAGAGCTGGTAGCATCTTTATATTTTTTAGCAATTGCTTTTATTTCGTCAGCGCTTTTTAAAAGAGCTGCTACTTTTTCGGGTACGGCATCTAATTCCAATAATAAATTTGAATAATGCTCCGGTGTAATGGTTCCTTTTTCTTTGGCGATTTTTAAGGCTACCATTGTAAGTACGGCCAACTGTGCAGTAAATGCTTTAGTAGATGCAACACCGATTTCAGGGCCGGCATGTGTATAAGCTCCTCCATCACTAATACGTGCAATGGATGAACCTACTACATTTACGATTCCGAAAATTATAGCACCTTGTTCTTTTGCCCGTTCAATTGCCACCAACGTATCGGCAGTTTCGCCACTTTGTGAGATAGCAAAAATAATGTCCCCTTTGTTGATGATAGGATTCCGATAACGGAACTCCGATGCGTATTCTACTTCTACCGGGATACGACAAAGCTCTTCAATAATATATTCAGCCACCAGGCCTGCATGCCAACTGGTGCCGCAGGCAATAATGATAATGCGGCTGGCTTTTTTAAAATGCTCAATATTGTTTTCAATACCACTCATGGTAATGGTTCCCGCAACTGCGTCTAACCGTCCCCGTAAGCAATCGTGAATGGTGCTTGGTTGCTCAAATATTTCTTTCAGCATAAAATGGTCGTAGCCGCCTTTTTCAATAGCTGCCAGTTCCATATCAAGCTTGGTAATAAAAGGAGTTATCTTTTCATTGCCCAGGTTCTTCAATATCAATTCATCGGGGCGGATAATCGCTAATTCGTAATCATTTACATATACTACTTCCTTGGTGTATTCAAGCATTGGTGATGCATCAGAGCCTAAAAAATGCTCGCCTTTGCCAACACCAATTACCAGCGGACTTCCTTTACGGGCTGCAATAATTGTCCCGGGCATGGCTTCATCCATTAATAAAATTACATACGCACCGGTTACTCTTTTCAAAGCAATACGTACAGCTTCTTCCAAGTCGCATTTATTGTTTTCCTTGATGTCTTCAATAAAATTTAGCAATACTTCCGTATCTGTATCGCTTTTAAAGGTGTATCCTTTTTTAGTAAGCTCCTGTTTTATCTGCGCATAGTTTTCAATGATACCATTATGTATCATCGCAAGCTTGCCGCTTTTGGATGAATGGGGATGGGCATTGCGGTCGCTTGGTTCGCCATGCGTAGCCCAGCGGGTGTGGCCCATGCCTGTATGAGCGTGCAGATCTTTTCCTACAATTGCATC
>Ga0206858_1053_pt1 | contig 34926 bp, 33 predicted proteins | sample Alteio_BWOrgCont_46_FD_152622 | JGI IMG/M metagenome (GOLD analysis project Ga0206858, IMG submission 152622) | Enriched cells from forest soil in Barre Woods Harvard Forest LTER site, Petersham, Massachusetts, United States -... | ecosystem: Environmental > Terrestrial > Soil > Temperate forest >... | reverse complement strand
AAATCACGCACCGCTCTATCAAACGGGAATCCCATGGTCACTAGATTGACAGTGATAACAAGAAGCCAGAGAGCGGCAAGGTGTGCGCCAAGTTTGGTGCAGCAGGTAAGAATCATGATGCCTAATGCAATTTCCCAAAGTCCTACCAGTTGAATAAGCATGGAGGGTTCTATTGGCACCATCGAGGTAACGGTGGGACTAATAAAGTCAGCCCAATTGGCAACAAGATTTAGAAATTTGTCTGCTCCTGCAATAATGAATAATCCGCCGTACGTTGCCTTAAGCATCCACCAGGTTGTTGTTACGTTATGTTGTACATTTGACATACACTAACTCCTTTATCTATGAAAAAACATATACCACCTTGCCAGCATTACGGAGTCAGAGGAAAAAAGTAAAGTGATTGTGACAGGACGAGTGTTTATAAAATATAGACACGCTTCTTGTGCCGTGTGCTACCTTGCATAAAGGTATGCGCGCTGTTTAATCAGAACAAGGGGTTTATTATGATACCGATACGGCAGTTTAACAGACACAATATGCAACCTGATTATAAAAAAAATTACAACGAAGTGCTCTTTGCTCAAGTTGCACCAGCCTATGATCGCATTACCCGTGTACTGTCCTTTGGGCGTGATCAGGCGTGGAAGGCTAAGCTCATTCAATTGTTGCCGGCTAAAGATTATCAACATTGCCTTGATCTTGCCTGTGGCACTGGAGACATTACCTTTGCGCTGGCACAAAAATTTCAGCAGGCAATGGTGTATGGTATTGATGTCAGCACCCAGATGCTTTCTCTCGCGCACAAAAAAAATGATGCAGCTCGAGTGCATTTTTCTTGCCAAGATATGTGCCAGTTGATGTTTGATGATGAGTCAATGGATCTTGTTACTGGTGGTTATGCACTTCGCAATGCTCCTTCATTTGAGATTGCCTTGAACGAATGCTACCGTGTTTTGAAACCTGGAGGCATCGCCGCCTTTCTTGATTTTTCAAAACCATCCTCCCGTGTACTGCAGAAGGGCAATTATGCTCTTTTAAAAATGTGGGGGATGTTGTGGGGGCAAGTATTTCATAATAATGCAGCAGTCTATGGTTACATTGCAGAAAGTTTAATGCAATTTCCTACGCGCTTGCAGGTGCATGGCGCTTGTAAACGGCGGGGCTTTACTGTGCTGAAGACTAAGCGATTGTTTGCCGGTATGCTTGAAATCATTGTGTGTCAGAAATGATGCATAATACACCGGCTTACATATTGGGTATAGCAACGACGGTGCCCGACAATGTATTAACACAGGCGGCGTATAGCGCATCACTGGCCACACTGCTAAATCTTTCAGAAAAAGAGGCGGCGCTGGTGAGCAATCTTGCACAGCGTTCTGCTATTCAACGCCGGCATACGGTAATTAGCGATTTTCTTAGGCCACCGGCTGAATGGACATTTTTTCAAGCAGATACACAAGACCCATTACCATCTACGCAAAAGCGCAACGAATTGTATAAACAGCTTGCGCCGGGATTATCAATAGAGGTGGCACAACGCGTTCTTGTGCAAGCGGGCACATCTGCTGCCGCCATTACGCACATTATCTATATCTCGTGCACTGGCCTGATGGCGCCTGGTGTAGAATTTTATATTGCCACAGCATTATCACTTTCGCCGTGGGTGCAGCGCTATGGCATCAACTTTATGGGGTGCTTTGGTGCATTGCGCGGCCTTGCCTTAGCATCAGCGCTGGCATCACAAAATCCCAGCCACAGAATTTTGGTTGTGTGCACCGAGCTCTGTTCGCTCCATGTACAACAGCCAACGACGATGGATGCCCTTATCGGCAATGCACTGTTTGCTGACGGTTCTGCGGCCATGATCGTTGGTTGCATGCCGACGGTACATGAGCGTCCGTTATGGGAGATTGTGTCCAGTACGGCGTATATTATTAAGGACTCTCCCCAAGACATGACGTGGGACGTCAGCAATCAAGGATTTGTGATGCGTCTGAGCGCGCGCGTGCCAAAGTATATTCAACAGGGCATTGAGTATTTTGCCAATCAGGTTATTGCCGATCGCTTCTCATACGGCGATGCTGATTGGGCTGTGCACCCCGGAGGCAAAGCGATTATACAGGCAGTAGAAAAAGCCTGCCAATTAACACCAGAACAAACGGAAAGCTCATGGCGCGTGTTGGCTGATTATGGCAATATGTCCAGTGCAACAATGCCGTTTGTTCTGGAGGACCTTTGTAGAAAAAAACGAGCGCCGTGGACAGTAGGGCTTGCTTTTGGCCCCGGCCTTTCGCTAGAAGGTATTGTATTACGAACGGTTTATGATGAATAAACGCAGCAACCAACTGGAGCTCATGGATTTGGGCCCAGCACATTACACTGCCAAAGAGTATGCTGACTGCCTCCACAAACTTGGCATTATTGGCACTGTGCTTGGTGGCGATCGAGCAACACTCAAAGCTTTTGCTGCATTGCCCTCTCCGCCCGGTTCAATCCTTGACGTTGGCTGTGGCGGTGGCAGCTTTACCTACAAGTTGGCGCAACGTTATCCACAAGCAACCGTTGTGGGGATTGAGATTGATGCGGCTGCGCTTGGTAGTGCACACAGATATCAGCGACCAAATCTTACCTTCCAGCTGCGACAGCAACCTGAACTTGCAGAACCGGACAAGAGCTTTGATGTGGTCACTGCCACGCTGGTATGCCACCATTTAACAGATGAACAACTTATTAATTTTTTTCGCTCAGCTGGGCGCATTGCGCGCAAGGCTATTATTATTAACGACCTTCACCGCCATCCACTAGCGTATGCCGCCTTTGCATGTATTGCGCCGTTATTTAATAATCGCCTCATTAGGTATGATGGCCTCATATCAATCCAACGTTCATTCACGCGCAAAGAACTGGTGCGCATACTTTTAGCTGCCGATTTTTCTTTACAGCGCTTTCGTATTACGTGGCATTGGGCATTTCGCTGGATTATTGTGGTGGACTGTGAGGATGTGCGGGATATTGGTCCGATCGCCCCGATGCCCTTCGACTCGCCTGAGCTCGCTCAGGGTGAGCGGAGAATATCCCGCTCGTCCCGAGCTTGTCGAGGGAAGGGCGTAAGCCTGAGCCATCTTGGCGAAGGTTCGAATGGAGGGGGGTGGACTGCTCATGAATGATGTGATAATTATTGGTGGTGGCATTGCAGGCCTGAGTGCGGCCATTCATTGCAGACAACGTGGGCTGATGGTCACCGTACTTGAGCGCGGCGCGTATCCGGCGCATAAAATTTGCGGTGAATTTTTATCACCAGAATGTTTGCCGATGCTAGCTGCATGGGGAGTTATTCCATCTATAGCAATAACGACGGTACAATTGTATGCGCGTCACGCAGCATTGACGTTACCATTGCCGCTACCGGCCGGCAGCATGTCTCGTTATGTGCTGGATGCATCACTAGCTGAAGTAGCTAGGCAGTCTGGCGTTACGTTGCATACCAATGCTCAGGTTGACGCAGTTACGCATGACGCGCAGCATAATATTTATGACGTTACGCTTGCTGATGGCTCAGTTATGCGGGCGTCATCGCTGGTCATAGGGGCTGGCCGCGTTGCTCAATTATTATTGCCAAGAGGCGCTACAAAGGCCGTCCGCCCCGACCCTTCAACTCACCGCGCTCCCTCAGGGTGGTCGGAGAGACTAAGAACCGTCCGCCCCGATGGAGGTGCCGCAGGCCTTCAGCCCCGAGTTTCGAGGGGACCGAATGGAGGGGGGCGAAGGTTCGAATGGAGGGGTACGAATGGCCAACAATACGTTGGCATAAAGGCTCATTTCAGCGCCGGCTCATTTCCGTTAGATTCGGTACAATTTTTCATTACCGATGTTGGATACCTTGGCATTTCTGCTGTTGATGCTACCACTGTTAATGTGGCAGCCTTACTGTCAGCATCGTTTGTTCATTCTTATAATAATACAGATGATGCCATCGATGCGTTCATCAGCCAACCAATTATGAACAGGATGCGTGACTATGTACAAAAAGAACATTGCCTATTTCCACAGTGGTTAACCTGTCAGGTGCCTGCCTTTGGTATGCGTAGCTATCCGGTGCTGAAAAATATTTATTATATTGGTGATGCGGCCGGGAGCATTCCACCAGCAACCGGCGATGGTCTTGCCCTAGGGCTGCTCACCGGTGCCATGGTTGCTCCGTATGTGGCGGCTCATGATGCGCAAGGTTTTGCGCATGCATGGCGACAACAATTTAGTTCGGTTTTCAAAAATGGTATGGCCCTGCACCGATTGTATCAGTATCCAGCCATCACTGCCTTGGCACTGCGAGCTGCTGGTTGCGTGCCGGCATTGAGTCGAGCCGTGTTTTTAAAAACGCGCGATACTTTATAAGCGCTAACAAAGGGGAGTCCGAGCTCCCCGCACTCTTTTAACGATCAATTACGAGGCCAGTGTCTTGAGGCCATCATGATACAATTTATCGACGTGTTGCCAGTTAACAACACTCCACCAGGCGCCAATATAGTCAGGGCGCTTGTTCTGATATTTCAAATAATAGGCATGTTCCCACACATCCAGTGCTAAGATTGGGTAATACTCTTGCCCAAGTGTTGCATCCTGATTTGCGGTGGAGATCACCACCAATTTCTTCTCTGGGGTAAGGCATAGCCATGCCCAGCCACTGCCAAAACGGCTTTGGGCAGCCTTTTCAAATTGGTCCTTAAAGGTTGCATATGAACCAAAGGCCTGTTCAATTGCCTTGGCTACCGGCTCAGTAGGTTGGCCGCCGCCATTGGGTGACATTAAATCCCAGAACAGGGTGTGATTGAAGTGCCCACCGCCATGATTGCGCACACGCTCACGAATTGAGGTTGGTAGTGCATCAAGGTTAGCGAGCAACTCTTCAAGCGTGTACTGCTGAAATTCAGGGGCTTCTTGGAGGGCTTTGTTTACATTATCAATGTAGGCCTGATGATGCTTGGTGTGATGGAGCCTCATGGTTACTTCATCAATATGTGGTTCAAGGGCATTATATTCATACTTCAGCGAGGGCAGGCTAAAGGGATAGCGTAGGTTGTACAGCGCAATTTTAGTTGGCCGCATCTGTTTGAATGAGCAGCTGCTCTTGCAGCACTTTGTATTTTTCATGTAGTACACGAGTAAGGCGAGTGCCCCGGCCGTGGCTAGGCCTATTACAATGATCATTTTCACGGAGTAGCTCCTTGATTAAGGTTGGTTATTATTAGATGTCTGTAGAGGGATTATACCCAGAGCTGCGGGTGAAGGCAAATGCCAAATTTTTAGGTGTCCTGTGTGTACGTTATGGCTAAGATACGATGGAGTTTTTCGCACTCTTGATGTAGAGAAGCTTTATTTGGGAAAATACTATGCTGTAGGATGAAGATATAGGCCTTGATGGCCTGATCAAATTCATCGCGCTTTTCGCTAGGGATTTTGAGCCTGGTCAAGCGTTCTTGAAAGTTTCTGATGGCTGGGGCAATCCTATCAATGTCGGCCATCACAATAAATGGATTTAGAGGGGCTGGGTTGTAGTACCGCATAACTTCACCCTCTGCTTGAAAAAACTCTTTTTTAAGAATTTTAAGCATCTCCTTGAATGCCTGATAATTGTTTTCAGTGATATGCGGCAGGAACGATTTAATCGACATTCTTAATGTATTGATTGATATTCTTAAAGTATTGAACGTACTGGATGTAAGCATCTGCCGATACAATAGTATGCGGCGCAATCCAGTATACTCATCAAAGGCATTATCAACTAATGACTCAGGCGTTTGATCGATATGGCTAATGTCTATTGCTTCATTAAATATACTTCCGTCGTCGAGTGTTAATGATTGCATGCGTACCATAATGCGCTTTATGTTTTTTTTCATGATAACGAGCTCTGAATCATTGTGCCCTTCTTCTGATGGTTCATTATATTCTGTTAATAACTCATCATCAATCATGACAGTGGTATCATCTGTGGCCTGGGTAATGTTGGCTTTGAATTCATGCACGGTAGCATCAGCTTTCTGTACGTATTGCCTTAACGTTTCATATGTTTGATGGTAAGGCCTGAGGACTACAGTGCACGTTTTTATGGGTGTAGCATTTTGAGAGGCTGTTGGCGACCATAAAAGTGTAAGTGCGCTTACAACTTCTGTAGCAAATTGTTTCATGGGCAATATCCTTAGTTTTTTACACGGTTAAAAATGACGAATTACTCATAGTGTGAATTAGGGTTTGTGAATTATCAATAATACTGCAAGCAAAGCCCTGATTATGCACAATATCGAGCACTATATGTTGGTGAGGAATGCCTCTTTGGGCTGGATGGGGATACAAGCGTAAGCTCTCCTTAATGTTCAAATAGGTGGCAATAGAATAAAAAGGGGTAAAGGCCATGCTTTTGGCCGGGGCTATGCCTATTGTTTGTGCCATCACTAGTGCTATGGCAATTGCTTTAAGCATGGTTGATCTATCACCCTCATTGGGTTCTTTGATGGTGCCATTCGCTAGTCCCGCCGTAGCTTTAGCGGAGGAGGACGCCAGTTTTTTACTAGTGCCAAGGAACATAGAATTGGTAATTGCACTATCTGGATCGATAAAGGGGTGCCAAAAATACTTAAGATTGATAAAAGGTTTTTCTGCCGTTGCATACGTTGCAAAACAAAAGGAGGCCGGCTTATTGGCATGTTCCTTAATGAGTGTAACTATAGAGCTGTAGGCATCAATGATACCGATTGCTGAGAGTGCGCCAGAAAAATGATCCTTCATTTCATGCATTAATAAATAGCTTTTGATGATGGCTCCAACGTGAGAGAAGGTTGATGCTTGACCTTGAAATGTGGTTGATGATAATAGGTTACGCAGGTCATTGAGCTGACCGAGTCTTTGCACATGCTGCTGGAAAAAATTGGCAAGTTCTTTGTATTCACTAAAATGTGCCAATAGCGGGTGTCTTTGTATACATTTATGCAGTGCCTGCATGTGGTACACCGTATCAGCTATATGCATCATGAGCATTTGTAAATGTTGCTCCAGTACGAACAGCCCTTTGATGTGTTGTGCGCTCTTGTAGGCATTGTACCCTGCATAAAGCCCACACACAATGGCGATTGCTGAACGGATATGCTGACTTTCGTGTGATCGCCAAAGGTATGACATAACGCCATCATCCATAAATTGATTTTCGGTTTTTACACCAACAAAGTTAGGTGTTGGCGTGATGCTTGTTTCAGTGATGATGCCATAGGCAAGCAATATGAGGGCAATAAATCCCTGAAGGCTCATACAATAGATGTCTTTGCCGCGGTCATAGAGCATGTGTGCCCATAGGGCCATCTCTTTTTGATTAAGTTGCTTTAATGGCGAGAGATTTATTAAATAGGCATCGCGGACCCTATTGTGCATCCAGTCGGGGCCCCAAAAACTTAGCAGAGCATTTTCTGTAGCGCCAATCATAGATAGGTGCTGAATAATGTCTTTATATAGTGCAGGATCGTTGAGTAGTGTTTTTATAATATTTTGGCGTGCCAATAGGTTGCTGGTGGTGGCCTGGGGTTGCGCAAGAAGGCCATACAAGGCGATGGTGCCAAGTTCAGTACAGGACCGATTAAGCTTGTTACCAAGAAAAATGGTTTTGTCGGTACCGTTGCCATAAAAGAAATCAAGGTCATTCCAAGTATTTGCATCGTTATTGTTTGCCCGAGCCTCATATTTTTGAAATATTTTAAATGCCATTGAGCGTTTATCATAGGGTTCTGGATTGAGGCGCTCTTTAAATGCCCGCCTAACCAGCTCCTCAAACGTTGTGGCATGCCAGTTTTCGCTATTTGGTGGCTTGAATAACTGCAAATTACAATGGGCAATTTTTGTAAAAACGCCGTCGATAGCGTGTACGCTTGGCGTGTCTTGGTGCCCGCCTATTGGCAGGTAAAAACAGAATAGCAGCATAGCGTATATAATGGTGGCGTTCATCAGGTCTCCTCAATAACAATAGTATACTGAGAACGCCTTTTTGTACAAAGTACATAAAAGTCAGCGATTTTTAAAATTATGTTGTCTGCGCCGCTATTTTTTGTTACGATGCTGAACTGTTGTTAGTTGTATAATGAGATAATTTTGTTAGGATTTTTAGATGAAAATGATATATACACTACTTTTGAGCGCTGGCTGTTTACTGGGGGCGTCCAATACCTTACGGTCTACTATTGATTGGTCTTCTGGTGGCGAACAAGATATTCAAGATAATGATTACTACGATTCTTACGATTGGTCTGAAGAGATCGATATGTATGAAGACGAGCCCCAGGAAGAGGTTCAAGAAATTAACCCTCATACCTTCTTGACTCAATGTTTACAGGAGCGAGGAAGTGTATACTCTGTATACAGTAGAATGGCTACGCAAGAGGGAGACGATAACCTCAGTCGTTTTTTTGACAGTCTATTTGAGCGAGATTGTGATGTACTAACAGGCGGCATTCCTGTGCCTGCAATGGATATTAGGCAGTATCAGGATAATACTCAGGTTCTTCTCTGTATTGAGGAGATGATAGAGCTCAGCAGGGACCAGGCTCGCCGAGCTCAGGAAAATGGCGACGAGGTGCTGTATCAGCGTTTTCTATCTAGAATAGATGTACTGGAGCAATACCTTCCAGCTGATGAGATGGCGGATCAACCGGAACCTACGCCCGTGTGTCCTGGCGCACCGCAACAGCAGGGTCAGTTTACTCATGTGTATGAGTCATTGCAGCCAAAAAGATTGAACTTCTAATTTTTTTGTCATCCTGAACTTGTTTCAGGATCCACAGGTTAAAATTACAAAAAAGTGGGCCGTGTTAGAAAAAACTAACGCGGCCCACTTTTTTTTGTTCCCCCAAAGAAGAAACCCCGGATGTGCTATTAGCACATCCGGGGTTTCTTCTTTTTGCTTATAAGTACTTACTTATGCAAGCTCTGGAAAGAAGTATGCAACTTCTTCACGTGCCGTCTCTGGGGCATCAGAACCGTGCGTTGCATTGCTGCCAACATTGGCACCATACAACTTGCGGAGCGTGTTAGGCTCCGCCTTTGCAGGATCTGTAGCGCCCATCAAATCACGCCAGGCCTTAATAGCGTTCTCACGCTGTAGGACCATAATAATAACGGGGCCTGAGAGCATGAAATCAACCATCTCACCAAAAAAGCTTCGTGCCTTGTGAATTGCATAAAAATGCTCAACTTGAGCTTTGGTCAGTTGGACCTTTTTCATGCCAAGGATGGTGAAGCCTTCATGTTCGATACGATCGATTATTTTGCCGCTATAGCCAGCTTTGACTGCGTCAGGCTTGATAATTGCGAAGGTGTTTTCCATGATGATTATTCTTCGTTTTTTGGTGCAGGTGTGGCATTCTTCATCTTTGCAGCATGCTCTTCAAGGGCCTGTTGCAAAGAGTTTCTTACCGTACCATCTTTAGGTTTGACAGGAGCTGCCTTCTTGTCATCGCTGCCTCTGCTAGCATCATAGTCACGCTGTTCACGTGGTTCGCGTTGTTCACGCGGTGCCTTAGGAGCTTTAGGTGCGTGACTTTTAGCTTCTTTAGATGTATGTGCATCTTGTTGGTCAGCAGAACCTTCAGCCGGCGCCGGTTTTTCACGTTGTGGCTTAAGGCTAAGACCAAGCTTGCGCTCTTCTGGGCTTACTTTAATAACTCTGAATTTAGCCGCTTGTCCAACCTTGAGAAGGTCTTCAACTTTGGCTACATCGTTGTCAGAAAGCTCAGAGATGTGAACTAATCCCTCAATACCGGTTGGTAGTTTAACAAAGGCACCAAAATTGGTGATCTTGGAAATGCTACCTTCAACAAAGTCACCAACTTTATATTGTTGGCCGACATTTGTCCAAGGATCTTTATCCAGTTGCTTGATGCCCAAGGAGATCTTACGATTATCTGGGTCAAGTGACAGAATAACGGCTTCAACAATGTCACCTTTCTTGTAACGGTCACTTGGATGGCTGACATGGTCAGTCCAAGAGATGTCGGAAATGTGGACCAGGCCATCAACACCCTCGATCAGCTGAACAAAGAGTCCAAAATCGGTAATGTTGGTAATTTTGCCTTTGATCTTATCGCCAATTTTAAAGCTTGAGGCAACTGCTTTCCAAGGATCTTCCTTGAGTTGCTTGATGCTCAGTGACATACGACGGTTGTCCTTATCGAGGGCAACAACGTATGCTTCAACGACATCGTTGATATTGAAATACTTGGAAAGGTTGGTGATACGCTCTGTCCATGAAATTTCAGAGATGTGTACCAATCCTTCGATTCCCTTTTCAACTTCAACAAATAGGCCGTAGTCAGTGATGCTTGATACATGACCTTTGATTTTTGAGCCGATTGGGTATTTTTGATCAACATTTTCCCAAGGATTTGGGGTAAGTTGTTTCATGCCCAAAGAGATCTTCTCATTCTTCTTATCAAAGGAGATGACCTTAACATTAATGGTATCACCAATTCTGACAAGTTCGCTTGGATGTGCTATGCGACCCCAAGACATGTCAGTAATGTGCAAGAGCCCGTCAATGCCACCTACGTCAACAAATACACCATAGCTGGTGATATTCTTAACGATACCTTGCATGACTTGGTTTTCGCTAATTACTTCTAGTGCTTTCTTCTTATCTTCTGCACGTTGTTCTTCTAGGTATTTTCTGCGAGAGATAATGACGTTACCGCGCTTCTTATTAACTTTAAGAATTTTGCAGGTAACTTCTTGATTAACAAATTGATCAAAGTTGGTAACGCGTTGTGTGTCAACTTGTGATCCTGGTAGGAACGCTGGAATGCCGATGTCAACACTCAAACCACCCTTAACCTTGTGTGTAACGATACCACGTACTGGCTCATCAGCTGCTGCAAGCTCGGCAATTTTTTCCCAAGCTCTGAGCGCTTTAGCCTTTTGATAGGATAGTACAACGGTACCATTTTCGTCTTCGAGTCTATCAAGCATAACATCGATATCTTCATTAAGCCCGATTCTTTTGAGCTCATATTCAGAGAATTCGAAGTTAGGGATAAGGCCGTCAGATTTATAATCGATGCTGATTAATACGCCATTGCCCTCTTTTGAAAGGACTTTGCCTTTAATAACTTTGCCGACTTGGAATTTGGTACCAAAGTCTTCGTAGTATTGGGCAAGTTCAGCTTTCTGGCTATCGCTAAGCTGAAGATCTTCATCAAGCAGATCGGCTGGCGTAATAGAAGAAAGAAAATTATTCTTCATCTTAAGCATTTAAGATTCCTTATGTAGTGGCAACAAAAACTAACACGCGGGTTAAGAACATGCTATTGAGTGCGCTACCTTTTTATAGGGTTAAACGGATAACTATGTCTACATCGACATAGCCTCTATAATGCTATTTGCATTAGAGGGGTTAGTCTACCATAAAAAAAGTAGCAGGGCAAATTTCGCCAAAAAATGACTCCTGCCAATACTTTTAAGTCATTTTTGCCCAGGCCTAATAGTTTTTGTCTGCGGATCGTAAAATAATTCTCTTTGTTCATGTGTTTGTACTGGTAGCAAGACGCTATTTCAGGTTAATTACACATTAATGGTGGCCTGGCCTAGAAAATTATTAGACTGGGATTGGGATATGGGACACCAATATGTGATGTATAGTAGAACGTGAAAGGGAAAAGATGACGTACAAAATAGCATGGTTAACGATGGTATTATTAGGCGCGCATATATATGTATATAGTCTTTCGCCGCAGCCGGCATTATTGCCAGATGAGGTTGAGATAACGCCGCCCGCGCCAGTGGCTGATCAAGAGGTATCAAAGAATCAGGCGCCAAGTGATAATAGCGCCTTTGATGCTAATCCATTTTTTGTGACGTCAGGCCCTTTTGATACGGGGGAGACGGTTGATACACGGTCTAATCCCGCGCTTGATAGTGCAATTCAGCTGATGGAGCCGTTTTAAAGAAAGAGAAAGATGCCCATCCCTTTATTGGGGGCGAGCATCTTTCTCTTCTTAATGAGCGAAAGCGTTTAATTTTAGCTATTTTGGCTCTGGGTGTTTGTTTGCAAAAGATTCTAAAAGTGCCGTTTTTTTGGGCGATTTTTGAAAAAGTACGACATTGCCCTCAAATAAAATCAACGAATTGCAACGCAGAGCTGAGCATGTTAGTCTTGGTCATTATTAAAGTAATCAGGCTCCGAGCCTGCCCTGCCCGTCTCTACGAAAGGATAAGCCATGATTTTTCTTGACCCCTGCAATGACGTTGCCTTTAAAAAAATTTTTGGATCTGAGGCTCATAAACGCGTTACCATCTCTTTTCTTAACTCTATTTTAGAATTTGCGGGTGATAGTGCTATAGCAGACATTCAGTTCATGCCAACTGAACAAAAGCGCATTATGAAAGACAAAAAAGATAACATTCTTGATATCCTATGTACTGATCAAAGACAAAATCGCTACATAATAGAGGTTCAGGTTAGAGGGGTCAAAGACTTTGAAAAACGCATGCTGTTCTATGTTGCTAAGACCTATGCCACGCAGCTTGAATTTTCAAAATCATATCGCAAGCTCCTGCCTGTTATTGGGGTTGCTATTCTTGGATATACGCTGTTTCCTGAAAAAGCAAAATTTAAATCGATTCATCGCATGCAAGATATAGAAACGCATGAATGTGATTTTGACGGGATAACCATTGCCATTGTTGAGTTACCTAAATTTAAGAAGCAAGAAAAAGAGCTTGTCAGTGATGAGGACAAATGGCTTTATTTTTTAAAAAAGATTGATAAGCAAGATCATGTTCCTGCGCCTTTAGCAGAAGATGAATTTGAGGAAGCATGCCAAACCGCTACTCGTATGACATGGACAGAAGAAGAAATGAATGCATATTACGATTCGTTCATACGGGCAACTGATGAAGAAGGCGCGATCGAGCTTGCAGTCGAAAAAGGCGAGAAAAAGGGCAGACAAGAAGAAGCTCGTGATATAGCTATCAAATTACTCAATGCCGGTGTAGATATTAAAGCAATTATCACCAGTACTGGTCTAACCGCTGAAGAGATCCAAGCACTGAGTCGGGAATAACATTTTTGTGACGGCAAGCCCATTTGATACTGGAGAGACGGTTGATACACGGTCTAATCCCGCGCTTGATAGTGCCATCCAGCTAATGGAGCCATTTTAGGAAAAAGAAGAGGAAGATGCTCATCCCAACGAAGGGAGAGCATCTTCCTCTTGTGATTTCTTAATGCTGTTGCTGGTGTAGATCTATTGTGTTATACCAAAAAATGATATAAATTGAAATAAGGATTAAAAACAGGACAGTATTCGGGAGCATACATGGCTTGGACTGTTGATTATAAGAAAAAATGCAGAAAACAACTTGATGCAATGCCAAAAACGGTCAAAGATGCCATGTTCTTCTTGGTGCGGGAGATGAAAGAGCTTGGTCCATTGAGATACAATTGGCAAAATTTTAGTAAATTAAAGGGCCTAGAAGGCCATTATCATTGTCACCTTAAGCAAGGCAAGCCAACATATGTAGCGTGTTGGGAAGTGGTAAATAAAAAGATACAAATTATTGAGGTGTATTATGTCGGAACGCATGAAAAGGCTCCATATTAACAACTCTATTGAGGTTACTATTCATGGAGAGCCAAATATGAAATTTTTGCTGCCGCGTAAATCGGCACAAGAACTTTGTGTTACGCTCAGACCCTTTAAGATATCTGAAAATGGCGATGATGACACTGTTCCTGCCAGTGAAGTATTTAAAGATCTTTATCAAAAATATGGCGAAGTAGGTGCAACCATTCGAGGATGCCGCGCTCGTGATGGTATGACACAGGCAGCGTTAGCCAAAAAGCTTGGTATTCATCAAAGCCATGTTTCACAAATGGAGCATAGTAAGCGTGTTATTGGAAAAAAGATGGCACAGAAGTTGGCTCAAATTTTCAATACAAGTTACAAGATGTTTTTATAGAAATCCTGGTCAGCCGCTTGAAAGAGGCACAATAGGGCGCACAGTAATGGCCTTTCCCCTTGATATCGCGTAGCATATGATAAAATAATCAAAAAAGCGCCTATGACCCTTCGCCGGTTATAGGCGCTTTTTTTGTTTTTAATGAGGGGGAAATAGAGGAGCTACTCGTCTTCATCGTTTCCAATTGTAACTTTTGTAATTAAAAACCCCTAAAAAGTGACCATTAATAGGTGTTTGACAATTTATCAAACATCCCATAAGATGAGGTATGTGCATAATATTTTAAATTGTGAAAAATTTTACGCACATTTTAGCGAGTTAAATCCTAGTTGGATTTTTTGTAGTAACGTAACGTAGTATCGTAACATATAACAATATATAGCCAATAAGGCATATATAAACCCTTTAAACAAGGAATACCGCCATGATAACATCAACAGAACTAAATGTACGAAAAAAAGGCCAGACCGGCCTTGGTAAAACGAGAAGCTATAGCGAAATCGTTGATTACCTAGATGCGCTCAAGCCTTCTGAATATGGTGAGGCTGCCCTTACACGTATGAAGGCGCTTGATCGTCATTTTGATAGCATAGGCTCCAAAATGGACACCATCCTGGTTGGTGGTACCAACGGTAAGAGCTCTACCATCCATTTTGCAGCAAAGCTGTTAAAGGAAGAGGGTTTCAATGTGGGTGCGTGCTATTCAACGCATATACTTACCTACAATGAGTGCATAGAAGCAAATTTTGTCCCCATGGCAAACAAAATGTTTGCTGATGTACTTAATGAGGTTATTAATGCCGCAGAAATGAACGAAATCAAGGCTACAGCGCAAGAAATTATGCTTATGGCATCATTGTTACATTTCAAGGCAGAAAAGACCGATGTTGTGCTTATTGAAGTTGCCTACGGCGGTAAGCTGGATGCAGCTGCATATTTTACCCCTAAAATTGCAGCTATCACACGTATTGCCGAAGACAGCAAGGGTCTTTTAAATCAAGACCTTGATCTAGCCTCTTTTGAAATGCTTGAGATTGCAAAATCTCAATGCTGGTTTATCTCAGCAGAGCAAAGCAAATTGCGTCTTCAAAAAATGAAAGCCTGGTGCGATGAGCGTGATATTAAATGGGCAATGCCTATTCGTAAGCTCGCAACGTTGCCATATATTTTTGAACAACTGTACGGCCGCACCGCATCACTTGGTGAGCGTATAGCACAAATTTATGCAGAAGATATAAAAGGTAAGTTCTCCCCATTCTTGCGTGGCAACCTACTTGCTACCCAAAAAGGCCAACGTGGACGCCCAACCCTAGAGGCTAAGCGTCATGCAGAACTTAACCCAGTCAAGACATTAAAGACTTTTTGGCATGAACAGTTCGATTTGATGCGCGGTCGTTTTGAGCTTCTGGATAAAGAGAAACCAACCATGCTTTTGGATAATGCTAATAACCTTGATGCATTTAACAATCTCTTTCTTGGTGTGCGTTTACTGCATTACCAAAAACCCCTTAAGGGCCTAGTATTGATCCTTGGTTTTAGCAAATCGGTTAATACCATGGAAGCAATTAAATTAATTAGATACTTACTTAAAAAAGTGAGCGGTCAAGTATTCTTGGTGCCGCTACCAAGTGATACACCATCACACGATGTTCAAGATCTTAGCCTGATGGCAAAAGAGTTGAATGTTAAGGCTAAGGCTTTTACTTCATTTACTGAAGCATTAGAACAGGCTAAGACAGCTGTTGATGAGCGCGATGGGCTTGTCGTTATCTCTGGTTCAACCAGCATGGTTAGCGAATATTGGCAGAACCGCGGTATCAAGAAGTTCTAAGAACTTTTAGTACATAGTTTTAGACACAAAAAAAGGGCCGATTGGTTAATTCCAGTCGGCCCTTTTTTTTAATTATTTTTTTATGTATCGTATTCCACGTCCCTTGCCAATCCTTTTTAAAAAACCATGAGCAACAAGTGCTGCAAGCTTTCTAGAGGCGGTTACTCTTGTAAGGTGTAGTGTTTTGACCACATCTGATACTGAGATCTCAGTTGCTGTTAGAAAAAGATGTAAAATAGCCGTCAGATCTGTAGAACCAGCGGTTATGCTAATTGGTAGTGTACGCCCTTCGGGCACTCTTCTGGGGAGGATACACTTAACAAAATTCTCACCATCAATGATCTCGGGAGTTTTTAGATTCTCTTTTTCGTAGCTTGAGAATGTGATCAAAAAGCCCAGTCCAAACGTTTCTATCATACCCATTTCACGCAATATTTTGCATATTGTTGTATTACGTGGATAGGTGAAGCCAGATTTCAAATGTTGAACAATGGGACCTGGAAAGCTGCCCGGACTAAAAATTTCTATGCGGTTATCAAAAACCGCTATTTTTGATGGACCGGAAATATGATAATTACGGTGAATAATCGCATTAATGATTATTTCTCTAATGGCTTGTACTGGAATTTCTAAGCGCTCTTCACGTAATGGACCGACGATTTTCCATGATACATTAAGCTGCTGTATGACAAAATTATAGGCTTTTTTAAATTGCTCATCCAGTGTCCCAAGGCAATCTTGCGATGCGACAACTTCGCTTCCAATTGTTGTTCCTGGAAACTGTGCGCACATGATACGTGCTTCAGAAAAGAAAAATTGGGGATTGTTGCCAAAGATCAGGATTCCTGCAACCGTAGGATAGGTATGTCCATGATCTTTTTTGATGATCTGATAGGCGAGCATGGCATTTTCTACTGAAACATGTGACATCGGAACGGTTGTAGCGCTTTTTCGTGTTGCAAGAAAGTGCTGGATTTTAGCCATATCTAAATCATTGATTGTTGCATGATAAACTGGCGTTATATCATACGCAATACCGCGTGATTTCCAGCCTAATTCTTCTATAAGGTCTGGGGTTGATTCTTGTGCTGGATATTTCATTTCAGCGTCAGATTTTTCAGCTTTTCAACAATGCCCGTCAATGCTTCCATGGATGGAGTATTCGTTTCCATCGCAGCTTTGACGGAGCTTTTAAGCTCCGCTACAATTTCCAGCTTTCTAACAAACTTCTCAACGTGCTCTAGTCCCTCTTGATATAGTGTATAGGCTGCATCGTCGGTCAGCTTTAACATGAGTTTGCTGTCCTTAAGCAATTGTAGCTTAGCGCAATATAAGGCCAGTCCTGGTGCCAGTAAACCCAATTCTTCCAGATTTGGTAGTACTGTATCACAATAAGCATGAAGCATCTCAAGGTTACCAATTTGTGCTTTTAGGCTGATATATGTATTGTTGCAAGAAGATACTGCTTTATTGTGTGATATGCTATGTTCGATATCGAATACAAGCTCGAATCGATTTAGAACAGATAAAAATGTGATATTGAGTGGTTTCCAGCGCTCATGCATGCGCTTTAGATGTGTAATAAAGGCATTATAGTCATCAATATATTGGTCAAAAAAGTTTTTTAGCTTCGCACAATCCATCAGATCAATTGTATCGCCAACGTCACGAGTTGAGATTGTCTGTAGGGTGGCAATGCGCTTTTGCATCTCATCTGTCTGCTGTCCATCACGCCGCACTACCTCCTGTGTTATGCGCGCAACATCCTCAACCAGCCATCGGCACAGTGCTCGACATGCATGAATATCGAATGTGGTGGCCTTCTCAAAGAGCTCAAAACCAGAAATCCTCGATTCCTCTTGTGATGTATTAGCTTTGTTAAAACAGATGCCCATAAAATTGTGCATTGACCATAAGTTTACACTTCTTTTTTTCCATGGTGCTAGTTCTGGCTGTGGCAATGCTGCATTAAGTGAGCAGAGAGGGGTTAAGCTTATACTCATAAGCAGGATAATAACATTTGCAATCATACGGTCCTTTTATAACATGGACATTAATTACATAAATTTTTAGTGTTAAAACTATTTCAAAAAAGTTTGTCCAAGTAATAGTTGCTTTATGCCCAACAGGACGTCGTCCCCGCGAAGGCGGGGATCCAGGCAATATTCGTAAATCCTCATTGGAAAAACTTTATCTTACAAATATCTCCAAGTAAAGCACTTCGTATTTTATTACCAAGCACGGCGGTATTTTTTAAAGACGGCCTGGATCCCCGCCTTCGCGGGGACGACGTCCGTAGAAAATTCACAGCTATGACTAATTACTTGCTCAATCGTTTAATTGCTATTAAGCGGCACTAACACTTTTACTAAGCGCCTGTGCCTTACCCTGCATCACAACCATCTCGCGGTCCAGCAAGGATAAATATTCAAGGATCTCTTCACTGTACTTTGGATTGCGGAGCGCCAGGTCCAAATTTGCTTTTAACAGACCCATAGGGGTGCCAACATCATAGCGGGTCCCTTGAATTTTGTAGGCAAAGACCTTTTCGCCCGATAGCAATAAATGTTGAATGGCATCAGTCAGCTGAAGTTCCCCATTTGATCCAATCTTGATATCCTCAAGTGCTTGGAAAATGTTAGGAGAGAGAACGTAGCGCCCAACAATGGCCAGATTTGACGGCGCATCGGTAGGTCTTGGCTTTTCGACCAATTCGCGTATCTGAAAAAGGTTAGGTGAAAACTGTTTTTTAATGCCAACAATACCGTAGTTTGAAGCTTTATCCATGGGAACCTCTTGGACGGCAACCACGTTACATTTTTCTTGGGATGCAATCTGAATCAGCTGAGCCATACACGGCGTAACGCCAGTAATGATGTCATCTGGTAAAAAGATAGCAACATGCTCCTTGCCAATAACATGACGGGCATTCCATATGGCATGTCCAAGGCCAAGCGCCTCCTTTTGGCGGATATAAATAAAATTGGCGGTGTTGATAATTTTTGTAACGCCCTCCAGAAGATCTTCTTTTTTTCGGGCGGCCAAAAAGTGTTCAAGCTCTGGGCTGGTGTCAAAATAGTCTTCAATGGTATTTTTTTGCTTGCCGGTCACAACGACGAACGTCTTGATCTGCGATTTGATGCCCTCTTCAACAACATACTGAATTGCTGGCTTGTCCAGTACTGGGAGCATCTCTTTGGGAACCGTCTTGGTTGCCGGCAAAAAGCGTGTTCCCAAACCGCCAGCCGGAATAATGGCCTTCGTTACTATCATTACTTCTCCTTTGCCTCTCCTAAAAACTGTACCTGTGCACGACGAGCGCTTGCCCTTATAGCATTGTGCCAATGCTCTTAAAATTGTTCCAAAAATTTTATCTTGCCGCTATGCAGTAATCGTATATCATCAATGCCATATTTAAGCATTGCCAAACGTGTTAGGCCAAAGCCAAAGGCAAATCCGGAATATTCATCAGGGTTTACACCAGCTGCCTTGAGAACATTTGGGTGTACTAGGCCGCCAGGAAAGACCTCAATCCAGGTTGATTGTTTGCAGACCGAGCATCCACTTTTGCAAAACACGCAACGCATATCAATCTCAAAGCCAGGCTCAACAAATGGAAAAAAGCCCGGGCGGATGCGAATATCGAGTTCATCCTTTTTAAATAATCTTTTTAAAAACGTCTGGGCAGTGGCAAAGAGATTTGCGATGGTAACGTTTTTATCGATGAGTAAGCCCTCGCACTGCATAAACATAAAGTCATGCGATGCATCCACCGCCTCATGTCGATACGTACGGCCGGGGGCAATGCCGGCAATTGGCAACTTATTTTCTTTAACGGCTTTTTCTATTGCACGGATTTGTACTGGCGAGGTATGCGTGCGCAACAGATGGCCAGGTTTGTCAGTCCAAAAGGTATCGTACATATCGCGCGCCGGGTGATCTTGCGGGATATTGAGTGCGGTAAAATTATAAAAATCGGTTTCAAATTCTGGTCCATCCCAAATCTCATAGCCCATGGATAAGAAGATATCCTGGATCTCTTGGATAAAGTGGGTATAAGGGTGCAAGTGGCCGCGTACAGCCGCTGGCAGCGTAGCAGTAACGTCAAAGTGTTTTTGCTTATTAAGAGCAGCCTGCGCCTGGGCTTCAAGCAATGCGTTTTTGTGCTGATTAATCGATGCTTCAGCATTTTGTCGTAGCTGCTGCAATAATGGACCAAACTCTTTTTTGTCTTCAATCGAAAGGTCCTTTAATGCGCCCAGGAGTTCAGTTATAGAACCCTTTTTTCCCATAAAGGCGATGCGAATATCTTCCACATCCTTTTGGGTATGGGCAGCAGCAAGCTTTGCTGTAAGCTCCTGTTGAATAGTATCTATAGTATTTTTTAATGTGCTCATGACAATACCGCTTGAATGTAAAGTGATAGAGACCGTTTTTTTGTCGCATCTTCCATCATCGTACCAGGTTTTACTGTTTTTGCTAGGAATACAGGAGGCTGTGTACCAAAATCACGCATAGAAAACTATCGCTACGATCTACCGGTCAGATCTGTATGTTAGTAAATACAACCCTGCTTTTTTGCCCTATTTACGCGTTTTTTTATCCTGCCGCCACGTGCTAGACTTATATCAAGCTTTGGTGACCCGCTAACACGTACTGCTACTGACCACTCCTTGTACACATCGATACACACCTGGACATAGCATATGTAATGAGCATCATGACCACATCAGGTTACTTCATCTCGTTGCTGCACCCACGAATTCACATTAACGTGGGTCATCAAAGCTTGCTTCTCTTTCCCATCCCTCTTCATTTTTCAAAAAACACCGCTTTTTATAGGCTAATTTCTTTTTTCAAAAATAGCGCTACAGTAAGGTGCATATTGTTTTTTTAGTATCCCAATTAATTATCTGCACCATCGTAGGACATTTCATGAAAAAAGACCTTATAGATCGCAACGATAGCAATCTTGAATTGATCAAAAAAACAGTAGCCGTTGGCGCAACGCCTGAAGAGTTGTCCCTCTTCTTGTATCTATGCAAGCAATACAAGCTTGATCCATTTGCCAAAGAAATTTACTTTATCAAATACGCCGGTAAATCAACCATTATCACCAGCCGTGACGGGTACTTGAAAATCGCTAATCAGAATGAAAATTTTGATGGCATGGAAAGTGACGTTGTCTACGATGGCGATATCCTTACCAAGCGTGATGACGGCAGCCTGCATATTACCTATGGCCAATCGCACCTATCTTTTGATAAACCCAAACTCACGGGGGCCTTTTGTAGCGTCTTTAGAAAAGATCGCAGAAAGGCAACCACCATCTTTGTCAGCATTAAGGACTATTACAAGCGTGGCGCACCCATCTGGGAGCAGTATGTTAATGCGATGATCTTAAAGGTTGCTGAGGCGATGGCGCTTAAGCGAGCGTTTGCTATTAGTGGCCTAGTTACCAAGGAAGAGATCGGGCAGCCTGACGCTGCTGACGAAGTCTAAGAATTATCACTTAAAGTAAATCAATCGAGCAGTGTTCAGCAGAATAAAAATATCAGCAAAGGCATGAAAAAATGCCGCTTGTACCGGAGTGATAGCATGCAAGAGTGCGAGCGCAATGCCAAGGCCATGCGTCATGCCAAGCCCTACAATCAAATTTTGTTTAATCAGGCGCATCACCCTGAGTGATAATCTGCGCAAAAATACAACATGATTCAAATCGTTGGTCATGAGCACAATATCGGCGGCAGCAATGGCCGGCTCCATGCCCATAGCCCCCATAGCAATGCCAACATCAGCCTGCTTGAGCGCGGGGGCATCATTAATGCCATCACCAATCATGGCGACGGTTGCAGATGTTTTTTGCAGATCGCGGATAATTTGTAATTTCTGATCCGGCAGGATATGCCCACGTGCCTGTGTAATACCAAGCTGGTTGGCTACCGCCATTGCCGCCTCTTGGTTGTCGCCACTCAAAAGCATGATGGTGGAAATATTGAGTGCCTGCAGTTGACCAATGACCGCCTGCGCCTGAGGGCGAATGCTATCACTGACGCAGAGTTTGCCTATCAAGGTCTTACCACGACAGATAAAGAATGAGGTATGTGGCAACGGCGGGCATTGGCTGCACGCCGGTATGGTGGGCAATGAGCCATCCTGATAGACTGTTTTGGTAATAAATCCTAAACTTCCCAAATGGTACTGATCACCTTGATACGTCACTGCCAGCCCGTGACCGGTAATTGACTGGTAGGTGTCTGGATCCGGGACGGCGATGAGCTCTTTTTCAGCCTCCTGCAAAATAGCCTTAGCCAGTACGTGTCCCGATCGCTTTTCAACCATTGCTGCAAGGCGTATAATGTCGTGATTTGTATAGGCATCATCTAGGGGCTGTATTGCAATAACTTTGGGTTCGCCCATGGTGAGTGTGCCGGTCTTATCAAAGATAATCGTGTTTACACGTGAGAACAGTTCTAGCGGTAAACTGCCCTTAACCAAGATGCCTTTTCTAAAGGCGGCAACAATGGCGGCAAGCATGGCCAGTGGAGTGATCACCGTAAGTTCGAGTGGTGATCCAAAAACTAAGAGTGTGACGATAAGGTTTAAGTCCCGCGTCCATAGCCAGACAATGCCAATAAAACAGAATAGGCATGGAACAAAAATGCGCGTAATGTGTTGGGCTAGCACAAGAATACGTGCCTTGCGCCTTCCAGCCTGTTCAAGCAGCCCAGTAATATACCCGTACATGGTATTGGCGCCAACTTTTTGCGCTATGACAATAACGCTGCCCTCTTCGACAAAGGTGCCGGCAAAGACCATTTCCGGTGCACTCTTTTCTTGCAACATACTTTCGCCTGTTAAGAATGACTCGTTAATACGTGCACAACCACTGATAATAACACCGTCGACAGGGATAGCCCATCCCGTCTTTACGATGATGTGCATGCCCGGCGTTGCCTGTGCAAGTGGAATAGTCTTTTCTTCTGTACCATCCTTAATCAGTACGGTAGAAGGCATAAGATGGGTAAGTCCGGTGATTGCCCTTTCTGTGCGATCTTCCACCATGTGTTCTACATATTCGGCCAACATCATAATCAATAGGATAGCCATGATTGCCTGCTGCTCGCCGCCAATCAGAGAGATAACGGCAGCAATAAGCACAAAGAAGGCGGTATTCATTTCCCTGGCCAGTAAGCCTTTGATAGCGCTGATAATGATTGGAATAATTCCTAGCGTGATGGCTAGATAAATTGTGGATGGGGGTAAGATTGTAAACAGCGTCAGCACAAAAATGAGGGCTGCTGTAAAGAAATAACAGAGCTGCCCAACGTGGTAGCGCTTAATAAACGCGGTAGATTCCTGCATGCAAGATCCTTACATTAAAGACGGCGCTTGTCCCAACAACCGTTCGCCCCGATGGAGGTGCCGCAGGCCGTAAGCCCCGTAGGGGACCGAATGGAGGGGAGCGAAGGTTGCCAACATTACCTGATCTTAAGTGTCAAAATCGCCAATAATGCTAGGATAAAGGAAATAATCCAAAAGCGCACGGTAATCTTTGTTTCTCGCCACCCAAGCATCTCAAAGTGATGATGGATAGGCGCCATCTTAAAGATGCGCTTACCGCGTGTTTTGTATGAAATGACCTGCATAATAACCGACAGCGTCTCTAGTACAAAAATCCCACCACTGATAACCAACAAGCATTCTTGACGTGCCATGAGTGCAAGCAGTGCAAGACCAGCGCCCAGAGACAGTGAGCCAACATCGCCCATAAAGATCTCTGCTGGATGGGTGTTGTACCACAAAAAACCAAGAAGCGCACCGATCAGTGTCGCTGCAAGGATGACTAACTCAGCGCTACCGGCGTACGGAATAAACAGGTAATCTGCAAATTTCTTATGGCTGGCCAGATAGGCGATGAGTGAGAAGGAGGCAAAGTTACAGATGAGTGGCCCGGTGGCAAGGCCATCAAGACCATCGGTTAAATTTACCGCATTGCTGGTAGCAATCATAACACACGCAGCCCAGGGTATGAGCAAGATCCCCAACGCCGGCATGAAAACCTTAAAAAAGGGTACGCACAGCCTGGTATCGGGCTGAATCAGAAAATACCATAGGCTGGCGATGAGCAGTGCAAGGCCGAGCTGCAATCTAAATTTTAGTTTTGCAGAGATGCCTTTTTTGTGATGAATTTTGTACCAGTCATCCATAAAGCCGATAGCACCAAAACCAAGCATGCAGCATAAAAAGATCCACACCTTTTTACTCAACAAATTATTCCATAGTAGCGTATTGAGCAACACAATGCCAAGGATAAAAAGGCCGCCCATCGTTGGTGTATTATTCTTTGCTTGGTGTGATTCTGGCGTCCACTCACGGACCTTAGATCTAAAATGGTTTTGGCACAACGCAATGAACTTGTTGCCAAATAAAAACGAGAAAAAAAGTGCGGTTAGCAGCGCGGTAATCGAGCGCACGCTAACGTAATGGAAAACATTAAGAAATGAGTAAGTAGGTTGCAAGTAATGAGAAATATGATAAATCACTGCCAGCCCTTTTTTGGATAGGTATTATTGCACGTTATTAATAATACAGAAAGTATAGCAGTAAGCGAAAGATTTACTACAAATTGGCAGGATATTTTTTTCGGGGAGAAACGTTAAGATTTTTTATTAAGCCAAATCATCGACAACTGCCGCATGCCGGTATCATTACCGGCCATACGCCTGTAGGAATGATACCGATTATTGCAAATAGTGCAAACACTGTTGGTCGTATCAATATGCTCTTTTTTGATGCCACAATCAAGTAGCCGTAGGGTATTGTACAACGGCAAATCAAAATAGATTTTGCCATCGCGCTGTGCAAAGCAAAGATCCTTTGCTTTGGTATCAAAATTATCTAAAAAGAGTTCCTGGACCTGGTAACAGCAGGCATGGGCACTGGGTCCAAGGTAGACTTGTATTGCATCACATTTGGCACTGCTTGTGTCGGCCAATGCCTTTATGACAACATCAACAATGCCGCCTACCGATCCGCGCCAGCCGGCATGAATGGCAGCGGCAACATTTTGGTCCGGCGCATGCACCATGATTGGCAGACAGTCAGCTGTTAAAACGCCGATGCCAACGTGTGGCTGGTCGGTGATAAGAAAGTCACCATCGCGTGTAAGATAGTTGATGCCGGGGGTTGACTGGATTTGGTTGCAAGCATGCTTGTCCTGATAAGATTGGCGCTCACCCTGAGCTTGTCGAAGGGTATGAGCGCATATATCCTTATGACCTATGAATGAGCCATCGATACCATGCACCTGGTGGTTGACGGTAATATTTGTCAGACCGTTCTCTTGGCGCAGTTGCTGGCAGAGATCAACGAACGCCTTATCCTTGTGGGGTATTGTACAGGTTTGCGCGTCGCCCCAAAATAGTGAGTGCATGGTCATACCTCGCCGTTATTTAAGCCAAAAACAGTTGGCCTGTTGCCTAATAAAACCTTCTTTGATTAAATCCTGCAAAATTTTAATAGCCCGCTCCTCTTCCTTTGCCAAAGCAAGAACCAAGCCATCTCTACCAATGCCCGGCTGATCCAAAAGCACTTGCAAAATCATACCACGGACCTGACGGTCAGACCCCTCAAACTTTGACTGTTTGCTATAGTGTGCGCTTAGCCTGCACAGATTGCCAACCGTCTTTTTGAGCATCACGCCATAGTCCATGAGGGCATAATACCACTCGCGTGGGTTGTCATGATCTACGGTTTTTTCAATTAAAGGTTCCAACGCTTTATCGGTGATATCGAGTGTATGCTTGAAGAAAAAATAAATAAATACGCTGCGAATATTGGTCTCAATAAAGACGGTAGGTTTATTAAAAGCAAAGGTGGTAATTGAACGTGCTGTGGCTTTGCCAATACCGGGAAATGTTTCCAGAATTGCTGGCTGATTGGGCAGGATGCCATCATGCTGACTTACCACCGCCTGGGCGATTTTTTGCAGCGCCAGCGCACGCCGATTGTAGCCCAGACCTTTCCACATACGAATGACTTCGTGCGTTGGTGCCTGCGCCAACGTTGCAAAGTCTGGAAATGTAGCGACAAATGCTGTAAACTTTGGCTCAACGCGATACGTTTGTGTCTGTTGCAGCATAATTTCTGATACAACTACATGATAGGGGTTGATGTGATCACGCCACGGAAACGGCCGCCTGCTGTGCGCGTGGTAGTGCTTAATGATATTTCTAAAGAGCTGGCAGGCATCATCGTTATCTTGCTGATGCAAGCTCAATGTTAGCTGCGCTTTGAGTGCAGCATGTTCTTGCTCAAATGATGAGGGAAAGAGGGGCGTTGTGTGCATGAAAGGGTTTTTCATAAACTCTGTTGCACCCATTCAAGCTCTAGCTCTTTGTCTTTAATGTTCATATCAATGCCAACCAACGTTATCGGCTTGCCCATGTACATATATTTTTCGTAGTATTTTTTTCTGATAATTTGATCAAATGCTTCTTGTGCAGACTTATCATATTTAAACTCGAATATAAATATGTCATGCGCTGTTTCAAGAACAAGGTCAGCCCTACCATGACTTGTTGCAACCTCCGATTGCGGCCTCATGCTAAGCATATCAAACATAAAATGAAACAGTGAGTGATAATAGGGTTCTGTTGCAATATGTAAATGATATGGAATCCCTGCAAAGAGGCTTTTTATTGCCCTGCAAAACTCTTCAAAATCTTTACGTTCAAGTGCTCTTCTCATGCGAATAAGCGCCATTTCAAGTACTTCAGGAGTTGTGTAGGCAAAGGCGAGCATAAGATAATTTTTAAAAGATTCCCGCACCTCTCGGTTTGGATAATCCAGCGTGAACACTTCCGTTGAAGCATCATAATCGACAATGGTAAGATAGCCGGTTTGTAATAGCAGTGCAACTACCGGGATATTTTTAATGTCAAAGGCATTGAAGCTGCCAATGGTGGCTTTAATAACATCAGGAATCTCAAGGCTTGTGCCTTTTAGCCGTAACAGCGGAATCAAGAAGCCTGGAGATCCGGTGTTAAACCAGATATTAGAAAATTCTTTATCATTCAGGCATGCGATAACTGACAATGGATTATACATTTGTGACTTTTGCATATCCTTTGAGAACCGATAGCCATTGTACCAAAGCTTCATGTTGGCAAGTGTCTCTTCTCTTGTTTTTCCCAGGTGTTTGGCAAGATCATCAATACGTGGCAAAAGGTAGGTAATAAGTTCTTCATAGGTGTATCCAAAAAGCTCGGCAGCTATTGGATCAAACGTAAGCTCTTTGAGATTATTCAGACCAGAAAAAAGTGATGTTCGTGCAAATTTGCTTACCCCGGTGATAAAAATGGCGCGCCAATGTGCTTCTAATGATTTTACCGTGGTGTAGAAACTACTAAGTATTTTTCTGTTTTCCTCAGCAAGTGGGAGATTGTCAACATGATCAACAAGTGGCTTATCATATTCATCAATCAACAGGACAACCTGGTGTTGCTTTGATAATTCTTTTACAATAAATTTTAGCGCATCTTCAATAGTAGTATATGCTAGTGTTATGTTATGTTCACGTGCTAGCTCTTTAAGGCTATTATACAAACTTTGTTTGAGATCTTCTGCGGTTCCATGCGCAATGCCACCAAAATCTAGGTGTATTATGTGGTATCTAGGCCAATCATAATTACTGTGCTTGCCAATCCAATATTCATCAAACAATTCCCTCCTGCCCGAAAAAATTTCTTTGAGCGTTGAGATGAAAAGTGATTTGCCAAACCGACGGGGGCGAGACACGAAGTAAAAATGTTCATTGTCCTGTGCTGTTATGAGGTCATATATAATTTTAGTTTTATCTATATAAATGCGATTTTTTTTGACAAAATTTTCAAAAATACTGACATTAAGCCCTAATTGTTTTGGTGTATTATTCATAGCGATCTCCTCATTACGCATCCAAGTTCTAAGATTCTATTTCGGACTCTTCATAGCGCCGAAAGGCTTGCTCAATATCTTTATATTTAATTGTGTCTAATTTTATTTCAGCTATCATAGCTTTGTCTTTATCATGACTGTTATAGATCATTTTTACTTCGCCATTTTTTGTAATGCCCCAAAAGCCTCTTGTTCCCATGTTTTTTGTTTCCTTTAAAAAGTGTAGCATTGCCTGCTTGTTGCATATAGTTTGATTGGAAAGTATACAGCAAAGCTCAATTTTTTGAATCGCTACAGGAATCATTCTTCGAGGCTTGCCTCGTTTCCCTAGGAATTTAGCGATTGGCCGCAACAGACAACCGCTTAGTCACCTATTTGGGACAAGCGGCCAATTTATCAGAAATTAATTGACTTTTTACCATCATCCATGCAATATGGAGGCCATGGTTCCAAATTACAAGGATGATGTTATGTCCCTGAATAGATCGATATTCCCAACCTTGGCTATGTTGCAAAAACTTACCAAGTCCATGGCTATATCCTTAGCTGACCTTAACCTTGACCACCTCTATGTTGTTACGCCACAAGGCAGCACCTATCCATTGGCTGAAAAAATCACCGCCCAAGGATTAGATGCTTTTCGAAAGACGCCATAAAAAGGAATCAAAAAATGTTCTGGCCCCTGGTTGGCTTTGCAGCACTTGCAAGCGCCATTATCACCAATAAAGTTATTTTGCAGCACCTGCCGCTGGTATTTTTTGTAGGCTTTCGCATGTTGTGTGGTGGCCTAATCCTTCTGGCATTGACATACCGGTCGTCATCGCACAGGTTGCGCTTTGCCTACCTGAAGCAGGACTTTTTACCATTGCTGGGGGCCATTATCTTTACCAACTTTGTACCCGCACTTCTAAAGGCGTACGGCCTGAAAAATTTAATGGTATCAAAGGCTGCATTCATTGGCAGCCTTGATCCCTTTGTGACGGCATTGTATGCCTATGTTTTATTAAACGAACGGCTGAATACCAGAAAAATAATCGGGATCGGGATTGCATTTACCGGCGCGCTTTTTTTATGCTTTTCGCATGTTGGTATTGAACAGACCTTGCCATCATTCTTAATCTTCTCGCTACCTGAGCTTGCGGCCTTTGGTCATGTTGCATTAAGCCGTTACGGGTGGACGCTGGCACAAGTACTGCTGAAAAAGGATCGCTATTCGCCGTTTGAACTTCTTTCAATTACTATGATTGGCGCAGGTGTGATGGGCCTTGCAACTTCGATGGCTGTTGACTCCATCACAGACATTGCAATGCCTCCTTTGTGGCTGGTAGGGCTGGTTGCGTACACGGTGCTGATTGGCAATGTTATCGGCTACACGATGTATGCATCGTTTCTTAAAAAGCATAGTGCCGGCCTTGTGTCGCTGGCCGGCTTTTCCATCCCCATTTTTGTTACATTCTTTGGCTGGGTCTTTTTGGGTGAAACACTATCAACCAATGTTATCATAGCTGCTGCTATTATGTTTATTGGCGTGTTTATTTTTTACCAAAACGAGGTTAAAGAGCTGTTGCATGTGCGTGATCATTAGGCTCTAAAACGAGCAGCACCGGCGCTTCCTTTTTAGCACAACTGTCAATGCGCAGTCTATTTTGATACTTGTAATAATTCCTTCCATGTCCAGAGATAGAGGCATTTGCTCCTTGTGGTTTTTAACATAGGATGAGCGAACATCAATGTCGTGAAATATTTTTATTAGCGTGGCAAGAGATTTCTTGTGATTGGGATTTTGCGTTGCATTATTGAGCATAATGGCCTTGTGCAGTGCGGTGTTGCCGTCGCCATCGCGCAAATGTATAAACAGCTCATTAGGATTTATACAATCGTCCAAGTTCATTTTTTTATTAATAGCTTGTGAGACCTCTTTTGGTGAAAGTCCATTAAGAATAAGCATAAAGACCTGGTAGGCACTCTCTTGCTCCGTAGTGTCTGGCGAGACCATAAACAGCGCAGCAATAAGTGCCGGAACAGGACCCCTATAGCTTTCGTTCTGTATCCTAAGATCTTTGGCCGTTGGGATACCAATAGCGAGCGACTTTTTCTCTTTAATCCATGCCCCTATGCCTTCTGCATCATTAAGGGCAACCAGGTTGCCTAGCTTGTCCTCATCTGACATGTATGCATCATTCTCTATAAGTTCACTGGCTAGGATGAGAGGCGTTTCCTCTTTGGGACCAATTTTAGGGCTGGTCAGATAATTCCAAAAGCTGGCTGTTTCAATGTGCTTGTCATCGTAGTGTTGAGTTGCCTGTAGTCTTGGGCAAAAACATATCATGAGTAATAGGCCGATATTAAGCATGAGGACTCCTTTACTCCCTAATGACTTGAGTGCCCGGCATCCTTGGCAGCGAGCTCTGATTCTGCTTTTTTCCTCAAAAAGGTTGGGGTGTCCAGGTCATCCAGATCAAACTGATCAGCGGCGCCTGCAGTAACCGGCTGGTGAATGATTTCTCGTGGCGCTTCATGCATTGCAGTATGTTCTTTTATAACTGGCGCAGCCTCTGTAATTTTTGTTGTATGTACTGTGGCTGTGTGGTGTTGGACTGCTTGATGCGAAGTTGTGTGCGTTGTTGGCTGACTACTTTTAGCAGCCATTGAATAGTCATGATGAGCAAATTCGTTTCTGGTTGCTTGCCATTGAGCAGCTTGCCCTTCGTCCCTCGATACACCTCGCTGCGCTTGGTACTCGGGATGAGCGGAGCGAAGTAGGGTCGATTCTTGCTGTTGTACATGCTGCACCTGCTGGTGTACTATGTGTTCTACAGCTGTGCTGAGCTCAAGGCCGGTGGCAATAACGGTGACATTAATTTCACTGCCCATCGCCTTATCAATGACTGAACCAAGGATAATATTTGCATCAGGGCTGACCATCTCATATACCATCGAGGCTGCTTCATTAATCTCTTGCAGCTCAAGATCGTCATTAGCCGTGATATTGATAAGTACGCCTTTGGCACCCTTTATGCTGGCGTTTTCAATGAGCGGCGAGCTGATTGCCCGTATCGCTGCCTGACGTGCCCGATCTGGTCCAGAGGCTTTGCCCGTGCCCATGATTGCCATGCCGGTATCTTTCATGATTGTTTTAACATCTGCAAAGTCGACATTGATATGGCCGGCTTTAGTGATGATATCTGAAATACCTTTTATAGCCTGCTTTAAAATATCATTGGAAAGAGCGAATGCATTGAGCATTGATATTTTAGGGTCAGCCATTTCCAATAGGCGCTGGTTAGGTACCACAATTAAAGTATCAACAGAACCTTTAATAGTTTTAAAGGCCTCTTCAGCATGTTTCTGGCGTCGCTTGCCTTCAAATAAGAATGGCTTAGTTACGATTGCTACCGTCAAGATGCCTAGCTCTTTAGCAATACTTGCAATGACCGGCAGTGCCCCTGAACCGGTTCCGCCACCAAGGCCTGCTGTTAAAAACAGGATGTCAGTGTGTGTTAAAAGTTCTTTAAGGATGTCTAGGTCTTCCTCGGCAGCGCGTCGGCCGATATCAGGATTGGAGCCAGCGCCCAAGCCCTTGGTAATCTTTTTACCCAACTGTATTTTGTGTGGTGCTGGTGAATTATTGAGTGCCTGTGCATCGGTATTGGCAACAATAAACTGAATGCCGGTTAAATCTCCTTGTGCAATCATGCTATTAACCGCATTGCCGCCGGCACCGCCAACGCCAATCACTTTGAGATTAACGCCGCAGCCATTTATGGCTTCTTCATCCCTTAAGAACTCTATCATTACGACTCCTTTGAATTTCTCAACGAATTAACAGGTTAAATTTTTCTTTTTTCATTACGCTCCTCCATTCGAACATGGATCCTGAAACGAGTTCAGGATGACAAAAAAAGGAAGCCTCCTTTAGAGTGACAAAACAGGAAAATTTGCCGTTGATATGTCATCCTGACCCTGGATCAGGTCCAGGGTGACATATACGGAAATATTACCTTGTTTTGTCATCCTGAACTCGTTTCAGGATCCAGTCAATTTTTTCCTTAAAACAGATCATAAATCCATGACCTCATTCTTTTCAATACACGAGAAAAAATTGCTTGATCCGTGCTTGCAATATCGCCAACATTGCGTTCGCCTGTCGCATTAATCACCAGGCCATAGACGGTGGCATAAATCGGGTTGCGCAAACTATCGGGCAACATATGCTCAGTCTCTGGTGAAAGTGCTTCAGGAAAGCCAACGCGTACCGGCATATCAAGTTTTTCTGATGCAAGGTCTTTAATATCGGCAAGAAGCGAACCACCGCCGGTGAGTACCAAGCCACATGGCATAATGTTGCGCAGGCGATATTGATTTATCTCATCTAAAAAGAGATCAAAGACCTCTTCTGCGCGCAGCGTTATGATTTCGTGTAGTGCCTGTACCGAAATTGTTTTAACGCCACCCTCATAACCAAGCGAAACATCGATGTACTGATTGTGCGCATGCAGCGTCTTTTGTTTGGAAACAGAGCCATACAATTTTTTTAGCTCTTCGGCACGTTCAGCTGGGATACCTAACCCAATGGCGATATCGTTGGTAAAATGATTACCGGCTATTGGCAGCACCTTGGAATGCCTAATCTTGCCATCTTTATAAATGGCAAAATCACAGGTGCCACCACCGATATCCAAGATGCCAACGCCCATCTCCTGCTCGGTTGGTGTGAGTACAGCACTGGCTGACGCAAGCTGTTCAAGAACGATATCTGAGACGCGCACCCCGGAAAGCTCGCATGATTTAATAATATTTTGTGCTGAGGCCACCGCTCCTGTGATAATGTGTACCTGCGCCTCTAGGCGTACACCGTACATACCAAGTGAATCAAAAACATACTCTTGACCATCAATGCGAAAGTACTGCGGCAGGACGTGCAGGATGTAGTGATCTTTGGCGAGCGGAATAGCCTTGGCCGCCTCTATGACACGATCAATATCATATTGCGTCACATCCTTACCTTTGATTGCTACCACGCCGGTAGAATTAAAGGACTGAATGTGTCCGCCCGAGATGCCAACGCAGACCGATTCTACTTTAATGCCGGCCATGGCCTCTGCCTCTTTTAAGGCGGCTTTGATAGAATCGACGGTCAAGGCAATGTTTATAATGACCCCTTTTTTAAGGCCATGTGATGGATGTTTACCAATGCCGATTACTTCACTGCGGCCCTTACCATCAATATGTGCTATGACAACAACTATTTTGGTGGTACCAATATCAATAGCTGCAAGTGGTCCTGTCATCATTTTGTGGTTCATGTGCCCCTCCCCCTTCTGTATCCCCGTAAAAATCGCGTGATAATGCGTCCATTCATTCTCAGATCAAATGCCATCATTGGCCACTTTGATGTTATGATTTTTTCAGTAAGATAGTTATTTTTTGCCAAATAATTCAAAAGCCCTGGGACTGCTTGCTGTTTAGCTGTATCAAACAGCGTCTTTTTGTCTGCAATAAAATAGAAGAAGGTCCTTGATGCGCGTGGCGCGAGGGTTATATTCCAGGGGTTATTGTAGGTGATATTGTAGCATGCCCAGTGATAGGGCGTAAGATTTTTAATGATGGTATAAAACGTTGCCGGCAGTTTATCGTTAGCCAACTTTTTTGGCGGGGCATGTATCGTTGGCAGTCCGGCCAGTGCCTGAGCTTCAAAGTCTGATGGACCAAAGAGGTAATTTTTATCGCCCAGTACGTGTGTTGTATTGATCAAGCAATGTGGCGTTACACTCTTGATCTGAATATGCAGGCAGCGGGCGGCATCAAGCCTGGTTGTAATCGCCTTGATAATAGGAAATGTTTCATGCAGCTTGGCTGTGATGTCCTCCAGGCTGGACTGTAACAGGCTGGCATCAGAGACTTGCGTATACACGTATGACCGGATAGCCTCCTGCGCCTGGACGCTCAGGGGTCCTTGCAGAGCAATGGCAACGCTGCGGGGCGTGAAAAAATCGTTAATAGAGGCCTTGCCGGCAATAATAACTTTTTTAGTGGCGATAAAGCATGACGGCAGTACGACCCCCAGCAGGATGCCTCCCAGTACTGTGCGTTTGATTATTTTCTTTGTACGAATGCTTATCATGGCCCAACTCCCTAAAAGGCGCTCGTCCTGAGCTTGTCGAAGGATATGAGCGCTAATGTGCTCATGTACTCCTCTCCATGTCCAGCCTCATCCTAGAAAAATTTTTTGTACAACTGCAAGAGTCGGTCTGTTTTTTGTTGGAAGTGGATAAAAATGTCTGGCCGAAACTGAGTGGACTATCTTTTTTTGACCAGAGGCTTCTTTGTGCTGGCGCTTTTACTCCTAAGACCTTTTGTTTTTGCCTGAACAAGCTCTTGTTTCTCCAGCTCGGCCTCAATTTCTTCTATGGTTGGTAAGCTGCTCTTAAGACCCTTTGGCAGTGCTTTAACAAGTTTTGTTTGGTATTCGGCTACACCAATTGGGCTTGTAATATTGCGTAGCGCATATTCAGCGGTAAAATTGCTCTTAGTTTTGCAAAGCAGCAGGCCGATTGTCGGCTTCTTATCGCCTGGATTGCACAGTATGTCATCAACAGCCGAGAGATAAAAGTTAAGTTTCCCAGCATATTCTGGTTTAAAGTCAGTATTCTTTAGCTCGATGACAATATAACAATTAAGTTTTAAATGAAAAAATAATAGATCAATATAGTAATCATTATTATCAATTTCCAGGTGGTATTGCCTCCCAACAAAAGCAAAACCCTCGCCAAGTTCAAGTAAGAATTTTTTGGATATGATCAATTAATCCCTGCTCAAGATCACGTTCTATATGATCCTCTTGCAGGGTAAGAAAGTCAAAAATATACGGATCCTTTAATGACTGTTCGGCCATATCAGAGTGTGGTGCGGGGAGTGTTTTTTGAAAGTTTGTAATCGCTTTACCTGCTCGGCTATACAGGTCAGATTCTATTTGCAGTTCAAGAATCGTGCGACTCCACCCGTGCTCTATTGATTTTTTGGCGTACCACAGGCGCTGATCATTATTTTTAAGCTTATGGATCAGCACAATATTATGTCCCCAAGGAATGCCAAAAATTGGCAAATCTTCTAATTGTGTCACAGGCTGTGACACAATTTCATAAGCACGATAGAATGCCTGC
>Ga0206858_1043_pt2 | contig 35223 bp, 31 predicted proteins | sample Alteio_BWOrgCont_46_FD_152622 | JGI IMG/M metagenome (GOLD analysis project Ga0206858, IMG submission 152622) | Enriched cells from forest soil in Barre Woods Harvard Forest LTER site, Petersham, Massachusetts, United States -... | ecosystem: Environmental > Terrestrial > Soil > Temperate forest >... | reverse complement strand
ACGGCTGAAGAATATGGCCTGCCCGTATTTAACACAGACGCATGGCAAAATAAAATTCGTCATTTAGACGATGCTGGAGAGTTTAAAGTTTACCTTGGCAAAGATAATGTCATCATCAGTTTTTTGGCAAATAAAATAGAATCAAAAATAATAAACGAAAACATAGTTTTTGGCTTTGATAAACATCAATCATTATGCTCACTTGAGATCAAAAATGTAGGCATAGAGGTAAAAGACAATTTAAAGGAAGTTGCCAACGAAGGTACAATAGTGGCACCATGAAGGCTTAGTATCACCCTCTTCGTATCCAAGTCTTCTCAAAAAAAGGACCTGTTAGACTATAGCACAACAGGCCCTCGTACGATTTTTATTCACTCATCAGCAAGACAAAACCATATTACGTAGCATAAAGATGGTCGTCCTTGTGATCGTAATTTAACACAATGCGCAACGGCTTGCCGTTAGTCTCTTTAGTCGGAAGCTCGTCCACAGATTTTATAAGGTGAAACTTGGTTTTTTGCTTAGAAAGTAATCCGCCATTTTCTGATACCATGACCTTAAGCTCTATTATTAGGTGCTCTTTAAATTTGTTTAATGGAACCTCCGTATCAGTATTCTCTTTGATGTTTTCCATCCACTCATCAGCTAGTCCACGATATATGCGCATGGCCATCGTACCAAATAACGACTTTCCATACTTTTTTAGTTCAGGATCAACAAACTTTCTATCAATAATAATCTTGCTGTACGTATAGCCATCGTGGCTGGTCAGCATTGCCCGCATTTCCTTGCTCATGCTCTGATTACTCGATGCCGCTGCTGCTGAAGAGGACGACGATGATGATGATGATGGTGCTTTTGCGGCATTAGCGAATGTCATCGACAATGCTAGCACACAGTAAGACACTAGCAAACTTGGTAATACATTTTTCATACGAAAATCCTTTATTTAAAAACTAATGGTTCTTCTGGTATGTACTCTTTAACCACTTCTTCACTATTATCATTATTCTCGGCGCTATTATCAGCAACAGCACCTGACCGCTGGTTGTCTCTCATGCTCTCTTCTTGCGTCAGGAGCTTTCCTTTTTCAGTTATCTGATCCTCTAAAAGCCGCTGCTTTTCGAGCTTATCTTGAACTTGCACCCGAATATCATCTATCGATATTTCCATTGTCGCCCTTTTAGGCAGTTGGAGTTCTTTATCAATGATTTCAAGAAACCTTGCTTCGCTTAGATTTGGTTTTTCACCTTGTTCTATTGCGATTTCCTGATTTTCTACCAGCTCAGTTGCCTTTTCTAGCAACTTTGCTGGCTTTGCCCTATCAGCCCACCCTTGCCTGATTTTGCCTTCAGCATCAATATCCTTCTGCTCAGCGGCATTCGCTTTGGAAATATCCTTATGCTTTGCATACACCGTGGCAGCTATAGTACCGACAGCAGTACCAATGGCTCCTAAAGTGCCACCAGCAATCTCAGCGTCCTTTTTATCAGACGAGTCGCCACTTGATGAGCTTGATGCTGGTGTAGGTGCAGGCGATACAGGCAATGTTGTACCAGTGGTTGTAGCAGGCACCGTACTGTTGCCATCTGTGTGAAAATGGATATTGATGGTTTGAGCTGGCGTCGTTGGCATTGTTTGCGGAGCAGGCTTAGCCACCTGCTTTGTTACAGGCTTTTTGATTGGCGCCTTGTTTGCCGTTTTAGTCACCGCCAGTAACGTCGGCATACAATGGACGCTGGCCACGCACAAAAGTAGGCAATACCATAAACCGCCGCGCAATAATTTTTTCATAACAATCTCATGATGACGTGGTTGCTTTCATAAAACACTTATGATCATGCTAATAATTATTGCATTTCAAAGTCAAGGAGCGAGGCTCTTTCACAATGGTAAACCTTTTTTGCAGGCAAGCTTCAAAGGCTGGTGAGATGTGCAGGCTTTACATACAAGCCGCCAAGAAAGATCTATAAACACATGTCTATCCTTGAACTCTCATAAAACGCTTGCATTGCGCTTAAGCGAACAGTAAACTCTATTTCTCCGTTTCTGAATGCGTTTACCAAGCTACACCAGTCTTCGCTCACGTTGTGAGCTACGCCTGGCGCAGCCAGCCTTCGCCCTATCAAGCGGAGTTTATCCTGAGCTCCGTCGAAGGACCCAGCGTCCGGCGAAGCCATTAGGCGTAGATGGATGGCACAGCCAGTTTCTTTAGGAAGTGAGGAATCTATGAAACAAAAAATTTTAGTTCCCCATAATCCAGCATGGAATCAACAGTTTCAACAGGAAGCTGAACAGATACGGCGTATTTGTGGTGATGTAATTTTGGAAATTCATCATATAGGGAGTACATCAATTCCAGGAATGATCGCACAACCTATTATTGATATTTTGGGTGTTTTTAGTGATTTCGAGACCTTCAATACCCTAGAAAAACGATTTGTCGAAGAAGCTTATGACTGGTCCAATGACCCAGGTGAATATCCTTGGACCAGTCGCTTTGTTCGTAAACTACATCCCAATAAAAATGACTCTCATGTTCCTGACTCCATAGCTCATCTACATTTTTATCCTCAAGGCTCTCCAAATATTAAAAGATTGTTAAGCTTCAGAGAGTACCTTATTAAACATCCAAAAGAAGCTGATTTGTATGCGCGCATTAAATGTCATTACGCTAAATATGGCGATCCACTTTTTTATTCTATGGATAAACGGCCATTTGTCAGAAAAATTGAACGCCTTGTTTCACCTGATGAGTTTGAAATGGCAGAGAAAATGCTTAGGGTAGGCATTCCTGCTCACGAAATCATCACGTATGTCAACTTGTCTATGCGCCAAGTTCTTGATTTAGAGGAACTTTTATGTGCTGAAAAGGACAGATGATGAAAATAAGCAAATATCTTCTCTGTTTCTTTACACTATTACCGGCACAGGGCAGCATATCGGTTGTCTACAACATACGTGTAGCCGAAACATCAAAGCATCTAGACGTTGATCAAACCCCCCAATACCCAACACTAACTACAGCAACATTATTCACTACATTTCGTGAAAAATATGATGGCGTCAAACATAATTGCCAGGCCGGGTTAGTCACCTTTATCTACGCACCTGAATCGTTTGTTATCAGCGCCCAGGCGGCGGTTGGCCGTGTTGCCTCGAATGATCAGGGGGTACGCTTTAGTCGGGTACAGGCTGACGATATACTTGTTGCTGCCGGTTACAGTCCACACATATCAGACACCAAGCGTATTACATTTTCTGGCCTGGTAGGCTTTCCGCTGCATACCGATACAAGCCTTGATCATGTACAGTTGGGCTATGGGCATTATGGGCTGGGCGCACAAATAGATGGTTCATTTGTAGTTACAAGCAATCCGGGGGATACGTTGCGTTGCGCTGCACGGATTATTCATTTTTTTCCGCGCCGCGTGTGTGCCAGTGTTTCGACAGATAGTTTCGCACCATTGAACTATGATATTGGGGAATTAGTCGATTTATTTATCGCCGCACATATTCAACGGGCACAACAGTGTATCGAGATCGGTTACAACCCATCATTTGCTTTCAATGCGCGCATTCATCCTGAGCTTGCCGATGCAGCACAGAAAACAGACTATATCCGTAATAGCTTTTATGGCATTTACAAATATCGTTTCTTGATCAAAACAACAAACCAGATGATTGCCCTAGGCTTTTCATACGGCTTTGAGCCAACACCAAAAGTGTATGGCAATAAATCTCTTGTTTCAGCATGGGCATCATGGGGCGTTAATTTCTAGGCGTCTTATTCCATCACCAAAATCTATACCTTGAAACCCATACAATATGGTAGTGACAATACCATATGGAGTGTGATAATCTACTAAATCGACTCATTGTTTTATCCTTAAGTGTTGTGTTGCGGGGAGCAACTGCACTTAAGGATAACATGGGTTGTTACTTGCATAGCATTTGTTTATCACCACATCCTAAGGATGTGGTTTACCCCATTTGAATTAATGAAAATTATACTTTTAAGCTAGAGGATTTAAGCATGTATTATAAACTTCGTGATAAAAATTTAAAAATTTCTAACGTTCAAACGAGCGAAGTTGAAAATCTGCGCGATCGCCTGCAACACATAGTTGGAATGGCAACAGTTGCAGAAATGTTAGCTTCAGATGCAAAGAGCCTTATGATGATTATAAAGAACATCGCTGATCTTGCTCATCCTAAGAATGATTGTCCGCCACAAGATTGATATTACATTCAAAATAATGCTTAGCCAAGAAAGGTAATTATGAACGTTCAATCAGTAGATCAAGCAACTATAGAAGAGATTAACAATCGCCTTGTAAAGGCCTACAATCCTCATGAAATCTACCTTTTAGGACCTTACCAAGAAAATAAATTACAAGAAAATAAACCCAATCTTAGTATTCTTGTTGTTGTTGATGGAGTTGATATTGAACATTATGATCTTATGACCAAGGGACATGAGGCGCTGACTGATGTTAAGCTCCCAAAAAGTATTCTGGTATATACCCCAGAAGAATTTGCGGAGTATTCACAAGACTCATCTACCCTCAGTTATTTAATTAAAAAATATGGAAAACGTATTTATGCGCACGCATGAACCATGGCTTCTGATAGCCCAGGAAGACTTAGACTCGGCAAAACACTTGTCCTCAGTACCCTTTATGACAATGCTTTTTCATGTTCAGCAATGTGCAGAAAAATCTTTCAAAGCCTATCTAATTTTTAAAAATAGAGAACTCGTTAAAACACATGATCTTATTAAGTTAGTTGTTCAGTGTATGGAGTTTGAAAAAGACTTTGAAACGCTTCGTTCATTTGCCTCTGACCTTAATACCTATGAAACTACGGGCAGATACCCAGATGATCATTTTAAAAGACCAGATCAAGAAAAGATGAAGCATCTTATTAAGCAATCGGAGTCTGTGCTTAACTATGTTAGACGTCAAATTAAATAGGCAGTTACAAGCTAAGGAGCGATCATGAATATGGGTATTGAACCATTAGATCAAAAGACACTAGACGAGATTACACGACGTCTTGTTAAAACCTATAATCCTTGTGAAATTTATATCTTGGAACCTATTCGAGAAGATAACATTGACTCTGGGATTCTTGTTGTTATTGAAAAGGCCCCTGAACCGGACGATCGCTATGCGTACATGGCAAAGGGACACAAGGCACTTATCGGTGTTGATGTTGCCAAATATATTCTTGTCTATACAACTGAAGAATTTAAAAAACTTTCGCAGGATGGGTATAGTAACTGTTATATGATTAAGAAGTATGGCAAGCGAATTTATGCAAAGGCATGATATGCTACCGCATGAACGCCAAGAACACTTCCAGCGCAATTAAAATAATAATCACCACCGTTAGTAACTCTTCGTGAATCGTATCAAGGCGATCCTGATGTTTCGACAGATAGTTTCGCACCATTGAACTATGATATTGGGGAATTAGTCGATTTATTTATCGCCGCACATATTCAACGAGCACAACAGTGTATCGAGATCGGTTATAACCCATCATTTGCTTTTAATGCGCGCATTCATCCAAATCTTGCCGATGCGGCACAGAAAACAGATTACATCCGTAACAGCTTTTATGGCATTTACAAATATCGTTTCTTGATCAAAACAACAAACCAGGCGATTGCTCTAGGTTTTTCATACGGCTTTGAGCCAACACCAAAAGTGTATGGTAATAAATCTCTTGTTTCGGCATGGGCTTCATGGGGCGCTAATTTTTAGATACACGTTTCAGAAACTTTTTCAAATACTTTGTTTTTTCAACCATCCACGGTTATAATTACCGTATATATTAACCACTCATGGTCAAAATGCACGGTTGCCTAACAAAATATGGGGAAAAACTAATGAAACGTTTAATTGACTATCATTTGGGCACGTGGAAAACTAGCCCATTGCGGCAGCCCCTCTTGCTCAGGGGAGCCCGACAAGTAGGCAAAACCTATGCCGTTCAGGAGCTTGGAAAAACCTTCTCCTCCTTTGTAGAGATAAATTTTGAAATCAATAAAAAGGCAAAGACGCTTTTTGATGCTGATCTTGATCCCCACAGAATCTTGCGGGACATTGCTACTATCACTGGTAAGGAAATTATTCCCGGGCAGACGCTCTTATTTCTTGATGAGATCCAGACGGTACCTGATGGCATTACAGCGCTGCGCTATTTTTATGAGATGATGCCAGAACTCCACGTTATTGCAGCCGGCTCGTTACTTGACTTTGCCATAGAGCAGGTTGGTGTGCCGGTTGGAAGAGTCCAATTCCTGTACATGTACCCCCTATCATTCATCGAATTTTTATGTGCGCTTGAACACCCGCTAGTGATTAAAGATATTTTATCTCATCCGATTGAAGAGCAAGCAACCCAGGTCGTCCATGATAAAATACTGACGCTCTTAAGCCACTATTTGGCCATAGGAGGAATGCCAAAGGCAGTCGCCTGCTGGAAAACTATGCTGAATTTGCATGCATGTTCTCAGATACCACATTCCCTGGTTGCTGCATATCAATACGACTTTGTAAAATATGGGAAAAGCCATCAGCTCAAATATCTGGATGTACTTTTCTCGCGCATTCCACACCAACTCGGCACAAAATTTAAATATAGCGCTGTTGGAGAGTTTAGAAAAAGAGATCTTGAGCCATGCGTTGATCTCTTAGTCACTGCAGGGGTTATACACCGCGTCATGCATTCTGATGCTCATGGTATTCCATTGGGAGCACAAGCCGATATACACTCATTTAAATTGCTGTTCGTAGACGTTGGCCTAAGTCAATTCATTCTTGATCTGAAAACAGGAGATTGGCTCTTGAATCCATTGGAAGAATTTATCAATAAAGGCCTGCTGGTAGAAGCTTTTGTCGGCCAAGAGTTACTTGCCTACGAACATCCTATGAAAAAGGCTGCATTATATTACTGGAAGCGTGATGCTCGTGGCAGTGAGGCAGAAGTTGATTATGTCATTCAACAGGGAAGACAGATTGTTCCCATCGAGGTTAAAAGCGGTAAAGGCAAAACACTTAAAAGCATTCAGCTCTTCTTGGAAAGCCATCACAATAGCCCATATGGCATAAGATTTTCAACCAACAACTACTCGGTCCATGAGAACATTCACTCCTACCCGTTATATGCAATTGCCAAAGTACTTGCTGATGCGAATAAGGACGTCAAAGAATCGCTGATCGCATTGACTACGCAAACCTAGATTTTTTTCTCACAATTTTGCTACCGCATAAACGCCAAGAACGCTTCCAGCGCAATTAAAATAATAATCACCACCGTTAGCAGCTCTTCATGAATCGTATCAAGGCGATCCTGATAGACGGTGTATAAATCTTGAATAATGCTTAGCTTGCGATTGATCGAATCGCGCCAGCCGCGAATCGACATCTTTTCCACCAGCATGGAATAGAGCTTTGAATAATACTCATCGCCTGCCATTTTAATACTATTTTCAAGCCGCTCGGTCACTACTGAAATATCCACTTTGAGCTTGGCCAGCCGCGATACTGGCAGATCAACACGCTCGCTGATCAGTGGCATGTACGCCTTGAGCGGCACTTTGTATGCATGCTGCGCGTAGAAAAAATTCAGTTTTTGATCAAGCACACGGTCAAAATATTGCAGCTCAAGCTTTTGGATATTGGCCGATTCAAAGAACTCAAGCGGCTCAAAGTACTCATCGTCATAAATAAATGATGCTGCACTATCAACAATAATCAGGTCCTGGCCGTAATAGCCAATGCTGGAGGCCAAAATCTCATCTCGCTGATAATCGGACAAGTTGTACACCTCAAGCCGTAGCAGTGAGGCAATCTTGCTGCCATACAGCTTTTTAAATGCATCGGCTGATAACTGATCTTTAAGCGGATAGACCTGAACGGCAAAGTATGAATTTTTTAAACTATAAAAACGGGGCTTTCTGATTGCAGCATTAATCTTTTTAAAGGTGCTTTTAGCGTCAATCTCGCTTTTATCATCAAAGCTCTTTTTGATATCGATAATTTTTACCTTAAGATTTTCAAAGGTATCCTCAAATGGGATACGGTAGCACAGCGAGATAACGCCAAAATGGTGCACTTTGCTTGCGATACAGCTTGCATTAATCAGGCTGCTGCCCTCAATAGCATACTCATTAAGGCGAAAGGCCAATGGAATATGATAATTCTTGAAATAGGCAGACAAGGGCATCACGCATGTGTCGACCAGCCCCTTGTGTTTGATCATATCAAGGTCAATATCATCACCAACATCAAAGGCGTAAAAAAACAGAATGTTTCCGGTAAACACCGATTGTGCACCCTGGTCTTGTTGTTCTATATGCATCATGATAACGCCCCTTCGCGATTAAGCTTTTCAAAGTGCTTTAAAAAATGTATAGCAATATTTATAGCCGGCCAAGAATAGCCAGCATTCTCTACTAATACTACCAGAGCCAGCGGCGGCTGTCCCTTATATGAAAAATAACAGGATAACCACGCATGCTCTAAGTGGCGTTTGTCCACCTTTTCAAAGCTTAGGCTACAGGTCTGTGCCGTACCGGTCTTAGCATGAATAACAAAATTCTTCAGTGGCTTCATGGCGCGGCACGTCCCGTTTTGCGCCGCTTCATGCATCGCAGAACGCAAAAAGTTTATGGTACTGCTAGAAATATCCAGCGGCTCACGGTCAATTGACTCGTCCTCATGCATGCGCGGCTTTACCAAATAGCCGGTACCAATAGCGCCAACCATGCGCACCACCTGCAGCGGGGTGGCCAATAAGTACCCCTGCCCAATACAGGTAGAAAGCGATTCGCCCGTCCACCAGGCTTCGCCCTTATTTGCCCGTTTCCAGCGCGTGGTAGGCACCAGGCCTGGCTTTTCTGGTAGCGAAAAGGCAGTTTTTCTACCAAGACCAAATTTATGCGCATACGCGGCCAGGCGATCGATAGGAATCTTTTTAGCGATGTAAAAACAGGGAATATTGCACGAAACAGCCATGGCATCGCGCATTGTCAGCTTTCCGTGTCCGGTACGCTTCATACAATAATAGGGGCGTCCACAAAACGTCATATGCCCACTGCACAGCACCTTATCATCGGTATGGACAATCTTTTCCTCAAGGCCGGCAGCCAGGGTGACCAATTTAAAGGTGGATGCCGGAGGGTATTGGGCATTGGTGGCTCGGTTAAGCAGCGGATTATTGATCGAAAGCTGGTGCCAGGCCTCCTCAGTCAGCGGCTTTAAGAAGGCGTTTGGGTCAAAGTGGGGAAAAGAGACCAATGTTCTAATAGCCCCAGTACTCGGGTCCATGAGGATGAGCGCCCCTGACTGTTCCTTATCAAAGAGGGATTCGGCCATGCACTGCAGCTTAAAGTCCAGCGTAAGCACCACATCGGCGCCAGCCTTAGCATTTTTGGAGATCTTTTGGGCCAATGTCTTGCCCGTGGCATTAATAACGCTGGAGATATACCCTGCCGCACCCTGCAGTGTTTGGTCAAAGTGATGCTCAACCCCGGTCTGGCCAATATTTTCTGATCGATTAAGATAGCCCAAGACGTGGCTGGCAAGGCACTGGTTTGGGTACACCCGCTTAAAACGGTTGGCAATGACAATGTGCTGGGCCTGGCCACACTGCTCACTAATTTGGCACAGCTGCTGAAAGGAGAGATCTTCCTTTAATATAAGGCGGCGTGCATAGCGCTGGGCGTACTCAATGGCAACCCGCTGGCCCCCCTGTAGAAAATCAATACCAACAATAGTGCCTATGGTATGCAAGGAATTTTCATCCTGCACCGACAATCGGCCGCTACCACCGCCATGCCAATAAAGATCAAAAAGGGGGCGGTTGGCGGCAAGAAGGACGTTTTTGCAATCATATACATCCCCGCGACGCGGCGGAACAATCTCAATACGCAGGAAATTTCGCTCTCCCATAGAGGAAAAGAGGGCACTACTTTCTATTTGCAAATAGAAAAGTCTAAGCGTGACGACAAAAACACAGAGCAAAAAATATCCTAATATGTATTTAATCCTGTTGCCACGCGCTAAAGCTACCAATTCTCGCATTAATAATCCATGTCATCTCTATTTTTGATCCTGAATGGGCACATCCCGCTTAGAAATATATACCCTTTGAAAAGCAATGCAAGGATTCTGCACTTTTTAGGCCGTTTGCAATGAGAAGATGCCCAGGCTAAGCTTGAAGAAGTTAATTGCGGCATAGTCTCTCATGCTAGCTACAAGAGGGTATGCACATTATAACAACAAAACAAGTCTTTAGTACCGACGGTCGGTGTAAAGCATTTGGGTATCGATGCCTAAAAGAGACAGTTCAATAGTTTAACCATATCTGGAGGTTTTCATGAAAAGGTTAATCGCTATTCTTTCTATCGTAACTATGGTAGTTACGCAGACACCTGAGGTTAATGCACGCTTTGGTTGTCGCAGAGCAACAGCGGCGCAATTACATGCACACTGTAAGCGTCATGGTATAAAGCTTGCACCTGTCCACTTGGCACATGCGCATAGCAACACACAACGCAAGCCTGGTGCTACACACATAGCCCAGTCAACACGTCCGGCACAGTTCAGACATAATCTTGCTCGAAGACAAGCAAGTAAGGTCAATAAAGCGCCTGCTAACAAGACGCCATTGAAGCGTACCGCAGTCCAAACACAGTTTGGTCACGGACGTACACAAGCTGCTAAACAAGCTCAAAATCTGGAAGTCCAAAGGAATATACTATCTAGGGTTACGCCAGCTAGGGTTACGCCAGTAGTTGAGCCAAAAGCTGCTGCTACGTTAGATCCTAAGGTTACAGCTAAGGGATACAGTAGAACAGCTAAGATTCTTGGTGGCCTTGGTGCTCTTGCTGCTGCTGGTGCATTGGCATACGCAGGCAACCATTATTGGAACATATATACCGCTGCGGCTAGTGTTGCTACCGCTATCGTCGTTGCTTGACACGATGCTAGATGCACTCATATTCGTACCATAACAGCACCATTGTTTACGTACGAAATACCAGGCGTGTAATAATTTTGCATAAGCCTGCATACAATATAGTAGAGTGACTGTGCCAATGGTTGGCGCAGTCACTCCAGAGATCGTAAAAATATTGGAGGTTCTCATGAACAAGTTACTTATTATTCTATCACTCGTAAGTATGGTAGCAACACAAACACCCGGTGTTAGTGCTCTTACTCCTCATCAGAAAGCAAAAGCAAAGGCTGCTGCTCAAGGTCGTGCTTGCATGGCTAAGAAGGCTGCTATCAAGAAGGCTCAAGCTGCTAGAAACGCTGCGGCTAAAAAGGCCCTTGCTCGTAAGAAGGCTCAACAAGCTCTTCTTCTTAAGCAACGTAAACCAGCCGCTGGTGGTAATGCTAATGCTTCAGTAGTAAAAAAAGAGCAAACTCCAGCTAATACTACTCCAGCCGCTAGATACGGCAAGAAGGCATTGGCTACTGCTGGTGTTGTAGGCGCAGCAACTACTCTTGGTGCTCAAAACGCTTACAACGCTTACAACGCAGGTCGTTTTGATACGGCTATAAGTGCTGCGCGCTCAGCAGGCACTAGTGTTGTAAGTGGCGCAAAGTCATTGGGTTCAACCGTTGCTAACAGTCGTGTAGTTACAGGTGTTGCAAGTGGCGCAAAGTCATTGGGTTCCACCGTTGCTAACAGTCGCGTAGGTACACAGATCGCAGCTCATTCTTATATTGCTGGTGCTATCGTTGCTACTCCTGTATTAACATACGCTGCTGTTCGTGCTTACAAAAAGGCAGCTGCGTACTTAGCCAAAAACAAGAATGTTGTTCCTGCTCCTAAGAAGACAGTGAAAACGACTACTACACAACCAAGCCGCTTCAGCAAGTATATTCCATCATTAACACGGGCAACTGTTGTTAAGGCTCTTGGTTTTGCTGCTATCGCTGCTGGTGCTGCTTATGGCTTTGGCTATATCCCATTGGGACAAAACGCAATGGCACAAAGCGTGTCGGCGCAGGTTTCAACTGCTCTTATAGCTAACAAGATTGTGAATAATCTGCCTAGCACAGACGCTCTTGCTGTTGATGCAACTGTTGTAGTTCCTAGCCAAGTAATTGCTGCTGATCTAGCCCCTGCTCCTGCTCCTGTTGCAGCAATAAATGCAGCTCCTAGCCAAGTAATTCCTGGTTGTGGTGGTTGTTTGTTCCATAACAAATAATTAATTATGATAGAGTATCTGCTTTATCATAGCTAATTCTTCATCTATGACGTACCTTAAAAAACAGTTCTCAAGCACTGTTATAGTTGAGAGGGACCGATCGCTAGTATCGGTCCCTCTCTCTTTTTTGCAGGATTCGCTTTACATTGTCCCTAACTTTTTTCATGCTGGGTGAATGGGAAACAGATCTCTGTTGAAAGCTATATTGAGACCTTGGATCCTGAAACAAGTTCAGGATGACAAAAATAAACAAGGTAATTGCTTTTAGGCTGACAAAATCGAAAGACTCGTTGTTTCAATGTATCATCCCAACCCTAAATGCATTTAGAGTGACAAGAAGAGAAATGTTACCGTTATTTGTCATCCTGAACTTGTTTCAGGATCTAAATTATTATGTCTCCTTGGAAAATACCATGCACACCAGCACACGCCTGTACATCACGCTCTTCTGCCTTATCACCGCCACCATCGCGATCCATCCGTCCACCCACGCATCACCAGCACACAATCTAGAAACCCTGGCCGTCACCATGAATGGCCACCTGAGCAACCTGAAGGAGACGTTAAGCACCGCTCAACAGCTTAACCGCAGCAAGGCGCTCCACCACCTCAACGCCTTTCAGACAACCGTCACGGCCATTAAGCAGGAGATTAACGTCTCCCATCCCACCGTCCCTGATGCGCTCTTTGATGCCATTGCCCAGTCGCTTGACCAGCCGACGCTGGAGGAGGATGCGCTCATTGATAAGCTGATGCTCACCTACGGCATCATCAAGCCCCATCCATTGGTCAAATGTTTATTTATAGCCACTATCATGCGCACTATGGTTCACCTCGTGCACCAGCACCCACAGCCAACAGCAGATGATATCAAAAGCGCACACACCATGCTACGCTCCTCGCTGGATGTAACCGTCAAAGAGACGCTTATGCTGCTGCCAGCCCTGCGCGCAATGCCTGTCAGCACCGATTGGTCAGTCAAAAATCGCCTTGCCCTCCTGGCTGGACTGGCCGTTGGCGTAACAGCGGGCGTTATGCTGTACCACTATGTGAAGACAGTAAAAGAGGAGATCGCATCGTCTAAACGAGAGATTGAAGACCTGCACACCAAGGTTGAGATCGTCCAACAAGAGGCCGACAATGCAACGGAAGAGTGCGAGGACCTTAGGGTAAGCCTTAAGCAACTAAGCGATAGGCTAGATCGCTTTGAAGAGGATCGGCGCATTGCGGCTGAAAAGGCGGTTAACTCGCCTGATATACAGATGAAAATCCTGGGGATTACAGAGCTGAATGCTATCAAAATGGACAAGTTGGAGCTACTGGGTGAGAAGAATTCTACACGCCTAGATGAAGTACAAAAACAACAAAAGCTACGTGCCGAAAGCGACCTTAAATTTAGAAGCGACCTGCGTGAGAACTGTGGCGTCATATGCACCAATATTAGTGAAAACGTACAAAAATCGGGCGCGCAGATCGCGCAGGTTCAGGCCAACGGCCTTGTCGGCGCACTCAAGCCAATCATCGCTGAAAATGGCATTGCATCGGCAATCGGCCATGCCGTCAATCCGCACAACAAGCAAAACGCGCGTAATAATCAGGCCCAAGACCAACAAGTGAGTGATGCGGAGTTAAAGGAACGGATGATAAATCTTTATAATAAGAAATGTGCCCGGCAAGATTCGAACCTGCGACCTACGGATTAGAAATCCGTTGCTCTATCCAACTGAGCTACGGGCACATATTTTTTTTGAATGACTTGCTCTACTTCGCTAGATAAACTAGCTACGAAGAGCATACTTCGCCCTCTGCTTATATGGCTTGCCATACGACATGTCCTACGTAGCTTTAGCGAAGTAGGAAGCCTTCTACTCCGCTCTTCGAGCTTCGAAGAACAGGTTGGCGAAGACTGGCTTGCCATACGAAGCCTTGGCGAAGTATGGTCGGGGCGGCAAGATTCGAACTTGCGACCCCTCGCTCCCAAAGCGAGTGCGCTACCAACTGCGCTACGCCCCGACGTCAATATGAGCTCGTAGACCGAGCTTATTTTTGAAAATTTCAGAATCTAGGTGGCGCTCATATCCTGAGTTTATCCCGAGCTCCGTCGAGGGGACAAACTCAGGACAAGCGCTTTTTATGCTAAATCTCAGGCACAGCGAAGTATGGCTTGCCATACGAAGCTCACAACGTGAGCGAAGTATGGGGTGAGCGACGGGGATCGAACCCGCGACATTCAGAACCACAATCTGACGCTCTACCAACTGAGCTACGCCCACCATCTCACCCATCTGGCGATAGGTATCAACTACTATGCTTGCGCAATTCAATGATGGAGATTAGTATAAGCAGCCTTTACAAAAAAAGCAAAATAAAATTTAACCAATTTTATCAATTTCTATTGTGGCATCGGTCATCACATGTTCTTTGAGAAAAGTACAGGCCTTTTGGCGGGTGTCGACACGGGTATGATCATACTTTTTAACAATATCCAACATAGAAATCATCGTAACGGCACTCTGGATCGCAACATCATTGGACAGCTCCTCTTTTTGCCGCTCATCCCACTTTTTAGGATCATCCTCGATCTTTTTACCATCCTTATCAGCCTCTTTATCGTCCTTTTTGTCAGGACTGGCCTTCTTATCATCCTTTGGCTCGGCCGTTCCGTTAGCCTCATGCGCCGTTATACAGTTTTTGAGTGATGACTCCTTGCCGTACATATCGGCAATCCACTTCATCTCATCGGTTGGCGTTATTTTTGGCTTTACCACAAAATCCGGCTCTATTCCCGTAGCCTGAATAGAGATATCTCCCGGCAGGTAATACAGCATGGTGGTCAGCTTAAGCGCGCAGCCATTGCTTAAGGGGATCACCTCCTGCACCGAGCCCTTGCCATACGAAGACGTGCCAAGCAAAAAGACCATAAGCGGCGTATGCTTGTCTTTATGCTTATGACCAGCCCCCTTGGCCGAATGGTAGCGCAGGCAGCCGGCTAATATCTCTGCAGCTGAGGCTGAAAAATTATCAATCAGGATAAAAATGGGAAGATCAGAATGGAGGATCGGCTCATTGAGGGTATAGTACTTCTCAACAACAGCATAGCTCCTGTCTTTGGTGGTAACGACTAATGATTCCTTAGGGAGAAAGAGCCCCGCCATCTCAATGGCCGCCTGCAAGATCCCGCCCGGATTGCGGCGCAGATCAAGGATGATGCCCTTGCATTTGCCATCATTTGCCTTGCGCAATAGCGTGGCTATAGAATCGGCGGCATTTTCTGCAAAGACGCGTAATGATAGGTAATAGATACGTTGCTGCTTAAAGTAAAAGCAGAGCGTTGCATTATTTTTGATCATATCGCGCTTGGTGGTAAACTCCATCGGCTTTTTGTCACGGATGACCTTTATAGTCACCTCGGTACCAACTTTGCCCTTCAGCAAATTCACGGTCTCTTCGGTGGACAGCCCTTTAAGCTTTTTGCCTGCCACCTCCACAATTTTATCACCACGCAGTATTCCTGCGCTCTTTGCTGGACCATCAGACAGTACCTCTATGATGAGCAGGCTTTCGTCATCAGGGTTTTTGCCAATAATACTAACGCCAATACCGGCAAAATCGGGTGATACCGACTCTTTGGTCGCCTTGTAACTGGTCATGGTTAAAAAGGAGGAGTGGCCATCAGTCTTTTCTGGCACAGCAGTCTTTAATGAATCTGAGATAAATTCTGCAAAGTTAACCTTACGAAATGCCTTTTTTTCAATAATGCTGATCACTTCTGAATAGGTCTTGATCCATTGATAAATATCACGCTCTTGATCCATTGGTTCTTCAATTTTTTTTGCTGCCGCATCATCCTTTTTTGAGTCAGCGGTATCGGCGGCTGCAAGGAGCAGGGGATTTGGTAGTGGTTTACCATACGAAGCTTCAGCGAAGTATGGAAGCAAGGTATACGCTCCTGCCTCCCCGTGCATACGCAACAACAACATCACTAGGTATACGATTACATTTCTTTGCATCATGATCTCTCCCATAAAAATCCTCTCAAGCTCCTTTAGCACTGCTAATGTACAACCGACAGAGTGCCGATTTCAAGAAACAGTTCGCATTCATAGTGCAAGACGCTTGGCAAACCATACAATGATTTTTTATGGTTAACGGGAGTATTGAGGCTGGCGCTCATATCCTTCGACCCCTTCGACCAAGGCTCAGGGTGAGCGCTTTGTCCGCTCATGGTGAGGCCCCTTGAACCAAGGACGAGCGCCTTCTTGAGAATTTTAAATGAGGAAATCGCATGACCTATAAAAATATCATACGCAGCATCAGCCTGCTGTCGCTGGTCGGAAGCATCATCTACTACGTCATGGTTGGCGAGCACGGCGTTATGCGCCAACGCCGCTTACAGCAACATGTGCAGCAAGAAAAAGATCTGATTATTACGCTAGAAACTGATATCAATCATCTTAAAAATGATTTACAATGTTGGCATCAAAATCCCTGGTACGAAGAACAGTATGCACGACAGGATTTATGCATGGGGTGTACTAATGAGCTTGTGTACCTGTTGCCAAAGGCTCACTCCTCATCAACCAGATCCTGATCTTCCAGAGTAAGGCTGACCACCTGCGACGCTGGTTGGGACGCGCGCTCATCCTGAGCTTGTCGAAGGACATGAGCGCCATCTTGCGGCTGCATGATTGCCTTTTGTTTTTGTTCATCCTGCGCATCAACCTTATCCTCAGCCTCTTGTAACAGCCTTTTGAGCCGTTCAATTTCAGTCTGGTCGTGACGATGCTGCCGCTGAGCACGACGCTTGGCGGTGTGTAATTGTTGCTGCAACAGCGATACCTGATTTTCCAAAGCTTTCAGCGACTGCTGGATGCTCTGAAGCGACTCTTGGGCCATATCAAAATAGGCACCACTGCACTCGGTACTTGAATTTACTTTGGTTAAATTTAGATCGATCTGATCGCTATCATCCAGCGCGCCATGAGCTCGTTCCTGCTCACGTTTAGCGGCGTCAAGTGACTGCTGAAGGGTGTCGTGCTTTACCCCTGATTGGGCATAAGCACTGGTGTGAAGGGACATTTGAGAAACAAAGACAATAGCTAAGATGCTGGCGCCCATATCCTTCGACAAGCTCAGGACGAGCGCCTTTTTAGGGAAACCGAAAAGGGACAGCATGGCCAAGTACTCCTGCTAGTAATACATCGAATTATACAACGCGTTTAGTATACGTTGCTTATGCCGGAATGCAATTACAAGCAGAGACTTATTTTTAGGAGGCAGACGTTTTTAAAGTCTGCCTCCTATGCCATTACTTATTTTTTGCCTTGCTTCTTGTTTTTAACGTTGTTCATTGACAACGCGTTTAAATCAAGGCTATGAAAATCACTATCATTAACATAATCATCTGGCCTCAAAGCATTCCCGTTCCTTCGCTGATTTCCCTGTCTGGAAGAGCTGCGATTGGCGTTATTATTATTGTTGCTCACAATGGCGTCGTACGCAGGAGGGGCACCGTTGTCGTTCATTCTGTAGGTGAACGTTTGTTGCGATGGCACAACCGAGTTCTCATCAACATAGCGACGGTTCTCCACTTCAGCATAACGATCAAGCTCGTCTTGGTTCATCATCCTTGCACGTTGCAACGGCACAGCCGATGATGACGACAATCCTGCTGCTGCAGCCTGAGCTGGTGCATGCTGAGCTAGGCCTTGGGCAACTCGTGCTGCCTTAGGAGCAAAGTAGCGACAAACGCTATCGCGGTAGCCACGAACGCTATCGCACACACTAACCCATTTATCATTCACTGCCTTTTTTAACTGCTTAAGCTCTTTAGCCTTGTAATGCACCGTCGCAGCACCTGCCGCAAATCCCAATGTTAGGAAAGCAAAGGCGCCACGCAAACCAAAACCATTAGATTGCCCCTGCTGACCAGCAGGACTTACTGATGCTGACATTGATGCCATGATGACACCGACCAACATTACTTTTTTTGTATTTGAAACCATGATATGAACCTCCAAAAAATTGTTTACTGTTTACTTACTTTGAACTACTAGGATCGATAAACTTGGAAAGCCAGCTGCGTCCAGCCGTAATGGCCTTACTTGCACGATCAATAAAAGCACTTTTATTCACCATTACGCTCTTAGTAAAGGCATCTTTACTAACCGTCGCACTCTTAATAAAGACATCTTTACTAACCGTTGCACGATTAATAATGGCGTCTTTATTGGCATAGGTAAAATGGGCAGCCAATCCTGATGCTGCGCAACAAGCACGCACCTTGGGATTAAGCTTATTAAAATACCTAAGTCCCGCTCCTAATCCCACAAGGCCAAAGACCGTGGGTGATGGACAAAAGTATCTATAACCGTTTGGCGACTTGCGCTCAAAGTCATTCACCTGCGTGTGCGTGGCCATTGGGCTCACCGATGCTGCCACTGATGCCACCATGGCACCTGCCAGCATTACTTTTTTTGTATATGAAACCATAGGATAAACCTCCAAAAAATTGGTTAATGTTTTTTTTAACTAATTCCAATCTATCATTTATTTTTTTATTTGACAAACGCCACTAAAAATACTTGCTTTTATGGCGCTTTTGCAATTATATGCTTAAAAACCGTTACTTTTTGCAAAGGCAGGAGCCATTTCAGGGCATTCTTGTTTCTTTACCGCTTTCTCGGTACACTTTCTCAAGTAATAGATGTTATACACATGATCATTAACGGGGTGAACCATGGTTTTTTTAAATCCAACAAGTGACATAGCGTTCAAAAAACTTTTTGGTAATCAGGCCAAAACAGAGATTCTCATGAGCTTTTTGAACAGCGTACTGGACAGAAAAGAGGGTGAGAAAATTACTAAGGTCACAATTACCGATCCAAACAATAATCCGGATACAAAAGATCTCAAATACAGCATCGTAGACCTCCGATGTACCGACCAAGCAGAGAAGCAGTACATAATTGAAGTCCAGGTTAAATATCAAGAGGACTACCCAGAGCGCGTTCAGCACTATGTTGCTCTCGCCATTGCTCGTCAGCTTAAAAAGGCTGAGAAATATAAAGAGATCATGCCCGTTATTTTTATTGGCGTCTTGAGCAAACCAATCCTGGAAAGCCCTCACTACACAAGCCATCATAATCTCAGAGATGTCAGAACACAGGAACATGCCCTACGGCATATGGATTTTCATTTCATTGAATTATCAAAGTTTAATAAGACCCTCGATGAGCTGGAGACCGTAACCGACAAATGGATTTACCTGCTAAAAAATGCCGAAGGCTTGGATTCTATACCTGAGCAATTACAAAGCCCGATTGAGCTGGAAGAGGCAATGGATGAGCTGCAGCATGGCAGGCTTACCGTCGAACAACTCGAGGCATATGATAGGTATTTAGATGCACGCAGAGTAGAACAAAGTGTTGAGGATTCTCTTATTAAAAGAACGCAAGAAGAAGCGTCACGTGAAAAGGCTCATGAGATTGCCAAACAACTTCTAGATGTCCTTGATATAAAAACCATCGCTCAAAAAACTGGATTGAGCATTGAAGACGTTGAGAAATTGAAAAAAGGCTAACGCACAATAGGCACTGGCCAACGAGCCTCGTACCGCCTTATGTGAACAACGGGGCTTAAACGCCGTTTAAAAAAGTTATGCCGCAATAGACAACTATTTAGTTATCCATTGCGGCTGGTAATTGCGCTATTGTTGTTAACACTTAGATTGTATGAATGCTACCTTGGGAATAATAATTCGGTATGAGAGTCTGAAAGCTTTTAACAACATCACTAAAGTGTTCCTTTTAACCTAATCAGGCATTTCGTTCCGATGCTGATTTGATGTCAATCTCAACACTGGTCTCGCAACCGGCTGAGCTACGTGTGAATCAGTAACATCTTCAATTGCAACGGTGCTTGCAGTACCAGTCTCAGGTGCATTTAAGGCTCCCCTATTGAGATTGTTTACAATCTCGCGGTACACTTGTTTACCTGCATTGAGAAGCATGGCTGCACCAGTAGCAATCACATTTCTTTGCTCAGATGACGTCATACCAACAAATGTTTGACCAAATTGTCTCAAGGCAGCAAATATACCATCAAGCGTCATATCACGAGTAGGGACAAATCGAGCATAAATCGTTTTTAGTCTTGTGATTCCTGCGGGCAGAACAGGATAATTGAATAGAGCATTAGTTAGCATTGAGCGTAGATTTGCCGATGCTACAGAATTTATCACGCCAACTGCCTTCATGTAATAATCGTTCAGCGCTGTCATGGAATCAACAATGCTCAAAATCTCTTCATTGCTAAGCTGAGACACTATCATTTGCCAATCTTTAACAACCTTACTCATGGTCTTCAGCGAATTAGAGCAACACACCACTCCCTTGTTTATAAGTGGAGTATCTGTTTGCGATTGGTAGTCTCTCAAATTAGCGCTGCTTGCATCAATCTTTGCTCGTACCTGGGCAAGCTTGCGCTGGATAGCGTAGCGGTAATAGCAACCCTTAATAGTATCCCACTGGGTATACATAAGACCGGCAACACCAAGACCTAAGCCCACAAGACCAACTTTCAAGCCATAGCCTGATTGATGCGGCTGCACTGGCGCTGCCTGCATACTCGATACCGGACTAACCGACGCTGATAACGACGCTACCAGAGCGGTCGCTACCAATAACTGTTTACGTAAAGAAACCATAAGATAAACCTCCAAAAAATTGGTTAATATTTTTTTTAACTAATTTCAATCTATCATTTATTTTTTTATTTGACAAACGTCACTAAAAATACGTTGTTTTATATCATTTTTTGCAATTATATGTTCAAAAGCCGTTACTTTTTGCAACGGCAGGAGCCATTTCAGGGCATTCTTGTTTCTTTACCGCTTTCTCGTTACACTTTCTCAAGTAATAGATGTTATACACATGATCATTAACGGGGTGAACCATGGTTTTTCTAAATCCAACAAGCGACATAGCGTTCAAAAAACTTTTTGGTAATCAGGCCAAAACAGAGATTCTCATGAGCTTTTTGAACAGCGTACTGGACAGAAAAGAGGGTGAGAAAATTACTAAGGTCACAATTACCGATCCAAACAATAATCCGGATACAAAAGATCTCAAATACAGCATCGTAGACCTCCGATGTACCGACCAAGCAGAGAAGCAGTACATAATTGAAGTCCAGGTTAAATATCAAGAGGACTACCCAGAGCGCGTTCAGCACTATGTTGCTCTCGCCATTGCTCGTCAGCTTAAAAAGGCTGAGAAATATAAAGAGATCATGCCCGTTATTTTTATTGGCGTCTTGAGCAAACCAATCCTGGAAAGCCCTCACTACACAAGCCATCATAACCTTAGAGATGTCAGAACACAGGAACATGCCTTAAGGCATATGGATTTTCATTTCATTGAATTATCAAAATTTAATAAGACCCTCGATGAGCTTGAGACCGTCACCGACAAATGGATTTACCTGCTAAAAAATGCCGAAGGCTTGGATTCTGTACCCGAACAATTACAAAGCCCTATCGAGCTGGAAGAAGCAATGGATGAACTGCAGCATGGCCGGCTTACCGTCGATCAACTTGAGGCATATGATAGGTATTTAGATGCACGTAGAGTGGAGCAAAGCGTTGAGGATTCTCTTATTAAAAGAAGCGAAGAAAAGGGCATGCAAGAGGGCATAGAAAAGGGCGTACGTAAAGGTAAAGAAGAAATGGCTCATGAGATTGCCAAACAACTTCTAGATGTCCTTGATATAAAAACCATCGCTCAAAAAACTGGATTGAGCATTGAAGACGTTGAGAAATTGAAAAAAGGCTAACGCACCTTTTTAATAAATTTTGCTACCACCCGCTCCAAGTTTAACGTATACTAGTGGCTTATTAGTTAATAAGCATTATTACTACTTTTTTACTTTGGCGGAGTGCCGACATGAGCTTACCAGACCCTTCTATCCCATCATCAGCTGCAGTTGAATCTAATGAACATGAAATTCGTGTTGCTAAAATAAAACAGATGCGCGAAGAGGGCATCCAGGCCTGGCCATCATACAAGCCGGTAACTGCCACCACTGCTCAGGCATTAGAGGCGTATGCTGCAAGCCCTGAGGCCGGCACCCTGCATTCACTTGCCGGTCGCCTACTGATTAAACGTGATCACGGCAAAACCTTTTTTGGCATTATCCAAGACCGCAGCGGCCGCATACAGATCTACATCAAAAAGGATGTCGTCGGTGATGCAGCCTTTGAACAGTTTAAAAAGTACGTTGATATCGGTGACATTGTATGGGTCCAAGGGCCGCTCTTTGTAACAAAGATGGGCGAAACCACGGTGCATGTTAACCAGCTTGAGCTGCTCAGCAAGAGCCTGCACCCGCTGCCTGAAAAATTTCATGGGCTGACCGATACGGAACAGCGCTATCGTCAACGCTACCTTGACCTGATCAGTAATCCCGAAACTAAAGAGAAATTTAAAAAACGCTCACTCATTGTTCAAGAGATCAGAAACTTTCTGCAGGACCGTGACTTTATTGAAGTCGAAACGCCAATGCTCCATCCCATTCCTGGTGGCGCTGCAGCACGCCCATTTACAACGCATCATAATGCTTACGATATGGAACTATTTCTGCGCATAGCACCGGAGCTTTATTTAAAGCGCCTGGTCATTGGTGGCTTTGAGCGCGTTTTTGAGATCAATAGAAACTTTAGAAATGAGGGTGTTTCAACCCGCCATAACCCAGAATTTACCATGCTTGAATTTTACATGGCACATGGCGATTATCATGCCGGCATGGAACTGACTGAACAACTTATTCAGAGCGCTGTACTAAAAAATTATACCCGTTTACAACTACCCTTTGGTGACAAGACGATTGATTTCACCGCCCCCTTTAAACGCATGACCGTTAAGGAATCGCTCATTGAAATTGGCAATGTGCCTGCGCATGAGCTGGAGCCAGCTACCATTGATGCGCTGATTAAAAAATACGGCATCGAGTTGCACGCATCCGCCGGCTATGGAGTCAAACTCTTTGCCTTATTTGAACATCTGGTTGAAAGCAAGATTGTGCAGCCAACCTTTATTGTTGGCTATCCAATTGAAGTCTCACCATTGGCCAAGCGTGATGAAACAGATCCTGAAACGGCCGCTCGCTTTGAGCTCTTTATCTGCGGCATGGAATTTGCCAACGGCTTTAGCGAACTTAATGATCCATTTGATCAGGCCGAGCGCTTCAAAGGACAATCACAGGCACGCGAGAGCGGTGATGCAGAGGCGCATCATTACGATGCCGATTATATTAAAGCCCTTGAGTACGGTCTGCCACCAACCGTTGGCGTTGGCATCGGGATTGATCGGCTTGTTATGTTGCTGACAAATACAACATCAATCAAAGATGTGATTTTGTTCCCTACGTTGAAACAGAGTAAGGAATAAGGTGCAAACAAGCAAAGAAGCACCAACAGTACATGCAGCGCCACAGGCGCCCGGCGACACCCTGGTCACCGGTCTGAAATATCAATGGCGCATGAAACACAGCGATAATGACACAATTCGTAGCATCGCCTACCGGCATAACTTATCGCTACCCATTGCTCATGTATTGTATGGCCGCGGCTACCAGGATGAAGCAGCTATTAGATCATTTCTCTTCACCTCCTTTGAACAGGACGTGCACTGCCCAAGCGGCCTTAGAGGCATGGAGCCGGCAGTAAAAAGAATTTTGTTGGCCATTGAACGCAAAGAAAAAATCCTCATCTTTGGTGACTACGACGTTGATGGGATCACCTCATCATCACTGGCACTATCCGCATTACTCCCACTGGGGGCAAAGATTAATTTCTTTCTGCCAAACCGCAAAGTTGACGGCTACGGCCTTTCGAAAAAGGCGGTCATTCGCGCACATCAAAATGGGTACTCCCTCATTATCACCGTTGATAATGGAATCACGGCACATGAGGCAGCACAAGAGGCTAAGGCGCGCGGGCTGGACCTGATCATTACCGATCACCACCGCCAGCACGGCGAGCTGCCACCAGCCCTTGCGGTCATCAATCCAAACCAGTTTGATTGCACCTATGCCTTCAAACACCTGGCCGGTGTCGGCGTTACCTTTAAGCTGGTCACGATGATTTACAAAGAACTTGGCCTTGGCGCCCTGCCTGAAAAGACCTATGAACTCTTACTCCTTGGCACGGTGGCAGACGTTGTACCATTGCTTGGCGAAAACCGCTACTGGGTACGCCATGGCCTGCACACCATCAATAAACAGCGCAGTAACGCTATGATCACTCTGGCACAAAATAGCAATCTGACCAAAGCGCTGTACAACTCCCTTGATATTGGCTTTATGATTGCGCCACAGCTTAATGCATTAGGTCGCCTCTCAGACCCTCGTGATGCGGTCAAATTTATGCTCAGCTCCAACCTGGATGATGTACTCAAAATTGGACAGGTGCTCAAAGACGTTAACGAAGAGCGCAAGCGCGTTGACCGCGGCATTTATGATGAGATAGAACGCTCGATTATTAACAAGCAGATCGATATCGACAATGAGTACGTCATTGTTGCCGCCAGTCGCAATTGGCCAGCCGGCGTTATTGGCCTGGTTGCCGGTAAGCTGATGCACAGTTACGGCCGACCAACGTTGTTATTCCACCTTGATGATCGAGACGGCCTTGCAAAGGGATCCTGCCGCTCCATTCCAGAATTTAATATTTTTGACGCGTTAAGCGAGCAGCAGCATTTGCTGTTAAGCTTTGGCGGGCACTCATTTGCCGCAGGCCTCAAGCTTAAGCAAGAACTGTTGCCAGCGCTCAAGGAAGGCATCGCCGCCAGTGTTGCAGCGCAACTTACCTTAGAGCAGCTGCAGCCAAAGATCACCGTTGATGCTCCGCTGCAGTTGACCGATATCACGTACAAATTATTATCAGATCTTGAACAATTAGAGCCCTTTGGCAATGCAAATCCGCAGCCACTCTTTATGATCAACGATGTCACCCTGCTTAAACCGCCACAGCTCTTGAAAGACAAGCATGTTAAGTGCATGGTCTTCTCCCAGGGCATCATTAAGCCGGTCATGTTCTTCTATCGCCCTGACCTGATGCCAGTGTTCCAACAGCTTGGTGATAAAGCGTTCACCTTAGCTGCTCATGTGAGTAAAAATGAATGGAATGGGAATGCAAGCATTGATCTGCACGGCGTTGACGTGGCGGTACAGTAAGGCAACTGCGTCTAAATCCGCTATTCTTACGATAATCACGACCTGTAAGGCGATTGTCTATTAATACCTCCTAAGATAAAATAAAGAGAATAGAAAGCGCCCCCTCTTGGCAATATATACAAATTGAATTTTATTATTGACTTATTATTTTAAAATCTGCTAGCCTTATGACATGTAGCCATGGCATGTAGTCATGTGCGAAGAATATTACGTCAAATTCAACCATTTTTGGGAGATTTTATCATGTCAACATCAAAAAAAATACTCATAGTCGCTGCCTGTGGCTTATTAAGTGGATGGTTCAATGTACTACAGAGTATGAATAAAGGAGCCTCATCCAAGCGATCAAGAAGCTCATCATCCCTACTTCGCCAACCTGTTCTTCGGAGCTCGGAGAGCGAAGTAGAAGGCTCCGTAGGGCAAGCCAGCGGCACTCAGGCCATCTCGTTTGACACGCTGCTACAAAATTCTAACAATTTTCTTGCCACTATGAATTGGCGTGCATTTCATACCTATGATAATACCATCAATGGCTTCATGAGCCGCAACAACACCGGTGTACTAAAAACTATCGTGCAGGACAAGATCTGTAGTAACGCCAACAACGTCTCAGTTATCGTTCATCCAAAGGTTATGACATTAATAAACGATTTTCTTGCACTCAAAAAAACGTCCGGTAGCAGTGTTGAACAAGAACTTTATGCCAATATGACTCCAAATGCTTTTATTGATCGCCTATTGAAAAATCGCCCGTTGGCCTTTCTAGGCAGGGATGATTACTATTTGTTACGTGATGGTCAAACGCAAGGAGACGGCGGCAACTTTGAGGCAATAGGAACAGAAAATGAACAGGCGCCATTAATTTTAAGGGACTATCTCTCATACGATGAAATGCCAATTTCGGCACTATTGGGCGTTGTTGTCCCCACACACTTTATTAATAGCGGCTCTCGAGTGAATAAAGGGATTTTCGATGCATCCGGCAATTATGAAAGGCATGGCATTTACGTTGGACAGGTTGGTGCCCGCTTTGAACGTCCAGAACAGATGGAATACGCCCACATGTTTATCACAGCACAACAAAATACAGCGGCAAATGGCTATGGGCCAAATGATCCAAATCCCAGCGATCCTAGACATAGGCTCCTTAGAATCTGGAGCAAATTTTATGGAGTACCTTATTTTCCTCTAGCAGCAAAAGGTGCCATAAGGGGTGGTTTGAATAAAGAAATTTTTAAAAAACGTATGCGTATGGTTATTGAGCCCTTTCTTATCGAAGCAAACAATAGAGCCGCGGCTAAAAACAAAAAGGCATATGTTATTGCTACAGGACTTGGCCTGAGCGCATGGCTCGTCGCACAGGAGCAAAAGGATATTCTTATGCAGGTATATGCAGAGGTTTTAACCAACCGTACATTCAGCAATATTTCAGACCTTCATTTTCCTCACTTTACCCTCAAAGGATCATACAACCCAACTCAAAGGGATCCTGCACAATCTACTCAAGAATACAGGGATCTTCTTACTAAAACGGTATACAGTGGCATGAAGCATGGAGTACCCTTTACAATAAACGGCAACCACATCATGATTCACTATGACTTACGTGATGCAGCAGAAGAATTAACAGGAGATGATGCAGGAAAATTGCTCATCGCCCAATATGCATGGGATGGTAATGCATACCCAGGCAATGAATACTGGGAGGGAAGCCTTGCCGCCTCAGGAGATCCGGCCGCAGCGTGCTGCTCAATGATTCCTGAACTGCAAAATCCGCTGATTAATCCGAATGTATCGTCAAAGACACTACACGTGCTTCCTGCGCCTGCTAGGTAATCCTCAATAAAGGTGTACCTGGACAATCACTCCTGTGCACCTTTACCCCTCAACTCCCTGCCAAAACTCCCACGACGGGTATGGCTGCACATCATCGTAGTCAAAAAATAAACTATCTGGAAAGCAGATATTTGCGTAGCGTGGCAATATGGTCTTTTCAATCAGGTGCAGCGCCGCCTTAAAGTCCTCTTTGTTGCCATAGCGCACCGCAATGCTTGAGTCAGGATCTTTGATAATCATTTCAAGCGTGGCAAACAGCCGCACAATGAGCTGCATGATGCCGCGATGCTCGTCTCGCGCTCCATATTTTTTATAGCTGGTACCAAAGTAGATTAGCCGAGCGTGGTCATCATCGGCCTTAACAGCCTTAGGACAAAAAAGCTGGTCCGTTGAAAACATCCCATTGCGCTGGATACAGCGATGCCAATCTTTCATATCTTCTAGCCACATAACATTCTCTTGTAACAAGCGCCATAGCTGGGTGCTGGTAATCACCGTTGATGCGCCATGGTCTTTCTGGTACTGCTCCACTGTCAATGAGACTATATTTTTCTCATCATCATAATAGTTATTCTGTGTTGCCTGATTATCCTGCGTGACAATGTACTGATTATCATAATTAAAAATACCGGTACTGGTAGCCTTGCTCTCCCAGTCACTGCGATAGGCGTACTCATTAATCGTGCTATAAGCGCTCGTACTGGCCGATACATTAAATGGACGATAATTAGCGCGCATGGTAAAGGGCACAATACGCTTTTCCCATACCGGATAATGGTGCTGTAATACATAAAAAAATCCATCATCGCCAGAAACCAACATCAATGGATTAATTAAAAAAAGTTCGCGATCAAGCGTAATGGTATCATCACTGCCCACGCTGCCAGGCAAGAGATTAAAGATGCTGGCATACCAGCATGCCCGTATGCTACGCAAAAAAGGTGTCAGCAAGTGTTCATTCTTGCACGTTGGTCTAAAGATAAAATAATTGTTAATAGCCTCCTGCTTATCGGTCATTAACACTTCCTGTACCCGCTCCCCTTCACTTGTCAGATTGGTAGACAGCTGCAGCTGCCCCTTGGGCATTTGCCATAGTGCAGCAATGGTTTCATTGTCTACCACATTAACAAAAAGATCTTGCAAAAGCCCGCCAAAAGCTGCCGCACGGGCAAATGAAAATTGCTGGATATTAATAAAAGATTTTGAGAGGCCGTACAACTTAATAAGTTTTTCCGTCTCGGCTGCCAGCTTTTGTCCGCTTAACGTATCAACGTACGCATTAAGCTCAAATCGCTGTAGCTTGTCCTTAATGGTATTGGTCAGGGGCAACATGCCAATACCGCCAATATCGCCGTGGCTACGTTCAATAATTGCCTCAAAAAGCGTCAGTCGTATCTTTGCTTCGCTGGTAAAAAACTGTTTAATCTGCTGGGCACTCCTTTTATGCGTTAAGGCATACAAAAGCTCCCCACCACTTACAAAGTCTTTATAAAAACTCATGGCAGGGTCAAGCGTATCATCTAGCAGATTCATCTGTTGCAAGAGATAATTAATACGAATATTTTCACGCGATGAGCGAGGGTACATGCTTAAAAAGTCTACAAATACCACATTGGCGATATTGCGCGCCTTCAATTTATCAACCAAATCTTGTTTAAACAGGTCATAGGGCAGCGGTAACCGAATGCCTTCATAAAAGAGCATCTGGTCAGCCTCAATATTTTTAAGTCCTTCAGATTTAACACTGCCCAGTGGCGTTAAAAAACGTATCTCAAGCGGTTTACTATCTTTAAAAAGATACGGCTTGCCTTCGTACTCAAAGGGGATCCACAGATTACTTTCCCGTTTTTTTAACAGGATAATATTTTTAACAAACGAATACAGGGGCTTTGCCGGATCATTCAGCTCTGGCGCCGTATACCCCTGCTGGGCAATAATGGCAGCCACCGCACCATGCATCTGGCATGCCTCCTGCCAGAGCTGATCACGATTATTATCAACAAACGACTCCAACTTCTTGATCGCCGCAGCCTTAAACGCCGTCTTGATATCAGCAAATACCTGGCCATCCGGCTTATACGTAAAATGGCTTATTTGTGCGGGCAGATCGGCTATAAAGACGTTGTCGCTAAATTGGAACAGATCGGCCAGCTGTGATGATGAATTATCAACATGCCCATACGAATCAACAGCACCACCCCACTTCATCCAATTTTTAATGTTGCCAAGCATGGTACTTTTGCCAACGCCATCAACAAAGCTGCAGAAGACATAGACCGTATTTTGGCCATTAATCGGCGTCAATTTTTTTGTCAATTCACCCACAAAGTGCTGGGCATGCAACGTAGCATGTTGATTTTGCTTGGCGGTCACTTCGATGGGATAGGTCAGGTCAGGACCAATACAAAAAGAAAAAAGCGGCAATGGTGAGTTGGTCAGATACTTGGCATACTCGATAGAAAACAGTACGTCCTGTGTGCCGGCAAGCTGCTTATCGCCAACGGCAAACTCATCACTGTACAGCTTTTTCCAAAATGAAACCATATCGGTGAGCACCTCTTGCGGACCATCATTGCACAATTTTTTAATCAGCGACTCTTGTGCCTGCCTAATAAGCGGTAGCGCCTGACCAAAAGCATGCTCCTGAAATATGCTCGCATCATCATTAAAAATGGGGATTGTGTTTACATCGTAATGATGAAAAATTGATTGGCACGACGGACTCAAATATGGCTTGAAAAAATCTAAGTCCTTAAAAAGAAAGCCGGTCATGAAGCCAAAACGATTATGCAGCCGCTGCGACCACCCTGCATAATTTTTGCGTATCGCCTCATCGTCAATAACTGGTTGGCAAAAATTGGTGTAATAGGCTGGCACAGCATTCTCTTCATAGCCCATAATCACAATGCGGCCTTTGAGCTCAAGATCACGCTGTCGCAAATGATCCTCTAGCTCATGCAAACTTTTAGATGTCCACGACAGCAGGAATGGATGGTACTCATGAGCATAACGGCCCTCAGGGTTGCATTCATAATGGCGCACAAAGCTGTCGATAAACTGTTGCTGCTCCTCTTGGGGGAGGGCGGCGCCCTTTTGATAGGACATCATCAATAAAAAGACAAACAATAACTTTAATAGATCACGCAGCCGCAGCGCCATGTCCATACCCTCCCATCATCGCAGGCCTGCGCGCGTTAATCTTATTTTTTAGTAATTCCAACAATTGTCGAGCCGTTTGAAGATGCTCCTGATAGCGCGCCTCATGACCACTCTTGCGCAACTGCTCAACAATCCAGGACAGTTCAGCATACAAACGATTGGCCGTTTTGCATGACTGCGGTGTTTGAGCAATAATCTGCTCATTAAATAATTTTATAAGATAGTCATAGCACAACGCATAAAAATTATGTACAACAACCAACTGTTCACGGGTAAGGCTGGTAATAAAACGCCGTGATTTACGTTGCGTTTGCCCGTCGTGCACAAGGCCAGTTGTATACAAGGCCATGTTGTTTTGTTTGCTGGGCAGGCACACGGTAAGGGTGTCCTGATACACATAAGCGCGGTGAATAAAATCACTTAAAATGCTCAACTGGTCTAAGATATACTCCCAATAGTGAGCAACAACAAATCCCTGTGGCTTATTAGTAAAATAAAACCACGGATCTTCTGCCATCACCTCAATAACCACGTTAAGGCCGTCGACCACCGCATTAACCGATTTGTTTTCAAAATACGTGTTACACATAACAAATGCCTTCGGGTAGTACACAGCAACATAATCGGCATAAAATGGTATCTGTGATAGGGGCTGGGGTGCCTGCTCAGTCTGGTCATCGGGAATATCAGGAACGATAAATCCACTGGGCATCTGGTCTGGCAACTTTGTTGCCACCTTCTGCACAGCTTGTGTGTCATGCAACACGGCCTGCAGGTCTTGCACCAAGGCTGCCAGATCGGTAGGCGTCTGGGTTGATGCGACGGCGTTGGGAGGAGGGACCGTTACATCGGTAGCGTTGAAAGTGCCGGATAGAACCATTGGAAATAACAACGTTGCTAAAAGGACATTCGCTTGTAGTAGAAAGCTACGCCCTTCTACGACGTCGTCCCAGGCTTGACCTGGGATCCAGGGGAAATTCCAAGAGGCAATGTCATGAAATTTTTTACAAAGGTGCACTTTACTTGAGGCAAGATTGTTCGAAAGATTTTGATTAAGAAAATTTATCTCAACTTCCCCTGGATCCCAGGTCAAGCCTGGGACGACGTCCTCTACGTAATAACTTTTTTTGAATAAGCATAAAAATAGCATTACTAACGTCATAATTAGTGTCGGTTGAATTATCGAACTCACATTGAATTGTATTCGTGAGCTACAACTTACTAAAACATCATCCCAGGCTTGACCGAAGCCTGTCCCCGACTTTGATCGGGGAATCCAGGGGAAGCTAAGATAAACTTTGTTCATACAAATCTTTCCATGCCGGATTTACTTTTTCAATAAGTTCAAGTTTCCACGCACGCTCCCACCATTTAAGTTGTTTTTCTCGTTTGATGGCAACAAGTATCGATTGGAATTCTTCATAATAAACAAGACGAGCTATAGAATATTTAGCTGTGAATCCAGGGATTTTTTTATTTCTATGTTCATTTATACGTCTTTCTAAGTTACTCGTAACGCCGATATAAAGCGTTCCATTCTTAGCAGAACAGACGATATAAACATAAAAGGTTTTCATGACAATGTCCCTTGTTGCTTCCCCTGGATCCCAGAGCCTGTCCTCGGCTCGATCGAGGATCAAGCCTGGGACGACGTCCTCTACGTAGAAGTCCATTTAAAAACTGGATGCTTTGGTCGTATAAATAATTCATGCCCCTAAACCCCAGCACCAAACAGATCATAATACGTCTTACTCAAATACTGTTTAATAATACTTTCCAGTGCACTAAAATTGGCCACGCATTCGTCAACATTGACGTTGCTAGCGTCCTGACAGAGCATAGCAAGCTGGCCGCATACATGGTTTGCCAGTAACACAAGCTTATCCATCATTGCGGCAGACGCATGCACATGCACCTGATCGACCTCATCATCATAATGATAGGCCACCATCGCAGCAAAAAAGCCGATTGTCCGCTCAAGCGACTGAACAAAGATCTGCTGACTATGAATAATATTTTGTATCATATTGTGATGGAGCTGTAAGTACAGTTGATCACCAGATGGTGGCTTGGCATAGGATTGAAACAACTGCAGCGCCTCTTGTACAAAAAATGCTTGCTGCAAGCTCGCGTGCAAGCACATACGCAGCTCATGCGCAGGGTCAAAGAAGCCGAAGGCTTGCAATCGTTTCAACACCGCGGACTGACCGGCGTTAAGTGTTTTGCCCACAAAACCGGCAATGCCCAGCAAGGCTCCTGTTTGTATACCATTAATCATGGGCCGTTGCCACCCAAATTTTTTACGCTCTTCGCTGTCTTTGATAAACAAAAACGATAAAGCATTTACATCATCCTTTGTTGCGGCTTCAGGCTTAGACGCTTCTTGGCCATTCACCGTGGTCATATTCGTATTCTTGCCAGCACCCGCATCCTTTTGCATGTACATCAACGCAGCCACCGCAGCAGTCAATACAGCGCCACCGCCGACAACAAGGATTTTGTTACGCTTGGCGGTCGCCAAGCTTTCAGTCATTTGCTTACTGTAGGCAGCAATGTGATCTGGTTGCATGCATATGACAGCCTGCTGTGCACAAGTTCCTTGCATCAGCAAGAGGCTGGTAAGGATACTAACACCGTACACTCGTATGGTTCGAGACGCTGCTACGCAGCTCCTCACCACGAGCGCTAGCGAGTAGTTTATCCTGAGCCCTGTCGAAGGGAGCGCTATTTTTAGGCATTCGCCAATACGGCGCTCACCCTGAGGAAGCCGAAGGCTGTCTCGAAGGGGCAATATGCAAATCATCTTAATAATTTCTATTAAAACGACCATAACCATCTTCGTCGTCGTCATCACCCTGACGCCTACGTCCCTGCTCACGGTGGTTTACCGGCGCTGCAACATTTTTGTTGGCGACGCTACTTGGCGGTGTAATGAGGCTAATAAGGGAATCGAAGCGTTGATTAATATCTTTTCTCCACGCAGGGATATATTCCTTAATGGACGCAAAATAACTATCAAGCTCTTTTAAAGATTTTTGTTCCGTAACTATTTTTTGTATCTCAACAATACGTATACGCAAAAGATCAATAGACCTTAAGACAGGATCGATCTTTTTCTCATCTACCGTATCGTAATAATCTCGGTGCTCATCAAGGTAATCAATACAATTCTGCCAGTTGCGCGCATAACCACCGGTCAACATGAGCCATGCCCCGGCCCCTGGAACATCCTCCTGTGCCACCGGCGCCTGCCTAAGCGCCATATCATGCGATGTACGCATAGTATCTTTCAAGCCATTGCGCACCAGTGCGCTCACATCGTCCAAGGTCGATAGGCTTTCCTTCCATAGAATCTTTAAATAATCGATATCATACGGCTCTTTGCCATCGTAGAGGACGCTATTTACTGCTGATGACCAGCAACTGCCAATACCGTTGATGATGGCATCCAGCAATCCGCCAAGCGTTCCCTCAATACCAGCTTCCATTCGTTTGCCAAGGGTGTTGCCAACCGATTTAGAAAAACGCATCAAACCACCAAGCCTGACGCCATCCAGCACCGTACCAACCTGATCGTTCTCTATGTATTTTCCATCATCACCGGCAAGGCCACGGGCAATCACACGGCCTGCCCTTGCTTCAAAGTCATTCTTTAAGCCGACGTATATACCTTTTAATACATTATCATGCATCTTGATTTTCTTTTTTATCTCTTCACATTTGGCACTATCAGGCGCATACGTATCCTTTTCCCTTTCCAGCTCCTCCAAACGCTTCTTAGTATCCAATATTGTTTTGATCGCATCTTTATATTCCCCATCGATAAGCATATGAGCCTGTTTGTTTTTTTCTAATGTGCGTTTGGCCGCTACAAGCTTTTTAACGGTGGCTTTATATGAATCATCGTTTACAAATTTTTCTTTTAGTGCTTTCTCAAAATTCTTTATGTGTTCCTCACACAATGCAATCTCACTACTAGCCGCTTCATTGCACCCATCATATTTCCTATTATCTGACTCATAACCTGCTTCTTTCCTTTTCAGGTCATCCAGATACTTTTGAAGCTTTTCAACCTTTTCTTTATGGTACCTCGCACTATCAGGTGAACAAGTTTTCAGCTCGTCCTCTAAGGCGCTAATACTACCATTGATCATTTTTTCAACATCAGGCAACGCTTGTAATGTTCTTAATTTCGTTAGCGCAGGATCATTAGAGCGACCACCAAAAAGAGCGTCGAACATCTCCATGCCGTTTCTTTGACCACCTAGTGCATGATACTTTTGACTTACCGTCACATCTACTGGATCAGCAGCATGAGCCATCGAAAAACTAAAACTGAGTATGCCTAGGAATAAGGCGATGGAGTAGGATTTGCACAATCGCAACATGTAAGACCCTTCGCTTGTTGTTATCATTTTTTGTTCATGAAAAAAAGAAATCATAGGATCAGGGATTATAACAAGCGACGATATTATTGCAAGAAGGGAATGCGTTTTATGTTTTGTAATTCGATATAAACGCTCACTACGTTGATGGTCTGCTGGCATCTTTTTTACCATCCCACACGCCCTTTAACCAAAAAATATAATTTTCATTTTTTTCTATGGCGTGTTATACGTTAAAAGTTGATCACCAAAAAAGGAGCTGGTAGTATGATCCCTTTTAACGCCTATCACTGTTGCACATTCATTGCACATACAAATGTGTACCAATACGCCCCACTTGGCTCGAAGAGCAAAATAGGGCGTTTGATAGCGCTA
>Ga0206858_1039_pt2 | contig 35531 bp, 27 predicted proteins | sample Alteio_BWOrgCont_46_FD_152622 | JGI IMG/M metagenome (GOLD analysis project Ga0206858, IMG submission 152622) | Enriched cells from forest soil in Barre Woods Harvard Forest LTER site, Petersham, Massachusetts, United States -... | ecosystem: Environmental > Terrestrial > Soil > Temperate forest >... | reverse complement strand
ATAAAAAAAACATTATTATTAGGGGCTTCTCCCAATCCCGAACGTTACAGCTACCTGGCAGTACAGCAATTACATAAACACCAGCATCCCGTAATTGCTATTGGCAAACGAAAGGGTATGATTGGCACTGTTGAAATTGAAACAGAAACAAAGCCATTCAATGATGTTGATACCGTAACACTTTACCTGAATCCTTCCCATCAAAAGGAGTATTATGACTATATCCTGTCACAACGCCCCAAACGCATCATTTTTAACCCCGGAACAGAAAATGAAGAATTGGAAGCATTAGCCCATGCACAGGGCATCCAAACCATGGAAGCCTGCACATTGGTATTGTTAAGTACGGAACAATACTAATATTGGCATCGTAAGTTTCCTAATTAACAATGTTTTTTTCCTATTTTTTGGGTGGCAGTAAAATATTTTCTTATTGGTGTACGTTGATATAGGTGTTAACGTCGATGCATCTTTTGCATTTGCGGAAATATCCAAACAACCAAACCAATATATATGAAATTCACTACTACGCTTGTGGTACTGCTTACCCTATACGCAGTTACCGGATTTAGTCAGGTTAAAAACCTTAACCCTGCTACAATCGCACCAACACCATTGTTTGCCGGTTATCCAGGTTCAATTAGTTGTAAAGAAGCCGAACTGGGAACGATCTTCAAATCATTATCAGGACAAAATATTAATATAGCTTTTTCGGGCACGCCCTATTTTTCCGGAACGGTTGTCAGCAATATCCAACGACATAATAACCTGCAGTCTATTGCAATTAAACTACCCGGTTTAAACAATGCAGTTTTAGCACTTACTAAACGCATCGACGAAAACAATAAAACTATTTACATCGGTCATATTATTAATCCAAAAAACTCTGATGCTTTTGAATTAAAGCATCTGGCAGATGGATCGTACCAATTTGTAAAAACAGATAAAGAAAGGATTTTACCAACCTGCTCAATGCAATAAACACTATAAAGACAAACACACACAGAATAATCCATATACCAAAACAATATCCAAACCCGGTCTAAACCCGGTATTTAAAATCCAATAAAATGAAGAAACTATTAACATCCCTTATGCTGTTACTGGCATTGTTTGTTTCTTTCGATGCATTCAGTACCCCTATATTGAACAGCTACCCATCTGCAAAAGCTACTGTTTATCTAGATTTTGACGGTTATTATGTAACCAGTCCGGATTGGAATGGCGGCGTACCTTTTCAGTGCGCTCCGGCCGGTATGACAGATGCTCAGATCACCGAAGTATTTAACAGGGTGTCGGAAGATTACCGCCCCTTTAATATCAATATCACTACCGATTCTAACGTATTCAATGCAGCCCCTGCTACACAAAGAACCCGTGAAGTTATCACACCAACAAGTGCATGGTATCCCGGTGTAGGTGGTATCAGTTTTGTAGGCTCCTTTACCTGGGGTGATGAAACGCCTTCGTTTATTTTTTGTAACCTCCTTGGCCCTAACGACCCCAAAATGGTAGCCGAATGTTGTTCACACGAAACAGGGCATACGCTTGGATTATACCATCAATCTACCTGGGACAACAGTTGTAATTTATTGGCAGTGTACAGTATGGGTGATGGCTCGGGAGAAGTAGGCTGGGCACCGATTATGGGCAACAGCTATTACCGGAACATGACAGGCTGGTACAATGGCCTTACACCGTATGCATGCAGTTTATACCAGGATAACCTTTCTGTTATCAGCACACAAAACGGATTTGGATACAGGACAGATGATTACAGTGACGATATTAATGGAACACCAACAGTTCTTAATACGATTGGAGGAAGTGTAAACGGTTTAATAAGTACCAGTACAGATAAAGATGCGTTTAAATTTACAATGACAAAAAGCTCCAATATAATTTTGAATGTAAATCCTTACAGTGTTGGTACAAATGATGATGGAGCAGATTTGGATGCAAAAGTTGAATTGTACAATTCTTCCAAACAATTGCTTGGTACGTATGATCCTCCTTCAGTAATGAGTGTAAGTATAGATACCACACTTGCGGCAGGCGATTATTATATGGTAGTAGAAGGTACCGGAAACTCTAATACAAGTGATTACGGAAGCCTGGGTTCTTATAGCTTAATGAGCATATCAACAGTATTGCCTATTCAAGGTATTACGCTTCAGGGCAAGTCAGATAACAGCAAGCATGATTTAAGCTGGGATATAAAATCAACCGAAGCTATTGCATCGATTGTATTGGAATATTCTACCGATGGGGCAAACTTCAATAGTTTGCAGGCATTGCCCGCAGCATCCACCAATTATTCTTATGCACCATTTGAAAGCGGGAATATTTATTACCGCTTAAAAGTAACTTCTGTTTCCAATCAAATGATGTATTCAAATACGCTTTTGTTGAATGCGCAATCACAAGCAGCCAATACCTTTACAGTCTCTACGCTTGTTCAAAATTCAATTACTGTAAACGCTCCTGAAAATTATAATTATCAATTAAATACTATAAGTGGTGCTTCAATCGTTAAAGGAACAGGAATGCAGGGAACAAATACAATTAACATCGAAAATCAACCAAGTGGTGTGTATGTATTGCAACTGATAAGCAACGGCCAACGCCAGGTAGAAAGAATTATAAAACAATAATAATCGGCTTTATGCCATTAAAGATAGTAAGGTAGATTCATGTGTAAGTTTAAGGGTCAGCGTAAGGGGCTGGCCCTTTTTTATTTTATAGATATATCATTTTCATAACATTCTTCTCTTCCCAAAATAGTTTCACATATTCTTTTTTTCCGTAACTTTAGAAAACTTCACTTTATGTTATGGAGAAAATTCAATGGTGACCCCATTCAGCTTCCCATTAAAACAGCCGTAGAACAGGCCATTAAAAGGGAAACAGCCGCAGGCAATCATTTAAAAGTTTGTATTGGTACCGACAGTCAGGTAAAGGGCAAGGAAACGGAGTTTGCCACTGTAATTGTGTTTTTGCGTGAAGGCCGCGGAGGCTTCATGTTCATCCACAATGAAAAAACCCTGCACAAGTACAGCATCAAAGAACGTATGCTGGTTGAAGTGGCCAAAAGTATTGAGATTGCATACGAACTTTGCAATCTGTTTACAGAATACAATGTTGACATGGAAGTGCATGCCGACATCAACACCAACCCGCAATTTAAAAGCAACGAAGCTTTGCGTGAAGCAATGGGCTATATCCTTGGGATGGGCTTTGCTTTTAAAGCCAAGCCGGAAGCCTTTGCCAGCAGTTGCTGCGCCAACAAAGTGGTGAACTAAACCTGTTGTTTTTTTACCGTAAACCTGTATCTAAAATACCGGTATAGGAATCGACTCCCTTATTTTTTAAGATTTTGTACCAAACAATGTACTACTATTAAACATCGTTGCGTCGCACTCTTGTACAGTATACCTTTATTGAACTTTTATCGAAGCGTAGATTGTCTGAATCTTGATTTACCAGATTATTGGATTTTCAGGATTAGCGAAGAACTAAGCGGATAAAAAGTTGAGCATTGAAAATTGAGCATTGAGTATTGAACATTCTGCATTAAACATTTGTATTTTGCATTTTAAAACTATTACGTTGTGAAAATAAATGCATCCCGTCTTCAGCAGCATTTTGAAGCGATGAGCTTAATTGGAAAAATTGGCGAAACCGGTATCTGCCGGCCAACCATGACGCCATTGGAAAAACAAGGATTTGAATTAGCCGCTTCCTGGATGAAGGAAGCCGGCATGCAAACACATATCGACAATTTCGGAAATCTTATCGGAAGGCTTGAAGGAAAAAATCCTGCATTGCCTGTATTGATGATGGGCTCACACCTTGATTCGCAACCGTATGGCGGCCGCTTTGATGGTGTGGCAGGCGTATTATGTGCCATAGAAGCTGTAACAACATTAACCGAAAATAAAGTAATCCCAGAAAGAAGCATCGAAGTAATTTCTTTTGCAGATGAAGAAGGCTGGCGTTTCAACAAAGGTTTGTTTGGTTCACGGGGTATCTTAGGAAAATTAGAAGAGGGTGAATTAGATAGAAAAGATAAAGACGGCATAACAAGAGCACAGGCACTAAAAGACTTTGGTTGCGACATAACTAAATTCAAAGAATCAGAATACAAACCCGGCAGTATATTTTGTTACCTGGAATTACATATAGAACAAGGTCCTGTATTGGATGTAACCAATAAACCCATCGGTATTGTTACCGGAATATCCGGACCATTGTGGCAAACATTAAAGCTAAAAGGAATGGCAGGCCATGCAGGCTCTGTACCGATGCACTTGCGCAAAGATGCATTGGTAGGTGCTGCAGAAATTATTATTGCACTAAATGAAATTGCTACACAAATTCCCGGCGCACCAACGGTTGGTACTGTTGGCACACTAAATGTATTTCCTGCATCCCGTAATATTATCCCTGAAGAAGTAACGCTGACGCTGGATTTAAGGGATATTGATTTGGAAAGAAGGCATAAATATGAAAAGCAATTGATCGATAAAATAAATGCCATCACAAAAAAACATCAGCTTACATATACACTAACAGAAGATACAAACAGCGAACCCCGCTATTGTGCCGAATGGATAAAAACTATTATTAAAGAAACATGTATTGCATTGACTGTAGATGCACCCGAATTAATGAGTGGACCTTTTCACGATGCATTGCCACTGTCGTATGCCTGCGATTACGGAATGATTTTTATCCGCAGCAAAGATGGCATCAGCCATAATCCATTGGAATATTCTTCTTATGAAGATTTGGCATTAGGTACTGAAGTATTATATGGAACGGTATTGCAGATACTAAACAAATAGCGAAGCATTTTCCCAAACCTCACAGGTTTTAAAAACCTGTGAGGTTTTAGAGGAATTAAATATGTTTAGTCAAGCAATGCCGGAAGACCCTCTGCCTTGGTTTCCTTCGCTTTGTTCTTCGCTAATCCGTGGAATCCATTAAATCCTTCCAAATCCACGTCTAAAAAACTTCCCCAAGATTTACCGCAACACCGTGCGAACCCTGTATGCCAATACCATAATCGATACAAAGATTTGTCTTTGAATATTTATTCAATTTCAATCGCAAACCTGCTCCCATGGCAGGAGCAATAGTAGGATTTAATTCCTGTGATATTGATTTTGGAAAAGATTCAGCATTCGCAAAAACCACACCTCCAATCAAACCATTATTGGTAATGCCAAAACGATATTCTGATTCGAGGTATAACATATTCTTTCCGCGATAGCGGCCCTGTACATATCCTCTTCCTGTATTATAAAAATCATCCCAACCCGTGCTGGGCAATAAAAGATACGGAGGTTTGCCACCAACTGTAAGCCAGTTATAACTCCAAAAAGCCAATACATTTTTTGAACTGCCCGGAAAGTGTACATACTTCCTTAATTCAATCAGCAAGGATTGCCAGTTGTTATCACTGCCCATAAAAGTAAAGTTGGGCCGATACACAATATTGCTATACCAACCATGCGTAGGATTAATCTGGTTAATACGTGAATCATATAATAAACGGAAGGCAATGCCGGAGGCTGTTACAGTGTTCGTTAATCCGTATCGTTGAAAGCTTGTTACTACTCCCGCCGGTGGGTTCACCTGTCGTACGTTCCAGAAATAATCATAATAATAACCAATGCCTCCAAATAAATCTCTGGTAAAGCTTTTTAATATCGACTGATGTATTTTGGCATAATTAAAATTAATGGTGTAACCGTTATTGATATTCGAATTGCCTCCTAAGCCAAATGTAGTAGATGGGTATTTAAGGTAGCGCCAGTCTGTAATAATATTGTACTTATCATTTTTTGTCCAGATGCTGGTTTGTATTGGGAAAATAATTTGGCTGTATTGCGAATAAGTAAGGCTAACGATTGCATTCGATACCTTGTCATCAGCCGCATGATGTTTATCTACATAAAAGGCAGCCTGCGCACTAAGCACAACCGCAAATCCCGTAGCAGTAGAATATCCGGCTGCGGGCAATCCTGAAATATGCACTTCATTCGTATCTGAGCGGGCAGATTGCTTTTTAGTAACCGATCTGTAAATATCTATTACATCCACCTGCTTATGCATATTGTCCGTATGCAGGCTGTCCTGAGCAAGGAGCAATTGCAGCGGCATCAGCGCTATAAGCAGCAACACCAGCCTTACAAAAAAAATATTTTTATAAATAACGATAGTTTTAAAAATGTAAAAATAGGAAACCACGAAGGATTAGACGCTAATTGACTGTAAAACAGTGCTTTTGTTTAATCAAACGGCTTAAATGAGACGGCATTGACTGTGTTTATTGCAGCAGCAAGCTATGTTACGTTTATGTTAATACAGACTTGAATGTAGAAAAATGGAGGCTGTATAGAAATACGCCTCCTTTACGATTGCTTGCTATATGAGAAATTCAGACGTCACGGATGGATTCGAACCATCGTAAAAAGTTTTGCAGACTTTAACCTAACCGCTCGGCCACGTGACTATTTTATCCCCCTAAAGGATGGGGCAAAAATAGGTAAAAATTATTAGTCTATTAAAATTATAGACTAATAATTGTTAAATAAATCTTAATAGATGAATAAACAAGCTGTGAGTGCTTTTGCTAAAGAAATTGGCAAATGAAAGGAATCTCCTTAACTTAGCAAAAGAAGAATGCGTTAAAAAATGACAGAAGAATCAACCATCCAATCTACCCTTCAACATTATTTTGGATACAATGAATTCCGGCACAATCAGCAGGAGATTATCGAGAATGTTTTGGCTAAGAAAGACAGCATCGTACTAATGCCAACCGGTGGAGGTAAATCATTGTGTTATCAAATTCCGGCGTTATTGTTTGATGGAGTAACGATCGTGGTTTCGCCTTTAATTGCATTAATGAAAGACCAGGTAGATGCATTAAAACTAAATGGTATTCCGGCAGCATTTTTAAATTCTACTCAATCTACTTTTGAACAGAGTGCCATCATTCAATCCATACAAAACAAACAACTCAAACTATTATACGTAGCACCCGAACGTTTGTTGGGGCAAAACAATTTCCTCAATTATTTAAAAGGCGTTAATGTTTCCTTATTTGCTATTGATGAAGCACATTGTATAAGCCAATGGGGACACGATTTTCGTCCGGAGTATTTGGTATTGGGACAATTAAAAACCCAATTTCCCAATGTTCCGGTAATTGCACTAACCGCTACTGCCGATGCACTTACCAAAAAAGATATCATTGATAAGCTGGAAGTAACGGATTATACGGTTTTTGAAAACTCTTTTAATCGTCCTAATATTTATTATTACGTAAAACAAAAGAAAGATTATTTCGGGCAGTTGGTTGAATACTTAAATGTACATACAGAAGAGAGTGGGATTATTTATTGCTTAAGCAGGAACTCAACCGAATCGTTAGCCGAAGATTTACGGGATGCAGGCTTTGCCGCAGAAGCCTATCACGCAGGCCTTGAAAAAAATATCCGGGAAGAACGGCAGGATAAATTTTTAAAAGATGAAATCAAAATTATAGTTGCCACCATTGCATTTGGTATGGGCATTAATAAAAGCAATGTGCGTTTTGTAGTGCATGTAGATTTGCCAAAAAATATAGAAGGCTATTATCAGGAAACCGGAAGAGCTGGCAGGGACGGGCTTCACAGCGAAGCAATTTTATTTTATAGCAATGCAGATGTATTTAAGTTGAAAAATTTTGCAAGGGTAGAGGGCAATGAAGCACAAAGCCGCATCATGCTAAAAAAGCTGGATCAAATGGCGGCACTTTGCGAAACGCATCAATGCCGGAGAAAATATTTATTAAATTATTTTCACGAATCTGCGCCGGATTATTGTGGTAGTTGCGATAGATGCTTAAGCGAAATAGAAAGAGAAGATGCCACCATTGAAGCGCAAAAATTTTTAAGTGCCGTAAGCCGCTTAAATGAACGCTTTGGAATAAATTATGTAATCGATTTTTTGCGGGGTAGTAGCACCACAAGACCGGAACACATGAGCATAAAAACCTACGGCATTGGCAAAAGCATCTCAAAAGAACAATGGAAAAAATATGCCCGTGAATTATTGCAGTTGGGCTATATATCGCAAAGCAATGACGAATACCCGGTATTAAAACTAAATGATAAAAGCCGTGAAATATTAAGAGGTGATTTAAAAGTAGCTCTTACAAAAACAGAAACGGCAAAAGAAGAAAGGCAGGAAACAAAACAACAGCCTTCTTTACCAATGTATGCAGAGTTGTTCCGTGAATTAAAAACAACCCGTTTTGAATTGGCGAAGAAAGAAAATGTAGCAGCTTTTCAAATTTTTTCGGATGCTACCTTAACAGAACTGGCAACCTATTTGCCCTTAACAATGACGGATTTGAAAAGCATATCAGGTTTTGGTGATATAAAGCTGGCAAAATATGGCGAACTGTTTTTAGACACTGTCATTACGCATTGCAGGCAACATAAGCTGGCAACAAAAATGAATTTAAAAACAGCAAAGCCTGTACGCAAACAGGCTGCAAAAGAAAGGCCAACGGATACAAAAAAACTGAGTATGCAACTGTTTAAAGATGGAAAGACGATAGCTGAGATAGCTTTTGAACGAAATCTGTCTGAGCAAACAATTCTTGGGCATTTAGCGTTTTATATAAGCAGCGGCGAACTGGATGTATCAAAATTAGTAGCGCAGGAAAAAATACCAACAATAATGAGTGCCGTAAAAACGATTGGAGCCGAAGCATTGGCGCCAATAAAAGAAAAGCTGGGCGATAATTATTCTTACGGCGAAATAAGGGCAGTTGTAAGTTATATGCAATGGTTAAGCGAAAGATAAGCGTAGGAATGATTGAGTAGGATTGTCCTTTAGGGCAATCATTTAAAAATCATTTTCTCAAAGGCTTTAGCCAAAATGATGTTGGGGGATAAAATCCCGTTTATTATTTATTGTTGAATCTGCTCGAAAGAAACGAGACAATACAATTTAATTTTTTAAGAACTTATCACAAACATATTAATGGCGAAACAAAAACCATCCTTCAATAATAGTGAAAAAGAATCTGCTGACTTTATAGAAGTATTTGGCGCAAGAGAACACAACCTGAAGGATATTGATATTAAAATCCCGAAAAACAAATTGGTTGTATTTACCGGCGTAAGCGGAAGCGGAAAATCTTCGCTGGCATTTGATACGATTTATAATGAAGGTCAACGGCGTTATATGGAAAGCTTTTCTGCCTATGCCCGTCAGTTTATGGGCGATATGGAACGGCCCGATGTAGATAAGATAACCGGACTATCTCCGGTAATTTCCATTGAGCAAAAAACAACCAATAAAAACCCACGAAGTACGGTTGGCACCATTACGGAGATATATGATTTCCTGCGCTTGTTATATGCAAGAGTTGGTGAAGCATATAGTTATAACACCGGAAAAAAAATGGTAAAGTGGAGCGAAGAAGAAATTGTTGATAATGTATTTAAGAAATTCAAGGATAAAAAAATCTCCTTGTTGGCGCCATTGGTTCGTGGCCGTAAAGGGCATTACCGTGAGCTGTTTGAAGACATCCGCAAAAAAGGATTCTTAAAAGTAAGGATAGATGGCGAAGTAAAAGACCTTACTGCAAAGATGCAGGTAGATCGTTATAAGATTCATGATATTGAAGTGGTAGTAGATAGATTGGCTGTTACAGATGATATGAAAGTACGCTTAAGCCAAAGCGTACAAAAATCGTTGCAGCTTGGTAAAGAATTAATGTTTGTATTAATTAATGAGGATGATAAAGTAGTACAATACAGCAAGCAATTAATGTGCGAAGACACAGGCATTAGTTATGAAGAACCTTCACCCAATGCATTCTCCTTCAATTCACCGTATGGCGCTTGTCCTACCTGCAAAGGGTTGGGTAAGGTATATACCATCAATATGGCAAGCGTATTGCCCGATACATCCAAGAGCATTAAAGAAGGTGCTATTGCGCCGTTGGGCGAAGAGCGTAGTGCCAGTGTGTTTCAGCAGATAAGCTTGTTTGCAAAAAAACATAAAATCAGTTTAGATAAACCGGTTAAAGATCTATCGCAGGCACAGTTGGATTTGGTGTTGTTTGGCGATCAGGGCATTAGTCCTGATTTGCAAATTGATGGCAGCGACGAAACCCTGCCAATGGTTTATACCGGAAGCTATGAAGGGATTGTGCCGATGTTGAAACGTTGGTTTGCATCGCCGAACAGTACAGAAGCATTAAGGGAATGGGTAGAAACCTATACCGATTTAGCAGACTGTACTACCTGCAACGGAACAAGGTTAAGAAAAGAAAGCCTTTGGTTTAAAGTGGATGGTTCAAACATTGCAGAACTAAGCAATTTGAATCTGGATAAATTGATGCTTCGTTTTAAAGACATCGAAAAACGATTAAGCAATAAACAAAATGCCATTGCCAAAGATGTATTAAAAGAAATAAGAGAACGGTTACAATTCTTATTGGATGTAGGATTAACCTATCTTACTTTATACCGGCCTTCTAAAACCCTTAGTGGTGGAGAATCGCAGCGCATACGGCTTGCTACGCAGATTGGCTCACAATTACAGGGCATTACGTATGTTTTGGACGAGCCGAGTATTGGTTTGCATCAAAGAGATAATCATCGCTTAATAACATCGCTGCAAAATTTACGGGATATTGGCAATAGTGTTTTAGTAGTAGAACATGATAAAGACATCATGTTAGCAGCAGATTATTTAGTGGACATTGGACCCAAAGCCGGCAAGTATGGTGGCCAAATTGTAGTACAGGGCAAACCACAGGAAGTAGTAGCTTCTAATTCGGAAACAGCACAATATTTACGGGGCACCAAAAAAATAGAATTGCCGAAAGAAAGAAGAAAAGGCAATGGCAAGTTTATAGAATTAGAAGGAGCAAAGAGAAACAACCTAAAAAATGTAAGCGTACAATTTCCATTAGGTAAATTGATATTGATAACAGGTGTAAGCGGTAGTGGAAAGTCAACTTTAATAAATGATACGCTTTATCCTTTGCTAAGCGAATATTGTTATGGTTCCAAAGGTGTGCCGTTGGAATATAAGTCCATCAAGGGTTTAGAGCATATTGACAAAGTAATTGAGATAGACCAGGCACCGATTGGGCGTACACCAAGAAGTAATCCTGCAACGTATTGCGGCTTCTTTACCGATATACGAACCTTGTTTGCGTCTGTACCCGAAGCAAAGATTCGTGGTTATAATGCAGGCCGTTTTTCTTTCAATGTAAAAACGGGAAGATGCGATGTTTGTGAGGGTGGTGGTATGAGAGTAATTGAAATGAATTTTTTACCGGATGTATATGTGCATTGTGAAAAATGCAATGGCAAAAGATATAACCGGGAAACATTAGAGATTCGGTACAAAGGAAAATCCATCAGCGATGTATTGGATATGACGGTGGATGAAGCCGTAGAATTTTTTCAGGCTGTACCGTTTATCTACCGTAAAATAAAAGTATTAAAAGAAGTAGGCTTAGGCTATATAACCCTTGGGCAAAGCGCCGTAACATTAAGTGGTGGCGAAGCACAGCGTGTAAAACTAAGCACTGAACTTGCAAAGAAAGATACCGGAAAAACATTTTACATATTAGACGAACCCACAACGGGACTGCATTTTCAGGATATACAACATTTACTGGAAGTGGTGAATAAGTTGGCCGACAGAGGCAATACCGTATTAATAATAGAACATAATATGGATGTAATTAAAGTGGCTGATCATATCATCGATATTGGTCCAGAAGGTGGTGATGGTGGCGGAAGGGTTTTGTATGAAGGACTTCCCGAAGGATTGATTAAAGTGAAGGAAAGCTTTACCGGGCAATTTTTGAAAGAAGAATTGAAATAATGAATGATCGTTAAATGAAATAAAATCCTGTAAATCCAATAATCAGGATAATCAAGATCAAAAATGGCAAAGGACAATATGAAATCTAAAAAAAGGCTGTGGTTTCAGAGGGTGCCGATGTGTAAGAATACACATCGTTTTTCTCGGGGGTTAATTTCAATACTGCCGCTTTGCCATATAGTTTATGAAGCCATTAATATTTTGTGTTGAATGAATTGTTGAGATGTTTTCACGGGCACAATCTTCAAAATTTTTTGAAATGATTTTTTGCCTGCTATCAGTTCTCAGTTATTTTTTTTGAATAGAGTTTAAACATAGTTCTGCCGGTTTGCCTGTAAGGGCATTGCGGGAAATACCTGTTTCGTTTCCACTTTGTTTAAAGGAAACGCTCAACTCTTTTGCGTCGGGGAGATAAGCTGCAGCTTTTGTTCTGTTATATAATAATACCAGCATAAAGCAGGTAAATAAAATAACAATTTTAAAAAGTGCCGGGTTTGACTGTAAATCGTTTTTCATAGGTTAAAGTTTTTCATACAGGATGTAGGTATAATTAAAAACGGGCCGATTTATATGAAAATGAAGGAACCGAAACGGGGAATTGTGAAACTGAATTCGTCACAAAAAAAGCAATGAGTCGGTTTTTCATATATCATTTGTTTTGGATAAGGGGTAGTTATATCAGTAACGCAGGGGGAGAAGAAAATATTGTGCCAGAAATTAAAAAAAGGAGTAATACGGTCGTGTTTATTTAATAAAACCAAGGATTTCTTCGATAGAAACAGGCTTTTGTGCATCATCAATATCGAACACTACAAAATAGCCATTGGCGCCACCGGCTTTTTTTACGGCATCTACCAGCAATTGCTGGTCGCTTTCTACCCGTTTCCCATTAATGGTGCTCCATATTTCTTCGGTACAAAGGCAGCCTTCGGTGGGTGTTATCGGGTAATAAGGTTCGTGTTTATAATATTCAGGATTTACTGTTGAGCCATGTGCTATAATATCGGTACGGCCAGCCTCTCCGGCATAATAGGTTTCGTAAAAGCAGGCAGAATCTTTTAATGTTGTTGGTAAGAGCCTTTTGTACAAATCAATTGTCCAACTGGTGTCTGTAATTTTTGGATTGTTTAAAAAATGCCGGATACTGGTTTCAAAAGGCATGGTCAATTGTATATTTTCTGTGGGGCCAATATAACTGCCTCCCGACACGGCAAAGCCATCCATCCTGAAAATGCCTTGTGGCGTATTGCCATTGGTTAAGTAAGAGGGCAGATTGCTTTGGCTTCTTGCCAACTGCGGCACATAGAAAATAGTGCTGTCGTTATTTTTAATAAAATTTCCTTTTGCATCCCGTACAATTACAATTCCCGGATAATCCCTGTTCTTTCGCTGAAAACTGAAGACTACAATTTTTTGCGGCAAAAAATCTTTTTTAAAAAGATAGGAGAGTGCTTTTGTGTTATTATATTTTTTTTCAAGAGAGTAAACGGCTTGTTTTAATATCGGGTTGGGATTTTTAGAGGAGAGAATACTGTACAAAACAGTACTCATCACACTATCGTAAGTAGGACCGGTTTTAAAAGAATCTATCCTGGATAAATACTCCATGCCGATTGCAATGTTTTTTTCGTCTGTTGTTATGGTAAGTATATGTTCTACCTCTAACCCAAAATTATTGGGGTAATTGGCATAGCATAATTCCAGCAGACTTTGCTGAAACCCAATGCTCCTTTTTTCAATAGAGTCGAATGCAGTATAGATGCGGTTATCAATCCACGGCGTTTTATATTGAAGCAACTCCATTGCTGCAAAAGCATCCTGCCAGTTTTCTTCGGTAGAGTCGGTTAACGGTAATGAAAGATTTTGGATGATTATATTATTAACCAGGTTGCGGTATTCATTGGCACGGTTCTCTTTAACCGCACCTTTATAAACAGGTACAACCTGTGCATAAGCAGCTACACAAAAAAAACTCAATGCAATAAATAAAAACGTTTTTAATACCCGTATTTTTCCTTCCATAATTGTTTTAAATATTTCCTAAGCTCATCTTCTCTTGCATTTTTTCCCGGCTGATAAAATGCAGTGCCGCTTAATGATTCCGGCAAATATTCCTGCGGCGAAAAATTATTATCGTAGCTATGCGAATACTGATATCCTTTTCCATAATCAAGGCTCTTCATCAGTTTTGTTGGTGCATTGCGGATATGCAATGGTACAGGCAAATCGCCTTCTTTGCGTACAGCAGATAAAGCAGCATCTATCGCAACATACGATGCATTGCTTTTGGCAGAAGAGGCGAGATAAGTAGCGCATTGTGATAATATAATTCTTGCTTCTGGATAACCAATTTTGTTTACTGCTTCAAACGTAGCATTGGCCAGTAATAAAGCATTGGGATTTGCATTGCCGATATCTTCACTTGCTAATATTACCATCCTCCGTGCAATAAATTTTACATCTTCGCCGCCTTCAATCATACGTGCCAGCCAATACACGGCAGCATTCGGATCGCTGCCCCGCATTGATTTTATAAAGGCGGATATAATATCATAATGCTGCTCGCCGCTTTTATCGTAAATAGCAATACGTTGTTGAGCAATGCTCATTACTTTTTCATCCGTGATGATTGCATTATTGCCTAAAGTTTCTGCAACGAGTTCCAAAAGGTTTAATAATTTGCGGGCATCACCTCCAGAAATATTTATTAAAGCAGCCGTTTCTTTTAGCTCAATCTTTTTTGTTTTTAATTGATCGTCATTGACAAGGGCATGTTGTATCAAAGCAATTAAATCTTCCTCATTCAATGGCTTTAAAACATATACCTGGCAACGGCTAAGCAACGCACTGTTTACTTCAAAAGAAGGGTTTTCTGTTGTGGCACCGATTAATGTAATAATACCTTTTTCAACAGCACCTAATAAAGCATCCTGCTGTCCTTTATTAAAGCGGTGTATTTCATCAATAAACAAAATAACCTTGGCTTGTTTTTTTGCAAGCTCAATTACTTCACGCACTTCCTTAACACCGCTGCTGATAGCGCTTAAAGTATAAAAAGGAACGTTTAATGTGTGTGCAATAATATTGGCGATGGTAGTTTTTCCGGTGCCGGGCGGTCCCCACAAAATCATGCTTGGCACTTTGCCCTGCTCAATGGCTGTACGTAATATACTGCCATTGCCGGTTAAGTGTTGCTGACCCACTAAATCGCTTAAAGTTGTGGGGCGTAAACGTTCTGCTAAAGGAGTTTGGGGAGTCATTCTTGCAATAAAGTTACTGCAAATAATGGTTTGGCGTTTAAGGCTGCCGCAAGGTTTAAGTTTTCTTTAATTTAAATAGAAAAGAAAACTGTGTAAAATATTCCCCGCTTTGTAATTTATAAACGCTTAAAATCTTGATTTAACGCTGAAAATAAGCTGGCAGCATTTTAGCTTTATACGGATTGAACTATTAAACTTCATTCTTAAAACAAAAAACAAAGAATATGAAACAAGTATTTATTCTGTTGCTTATGACTGTTATCAGCGCAAGCACATTTGCACAAAGACATTGGCATCACCGTCATCATTGGCATCACCATCATTATTATCATCATAGCGGTGTAGTAGTGCACGCAAGATTATAATGATTTATTAATCACTATCATTAGCAAAAGGTCTTTAAGCTTTAGCAAAGTGGCATATTAATAGAATCAAAACATCATAATCCAAAGCTTCGTAGGAGCAATATGTTAACGTATTGCTCTTATGGAGCTTTCTGCATTTATATTACATATCATCTCTTAGGCTTGGCTATTAAACTCTATTTGTTTGTCTGCACTTGAGGTTGCAGAAAATATTATCTTAGCATAAACTGCTGATAATACTATGCAAGCTGATACTCTTTCTAAAGATTCCAACTTTGAAGTAAAAGAATCTGTTGTGTTGGATTTAATTATTGCTGCAATAGGTTTTGCAATGGCTGGAAGTGCTCTTTTATATGATTCAAACGCCTATGGATCTGCACTTTTCGGCAAATCACTTTTAATCGGGTTGATACCGGGAGTTATATTTGCGGTTAAAGCCATCAAAAATAACGCTACTCTTTCTATCAATAAAGAAGGTATTTATTTGCATAATAATTTTATAACGGACTGGACTTTTTTTAAAACAGCCTATGTTCAGCAAATGCCTCTTGCAGCGGGCGGCTATACCGATAATATTGTATTGATAATAGAATATTATAAAGTAGGTGAATCAGGTTTTTTTAAACGAAAAATTAGTCTGACCAGTACCCAGAATAAATCAGAGGAAGAGATTATTGCTGCAATTACTTATTTTTATAAGATATCAAAAAAAGTGTCAGATTCATAGTGCTAATTTGTTCCGATTGTATCAATCGAAGCAGAAAAATCAATATGGTTTTTCTGTACAGCTTTTACAAGTTTCCAGGTAAAGATTACTTTGTATAATGAGGTAAGCGATAATAAAACAAACTCTAATGAAAGTAGTATCTGTATCCAGGTATGTCTGTAATAATAGGATTCACCCCTCATTCTCCTTATCTGCTCATCTACTAACTGGTAATCGCAAAAAAGAAGCAATGCGAAAAATAAGAGAAGCAAAATATAAAAAACGACCATAGCATTTCGAAACCCTTTTTTTACGGGAGTATGTTCAGGCAATTTATTAACCAGGCGGATGCCCAAAAGATCGCCGACAAGGCTGGTAGAGAATATAACAACGATTGCAGTGAATATGATGGTGTTATCACTGCGTGAATTGTCATTTTCTGAACTGAAACTATTATACGCTGAAAAAAGAATGAACAGTATGATACACGAGATATCAATTATACAAACAGACTTATAAAATGACCATTTTTTATCCATAAGCTAGATAGCTTTTTTGCTAAGATATTCAGTTATCGTAGTAATAATAAATTTCCTTTCATTGTTTTTTTTGCTGTTGCATCCGAGCCTGTAATAATATAGATGTATGAACCTGGTGCACATTTAGTGCCATTAAAACTTCCATCCCATCCGGTATTAATGTTGTTAGTACTAAAAACTTTGTTGCCCCAGCGATCATAAATAGACAGTTCACTTAAATTGAATGTAATGCCGGGAGGTATCCTGAATACATCATTAATACCATCTCCATTTGGAGTAAAAGAATTAGGAATAAATATCCCTATTATTGGATTCTTGACATTGATAATGACGGATTTGCTAACAGAGCAATTATTTCCATACGATACATTCAGTTGATAGGTGGAATTTGTTGTTAATGGAATAGTAGTGGGTTGCAATGAATATGGATTAGATAAACCTGTTGTTGGAGTCCAGGAATAAGAATTGTAATTACCACTGATAACTGTATTCATCGTAATTGTTTCTCCGGCATTAAGCGTAGTGTCAGTCGGCGAAAGTGTAATAACAGGATTAGTGGCTACGGACATTATTGAAGTGTCAGAATATATATAAGGCGATGAACAACCGATTGTATTAGTTGTAACAATGCAGTTTACTTTATCACCATCCTCCGGATGATTATTTATATATGTGCTACTATTCGCTCCGGTATTAAGGCCGTTTAATTGCCATTGATAGGAAAGGATAGTAGCATTGGTTTGTGCAGAAAGGGTATAGGTAATTGGAGAGCTTGAGCAAATATTGTTAGCGGATGTATTAACAACCGACTCAGGATTTGGAGAAGTATTCGTTATAACGCTTAAAGACGCCGGTTGAGAATATATTGTAGTAGTAAGGTTGTTACTGCCACATACATTTTGATAATCAACAGCACATTCAAAACGGTAATTATTCATAGCGGCAGTAACATTTTTTACTGTCAAAGTATTGCTATTGCTATTAACAAGAACTCCATTATCTGTTATCCATGTAAAGCCGCTTCCTGAGTCTATCAGCCATTGATAGCCATATGGGATATTATCTCCGATGATAGTAAAACCTGCATCACTGCCTGTGCATACAGATGTGTCCCTTGGCTGCAAAATTATTTGTGGATTGATGCAGTTTGTTATTTCTCTAATAACCTGTTGGTCAAAATCAGAGAAATATATATTACCCTTGTTATCAGCAAAAACACCGAAAGGACTACCCAGTGCAGTTTGTGTTGGAGGCAAATGATTATCAATAAAATCAGGGGCATAAGTGCCATTGCCGGCGATAGTAGTAACGATACCTGAAGCGTCTATTTTCCGGATAGCAGCATTTGTGAGGTCTGCTAGATAGAGATTGTTGTTTTGGTCGAAAACTATTGTTTCAACATCATTGAATTGAGCAGCACTTGCAGGTCCTCCATCTCCGCTATATCCCATTACACCGGTACCGGCAACTGTAGTAATAATGCCATTTTTATCTATTTTTCGTATTGCAAAATTCCCGATATCAGAAAAATAAATTTCACCGGATGATGGACTAATACTTATTGAACCAGGACTATTAAGTAGCGCAGCAGTAGCAGGACCGCCGTCACCGGAATAACCCTCATATGAAAAGAAACCGGCTCCTGCAAAAGTTGAAATGACGCCGTTTTTATCAACTTTCCTTATTTTTTGATTGGCAAGATCACAGAAATATAAATTTCCTGTATTGTCGATACATATTCCTGCTGGTTCTTGTAGTTGTGCCTGTAAAGCTGGTCCCCCATCTCCTGAAAACCCGGCGGTGCCGTTGCCCGCAATTGTTGTAATGATGCCGTTAAGGTCGATCTTCCTTATTACATTGGCACCAATATCTGAAAAATACATATTGCCAATATTGTCAAAACAGATGCTATATGGATCGTTTATTTGTGCAGCACTTGCAGGTCCGCCGTCACCTGTGTATCCAGGTACATTATTCCCGGCAATTGTAGAAATAATTCCGGCAGCATCTACTTTTCTAATAACAGAACTATTGCCATCTGCAATATAAATATTACCCTTATTATCGCCGGTTACATTCGTAGGGCAAAATATTTGGGCATTGGTAGCAATACCCCCATCTCCCGAAAATCCCTGTGTGCCATTACCGGCAAATGTTATAAGAGTTTGTGAAAATGAGTTTAGGGTATTGCAAAACAGCAGTATAAATACTAAAAAAGAAATTAGCGTGCGCATGAAGTCAGGTTGATGTTTGGTACATCAAAATAAACTCTTTTTGCAGATATATTTATTATTTTAAATCCAACTTAATCTGCAACTCATCAAACTGCTTTGCGTCAATAGTAGAAGGAGCATCCAACATCACATCACGACCACTATTGTTTTTAGGGAACGCAATAAAATCACGGATGCTTTCGCTGCCGCCTAATATTGCACATAATCTGTCGAAGCCGAAAGCCAGTCCGCCATGTGGTGGTGCGCCGTATTCAAAAGCTCCTAATAAGAAACCGAATTTATGTTGTTGTTCTTCTTCATCCATTCCTAAAGCTGCAAACATTTTTTCCTGTAGTTCTCTTTGGAAGATACGGATAGAACCTCCGCCGATTTCATTGCCGTTTAAAACCATATCATACGCATTGGCTTTAATGCCGGCATAAGGATGCTCTAAATATTTTTCAGCGTTTTCAATAACAGGGTTGTTATTAATCATCACTTCAATATGGTCGGGCTTAGGCGATGTAAATGGATGGTGACGGGCAACCCAGCGATTGTCTTCTTCCGCATATTCAAACAACGGGAAATCTAATACCCACAATAGTTTGAACTCGCCTGCTTTGCGCATTCCTAATTTGTCTGCCATGTACATGCGCAAGTCGCTGGTGGCTTTTCTTGTTTTTTCTTCGGCACCTGCCAATATTAAAATCAAGTCGCCGCCTTTAGCGTTGGCAGCTTCTGCTATTGCTTTTAATTTATCTTCTGAGTAGAATTTATCTACGCTGCTTTTAAAAGTTCCGTCGGTATTGCATTTTATAAATACCAAACCTTTCATGCCTATTTGGGGGCGTTTAACCCACTCCGTTAGTTCGTCGGTTTGTTTACGGGTGTATTCGCTGCAGCCCGGTAATGCAATAGCAATAACGGTTTCAGCTTCATCAAATACTTTAAAATCAACACCATTTACCAACGCAGCATTATCAGTTTTATTGGTGAAAACAGTTGCCGGTTTTTTAAGATTGCATAGTTTTATATCAAAACGAATATCCGGTTTATCATTACCGTATTGCCACATTGCATCTTCCCATGTCATGCGTTGTACGGTTTCGGTATAGTCTATGTTTTTTACATCTTTAAAGATTCGTTTTATCAACCCTTCAAACATGTTTAAAATGTCTTCCTGTTGTACAAAAGCCATTTCGCAATCAATCTGTGTAAACTCCGGCTGACGGTCGGCACGTAAATCTTCATCACGGAAACATTTTACAATTTGATAGTAACGATCATAACCACTTACCATTAATAATTGCTTGAATGTTTGTGGAGATTGTGGCAATGCATAAAATTGCCCCGGGTTCATTCTGGATGGAACCACAAAATCCCTTGCACCTTCCGGAGTTGATTTAATTAAGAAAGGCGTTTCTATATCCATGAAATTATTTTCATGCAGATAGTTTCTTGCACTGCGGTTTACAGCGTAACGCAATTCTATGTTTTTCTTAACGGCATTTCTTCTTAAATCTAAATAGCGGTATTTCATTCTTAAATCATCGCCGCCATCGGTATCATCCTGAATCGAAAATGGTGGTACGGCTGATTTATTTAAGATGGTAAATTCTGTTACCGCAATTTCAATTTCGCCGGTTGGTATGTTGGCGTTTTTGTTGCTGCGTTCGTTTACGGTTCCTTTTACCTGCAATACAAACTCACGCCCCAATGGATTTGCATCCAGTTGTGCATTTAAGTTTTCAGAAAATAATAATTGTGTAATGCCATAACGGTCGCGGATATCCACGAAGGTGATGCTTCCAAATTTGCGAACGGTTTGTACCCATCCGGCTAATGTTACTTCTTTTGTTTTGTCTGAAATTCTTAATTCGCCACAGGTGTGAGAACGATACATTTTGGTTCTGTTTTAATTTTATAAAGAAGAAATGAAAAATGAAATACAAATGTTCAATTTTCAATGCTCAATGTTCAATGCTCAAGTTTTTATCCGCTTAGTTCTTCGCAAATCCATGGAATCCATAAAATCCTATAAATCCCAGTTCAGATGCCGTTGTTGGTCGCCTGACCAACAACTTCCGCTTCAGTCTACGCTTCGATAAAAGTTCAATAAAGCTATGCTGTACAAGAGTGCGACGCAACGATGTTTAATAGTAGTACTCAGCTAAGTACAAAAAAAATCAAACATCCTAAATCCTACATCAAAAATCCCTTCCGCTTTATTCATCAAAAAACCCGTCGCATACAATGGACGGGCTATTGAACTATCATACAGCAGCGTAATTATTTTGCCAATGCATTAATCTTTTTTGCAAGCTTACTTTTTAAGTTAGCTGCTTTATTTTTATGGATGGTACCACGTTTTGCCAATTTATCAATCATTGAAGCTACTTCCGGTAATTTATCAGATGCTTCTTTCTTCACGTCCAACGCACGGATATCACGTATTGCATTACGGGTTGTTTTACCATAATAACGGTTACGTTCGTTGCGTTTGGTGCTCTGCCGCACATCTTTCTTAGTTGCTGAATGGTTTGCCATTACTTAAATATAATTTTAGGGCTGCAAAGATAATGAACTCTATTAAAACTTGCTAATTAATTTTACTATTTTTTGAAGCTGATTTGGCATTTCAGTTCAAAAATAGCTGATTTAGCTTTAAAAAAAGCTTAAATAGCCGTTGGAAACAGGCTAAAACACCGATATTTGCGGTCATATTCCCATAAAAAAATGAAGGATTTTCAATACATCACCAGCTCCCACCCGGCTTACATCGAAAATTTATACAACGATTTTGTACAAAACCCCGAAAGTGTTGACGTAGATATGCGCCGCTTTTTTGAAGGTTTTGATTTTGCAGTAGCCAATAATGCGGCGGCTCCGTCGGTTAACGGTAAGAATGGTGCCGCAGTTGCAGCAACCACTACCTCCAATCTTGATAAAGAATTCAATGTTTATCAATTGATATTGGCGTATCGCCGTAAAGGGCATTTGATTGCCAAAACAAACCCTATCCGTGAACGTAAGGACAGGCAGGCAAATTTAGGCTTGGAAAATTTTGGCTTTACAGATGCAGATTTATCTACAGAATTTGAAGCCGGCAAGTTTTTAGGAATGGGCAAAACTTCCTTAAAAAATATAGTAGAGCATTTGCAAAAATGTTATACAACCCATGTGGGCATTGAGTTTAGTTCAGTTAATAGCAGACGGAAAATAGATTGGCTGATTAATGCGGTAGAGAAAACTATGATGCAAACAGTGCCGCTGGAGCAGAAGAAAAGAATTTTGCAAAAACTGAACGAAGGTGTAATGTTTGAAAAGTTTTTGCATACAAAATATGTAGGGCAAAAAAGGTTTTCATTAGAAGGTGGAGAGACAACGATTGCAGCATTGGATGCTATTATTAATACAGCCTCGGCAAATGGTGTGCAGGAAGTAGTGATTGGTATGGCACATCGTGGACGCTTGAATATCCTGGCAAATATCATGGGGAAAACTTACGAACAGATATTTAGTGAGTTTGAAGGCACATCTACACCCGATACTACCATGGGTAGCGGTGATGTGAAATATCATTTGGGTTATAGTAGTGAAGTGGATACAACATCTGGTAATAAGATACATTTAAAACTTTGTCCAAACCCTTCGCATCTGGAAGCGGTAGATCCTGTGGTGGTGGGCTTTGCACGGAGCAAGGCAGATGTATTGTACGATAGTGATTTTGATAAGATATTGCCGATATTAATTCATGGTGATGCATCGGTGGCAGGACAGGGTATTGTATATGAAGTGTTGCAAATGTGTAACCTGAAAGGCTATTATACCGGAGGCACGTTGCATTTTGTTATTAATAACCAGATTGGATTTACAACGGATTTTGATGATGCCCGTAGCGCAGATTATTGTACATCGGTAGCAGCAATGGTAAAAGCACCGGTATTGCATATTAATGGGGATGACCCGGAAGCTGTGGTGAAAGCAGTACAGATTGCAACACAATACCGTCAGGAATTTAACAGCGATATTTTTGTTGACATGGTTTGTTATAGAAAACATGGACACAATGAAGGCGATGAACCAAAGTTTACGCAACCTCAATTATATTCTTTAATTGATAAGCACCTTAATCCAAGAGAGGTTTATACGCAATACTTAATTCAAAACGGAGAGCCGGATGCGCAATCGTTGGCAAAGGAAATGGAGCAAAAGTTTTTGGCAGACTTACAGGAACGCTTAGACGAAGTAAAGCAACATCCATTACCATATACGTATCAAAAGCCTGAAACCTGGTGGCAGAGCCTACGCAGGGCTACGGCAGATGATTTTGATGCATCGCCGATAACAGCAATTAATGAAAAAGATTTTACGTTATTGTTTGATAACTTAATGAAATGGCCATCCGATTTTAAACCATTGCGTAAGGTTGAAAAATTATTGCAGGATAAAATAAAACTCTATACCGATGAACAAAAAATTGATTGGGCTACAGGGGAGTTGATGGCGTATGGCAGTTTATTAATTTCAGGCAAAGATGTACGCATGAGCGGACAGGATGTAAAGCGTGGTACTTTCAGCCATCGCCATGCGGTTATATATGATGAGAATACGAACACGGCTTATAATCGTTTAGACCATCTTACACAAACGCAATCACCATTCCGCATTTATAATTCTTTATTGAGTGAGTATGCAGTGTTAGGTTTTGAATATGGTTATGCGATGGCAAATCCCAATGCATTGGTTATTTGGGAAGCACAGTTTGGAGATTTCTGCAATGGTGCCCAAACAATGATTGATCAGTTTATTGCAGCCGCTGAAACCAAATGGCAGCGTATGAACGGTGTTGTAATGTTACTGCCACATGGATACGAAGGACAAGGACCGGAACATAGCAGTGCAAGGATGGAGCGCTTTCTGCAAATGTGTGCGGAGCTGAATATGGTGATTACCAATATTACAACGGCAGCTAATTTATTCCATGCGTTGCGCAGGCAGTTAACATGGTCGTTTAGAAAACCATTAATTAACTTTTCTCCGAAAGCAAACCTTCGCCATCCGGGAAGCTATAGTAATAAGAGCGAATTTATAAGTGGTGGATTTAAAGAAGTAATTGATGATGCATTTGTAAAAGATGCAAGTGAAGTAAAGAAAGTATTACTGTGTACCGGTAAAGTATATTTTGATTTGGCAGAACGCCAACAAAAAGAAAACAGGACAGATGTTGCAATTATACGTTTAGAACAAATCTATCCTTTGCCACAAAAACAATTGGATGCCTTATATGCTAAATACAGTAAAGCTATCTGGCATTGGGTACAGGAAGAACCTTTAAATATGGGTGCAGCAACATTCTTAAGAATGAACCTGAAAAATATAAACCTATTTATTATTAGCAGAACGGCAAGTGCTTCAACGGCTACCGGTTATTCTAAAGTACATGCTAAAGAGCAGTTGCAGATTATTGATACGGCGTTTAGTATTTAGGTAAAAGTAAAAATTGTAAAAATGAGAAAGTCTTAACCTTTGGGTTAAGGCTTTTTTTGTTAGGCTATAATATTGTTGAAATTTTTTCTTGTGCTTGTTGCGGTTAGTTAGTTGGGTATTTGAAAATTGAGTATTTGTATTTTAAAGTGCACAATATCTCCTGCAATTACATTTATATTGATAGGAGTAAATTGAAAGTTGGTACTATTAATAGTAACCGTTGTTGCAAATGCATTTTGAATTGTTAAAACCATCAATAATAAAAGGCTTAGGTAGATTTTTCTTCATAAAAAAGTGATAAATTGTTTAAGGATTTCTATGCTGAGAACTATATCGGATTTTTAAAAGGAAGGTTGTTTTTGAGCAAATAATTTAACCTCCAAAAAGGTACAGGATAAAAATCAATAAATAGCCACATGCCATTTAAAAGAATAGGTTTAAAAACACAATCAAGCAATCATAATACCGTTCTATTTAGTAGTAAAAGGGTTATATATCACATTTAAAATTTTATTAAAAAAATATGTAATTGAGTAGGAAAAAACAATTTATTGTTAAAATGTATAATATATGATTTTTAGCATGGTTTAATATATTTTTTTTGTGTTTTTTTAAGAATAACCCTGTATGATATTTGTTTTACATATACATTTGTACCAGTTTTAGCTTACACCTATACCAATTACCAAAACAAAGTCTTAGTGTCAAAGCATATTAATAAAGTAACAGCCGCAGGTTTAGTAGTAGCATTAGGGATAATTTACGGAGATATCGGAACTTCTCCGCTCTACGTTTTCGATGAAATTATACATAATAAAATAATAACTGAAGAGCTCATTATTGGAGCGCTAAGTTGTATTATCTGGACACTTACTTTACAAACAACCATTAAATATGTAATCCTCACTTTAAAAGCGGACAACCGTGGAGAAGGGGGGATTTTTTCTTTATATACTTTGGTGAGGCGTCAAAAAAAATGGCTGGTATTGCCTGCCATGATTGGTGGAGCAGCCCTGCTTGCCGATGGTATGATAACCCCGCCAATTTCAGTAGCCTCTGCTATTGAGGGGTTGAAAATTCTGCCCACTTTCGCCAATATTGAAGAAAATACTATTATTTATATTGTAATAGGAATACTGTGTATTTTGTTTTTTATGCAGCAATTTGGAAGTGCTTCCATTGGTAAACTATTTGGCCCTATAATGTTTATTTGGTTTTCTATGCTGGCGGTGTTAGGGCTATCACATTTGGCTGATAACTGGGAAATCTTCAAAGCATTTAATCCTTATTATGCCATCCAATTATTAACGCATGAAATCAACCATTTGAATGCTCAAGGGCATTGGGTTCCGAGTTCGGGATTCTGGTTATTAGGCTCAGTGTTTTTATGTACTACAGGTGCCGAAGCTTTATATAGCGATTTGGGGCATTGTGGGCGAGGTAATATCCGGATTTCATGGATTTATGTAAAGATATGTTTGATACTAACTTATCTTGGACAAGGTGCCTGGTTGCTGAAACATGAAACAGGGCATATGTTTGAGAGCAAGGCTTTTTATAGTGTAATGCCCGATTGGTTTCAATTGCCGGGTATTATTATAGCAACAGCGGCAGCAATTATTGCCAGCCAGGCTTTGATTAGCGGCTCGTTTACACTGATTGCGGAATCCATTCGTTTGAATCTTTGGCCTAAAATGAAAATTAATTACCCTACAGAAGCAAGGGGTCAGTTGTATATTCCGGGTATTAATACTTTATTGTTTTGTGGTTGTGTAGGCATTGTGTTGTATTTTAGAAACTCAAGCGCAATGGGAGCTGCGTATGGTTTAGCTATTACATTGTGTATGTTGGCTACTACTATTTTGTTTTCAAACTATATGGTTTCACGCAGGGTAAACCCAATGTTTATTTATTTATTCCTAGGTGTTTTTCTTACCATTGAAATGAGTTTCTTAATTGCTAACCTCGATAAATTCCCGCATGGTGGTTATGTTACTTTAATTGTCGGCGGTGGCTTATTTGCTGTAATGTACGTTTGGTTCAGGGCAAGGAAAATTAAAAACCGTTACGTAGAGTTTGTGCGTTTGGAAGAATATATTCCTAAACTGGAAGAATTGAGTAATGATGAATCTGTGCCTAAATATGCAACGCATTTAGTGTATTTAACCAGTGCTAATAATCCGAAAGAAATTGAGCATAAAATTATTTACTCTATACTAAGCGGTAAACCAAAGCGTGCAGATATTTATTGGTTTGTACACGTACATACATTGGATGATCCATATACCTGCGATTATGTGGTGGACCATATTATTCCGAATGATATTATTCGTGTAGAATTCAGGCTGGGCTTCCGTATGGCGCCACGATTGAATTTGATGTTTAAGAAAGTAGTAGAGGATATGGTAATCAATAAAGAAGTAAACGTTACCAGCCGTTACGAAAGTCAGCAACGAAATAATGTGGTAGGCGATTTCCAATTTGTGGTACTCGAAAAATTCTTATCGCAGGATAATGAGTTGCCGTTTATGGAGCGCATGATAATGAAAGCTTACTTCTGGGTAAAAGAAATTTCATTAAGCGAAGAAAAAGGTTTCGGCTTGTCGCAAGCAAATGTATCGGTAGAAAAATTCCCGTTGATTGTGGCACCTGTAAGTAAATTCAAACTAAGAAGAGTTTATACCGACGAAGAAGAATAACAAAAACCTTTGCGTCTTTGTTTCTTTGCGTAAAAAATAAAACATTCATAAGTCTCCTTACAATTCAGTAAGCGAGACTTTTTTATTGGTAACAATCAACTTATAAGTTCCTCCAACTTTCAACGCATAATTTTCCTTTTCATGGCTTACAGGAAAATTGTAACAAACCGGATAATTATATTCAGCAATGATATCATTAATAACTTCATAAACGGTTTTGCCAAAAGGACGAGTGGTATCTTTCATATCACTAAAACCACCAATGATAAGCCCGGCAAGTTTATCCAGTTTTCCGCTACGTTTTAACTGATAAAACATCCGGTCGATATTGTAAATATATTCACCGATATCTTCTATAAAGAGGATTTTATTTTTTGTATAAAAGTCGGAAGGGGTACCGATAAGATCAGCTAATAATGTAAGGTTGCCGCCAACCAATTCGCCACTTGCTGTTCCGGTCTTATTTAATAAGTTGATTGGGGATTGATACTTTGCTTTTTTACCAATCAATGCCTTCTGCAACGAAAGAACATACTCATTTTTAAATCCATCATTATTAAAAGCACTTGCCATGGGCGCATGCAGCGATGCAATTTTTAAATTACTATTAAGGTGCGAATGTAAAACGGTAATATCGCTAAAGCCGATAATCCATTTAGGGTTTCGTTTGAATTTAGTAAAATCAAGTTGGTCAATAATCCGCCCAACACCGTATCCTCCACGACCGCATAAAATGGCATTAATAGTTTTATCATCCAACATTGCCTGCAATTCGTTTAGCCGTTCTTCATCGGTGCCGCTAAAATAATTGTTGGAATTACTTCCTAATGTTTTGCCTACCATTACATCATAACCCCAGCTTTGCAAAGTAGCAATACAGGTTTGCGCTTTTTCTTTTTCCATATACCCTGCCGGGCAGGTAATTCCAATTGTATCGCCTTTCTTTAAGTATGGGGGAAATTTTATCATGCAGTTAAAGCCCTTTAATAATTTGAGTTAATTCTTTGGTAGTGATAATATTTTTAAAGCCTATCTTCCTAAGTCGTTTGTATAATTTCAGATCACCGGTCCAAACCATCGAATCAAGTGCTAATGAGAATGCAATAAAAATAGTGTCATCTATGTCAACATCCTTCGTTAAGTTTTCTGCGGTTAAAATGTGAGAATTATTTACTTCCGTATCAGGCAAAATATGGATTGCTTCTAAAATGGTTTCAAGATTAGCCTGAAATATTTTTATATGAATTTTCGAGTCTTTGCAAATCCTTTCTTTATGTCGTTTAATTTCGGTAAGTGCAAATTCAGGTACAACAAAATCTATTGTGGAAAACCGGCTTGTAAGGATACTATATAAATTTCCATTAGATTGTAGAGAAGCACTAATCAGAATGTTGGTATCGGCAATGATAATCATGCTATACCACGTTCCTTTTTAAATTTTTCCCAGGCTGATTTATTAATTTCCCTGGATAATTTATTAACCACTGCTTTAGGTGTTGCTTTCTTTTTAGGCGATTTATTAAGTTCTAAATCCTCAATAAATTCTTTGATATTGTTAAGCCCTTTTTTTCCTACCGCTCCCGAAAAGGATACAGTGATTTTTTCTTTGCTTAATTTTTCTATAACCATAGCTACAGTGTTTTATCAAATTTACAAAAAATTACAATACTGATAAGGTAGTGCTTTTTTCATTTACAATAAGCCGGTGCCGTACCCCACACTTTAAAGCAACATTATTCTTTTGATGCCCAACCGGAAAGTCGAAGCAAACCGGGTAATTATATTCGCTTACTTTCTCCAATACAATTTCTTCAATTGTTTTTCCAAACTCATCTCCGGGATCATCTTTTTTTGTTTTGAATCCGCCGATGATTAAACCTTTTAATGCAGAAAGTTTGCCGCTTCGTTTTAAGCTCCAAAACAATCTGTCAATACTGTACAAGTATTCATCCGTATCTTCTACAAATAAAATTTTTCCATCTGTATGGATATCAGATACAGAGCCGGCAAGGCTTTGTATCGTTTCTAAATTGCCGCCGATTAAATTGCCTTCAGCAATACCTGTTTTATTTTTGGGGTTAAAAGCGCAACTGTAATTCATTGTAGCACCATCCAGGCATTGGCGGATTGATTCAATAGAATCTTTTTGAACCGCTTCTGCATCCTTCCAATTATCCGGAAAACTATTGCACATTTTTGAATGTAAACTTGCAATCCCAAAGTTGCGATTGATATGGCAATGCAAAACCGTAACATCGCTAAAGCCAATAATCCATTTAGGATGCAAAACAAATTGGCTGAAGTTTATCTTATCGATAATGCGGATAGAACCATAACCACCTCTTGCACATAAAATAGCTTTTATGTTTTTATCATCCAGCATTTGTTGAAAATCATTCAATCGTTCTTTATCCGTACCGCCATAAGTAAAATCTTTTTTGCCAACAGTATTTCCAACCTTTACTTCAAAGCCCCATTCCCGTATTTTATTGATAGCAGGTTGAACATCTTCCAATGTAATATATCCCGCCACGCAACAAATACCAATGCAATCGCCCTTCTTTAAATACGGTGGAATTTTTACCGGAGCATCCGGCTCTAAAGCAAGCAATCCCTTACGGGGAAGCATACCCGAAACGGCAATCCCCAATGGAAGAACAGATGCGATAAATTTTTTACGGTCCATAGGCTGAATTTACTCAAATTTTGATTGTGCCCATAATAATACTGCTAACGGCTCTGTAAAATAAAGCTAAAATATTTTTAAATCTACCCAACCCTTTTTGCTTCGGCTGCAGTTCTCTATATTAGATGAATCAATTTATAACCAAACGACGCTTCTTGAATATCAATCTGGATATAATCATTAGAGGCTGCATCCAAAACGAAATGCTTTGCCAGCAGCAGTTGTACAAGCTTTATTATCCGGATATGATAAAGATTTGCTACCGTTATGCAGGCGATGCGGATGGAGCAGGCACTATTTACAATGATGCCATGCTGAGGATTTTTAAAAATATCGGCAACTATACCGATGAAGGCAAATTGACATCCTGGATAAAAACAATCATAATTAATTGCAGCATCGATTTTTGCAAGAAGAAAAATATTTTCAAAAAATCCGTACCCTATATCGCTGAAGATGAAATTATTCTTTTGCCCGAAGCTTTCAACCGTGTATCCGGCAAAGAAATCCAGGAATTGATTGCAACCTTGCCTGCTGCCACCGCTACTGTTTTTAATCTTTATGTGTACGAAGGTTATACGCATAAACAAATTGCAGAAGTATTAGGCATAAGTGATGGTACCAGCAAATGGCATGTTAGCGAAGCAAAGAAATTATTGAAAACTAAATTGGAACAAACCTCACAAACCGAAACAAAAACAAATGCAGCAGGATAACAACATAATAAATAAACTAAAGGAGCTGGAAAAGCAACAGTTGCCGGACTTAAGCCAGATGGAGAATCATTGGCAGCAAATGGAAGCTGTGTTGCCTGCAGCGAATGCAACGGTTGCTAAAGTAATTAATATAAACCGTTGGATTTGGATTGTAACATCCGCATTTTTAATTATTGTAGGCATTTTATTCTTTAATAATCTTAAGAATAAAAAGCAAGGAGAAACTATTGCATCTGAAACAAATGCTTCTAAAACTGCGTCGACAAATAATAGTATAATTCCTTCTGGTAATAATGCTACAGTTATTGATACGCCAAAACCAGCAAGCAATATAATGGGAGTAATAGATACAACAGTTAAACAGGCATCTTTTAAAAAAACGTTTACAGGTGTAGAGGAAAAAATCAAACAGCTTTAAGATCGATAATAAAAAAGATACAATGCTTAATGGAAAAGATGACATGCCTTCATTAAAGCCAACCCAAAGTTTAAGCGTAAACAATAAAGAAAATAATACTGAAATCCATCTTGCAAAAAAGGACGGCTTTGATAGCAGAAAAATTCTTAAGCCCGGGCAATATCAAAATGTACCTAAACAAATAACCAAAGCAGAAGTTAAGGTAGTTGATTTAAGGAATAAGCCCTATAAAATAGAAGAAACGGCAAACGGAAAAATTGGATATTTTGTTGTTACAGATGATAGCAAAGTATCCCGCCCGGCGTTGAAGACAATCTTAAAAGAAAAGTATGGTTACTATAAAATAAAATTCCGCAATTCGTGGAGAGACCATTTTATACAGCCAACAACAGACTCCCTTAATTATTCTGAAAATCCAATAGGAGATACAGTTTGGATAGATAAAGCAGAGGCGGAGAAATACAAATTACCGATACTTGATAACCGAAACCGAACGTATACAACAAAGAATTGGCAATTTGTTCCATCAACAGATTCTACAGAAATTATTAATAAAAGGTAGCAATTGCTTTTGCAAACAGTTTTGGAATGGGTTCTTTAGCAAGCATAGCCGTCACTTCTGTGATGGCTTTTTGTTTGCCAAACCCCGACAGCGGCTGAAAGCCCTGTTGGCGGTTAAGTAAAAGAGCAATGCAATCTCTGGTACAGGGTTTTTTCAACTCTATCAAGTATTTTTGCAGCAAATGAACAATCCAAAAAGATATTTAATTACTTCAGCGCTTCCGTATGCTAACGGACTTAAGCATATCGGGCATTTAGCAGGCGCTTATTTACCGGCAGATACCTACGTACGTTACCTGCGTGCACAAAACAAAGATGTAGTATATGTATGCGGCAGCGATGAACATGGAGCCGCCATCACCATTCAGGCGATGAAAGAAAAAACAACGCCGAAAGAAATTGTAGATAAATACCACGAGATACTAAAAAGCAATATGGCTGATTTAGGAATCTCTTTCGATATCTATCATCGTACATCATCACCATTGCAACATGAAACGGCACAGGAGTTTTTTACCAAGTTGAATGACAACGGCGATTTGGAAGTAAAAGAAACCGAGCAGTTTTACGATGAAGAAGCAAAAACATTTTTAGCCGATCGATATATTGTAGGAACTTGTCCCGTTTGTGGGAACGAAAATGCTTATGGCGATCAATGCGAACGTTGCGGCACATCTTTAAGCCCGGAACAATTAATTAATCCACGCAGTACATTAAGTGGCAATCAACCCATAAAAAAAGCAACCAAACATTGGTACTTGCCATTGGATAAACATGAAGCGTTTTTACGTGAATGGGTTTTGGAAGAGCATAAAAGCGACTGGAAGACAAATGTATTGGGTCAATGCAAAAGCTGGCTGGATGCAGGTTTGCAACCAAGGGCTGTAACCCGTGATTTGGATTGGGGAATAAAAGTACCCACACCGGATGGCAACGGTAAAGTGTTATATGTTTGGTTTGATGCACCGATTGGCTACATCAGCGCAACCAAACAATGGGCAATCAATAACAACAAAGATTGGGAACCGTACTGGAATGATAAGGAAACCAAGCTTGTTCATTTTATTGGTAAGGATAATATCGTTTTTCATTGTATCATCTTTCCGGTAATGTTGAAATTGCATGGAAATATTTTGCCGGATAATGTGCCTGCAAACGAGTTCATGAACCTTGAAGGCGACAAGATGAGTACAAGCCGTGGCTGGAGTATTGAGATGGAAGATTATATCAACGACTTTGTAAAGAAAGAAAATGGCGGCGGAATGTTGGTAGATTCTTTACGTTATTATTTAACAGCTATAGCCCCGGAAAATAAAGACAGTGAATTTACCTGGAAAGGTTTTCAGGATGCTGTAAACAGTGAGCTCGTAGCCATCTTCGGCAATTTTGTAAACCGCACATTTGTATTGATGCATAAATTATGCAAAGGCAAAGTGCCGCCATTACATGCGGATGTATTGGATGAAAAAGACAAGCAGGTTTTTGAAGATATTAAAATCGCAAAAGAAAAAATCGAAAGTTTAATTGAAGCATACAAATTTCGTGATGCACAATTTGAGTTGATTGATCTTGCACGAAAAGGCAATAAATACATGCAGGATAAGCAACCATGGATTGTTGCAAAAACGGTAGGCGAAAATGGACAGCCAACTCCTGAAGCTCAAAAATTAATTGATAATAGCTTGCATATCTGTTTGCAATTAACAGCCAACCTTGCAATTCTATGTAATCCTTTTTTACCTAATACAGCAAAAACACTTTGTACTATGATGAAGGTGGTAGATAAAATGCTGGCTTGGGAAAATGCAGGCAAACCTAAATTATTAAGTGTTGGTTATTCATTAAGAGAACCACAATTATTATTTAGGAAAATTGAAGACACAGAAGTAGCAGAGCAAATTGAAAAACTAAAACTAAAAGCAAAGAAGATGGAAGAAGCAAAACCAGTAGTAGAATCAACTCCTGAACCGATTGTTGTAAAGCCAACAATTGAGTACGATGATTTTGCAAAGCTTGATTTGAAAGTAGGAACAATTTTAACAGCAGAAAAAGTAGCGAAAGCTGATAAGTTATTAAAGTTGGAAGTTGATTTAGGTTTTGAAACAAGAACAATCGTCAGCGGTATTGCCTTGCATTTTCAACCGGAAGCTATTATCGGTAAACAGGTTGTTGTTGTTACTAATCTTGCCCCACGAAAAATGAGAGGTATTGAAAGCAATGGAATGATATTGATGGCAGATGATAAAGACGGCAAGTTGCATTTTGTGAGTCCGGAAAATAAGATTGATGCCGGCAGTGGTGTTAGTTAGCTATGATATGATTTTCTATAATAAAAGGATTACATAAACAACGATAATTTATTGAGTGAAAACCAAAGGAAAAATCATACCACACATTTGCTTACTATTTGTTTGTTTGCTTTCCTATTGCTCTGGCGCAGTGGCGCAAATTGTTACGGATACTATCTACTATAATAAGTATTGGGAAATTTGCGAAAAACCTGTTGCTGATTATTATCGTGTTGGCGGAGCTTTAATAATTGATACACTTTGTTACTACACCGGTAAAATAAAAGACTATACCATAAATGATTCACTTGTTATGGAGGGAGAATATAGTAATGAGGGTTATCGGGATGGAGTATTCAACTTTTATTATCCCGGTGGAAAACTATATCTATCTGCAAAGTTTGCACAGGGAAATATGGTGGGTGACTGGCAATGGTACTATTCCAACGGAAGTAAAGAAGCAACGATTCATTTTTTAGGGAATCAGCAGGAATTCAGTTTTATAACATATAATGATGAAGATGGGAAATCATTAATGGTTAATGGTACAGGCGATTTTATGTGGAGTTCTATCGGTAACTTAAGCGAATCTTTCAAGGTTATGGGGTCTTTTAAAGATGGACGAAGAAGCGGATCCTGGAAATATTATAATGGTATTTCAGGAGACAATCTTTTTTGTAAAGAAACTTATGACAAAAATGGCAATTTTTTGAACGGAAAACATGTTTATAAATATTATAATGACCAGCGTATCGATAAGAATTTTTTAAAAATCAATTTTATACCTACGAAATTAGTTGTAACCGAAAGTATTACATTGGATGAGTTTTTTAAAAAGAATGGAGATTCTTTAATAACGAAACAAGCATTAGGTTACTTATTTCATAAAACACCATCAACTATTAATCTTAAGTATAATCAATTCGATACAGCATTTACTTATATAATTAGAACGTTTGATCATTATCGTAACTGGTTGGATTATATCAATAAAGATATTGATGCTAAGCTTGAATTCAGAATAGGTGACCACGCATTTCCGGAAAATATTACAATAAATGGTAAGGGGCTCACCGATAGAGAAAAAGGATTCCTGCTTTTTTTGATGGGAAAATTTCGAGGTATCAATATGCCTGGGACTGATGGTATTGTTTTGGAAGGTTATCATACGATAAATATTTATGTACTTGATGTAACAGAATATTTACCTTTTGCTTTGCGTGGTCCTGTTAACCGGGAAATTTTTTTTACGCCGCTGCCAAAAGAAAAAATGAAAGCTGCATTAGATGCTAATAGGAAAAACATTAAAAAGTATTTGAGGGAAGCTTATTACTATTTCAGATAATGTAGCATCTGACAACAGATAAAAGCATTCTTACCAGAATACTTTTTTATGATTCAAACGTATTAGGTAAAACTATCTTTAAATTTTTACATTCCCGAATTAATCTTAATTTCGGTAACGATAGTTGTTTAACTAACTAATCTTGCTGTATGTCAAAACGAATCATAAAAAAAGTAGCCGTATTAGGTAGCGGTGTAATGGGAAGCCGCATTGCTTGCCACTTTGCAGGCATAGGTTTACAGGTATTGTTATTAGATATTGAAGCCCAACCCAAAGAAGGCGAGCCTGCAAACAAAAATAAAATCGTTAATGATGCTTTGGCTGCTGCC
>Ga0206858_1051_pt1 | contig 35681 bp, 29 predicted proteins | sample Alteio_BWOrgCont_46_FD_152622 | JGI IMG/M metagenome (GOLD analysis project Ga0206858, IMG submission 152622) | Enriched cells from forest soil in Barre Woods Harvard Forest LTER site, Petersham, Massachusetts, United States -... | ecosystem: Environmental > Terrestrial > Soil > Temperate forest >... | reverse complement strand
GATGGTTGTATAATTGCAAGTGGCACGCACGATGGACTTGTCAGGCTTTGGCAGAAGAATGTTAATGGGGCATGGTATTGCTCTGATGTATTGGATGAGCACGATAAGCAGGCGATTACCACGTTAGCTTTTTCGCCCAATGGTTTATTACTAGCGGCTGGTGGCTACAGCAAGCGTGTAGTTATATGGGAATTGCAGTCTTGGCCGCATTAAATCTTTACACGAGAGGTGGCGTCTATGATACGCAAGCAATGGATAGTAGTTTTTATTGGGATAATGCTTACTGCTATACCAAGCAATATTTTCGGTGCCAGCCAGGATTCTACATCAACGCTGGCCGAACTGGTCGATATTAAGCGCATTAATTCGCGCATTCAATTAGGGCATGGTTTTAGGCGTACACCGAATTCATCAGGTTGTTATATGCGCGAAGCCGTGGCACAAAAGCTTGATTGTGTACAACAAGAACTTGAGCAGATGGGGTACTCCCTCAAAATAGAAAGTGCCTACCGTCCACTTTCAGTACAAAAACAATTATGGAAAGCCTTTCCCGATAGTCGCTATGTTGCTAATCCAACACATGGATCGCGTCATAATCGCGGAGCTGCAGTAGATGTTCGTCTAGTGCGTATATCAGACGGCCAAGACTTAGAAATGCCATCACGTATGGCTGACTTTACCGATCGCGCCCACCGTGATTATGAGCGCATGACCACGGAAGAGTCTAAAAAGAACTGCAAGCTGCTAGAACTGATCATGGAAAAGCACGGCTTTAAAGGCCTGCGTACTGAGTGGTGGCATTTTGATTGCCTTGATTGGGCAAATTACCCGGTGCTTGATGTCTCATTTCATGAACTGGAAAAGGCTCATACCGATGTGTTACCGATGTCAACCGGTAGTCCTGTAAAAATGTCTCCCAAGGCTAAGCGATCAACAAAGAACAAGACCGTTAAACATACGTATAAGATGAGATCGAAGACAAAGATTATCAAAACGCGGCGTAGGGTTACGCCTCGTGAGGCTACGCCTAATAAGGCTGTGCCGAGCAAGGCTACGTCAAAGATCACATTGACTCATTAAAAAAATCACACTATTGTAAAGCGGACCTAGGGATGGCTAAAAAAACCTTGCAAAATGCCAACGAAAATGGGCTTATCTGGCGATCTTCGTGGCCTGAGGACATTTCAAAATGACACTTCTTGAAGCAAAGAATTTAGTAAAAAAATATACCATGGGCCAGACGCAGGTTACAGCGCTTAAAGGGATTGACCTTTCCATTGACGTTGGGGAATTTGTCGCAATCACCGGATTTTCTGGTTCAGGAAAATCAACGCTTATGCACCTGCTTGGCTGCCTTGATACACCAACCGATGGCTCTTATATAATTGATGGCATTCAAACATCTGCGGCCACTCGTGATCAACTTGCACACATCAGAAACCAAAAAATAGGCTTTGTCTTTCAAAAATTTCACCTGTTGCCCGATTTGACAGCGCTTGATAACGTCGCGTTGCCACAGCTGTATGCCGGCAAAAAGGAGCACGATGCGCGCCACGCTGCGCGACAGTTACTGGCGATGGTAAATCTGGCTGACTGGGCAGATCATTTTCCCTACCAACTTTCTGGCGGTCAGCAGCAGCGCGTTGCTATTGCCCGCGCATTGGTCAACAAGCCTCAAATCATTTTTGCTGACGAACCGACGGGCAACCTTGACGTTGCCACTGGCACCGTTATCATGGATCTTTTTAAACAATTAAACGAGGAACAGCGGGTAACCATCATTATCGTTACACACGAACCATTGATCGCCGCTAAAACTAAGCGTATTATTGAACTTATTGATGGTACCATTGTGCGTGATAAACGACTGTAAGCATAGGAATTTACTATGAACATTGTGCTCCTTATCAGCCTCATCCTTTGCTATCATACCGCTCAATCAGCTTCGCCTATGCTGTCGCTCGAGCTTAAACCCTTGACCATGGATACCGTTATTGCTGATCAACTATCGCAAAAAAAGCAGGCTTGCACAGTGCTACAAACAGACATGATACACATACTGCTGGAAAAGGCCCTACTGGAATCATTGTTGTCGCCACAGCAAGCGTCTGCGACCAAGCCAGTGTTTACACTGATTCCTGCCAAAATAGCACCCGCAGTGCAAGCACCAATTGCTCGTCAGCCCAAGCAATTGTCACTGGATGAGGCGGTTGACTTGGCGCTTAAGTATAAGCCTGATCTTGAGGCGCTGTATCATACAACAAAGGCAAACGAGTCTGGCGCTCAGGCAATACTGGCAGGGTATTATCCAAACATTAACGTTACCAGTGTCTTTTCCATGGCCAATGGTCAAAGGTTTCCGGTCAATACAACGTATTTGGCTGTTGATCAGCTTATTTATTCATTCTCCGGTCCTCTGCAGGCCTACAGAAAAGCAAAAAAGGAGGCGGCGATCTCTGAGCTGGAGGAAACAATTAAAGCCAATGCCATCCAGCTATGCGTTCAAACAGCCTTCTTGAAGGCATTCCTTTCACAAGAAAAAGCACAGGTGATGCGCTCGTCAACGCGCTCAACCAAAGCGATGTTGCAACAGGCATCAGCTGAAAATAATCAACGACTTCTTGATAAGGATGCATGGCTTGCCCAAACAAAGACGTATGCCACTGATATCTCAGTGATCAAGCAGGCTGACATAGAATTTCAGACGGCATGTCGCCAGCTTGAACTGCTTACCGGACAGACGTGCAATGCGCATGCCATGGCCAAAGATTACAAGCCGTTGGCCTGGGAAAGTAAAAAAAACATGCGCCTGTATGCGCTTGAAACGTATTATGATTATGCATTGGCAAACCGTCCTGAAATCAAACAAGCGGCCAAGCGCGCCGAAGTTGAATATGAAAATATGTGCATAGCACGCGGCAAGCGCTTGCCTGCCATCAAGGCTGGTGCACAGGTGGGTTATGCTGGACAGGTTGAAATGGTAGCGCTTGATGAGCAAATTATTCCTAAAAATACCACGTTCTTTAACATTAATGTAACGCTTTCGTGGAACATTTTTGACGGGCTTATTAGTCACTATGAAGAACGTCAGGCCGGGGCTAATCGCGTCAAAGAGATACTTAACAAACAGCAAGCCGTCTTGGATATTAAGCAGGAGGTCCTGGAAAAGTATGCTGCTGTATCGCAGGCTCTTACCAGCCTTAAGACTCAAAGAACCAGTTACCGCTATGCTCGTAATGCCTGCGCGCTGGCCAAACAGCAGTATGCGCTGGGCGCCACTACGCAGGCTGCGCTAAAAACGGCCCAGACGACATGGCAACGTGAACAGTTTGATTGGCAGACAGCTGTTGTGAATGTTGCTTTGCAGGAACAGGCGTTGATGTATGCCTGTGGCTATCCTGAATTATCGAATACACATTGATACGCAAAGCTCATTTTGCTGACATTAGCAAATATCAAGATTATACTGGTACTCCTGCAGTAAACCATAATGTTAGCAAAAAAGGGAACCATTTTTTATGATCATCAAAGCCATACTCTTTGACATGGATGGTACTATCATTCACAGTAATTCAGTCTGGACCGCTGTTATTGCTAGCCTGGTCGGCAGAAAAAACGTTGGCCTATTTTATGAGATTCGCTCAAAGACACCGGGGCGTGGAACCTTGCGAACCGCCACAATTCTGCAATCATCATTTGGTATGGAAGGCAGTCTTGAGGAGATAGGGCGCATCTATGAAGAGCGTACACGAGATTATTTTACCCGCAGCTCGATAGACTTTATCCACGGCTTTCATGATTTTCATAAGCATCTGGTGACGCGCAATATTCCTACAAGTTTGGTCACCAATGCGCCGAACTATGCGCTCGATCCACTAAAAATCAATTTAGCGTTGGCATCATTTTTTGGTGATCATATTTACAATTCATGCACAGTGAACAGCACATTCAAGCCTGATCCTGCCGTACTTTTGCATGCGCTGGATAAGCTTGGCATAACTGCGGATGAATGTATTATTTTTGAAGATTCTCTTGAGGGCACGACGGCTGCCAAGCGCGCTGGCATTCGATGCGTTGGCATTAATAGTGATGATAATCTGCATGAGCTTGAGCAGGCCGATTTTATTATTCAACACTACGAAGGTCTTACCATTGAAAAAATCTTAATGGGTCTGGCTCAATCAAATCAACGCGCCTGAAAGGTGCCATAGAACAATGAGCGATTGTGCTCAAGACTCATCTCTTTCCAGCGGGTGTGGTACAGCGTTGTCCAAAAAGGATCATCGGGAATCAAGGTAAATTTTTGTGAATCCTGGATGGCTTGCAACATGACTTCCCACAGTTCGGGAACGTCGGTTGCCACGTACAGGTGACAGCCAGGTTTGAGCTTTGTATGGACCAGCTCAAGAAAAGCGGGACTAACCACCCGTCGTTTGTTTTGATGGCGCTTGATCCACGGATCTGGGTGAAAGACGAAGATGCGGTCAATGCTTTTATCCTCAAACATGTCTTCAAGGCCATACTGCCCATTGCCCCAGACCAAGCAGGTATTATCAAGCTGCGCTAGCTTTGATTTTTCTTGTACCAGCTCAACCAACTTTTTACGGATCTCGAAGCCGACGACCGCATGTGTTGGAAACGTTTTTGCATAGCTGGTTATAAAATGTCCAGTACCAAAGCCAATCTCAACATCAAGGATGCCTTGAAAATTTGGAAATAGTGCCAGCCAGTCCTGCCTTTTATACCGCTGGAGGCAGCTAAAGGGATTAAGGAGCGTCCTGATGCGCATAGGTATGATTCCCGCTGTTGTATGGTGGCCATAAAGTCTATTGTTTAAACTATGGCCATTATAGCAGAACAGGCTGAGAATATAAAAAACATTATGTTGATGTTGAAATGACTTACCAAGCTTGCAGGCTCATATAGAAAAGTAGAGCATTAATAATATACATAGCAGTGCACAACAGGCATAGAGTCTTAATTTTAAAATAAAGCAGATAAGCCAGTCCAACTGATGCGATACAACTAATACCGGTCAAAAAAACCAGCAGATGTGTGGCATTTACCAGCGCAAACGGAATTAATGATGTATAAAATGCTAAGGCAACCAGTGCATTTGAAATAAAGAAGATGTTGGCATACTGGCTCTTCATCGGCTTTGAGCATGATATGCGATCAGAGATATCGCACACCGGCTTATAGTCTGGATTTTCTTTGACCTTTAATTCGGTCAGATAGGTGTAAAGCGAAATGCTAAAGCCAATCATGGCTAAGAGAATAATTGAAAGTATCATACAAGAACCCTTTCTTTTGGTTTAATACGCGATCGCAATGTCGCAACGTTGCGCTTAAGCTCATCACGTTCATGGGCCGTGCCTATGACCCGATTTGCCATGATCACTGTGCCGTTAATAATCACCGTTTGTACATCTGACGCCTTGGTGGCATATACCAATTGAGACACAACATTATATACTGGCAGCTGATGCATTGTGTCCATGGCAACAATGATGATATCAGCCTTTTTACCAGCCTGGAGGCTGCCAATCTGTTTGTCCATGTGGATTGCACGAGCACCGCCGATTGTGGCCATCTCCAGTGCCTGATACGCAGATAACGATGTTGGATTGCCGGTATCAACTTTTTGTAGCAATGCAGCTGTCTTCATCTCCGCCACAATATCCTGCGAATTATTACTTGCAGCACCGTCGGTGCCAAGGCCAACCATAACACCGTACTTAAGCATGGCACACACTGGCGCAATGCCGGAGCTCAGCTTCATGTTGCTTACCGGTGCATGAACAACGCCAACCTGTTGCTGGGCAAGTAATGCGATTTCATGCAGCGTCAGGTGGACACAATGAGCAGCAATCAATGAATCATTAAGCAGCCCAAGCTCGTTGCAATATGCCACAGGTCGCATACCGGATCGTTTGAGCATGTGCTTGGTTTCAGTTTTTGATTCGGCCAAATGCGTTAACAGGGGAATGTGATATTCAGTTGCCAGCATATGCGCGCCTTGCAAAGTTTTTTTTGAGCATGAGTAGGGCGCATGTGGTGCCACGGCCGGTGTGATTAAAGGATTGCCTTGCCATTGCTCAATAAATGAGCGTGCTCGGTCGAGAGCCTGTTGCGGCGTTTTGCTATCCGGGGTTGATCCGTTAACAACGGTTTGCCCAAGGATGGCCCGCATGCCCATCTGGCTGGCTGCACGGGCCGCCTCTTCTTCAAAATAGTACATATCAACAAAGGTGGTAGTACCTGCAGCAATCATTTCATAGCATGCAAGCTTGGTCCCCCAATAGACAAAATCAGGTGTTACATGGCGCCGCTCTGCCGGCCATATGCATTTTTCAAGCCAATCTTTAAGGGGTAGATCATCGCCAAGGCCACGTAATAACGTCATAGCCGCATGCGTGTGGCCGTTAATAAAGCCGGGCATAATGACGCCGCCATTGGCATTAATAGTTTTTTTTGCTTTGTAGTGCTTAGAGAGCTTGGTGGCTGAGCCAACGGCGATTATGGTGGAGCCTTTTATAGCAACGGCGCCATCTTCGATAATTTGCTTGTTGTCATGCATGGTAATCACCGTGCCGTTACGAATGATCAGATCGACAAATATCTTGCCGGCGATGCATGGTGGTGTTATGAGTGCTGCGAGTGCTAACGATACGATTGTTATTTGTTTAATGGGTTTCACTCCCTATCCTCCTAAGTTACAGTTAAACCTGTTTCTACTGTAGGCAAAGAGCAGGGTAAAAAGCTACATTTCCACCGATGTGATGACACCGTGGAGTTTATAGGACGGCAATTTATAGAACTGGACGAATGATGGCGATATGCGCTTGATCAGGGAGTATGTCTTCCATACAAGATTTTTGGTAACAATGACCTCAAGCCCGTAGAAGATGACCTTGGCGTCAATGCCCGCGTTACTGAGGATCTTTTCAATATCAAGCACCTCCATATAGCCCATATGGATCTCGAACACGCGAAATCCCTGGGCCAAATCGCCCTTGAAAAAGCCAATGATGCCAAATGGATCATCACGCGTTATTACCGAAATTAAAATATTGTCTTCATACACAATATTATTTTCAAACATGACCTGCATTACATATGGCTGCACCGTCTTGAGGTCACGTACAAAGAAAAGAGCCGACCCTTTAATTGGATTAGTTTGGCTATAGAGCTGCTTATATTCGTCTAGAAATGACTCAATAGGCAATGGCTGCAATGAACGCTGCAGTGCCCGCTGGCCAGCCGTATAGACGATAAGCAATGTTAACGGAAATAGGGCTATGATAAGGGACCAGTATGCCCCATATGGAATTTTACAAAGCCCAGAGAGAAAGAAAATAAAACTGAATGAGGTAATGACGCCGCCAATGATCGCTTTGTAGCGCACCTTGCGCAACCAAAAGATCCAGCTGGTCATAATGCCGGTTACTATCATAGTACCGGTTACAGCCAAGCCGTAGCTCACTGCCAATGCATTAGAGGATTTAAAGAGCAATATGATAAAGATGACGGCTACCATTAATATCCAATTCACACTGCTAATGTAAACCTGAGACCGAAGTTTGCTCGACGTGTAATCAATTTTAAACATAGGGATAATGTTGGTAGTAATTCCTTGGTAGGCAACAGAAAAAATGCCACTAATCATTGCTTGAGAGGCGATGACTGTGGCAAAGATGCTCAATATTAAAAAGGGAATGAAAAATAGCGGTTGTTGATGCAAGAACATTTCATAAAGAACCGATTTTGCCTCTTGATGTTCAAGCAAAAAGGCTCCCTGTCCCAAATAGGTAAACACCAGGGCAATAAACACTACGCACCATGCTCGGATAATTGGGCGCCGCCCCAAATGTCCCATATCTGCGTAGAGTGCCTCTCCGCCAGTAACACAAAGCGCAACCCCGGCAAGGGCAAGGAAGCCATGCATGCCATTGCTAATAAAAAACTGTAGCGCATACCAAGGATTAAGGGCTTTTAATATAAGCGGCTGCTTGATAATGGCGCACAGGCCGGAAGAAGATATGGCTACAAACCACACCAGCATGAGTGGACCAAAGGCAATCGAAACCTTTTCTGCCCCCTTACGTTGTAGTAAAAACAACATAATGGCAATGATGCAAGCAATTAACAACAAGTATGGCCGGCCCAAGTTTTGGCAACCAGGAATAAGTAAAATGCCTTCTACGGCACTTAAAATACTTACCGCGGGGGTTACAACCCCATCACCAAAAAAGAGTGAAATGCCTATAAAAGATAATGCTGTAACAAAGGCAACCTTTTGAGGCGATTTGCCGAGCAGGGGCACCAAGAGCTCCTTAAGTACGATGGTACCACCCTCACCCTTTTTGCCAAGGCTCATGGTAAGCCAAGCGTACTGAATAGTTACGAACAAGAACAAGGTCCAAATAATGAGCGAGCCAACGCCCATCACATTGTTTGGCGTCGGCTTTATAAGAAAAAAAATAACTGAAAGAGCATACAGTGGACTAGTTCCAATATCACCAAAAACGACACCGAGCGACTTAATAACCTCTTTTCCCTGCTGCCACAACTCATTGGTGGCCACTTTAGGGGGTATACTATTCATGAAGCGCTTCCTATTCTTTTTTCGCCATTTGTGATTTCCAGGCGCTTGTAACAGCCGTGAAGGCAGAATGCAAACGTTCAATAGCTTAGCATGCTTATAGGATGAGCTGCAAGTGACTATCTTTTCTTTATGAAGCAGAAGCATTTTATTGGTTTCATGAAAAAAAGTACTCATTTTGCATGTTGCGTCTTGACATAAATCATGTCCACGGGTAGTCTACTCCATGTGTTTAATGCGCACAATACGCGTCTTTGAATGAACATTCGTTTATTAGTGGCCGGGATAGCTCAGGTGGTAGAGCAGTAGACTGAAAATCTATGTGTCGGCGGTTCAACTCCGCCTCCCGGCACCATCCGTCTTCGCTCTTACGAGCTACGACGCGATGCATCCCTAGCTTAGAAGACGGATGTCGCGTCGAAGCCGACAGGCGTAGACGGACCACTTGCAATCGCAAAAAGACTAGTTTCACCCCATCAGATCTTATTTAGAAAATCACATCACAAACGGTACATCTACGGGACTTTATGTTTACGTTTTTATCAGAAAAATTTACGAACGTTTTGAGTTGGCTTACCAGCAAGGGACGCCTTACGCCTGAAAACATCAGCGAGGCGCTGTTACGTGTTAGAGAAGCCTTGCTCGAGGCGGACGTTCCACTGAGTATCGTTGAAGCCTTTTTAAAGCAGATTCATGAAGAGGCAATTGGTCAAAAAATTCAGTCTTCCCTTAATCCTGGCCAGGCCCTGATCAAGATTGTACACGAAAAATTATTAGCCTTCTTGGGGGGCAAAAGCGCCACAACAGGTACCACATTCCAAATTCCTTCTGTGGTCATGGTTATGGGGCTACAAGGCTCAGGAAAGACTACAACGATTGCAAAGCTTGCCCACCATATTGTGGAGCAGGCCAAACTTCGCAATAAAAAGCGCCACCTGCTCCTTGCCTCAGTCGATTTTTATCGACCAGCCGCTATTGCGCAGCTTGAAATACTTGCACAAAAAATAAATGTTCCTTTTTACAAAGCACAAGCAACAACGCCACTGGCTGCGGCTAAAGAGATTTATGATCACTTTAAAGCTGGGCAGTACGATCACCTCCTTTTAGATACGGCAGGAAGGCTGCATATCGATGATCAGATGATGGATGAGCTGGTTCAGATTAATAAAAAACTTGCCCCAAAACACAGGATTCTTGTATTGGATGCAATGACTGGCCAAGAGTCGCTTAATGTTGCACAGGCTTTTGATAAAGCAGTCGGCTTTGATGTCGCCATCCTATCAAAAATGGACAGTGATGCACGTGGTGGCGCTGCCTTTGCATTCCGCTATGCACTCCAAAAGCCAGTTGCTTGGGTAGGCGTTGGGGAAAAGGTCGACGATCTTGAAAGCTTTGTTCCCGAACGCATGGCTACACGCATTTTAGGGATGGGGGACATGCAAACCCTTATCGAGAAGGCCAGCGAAAGCATTAGTACAGATAGTCAAGAAGCGCTTGCGCGCAAGTTAATGGACGGTGCCTTTTCGCTGAAAGATTTTTATGAGCAGCTTACGTTGGTTGATAAGCTGGGCTCCCTGCAAAAGGTAAGCCGGTACCTGCCAGGAACCCATACAATTACCCCTGAAATGATGGAAAAAGGCCAAGTGGAAATGAAAAAATTCAAGGCCATTATCTCCTCAATGACCAACAAAGAGAAGATAGTCCCTCAAATTCTTGATGCCTCCCGTAAAAAGAGAATTGCCAGGGGGGCGGGTGTAAATGTGCCAGATATCAATCAATTGTTAGAAAGATTTGAACAAAGTAAGCAATTTGTTAAAATGTTTAAGAAAATGGGTAAGCTGAGAAAATTCTTCGTATAGTGATAAAATAGAACAATGCGTCACTCGATAGTTCGCATTCAGCTTGATGTTACTCGTGTTGTTTATTGTACCCTGAAAGGACAGACCTAATGGCAGTTAAGATCAGATTAAGCCGCATTGGCAGAAAAAATCATCCATATTGGCGCGTAGTCGCCGTTGATGCGCGCAAGCAGCGTGATGGCGCTTGCCTAGATAATCTTGGAACCTATGATCCAATTAAGCATGAAATCATCCAGCTTAATAAAGATGGTATTAAGCAATGGGTTGCAAAGGGCGCTGAGTGTTCAGCTGCTGTAGTTAAACTTCTTAAACAAGATGTTGCTACCAAAAATTCTTAATCATTCCCCGTACTTATCTCGTACTCACTAACTAATTAGAAGATTACGATACGTTTTTAGCAGTGGTATTTTTTGTTGAATCACGAGCAGGAGAGTATTATGTTGAAAGAATTAGTAGAATACATCGTTAAGAAATTGGTGGACAAGCCAGAGCGTGTAAGCGTATCTGAAATTACGGGTGAACAGTCAACCATAATTGAGTTGCGCGTTGCCCCAGAAGACCTGGGTAAGGTGATTGGCAAAGAGGGTAGAACCGCGCGTTCGATTAGAACGCTTGTTCATGCCGCCGCATCCAAAGAACATAAGCGTGCCGTTCTTGAAATCTTAGAGTAACAGCCGCCTGTTTTAGAGCATAGAAACGCCGTTCGCGCCCGTTCCCCCAAGCCTTCGCATACCCTTCGAGACGATTGCTTCGCAATCTCCTCAGGGTGAGCGCTCATGGTGAGGTGCTGCATAGCAGCATCTCGAACCACGGCGGGCGCGGCAGTACGAACGGTTTTTTTATTTAATTGAAGTTGATTATGAAAATATCGGTAATAAGCGTTTTCCCTCAGATCCATGAGCCCTTTATACAGCATAGCTTAATTAAGCGTGCCATTGATCAAAAATTAATTGAGATCAATCTGGTTAGCTTTTCTCAGTACTGTGCGCCAAAAGAGCGCATTGATGAGCCAACCTGCGGACCTGGTGCTGGCATGATTCTTAAGCCAACTGTCGTCCAGGACGCGATTGACGATTGTGAAAAGCGCTGGGGCCCCGGCTATAAAATTTTCTTTTCGCCACAGGGCACAAAATTGTCTCAGCCGGTTTTAGAGCAGCTGGCGGCAGAGCTTTTTCTTGCGACTCCCCCTATGCGCCCCTATCCATTTGAGCGCACCGCCGCATCTCACCTCATCCTAGTCTGTTCCCGCTATGAAGGCATGGACGCTCGCGTAGAGCAGCATTGCGCCGATGCCATTATCTCAGTGGGTGATTATGTGCTTATGGGTGGCGACATTCCGGCCCAGATCCTGCTTGAGGGCTTATTGCGGCTGTTTCCTGCCATCGTTGGCAATCAGGAATCGGTTGAACATGACTCATTTTCAGGCCCCTTTCTAGATCACCCAGAATACGGGTTGCCGCTTGAATGGAACGGTATGCAGGTACCCGACATTGTGCGTTCTGGCAATCATGCGGCAATAGCTGCATGGCGCAAAAAAGAGGCATGTAAAAAAACAATGCTTAAGCGCTTTGACTGGTTTTCTTTTGCAAGGCCGTCCCAAGATGATATTCAATTGGCACAGAGCTGCATTCCGGTGCATTACGTAGCCCTGATGCATACCGAGGTTAATCTGAAGGATGGCACCGTTGGCAATACGTCAATCACCTCCATTGACCTGCATGACACGGCACGGTCATGTGTGACGTATGGCATCAAAAACTTTTTTATGGTTAGCCCGCTGCATGATCAACAGGCAATTATGGCAACCTTTTTAAAGTTTTGGCACTCACCTACCGGACAAGAGTACAATGCAAGCCGTTATGACGCTGTTAGCCGTGTTCGTAGCGTTTTTTCACTTGATGATGTTATAGCGCAGATTACCGAGCTGGAAGGGCAGGCTCCGCTGCTTATTGCCACATCGGCAAAAACGCATGAGCATGGCCAGAAGATTGACTATCAGGACAAAGAACAGGTCTGGCAGTCAGGGCGCCCGGTCCTTTTTTTATTTGGTACGGGGCAGGGACTTGCCGAACATATTATCACGCGTTGTGATTTTTTGTTGCCACCAGTACGAGGGCTTACAACGTACAACCATCTTTCAGTCCGCTCTGCCATTGCTATTATTCTGGACCGATGGTTAGGCCTGCAACGTTGAGGATGCAAAGGTGAAAAAAGTTATTGTCAATATCAACAAACCACTTTATACTATGGTGCTGTCCTTACTATAAAAAACAGCGATTTTGTCGACACAATTTGTCATTAAATTATACAAGCACGCTTTAACAAAACACGAGGATCCCTTATGAAAGCTCGTACATTAACACGAGAAACCATTTTAAACATAGATATCACCGCTCATACACTACCTTCCTTCAAGGTTGGTGATACTATTTCCGTTGGCCAACTTATTAAAGAAGGCGATAAAGAACGTGTACAGCTTTTCGAGGGCAGTGTTATTGCTGCACACCAAAACGGGGTAGCATCCACCTTCACCGTGCGTCGTATTGGTGCAAATGGCATTGGTGTTGAAAAGATTTTCCCTTACCACTCACCGTTGCTTAAAGATGTCCAGGTTATCAAAGTTGGTAAAGTGCGTAGAGCAAAACTGTTCTATGTTCGTGAGCGCCTTGGTAAAGCTGCTAAGATTAAAGAAAGAATTCTTACAAAAGAACAAAAGGATAATGCAGCTGCAGCTAAAAAGCTGGCTGCCTAAGCTTTTGTTCCATAACTATTTGAGTATAATACCGTGCTAATACCATCTCTTTTTTGGCAAGTTCTTTTGGGCATTAGCACGGTATTATCATTTTCTGCCTGTGGCAAAAAAGTTGCTTCCAGCGACACCACCAAACATGTCAGTGTGCCAACCGGTTTTACCGGCACAAAACACTTCGACATCCCAACACCACTCACCTTTACCGCTCTCAGCACTTCAACAAGCACAACCGGCTCTAGCATGCACGATGCTTTCCGTTATGGTGGTATGCTCCCCATCGGGCCGACTATCGCCTTTTATAAGCGTGAGATGGAGCGCAATGGCTGGGATATAGTGGATCTATCTGACACCCAAGAAGGTTTTTTGTACTGCTCCAAGCCAACCAAGGTCTGTGGCATTGCAATTCGTACGCAAAAGGCGGCCGCCCAGCCAACACTAGTTACGTTGTTTATACAACAAGAGGCATAGGCCGTGTGGGTTAGCTATGCACTAAAGGCTACCTTTTTTCTAATAGCCGTTATCATCACCTCTATGTTTATATTTCTAGCATGCATTGCCTTTGCCTGCCGATGGCTTGGTCTTGTTATCGCGCCTGATTCGCTTATGGCACAGATGCTTAAGCGGTTGCGCTAGTATGCGTCAATTGCTGCCATCTTAACGCAGCCTAGTGCTATAATCCTCATCATTTTCAAAAATTATTGGCTTTTAGTTTAGATAATTCTTTAAACTATGACCCATATATCTAGAAATGTGGAATATGATATCGTCAGCACTATTCTTACAGGGAGGCATGCACATGAACATGTTATCGTTATCGTTACGCAGTGTATTTATTCTTTCTATAGCCATCATGGTACCATTACCATCTGTAGCCAGTGTTCAGCAAGCAGAGCCTGGGCATAGCAACCAGCAAGGATATCTCCAACTCTTGACCAAGAGTTGGCAATCATTTGAAACAGCCATCACTGAGAGTTTTAATGATGTGGTGGAGTTTGTTCAGGATGTTTTTCATCTTTCACACCATACAGCCCCCCAATATAATTTTGATGTCACCCTGGTTGGTTTTGTTAATTTTGCCGATGGTATTGGTAGGCACCCCATCCTTTTTAAGCAATGCTTTGGGGATCAGGTAAAGATGAACTTTTTAAGCACGAGGAATTTTCCACCTGAGCTCGAGGATGCCCAGCTTGGTCTACCACGTTTGAATCCAGCCAATAAGGCAGATATTGGGGCCATTGCGATTTTGACTGATATTATTGCAGATCAGGAGCTTAATCTTTATAGCAAGATGCCCGATAGTCTTATTAAAATTGCGTATACGATGTTTGAAGCGACAGAGATTCCTTGTAATTGGGCGGCTATTTTAAATCAAAAATTTGATATGGCCGTTGTACCGGATCCATTTTTTGTTGATGTGTATAAAAAATGTGGCGTAACAATACCAATTTTTGTGTTGCCACTTCCGCTTATGTTGCATGACTTTTTGAAAATCCAGCGACCAGCAACCTCTCATAAGCCATTTGTGTTTGGGCTTTCAGGCGGTTTTTGGCCAAGAAAAAATCACATCAGAGTACTTGAGGCGTTTGCTGCAGAATTTGGCAATAGCCCTGATGTGAAACTCAGGCTCCATGGTCGATTTGGCGAAGGAGAAATTATTGGTGCCCTTGCAGATACCATTAAAAAATACAATCTTACTAATGTAGAATTGATTGTTAAGCCGTATACGTGGGATGAGTATTTGGCATTCTACCAATCACTGGACTGTTATACCTTTTTATCACTGGGAGAAGGTTTCTCTATATCCCCACGTGAGGCGCTGGCCTGTGGCATGCCGTGCATATTAACTAACAACACAGCACAAATAACCATTTGTAACTCAGGCTTTGTTCGCGTTGTGCCATCAAATATTCCAATACCAGGCCTGTATGATTGTCATTATGGCAGTGATCATGGCTGTGAAATTAATCGATTCATGCGCATTGCGGTTGATCAAGACAACATGGCAGATGATATCAACCTGCCATTCAGATCGGGACGTCTGGGCTATCAATTTGATTGCACTCTGCAGGATGCGCGCGCTGCAATGCGTGATGTCTACCAAAATTATACTTATTACCTTAACCAGGCGGCCCAAGGAAGGGCATGGGTTAAGCAGTACTTATGTGAACATCTGAGCAAAAAATATGTTAACCTGGTAAAGCCAAAGACGGTTGTTTTTGGCGTAGAAAACACCATTCGCAATAACTTTCTCATGACCAATTCAAAAGCTTTGTATGAAAAGTACCAGTATTTACTGGGTAAATAATGCGCGCTATATTACGTGCATTATTTTTCTTTATCCTATTGTCTACGCATGCTTTTGCTGACAACAATGTACAGTCCCTTATTGACTCTGGAGCAATTAGGGACTGTTTTTTGGGCGATGGCACCTTGCAGCTGGCGTACAAAGGATTGCAGAGTTTAGAGGGTCTAGAAAATACTCCTCAGGCTCAGACAATTACGTTGATTGACCTATCACACAACCAGATTAGCTCGCTTAAGGGATGCATATTAAAGAATTTTCCTAAGCTGACGCAACTATGGCTGAACAATAATAATCTTGAGGATATTTCAGGACTGGGTGGTGTGGACGGAGTGCAGAAGCTTGTAGTTCTTAATCTTGCCCACAACCGCATAAAGCACGTTCCACACGGTATTTTTAAAAATTTTGGCAACCTTGAAATCATTTTTTTTAACAACAACCAACTGTCATCATTTGCCTGTTTAGGGGGGCTTACCAATCTACGGGAATTGCATTGTGCTTACAACAAGCTTAATATCCTTGATCTGCAACACTGTGCGCAATTTCCCATGCTCTATATTCTTAATGTTGGTTTTAATAGAATTACATTGATAAAGCCTATGAAGTACGGATGTTTAGATAACCTTGAGATGCTCTTTCTTAATAACAATATTATTAGTGAGGTTCCATCATGTGCCTTTGCGCGATGCCCATGCCTGCTGGCTCTTTATTTGCACAATAATGCGATACGGCAGCTGCAGCCTAACTGCTTTGCGGGGCTGGGCAACCTAAGGTTAATGTATCTGTATAACAACGCGATTACAAAGCTGCCGGCCAACATTTTTAGTGATTTGTGCTGTATGCACCTTTTGTATCTAAGAAATAATGTGATTCAAGTGCTAGAGAAAGGTTGGAATAAAGGCCTGGATAGCCTTCAAGTTCTTGATTTTTCATATAATAATCTGAGTGATAGTGTAGATGTGGAGGCCAAAGGATCAGCAAGTATAAAAAATTTAAAGTATTTTCTACGGACGTCGTCCCGGACTTGATCCGGGATCCAGGGGAAACTAAGAGGGGCAATCATATGAAAACACTATTGATAATCGCTTTATTCTGCTGTTCATATCTGCAAGCCACCAGCATTCAAGCCACAGCACAAACACCACAGGCAGAGATCGACCAGTTTCTTTCAGTCGTCAGAAAAGAGGTGTATCAAGATATTCTTGTTGATGGCAAGGTTATCAAAGAGGGGGTAAAGGATTGCGAAATCAGATGGCCTTATATTGCAGCAATACTTGATAACTATAAACGGCCCTTTACCATGCTCGATGTTGGCGCCTCTGAGGGCTACTTTTCTATTACAGCAGCGTCTAACTATAAACACTCATCCTGCGTCATGATAGAGGGCGATTCAACATTACTGCTGCCAAAAATATGCCAGTTAAACAAAAATCTTAGTAATCTAATCGCGCTAGAAACATTTATTACGCCCCAACACTTAAAAGAACTTGGGGAGTGCGAACACTTCGATGTGGTCATTGCCTTTAATGTTGTGCACCAGCTAAAGGACAAATGGAAAGAGGCTATTGATTACCTGCTTACGCTTGGCGACCATGTACTTATCGAAACACCACCACCTGGTTGTCATACCGCGGCCAACAAAGAATATCTACCGCTCATTGAGGCATACCTTTCGCAGCATAAAAATGGCAAAGTTATCGCCAAGGTGCCGCGCTATGGGCGCCCCGGCTTACCTGGTCCCAATCAAAAATACTCAAATGTCTATTTATTCCACATGAACAAAAATGTGCTGCTCAAGCCAACGTGGGGTTCTCCTAATGAACGTTTCTATGCCATCAATAGTACGTTTCAAGAAAAAACACTCTACAAGCCGCGTGTTAATAAAACCATTCAGTGGAAGAATGGCATTAACCTCTGGACTTTTAAACATTTGAATGGCGTGTACCCCGCAAAGGAGAGAATTTATCAGGAGATCAAACGGCTGGCTGTCCAGCCACACCCTGATTTTTTACCGTGGAATATGGTAATACAAGGCAACAACCTTGAACTTATTGATTGGGAAGATAATAATGCTCCTGAATATATGCATAATTATGAAGCCTGTTTGGCACAATTTTTAGCCAAAGGTAGGTCGGTAGATATTGTTGAAGAACGTGACATGCACATAAAAGAAGACAGCTCCAATATGCAAGAAACTGATACAACGCGAGCAGGCTCAACAGTATTTGCAAATACTATCGTACCTTCAAGTGGAACACTTACGACATTTCCTCAGAATGTGACCATTAAAAAGAATATGACGGTTGTAGGAAATACCGCTATGGATGGAACATTGTCAGTTAACAAGAATGCTACCATACATGGAACGCTTACTGCAAACGGAACGCTCACTGCCAATCAGGACGCCGTTGTACTGGGCGATTACCTTTCAATCACCGGTAATATTCTTACGGTAGGGGGAAATATTGGCACATCAAATGGAGAGGTATCAGGTGCCACCGTCAGAGCAGGTACGGTTACTGGTAAACTATTTACAGATGGAGACTTTGGTGCGGGTGTTGCAGAACAAATCAGCATTACGAACGCTGTGGATACCGCACAGGGTAGTGGTACATTGGCAGTTAAGTCTACCAATGCCAACAGCGGCAATAATACCGGATTTATAAAAATATACGTCGGCAACAGTGTGGCATGGATTCCCTATTGGCTTACCATTGCCCCATAAATCGACAATACTTTTTCGGCTTATAAAAACATTCTTGACTTTCATTATACAGATCTTTTAATTTTTGACGGTGCACTTTTACTTCTTCCAAAAATCTAGAAAGGAACCTTCAATGAATTATAATATTCGTTTCAGCTTTTCATCACTCTTATCATGCTATGTACTCGCAGTCTTTGCGCATACATCCTTGAATGGAAATACCCCAATCATGATTTCTCAGGCTCAGATCCCGATCACCATTTCACAGCCTGGAGAATACGAATTAGCGGGGAATATCACGTACAATGGCTCAGGTTCAGCAATTACCGTGGCGGCAAATAATGTAAAATTGACGCTGCAGTTTTCAATTTCTCTTTCTAATCCTAATGCCACCGGCATTTTAGTAAGAGGTGCTTCGGAGTTTGTTATTGCAAATGATTTTATTAAAAATCTGAGCACAGGTCCTCAAACCGGTTTTGGCATTCATATTGAAAATGCACAAAAAGGGCTTATTAAAAACATTTTCACCATCAATCACAAAAATGGGCTCCTGATCGAAAGCTCTCGTGATATTAAAGTTCAAGGGTCAGAGTTTTTTACCGCTGCTGATGCTAGCGCTCTTGTAAGGAGCTCAACCACTATTGCATTTGATAGTTGTACATTTGATGCGAGTGCCTATGGCCTTACATTTAGTGGTAGCAACAAAGATTGCAGTGTAAGTAATAGTGCGTTCCCTAGCGCAAAACTTTCCAATCTTTTAGTTCAGCAAATGGATGGCATGCTTGTCGATACATGCTCATTCACCAATATTGCTGGCGAGGCTACAAAAGCAAATCTGGTTCAATTTGGTGATGCGGCGCCTACCCAAGTTTGTAATGATGTTATAATAAAGAACTGCACCATCGTAAATAAATCCACCAATAAAGCGCCAGAGGGTCTTGGTATTTATCATGGTTCCGGTTTCTTGGTTGAATCGTGTGTGATTGATATTGATAATACAGGACAGGATCCGGCAGCCGATCTTTCCGGTATCCATATCAGCAACCCTGGATTGGGCAATGGAACTATTGCCACCAATGTTATCATTCGTCAATGTGTCATCCAGGGGCCTGCAACGGATGGCATTTATCCAGACACGGGACCAGGTGGTAGTGCCGGATCACAGAACATCCTGATCGAAAATTGTCTTGTTACCGGTGCCCAGAAAGATGGCATTTTCCTTGCAGGGACAGGTGCTTGCACCGTTAGAGATAATGTTGTCGTTAATAATGGGACCAACGGGATTTTTGTTGGAGAGACAAGCGTATCCAATCTTATCATTAATAATGCAATAAGTAACAATGGCTCTGCTATTATTCGTTCAAGCTTGCTCCCACGTGGTAATGGGATTGGCATTGCATCAGATTCATCAAAAAACATTATACAAGGCAATCAGGTCTATAATAATGCTGTCTATGGTATTGATGACCTTGGTACAAACAACCAAAGCTTTTTTAATACTGCCTACGGCAATGCCACAGCAAATTATAGCGCTGGCATAACAAACAACAGTTCTCCAGGTGCTGCATCTAAGGCTGCTGAAAATATCTCAGCATAGTTATAATGCTAATAAGCCCCCAGGGTTTAGAAAACCCTGAGGGCTATTAATTTTCTGTCGAATTATTCTTTAGTGGTCTACGAGGCAGGTGTTGCCAATGCAGCACCATCCGCTTGGTACTGATCAAACAGATCAATCGCATCTTCGAATTTTTTTGCCTCAAGCGCTGCGCATATCTCATTGCGCTGACTTTGGGAGAGCGAGGTAAAAATTGAACTCTGAGGTAAGGAGGCAAAGGTTTTACTTGATCAGATTCGTGCTGTTGACAAAACAAGGCTGTCAAAAAAAATAACCACGCTCGATCTGGCAACTATGAAATTAATTGATAAGGCACTTAAAATTGTTCTTGCGCTTACTTGAAAAGAGCCCTGGGTCATTATAAACAACCCAGGGCTCTTGTATTTGTGGCACTTATGCAAGCACCGTTATCAGAGTAACTGCAGTGTTTCTAGCTTATTCAACTTGGAAGAGTGATAAGCTATTGCTATTAGCAACTGCAATTATACCACCAGCCCATCCAACCGCGACTGGGTTGGAGATGCCTGATGTTTGAGTAAGTGAACTTTGTGCAGTCAAGCCACTTGTGGCTGCTGTACAGATTTCCAATTGGCTCGGCGTTGTTACGGCCACATACTTACTATCCGGAGACCATGCTATGCATGTGTTTCCACCGGTAGAAAGCACGCCGCCAGCCATTGTCATTGATGATGCATTAGGGCAATTTAACAAATCTACACCAGTTGTACCGGCTAATGCTAGGTAGCTACCATTTGGAGAAAAGGCAACGTTTCTAACAGTACCAAGGCCTGGAAGCCATGAATAGTGTGAGTACCAAGCATTTTGAGATGGCAATGTTATTCCAGAACTATTTAATGCTATTGTGCTGCCATTGACCAAAGATGTCCACATATAGCCACTAGCGCTGTACGTAAAGATCATGTTATTTGTTGGTGACCAACTGATTGCAAGTGGATTTGCTTGCCACTGACCATTACCTGACAATGCAGAAATTGCGCTAGCAGTATATGAATAGTATCTAATCTGACCATCATTATAGTTTCCAGCAACAAAGTAGGATCCGCTTGGCGACGTTGCAACAGCATAATTGCCACCTGCAGCGCCTGATGGGGTTGAAATAGTCTTACTTAATGCACCAGCACTGCTGACTGCATACATCGTTATATTGCCATCTTGTGTAGCAACAACTGCGTACTTACTATCAGCTGTCAATTGTAGGCTGTTGGCACCAGCAACTGCACCAGAAAGCGTTGTTGCGCTGCCTGCTGCTGCAAATGTGCTGCCGTTGAGCGTATACACTTGAAGGCTGCTTCCAGTCCCTGTTACTACATACTTACCATTTGGCGCAATAGCCATTGCTGTTGGCGCTGTAGTCAGCGAAATCGCTGAACCAAGTGCTACTACTTTTGACACCGTTGTTGGCATCGCTGGTGGTGCACCGGCTGATGCCATGGCTTGTGACAATGCCTCTTCACCGGTTGAACCGAATGGCTTCATCGCATCAATCATCCAGGTTGCAGGTGTCGTAGCTAGGCTAAGCGCACCGCCAGTAGCGGATAAATAAAGCTTTGATAACGTTGCGGTTGCAGCACTGGTGGCTGTTGGCGTTGCAGATGCTTGTAAGGTGATTGTGTATTTAGTCTGAGCATAGTGCTTACTAGTAGTAGCTGTACCTACTGTTGTGGTTGCGGCTGTTTGACTGACAACAGCCAAAACAAAGTTAACAATTTCTTGCGTTGCTCCGCTAACTGTCGTAGGCAAACCTAGGTATGCGCCTGTACCTACTGAACGCAAGGAGACGATGCCATCACTTTCTACAACATGACCATCTTTATTATCAGCAAGTGATGACCCATCTGCTTGTAATTTACATTCACCACAAATGCGGAACCATACTGGATCAAAATTAGTTTCTGAACGTGGTGATGTGGTTGCTGCTGGTGTCGGTGGCGTTGGTGCACTCATCAGACTTGTAAGAGACTGCACCGGTACCTGCATAGGTGTGGCTGTTGGTGTAATTGGCGTCGTAGGAATTTTAATTGCGGCAACAACAAATGTAGGATTGCCGGTAGTTTGATCAATAAGCCCAGCCAAACAATTTTCTGTGGTGCCCGATGCATTTTGTGTCACTGAGCTTGGAACTGCCAATTGGACATAGTCACCATAACGTAATTGTACGCCTGAAGCCTCAATAACAGTAGATGCTTCAGCTTTTGGTGCCGTTTGAATAGTTTTACCACTGGGGGTTTTGCCTGTTTTTGAGGTTATTTTGTGTGTTACTCTATGTGCCACCACGGCTCTTGCTGCCTGTGCCTTTTCAATCAGCTGTCTTTGCTGACTAGCCGTAATATAAGGCGATGTCGCCATCACAGTAGGACTCTTAGCCGCCACGGCGTGGACTGGTAGTGCTGGGTGTTCAACTGGTTTTACAGCCGGCTGTACGACTGCTGGATGTGCAACTGGTGTTGCCACGGTTGTGCTGCCACTAAGCTGATGCCCAAACACTAGGCATACCAGAGTGGCTATAGATAGACGTGTGAATTTCATTACGAAACCCTCCTCACTAATGAGATTATACATAAAAAATATTACCTAACCCTATCATAATAAATTAAGATTCAAATTGTAAATAATTTTTAACTATTTTTTATATTGTGCCCATTCAAGGCTTCTTTGCCATCTTTTGTTGGACAGATACTGCCCCTGTTGCCTGTTGCTGTGCCACCGGCTTAGGCCCTGTTTTGGCAGCCAATGCACCTGCTTTGTACGCTTTTTGCTGTAGTTTATGTTTCATATATAATACCTGTTGCTGTGCATCCCGTGCGTTAGAATGGCTAATGATGCCAGTCTTATTGGCCTGTTGCGCCGCGGCACGTGCCGTTGGCAATACTGCTTGCCCTTCGGAGCCTTGGCGAAGTAGGGCTGCTTTGCTGCCCGCTTGTGCCAGTGGTATTGCTGTTGCGGGTGTTGATGATGTTGGCGTTGTTGACGTAGTCTGTCCTGTTGCCGCTGTAGTAACTGCCGCCTGAGCTTGCCCTTCGAAGCCTTGGCGAAGTAGGGTCGCTATATTACTATATATATCGCCCTTATAATCGATAACGAACATATTCCCGGTACTGTCAATGACAGCAGCTTCAAAACCGACGGTATTGGCATTGTTGGCACCAAGCAACGGTTGCCATTTTTGCGTACCGGCATTAAAGCTCCAAATAGTACCACCATTACCTATACCGCACATATGATTTTTATCTGCAACCGCAATAGCTGTTAGGCTCAAGCAATTGCCAGGAGCTCTCAGCGCCACTCCAGTAAGTGTTTTGTCTATTGTTTCAGCTATCCAGCTTGCCTGCGCCGTTTTAGTCGCAGGAACAAGCCTATAGACCTGGTTATTTGCATTTATAGTCAGTATTGTGCCATCAGCGCCCACTCCAATATCCGTACAGCTAGCAGAGCGCTTAACCCATGTAGCCGTTGGCATTTTTGTCGTGGCATTGGTCGTATTAACCAACTGATACAAATCGCTGGCCAGTGCCTCGATTGCCCACATGTTGTTTGCACTGCCAACGATTATCTTTTCAAAGAGGATGCCAGACGCATTCGTTGCCTGCAGCGCGCTCCAGACTTTCTTGGCCACATTATAACGATAGATGTGCCAATCATTGGCAATTGCGCAGATGGTTCCATCGCTTGCAATCGATACACTCAGGATTCCTCCTTTAGTGGTGCCATCTGTGCAGGTGACGGTGACAGGTGTCCACGGTTGGGCAGACGTACTTCCCGCATTATAAAAATTTAAACCAAAGTTATTATTAACCATAAATGCCCGTGGTTGCCCATTTACAGAACCGACTGCTACGTTTGCAGCGCCAGCACCATCTTCATTAAATCCTGACGGTATATTCAGTTGAACTGTTGGTAGCTTGGTTGCAGCAGCGGCAGCATTTGAGGCATTGGTTGCCGCCACGCTATTGTAGGCAGTTATGTAGGCTGGATTGTAAGTGGCTAGATACGCTGTCTGCTGCGCATTGGTGTAGGTAGACGACATCTTTGCCGGAGGGTTTGTAATTGTAAACGGTGTCGAACCTACAGCAATAGGCGTTGTAGCCGTTGTTCCAGCAGCCCCTGGTCCATCAGCTTTGCCATCAATTCCTCCCTGATTACCAGCAGCTGTATTGTTGCTGGCCGTCATAGCAGCGGCGGCAGCTGCTGCAGCAGCACTTGCCGTACTGGCCGCATTAGTGGCATTAGTTGAGGCCACGCCATTGTAGGTAGTTATGTAGTTTGGATTGTACGTACCTAGATACGCTGTCTTCTGCGCACTTGTGTAGGTTGACGACATCTTTGCCGGAGGGTTTGTAATTGTAAACGGTGTCGAACCTACAGCAATAGGCGTTGTAGCCGTTGTTCCAGCAGCCCCTGGTCCATCAGCTTTGCCATCAATTCCTCCCTGATTACCAGCAGCTGTATTGTTGCTGGCCGTCATAGCAGCGGCGGCAGCTGCTGCAGCAGCACTTGCCGTACTGGCCGCATTAGTGGCATTAGTTGAGGCCACGCCATTGTAGGTAGTTATGTAGTTTGGATTGTACGTACCTAGATACGCTGTCTTCTGCGCACTTGTGTAGGTTGACGACATCTTTGCCGGAGGGTTTGTAATTGTAAACGGTGTCGAACCTACAGCAATAGGCGTTGTAGCCGTTGTTCCAGCAGCCCCTGGTCCATCAGCTTTGCCATCAATTCCTCCCTGATTACCAGCAGCTGTATTGTTGCTGGCCGTCGTAGCAGCGGCGGCGGCAGCTGCAGCAGCACTGGCGGCACTTGCCGCCTTATTTGCATTGGTAGCATTTGTTGAGGCCACGCCATTGTAGGCAGTTATATAGGCTGGATTGTAAGTACCTAGATACGCTGACTGCTGCGCATTGGTGTACGTAGACGACATCTTAGCCGGTGGTTTTGAAGGAGTAAAGGGCGTCGAACCTGTTGGAATTTGTGTTGTGGTTGTTCCAGCCGCTCCTGGTCCATCAGCTTTGCCATCAATTCCTCCCTGACTACCAGCGGCTGCATTGTTGTTTGCTGTTGTCGTAGCAGCAGCAGCGGCGGCCGCGGCAGCAGCACTGGCGGCACTTGCCGCCTTATTTGCATTGGTAGCATTTGTTGAGGCCACGGCATTGAACGCATTCACATAGGCTGCCTGGAAGGCAGTTGTCTGAGCCATCGTATATACCGGTGATGTTACTGGCGGTTGTGGCGCCTTGGCTGCTGATGTTGGCGTAGTCTGTCCTGATTTTGTAGCATCAGCCGTTCCCATATTTCCAGCGACGACTAAGTTATAGGCAATAACATAGGCCGCCTGGTAGATAGGTGCCAGTGTCGTTGTATTATATGGTGATGGTACCGTAACTGTCTTTGGAAATGCGGCTATTGGTGTTGTGCCTGTTCCAGCATTCTTTCCATCAGTGGTGCCCTGAGTACTTGCATTGGCTGCATTGGTTGCAGCTGTTGCCTTTGTCGCATTTGTTGACGCTACGCCATTGAACGCATTCACATAGGCAGCCTGGAAGGCCGTTGTCTGAGCCGATGTGTATGCCGGTGATGTTGTTGGCGGCTGTGGCGCCTTGGCTGCTGATGTTGGCGTAGTCTGTCCTGATGTTGTAGCATCAGCCGTTCCCATATTTCCAGCAACCACTACGTTGTAGGCAATGACATAAGCTGCCTGGTAGATAGGCGCCAGTGTCGTCGTATTGTATGGCAATGGTACCGTAGCTGCCTTCGGAAATGCGGCTATGGGTGTTGTTCCTGTTCCAGCCTTTGTTCCATCAGTGGTGCCCTGCTTACCTGCATTGGTGGCATTGGTCGCAGCTGTTGCATTTGAGGCATTTTTGGACGCCACGGCATTGAACGCATTCACATAGGCAGTCTGGAAGGCAGATGTCTGAGCTGATGTGTATGCCGGTGTTGTTGTTGGCATTTTTAATGTCTGAGGTGCTGCTGTTATTGCCGTCATCTGTTTTGTTGGTGTTGTAGCATCATTTGCCCCCTTGTTTGCTGCCACGACCAAGTTGTAGGCAATGATATAGGCTACATTATAACTGGTGACATAGGCTGACGGCTGTGTACCTGTATAGGTTGATGGCATCTTTGCTGGCGGTTTTGTAGCTGATGCCGGACCTGTCGTAATTACTGTTATAGCCGTTGTCCCAGTTGCTGCTGTTCCAGCTGCTTGTCCATCATTTGTTCCATCAGTGGTCCCTGCTGCGGCAGCCATCGGTATTAAAGCATTTATTGCGCCATTGTAGCCATTGGAAGTACCAGTCCCATACGAGGAGATATAGCTTGGAAAACCTTGAGGGTATGTACTTTGGAATGTAGCTTGATAGCTCGGACCGATATTTGGTGCGCTACTATCACCAGCATCTGCTGCTGCTATGCCGTCAATAAGGCCATCCGCTAGCCCTATTGCTATAGCCAAGGGATTAGAAGGCTGCGCCTTATACTGGGCAAGGGCAGCCTTACTAAATGCTTGAAGATATGCAGTATTGTATGTTGAATCATTGGGATTAGTATCATCATTGAGTGTATTCATAAAATTAGTAAGTGTTGGGTTGCTGGCACTTCCGTCGCTCGTTCCTTGGCTCGCTGCACCAGTCGACGAAGTAAACGTAGGAAAAGCCGCTGATACCTGATCAACATGCGCAAGCAGACATAAGACAACACTCAATATAAATCTGGACCAAATAAGCTTTCGCACTCCAAAATTCTTCATTCCTTATGCCCTCTTTATTTTGCTGAACCATACAATCACATGTACTCAGGATCATGCTCCTTTAGGTCAACAATATCAAATTGGCAATAAGTAAAGATAGTTTTTTGCAAAAAGAAGACCGGGGTCGTTATGTGTACGACCCCGGTCTTTCATAGTTGTGGTGCTTAGTTACGGCACCATTATCTGAACAACTGCAGCGTTTCTAGCTTATTCAACTTGGAAGAATGATAAGCTATTGCTGTTAGCAACTGCAATTATATGACCAGCCCATCCAACCGCGATCGGATTAGAAATGCCTGATGTTTGAGTAAGTACTGTTAGGCCAGTGGTAGCTGCTGTACAGATTTCCAATTGGCTAGGCGTTGTTATGGCCAGATACTTACTATCCGGCGACCATGCTATGCATGTGTTTCCGCTCGTTGGAAAAACACCGCCTGCTGGTATCATTGATGATGCATTAGGACAATTCAGCAAGCCTACGTTGCTTGTGCCAGCTAATGCTAAATAGCTACCATTCGGCGAAAAGGCAACGTCTCTAATAGTGCTTATGCCTGATGGCATTGTTATTGCCATTGTTGATGGATTCAATGTTATTGTACGGCCATTAACTAATGAGGTCCACATAGAGCCACTATTGCTATACGTAAAAATCATATTATGCGATGACGACCAGCTAATGCTGGCTGGTTGTCCTAGTGATCCACCACTGCCTAGCAGCGAAGAAATTGTGGTAACCGCAGCGGTAGTGGTAGTAGCGGGGCTAACAGTGTATGAATAGTATCTAATCTGGCCATCATTATAGTTGCCAGCGACAAAATAATCGCCTATAGGCGGTATTGCAATAGCATAATTAGAACCTGCGGCACCTGATGGTGTGCTAGCAACTTTGGTCAACACACCAGCCATATTGATTGTGTACAGGGCTATATTGCCATCCTGCGTACCAACAATTATATGATTATCAGCGCTTATTTGTATGCTATTGGCACCAGCAAGAACTCCAGAAAGTGTTGCACTCCCAACTGCTGAAAATGTGCTGCCCTTAAGTAAATAAGCTTGAATAGTATTTGTATTTCCTACTACTGCATACATACTGTTTGGCGCAAAAGCCATTGCTATTGGCGCTGTAGCCAGTGGAATAGCTGAGCCAAGCGCTACAAGCTTTGACACCGTTGTTGGCGCTGCCGTCGTTGACACTGCTGATGGTATCTCGGCTTTTAACATGTCTTGTGCCAGTGATGCTGCACTATCTTCCCCGGTTGAACCGTATGGCTTCATCGCATCAATCATCCAATCTGCAGGTGTTGTAGCGAAGATAAGCGTACTGCCCGTAGCGGATAAATAGCTTGTTGGAAGTGTTACAACTGCGGGTGCAGTAGCACTAGTGCTTGCGGTACTGGTACCTGTTGCAGCTGTTGTTGCGGTACTGGTACCTGCTGCAGTACTAGTAGCTGCACTTTGTGTTGCAGATGCTTGTAAGGTAATTGTATATTTAGTCTGAGCATAGTGTTTGCTAGCAGTAGTTGTACTTGCCGTGGCTTCGGTTGTTTGGCTGACAACGGCCAAGACAAAGTTTACAACTTCATGCGTTGTTCCGTTCACCGTCATAGGCACGCTTAGATAGTGTCCTGTAGCTACTGAACGCAAGGAAACAATACTGTTACTTTTTATAGGAGTGCCATCATTATTAGCAGCAACTAATGTTGTTCCATCAGCTTGTAAGGTACATGCACCACAAAAGCGAAACCAAGTTGGATCAAAGTTAGTTTGTGAGCGTGGTGATGTGGCTGGCGCTGGTGGCGTAGTTGGTGCAGTCATAAAGCTTGTAAGAGACTGTACCTTTGCGGGTGTACTTACTGGTTCAACCGGTGGCGCAGGAATAATGATTGAAGCAACGACGAATTCAGGAGTACCAGTAGCCTTGTCAGTAACCCCCGTCAAGCAATCTTCTGTTGTGCCAGATGCGGTTTGCGTAATAGCACCTGAAACTAATTGAACATAATCACCATAACGTAATTGTGCGCCTTCTGCATCAACTACGGTAGTTGCCTCAGTTTTTGGCGCTGTTATCACCGTTGCACCACTTTTTGTTTGGCCTGTTGGTGATATTATCTTGTGTGTCTTGTTGACCTTTGCCAGTGCCTTGGCTCTTGCCGCCTGTGCCTTTTCAATCAGCTTTTTTTGCAGACTAGCCGTAATGTAAGGCGATGGCGTTCCCACAGGGGCATGAACAATTGGCTTTACCGCAACGGTATGAGCCGGTAGCGCTGGGTGTGCAACTGGTGTTGCCACGGTTGTGCTGCCACTAAGCTGGTGCCCAAACACTAGGCATACCAAGCTTAATATAGATAGACGTGTGAATTTCATTACGAAACCCTCCTAAACATTAGAATGTGAATAAAAATATTTTACCTAACCCTATCATAATAAAATTTGTTTCAACTTGTAAATATTTTTCGTATTTTGCTATCACATTCATGTCCAATTCAATACAAGAGGCCCCAAAAACTACCCTTCTTTGGTCAATTGCTTCCTTAATACTAAGAGCCTTTCTTTGACCTCTTGCATACCGGCAAGAATTTCTTTGGTATTGGCACAACATTGAGGCACTGCTGCTGGTTGGATGGCTTCGGACAAGGCTGACAGCTCTTCCATAACTAGAGCGGGGACGTCGTGGCCCTCTGGCATTTCACCGTTGCTATTACCTTCTATAGCGGCATCAACCTCCTGGTCAGACAACGTTGTCTGACTAGCTGCACTATAGGTGTTTGCAGAGGACACAATAGGCTCTTGTAGAGGAGCTTGCCAAACGTCTTGGCTACCAATAGCCTCTTCTACTACTTCTGCCACCTCCGTTGTTGCCGATAATGCCGTAGCAGCCGTTGCTGGCACTTGGTATAACTGGGCAATCTGCAGCCTGGCCTCTTCTATGCTCATGCTTTGCTTGTGCAACAGTTCCTTAATGTGTTGAAATATTTTAAGATCCTGGCTTGAATAGAGGCGCTGCCCACCCTTGGGCTGCTCTGTGTCAAAGCCAAATTCCTTTTCCCAAAGCTTAATAACAAACTTTTTAATATTAAGTGCTTCGGCAATATCATGTATTTTCAATAATTTTTTGCTCGAAACTTGTTGGGGATGTTGCATAGAGCTCTCCTTCATTTTCAAATTCAATCAACGTTTGATTAGGTTGTATCACATCACCAACCTTGATGGAAATAGTTTTAACAACCCCAGTACGGGTAGCCGTAATCTCATTTTCCATTTTCATCGATTCAATCGTCATTAATGGTGTACCACTACCAACTTGTTGGCCAACCAGAACCAGCATGCTCGTTACACGACCAGCCAGTGGGCTTTTGATGATCAATGATTGGGCTCTGTGTACCTTAGGGTCAACATTTTCTGTGCTAATGTCGCTGCTAACGCTATATGGTATGGCGGTGTGAGGGAAAATAACCTTAAAACTGCCCATGGGCTGATTGCTAGGCGCCGTTAATGTTCGCTCGTATCCTTCGACAGGCTCAGGACGAGCGCCGACTTTAAAAATTATAGCCTGATAAGACCGCGATCCCAGGGTAAAGCAAAGGGTATTGGTTGCCTTATTCATTACAACATCGCGAGCAACATATTCACGCTCATCGCCATGTTGGTCAAAGCATGTGATATGCAAGATCTCTTTTCGCCACGCCACCTTCAATATCTGCAAGCTACCATTAACAAACAGCTTTTTTAGCGCCATCGTTGCGTCCTCCAGCGACGGCTTGGCATAATGCGAGGCTCATGTTTTATCACCTGTAGCTCATGTTCATACAGCAGTGCCGCAATAGCCGCAAGAATCGCATCGTGACTATTGATTGGCTGCTTAAACATTGCCAGCAGACTGCTAACAAAAGCAGGATTATCCAGCAAAGCAGTATAAAATTGGCCGAGCTGCATTGCATCGCTTGCAAGAATTGCCTGTAACAGGTCTTTGTTAGTAGCCACTCCCACTAGGCGACTACCAGCCAGTGCTTGCTGCATACGGCGTATACACTCATCCCGATTGCGGCCAAAACTAATAATTTTGGCAATCATAGGGTCAAATAGTGATGTTACCAACGTGCCAGTCGCTATATCGTGCTCAAAACGAACAAAAGGGTATCGAGGAAAGAAAACATGCTCAAGCGCGCCGGTAGACGGAAAAAAGTGCTGTACAGGGTCTTCAGCATAGAGTCGACATTCAAGTGCATGTCCGCGCATGGCAATGTCTTCCTGCTGCAATGACAGCCGGCCAGTCTGGGCAATCTCAAGCTGTAGATCGATTAAATCAATGCCGGTAACCATCTCGGTAACGGCATGCTCAACCTGTAAACGGGTATTCATTTCCAGAAAATAGAAGCGCTCGTCTGGCGTCACAATAAATTCCACCGTTCCGATACTATCGTAGTCTACAGCAGCGGCAGCTTTGAGTGCTGCATTGTACATGGCTGCAAGCACTTCCTGGCTGATAAAGCGGCATGGAGCCTCTTCAATAACCTTTTGGTGCCGCCGTTGCACAGAGCACTCCCGCTCAAACAGATGTACCCAACGTGTGCCATCGCCAGCAACCTGTACTTCAACATGACGTCCTTGCGCAATATAGGCTTCAATAAGCAGCTGGTTGCTACCGGTAAGCGCCGCTGCCTGGCGTGCCACTGCATTAAAGGCAGGAATAACGTCAAAAGGGGTGTGCACCACCTGCATAGCCTTGCCCCCACCTCCTTGCGGATCTTTGATAATCAGAGGAAAGCCGATGGCCTGAGCCCTAGCAAGTAGGTCGGCTGGATCTGTGGTGCTGCTCACCATAAAACCAGGCAGTACCGGCACCCCAGCCTGTGCCATGATGGTGCGCGCTGTATGCTTATCGGCCATCAGAGCCATCGCTTCCGGTCGTGGGCCAATCCATACCAGTCCGGCATTGATCACTGCCTGGGCAAAAACAGCATTTTCAGCCAAAAAGCCGTATCCAGGATGGATAGCATCGGCACCGGTTGCCTTGGCAATGCTGATAATTTCATCCTGGTTGCAGTATGCCTGGTACCCAGAGCCTGATAGCTGGTGGTTCTGATCAGCCTGATAAACGTACGAAGCATAGCGGTCTTCTGGACTAAAAATCGCCACCGTTTTCAGCCCTCGCAGCCCACAGGCGGCTTGAATACGAAGGGCTACTTCTGAGCGGTTGGCAATAAGTACATTCGTGATTGTTCGCACGGCCTTTATCCCCCTGGCAGGCTATTTTTTTTTACGGTATACTGGATCGTACAAGTTTAGCACACGTCGCCCACGCAACCCCAGGTATGTATGAACCCACTGAAAATTCGCAATGACTTTCCAATCTTCAAGTCCCACCGGGACAAACCATTGGTCTACCTAGATAATGCGGCAACAACGCACAAGCCTCAGGTAGTTATTGATGCCATCACCAATTTTTACACCCATGCTTACGCCACCGTACACCGTACGCTCTATCCAATGGGTGAAGCGGCTACAACCTCCTATGAGGCGGTGCGGGATAAGGTTGCCCGCTTTATTAACGCCAAGGACCGTTGTGAAATTATCTTTACCAAGGGCACAACAGAAAGCATCAATTTTATAGCGCAAGCCTGGGCCCTTCAGGCCATCAAACCTGGCGATCAGGTGCTGGTTGGCAGCATTGAGCATCACGCAAATTTGGTTCCGTGGCAAGAAGTTGCACGGGCAACCGGGGCTAGCATTGTTTACTTGCCGCTTAATCCAATAACGTATCAATTTGATAATCCAGAAGCATACCTAAGTCCAAAGACCAAGCTGGTTGCCGTTGCACATAGTTCAAATGTACTGGGCAATGTATGGAATGAGGGCACTCATCAATTGGAAAATTTTATTAAAACGGCTCACACCCTTGGTGCACGCGTCCTGGTCGATGCAGCCCAAAGCGTGGCACACCAGAAAATTGACGTCCAAACGCTGGATGCTGACTTTCTCGCCTTTTCTGGCCACAAAATGTTTGCACCAACCGGCGTGGGTGTTCTGTACATAAAAAAAGAGCTACACGACACAGTCCAACCATACCAAGTTGGTGGCTCCATGATTTGGGAAGTTACCTATCAAGGTGCCTCCTGGGCAAAAGCACCGCAAAAATTTGAGGCCGGAACGCCACCCATTGCCGCCGTTATAGGTCTTGGCGCTGCCATTGATTATATTGATGGGCATATTACTTTTGACCAGCTACGCATCCATGAAGCAGCGCTGTGCAAACAGCTTATTGATGGCTTGCTGGCCATAGACGGTGTTACCATTATTGGCAACTTAGCATCGCTTGCCACGGCCGGCCATTTGGTCTGCTTTGCCATTAAGGATATTCACACCCACGACCTGGCCTCTCTGCTTGCCCAAGATGGCATTGCCGTGCGCGCTGGTCACCATTGCGCGCAGCCTTTTGTAAGCAGCCTGGACACCTCTTCATTAATACGCGTAAGCGTCACAGCTTACAATACCCCTCAGGACATTGAACTATTTTTACAGGCATGTACACATGCTTTAAACCTGCTAAAATCAGCATTAATACTATGAATGACAAACTTTATCAAGAAGAGCTTCTTGAACATTACAAATACCCAAAGCACCGCAAAAAACTTGCTACGCACGATTTTAAGGCTGGTGATTATAACCCTTCATGTGGCGATCGCATTGCCATAGAGGGCACTGTCAATGATAACGTCATTACCGACCTTGGCTTTGAGGGCTCGGGATGCGTTATTAGCCAAGCTGCAACATCAATGCTTACCGAGATGTGCGTTGGCAATACGATTGAAGCGGTCATGGCGCTTACCAAGGATGACATCAGCACGCTGATCGGCATCCCCTTGGGTCCAACCCGCCTTAAATGCGCCCTTTTATGTCTGCAGGTACTTCAAGAAGGCCTTGCAGTTTATCAACAACGTTAGAAAGGATCTCTCTATGATTACCATCCAATTAACAAAATCCCCATGTTGGCAGCAACCGAGCGAAGCTTATATCATCTTTTGTGACGACAAGCTTGCATCTGTAACACCAACAGCGCCACTTTCCACCATTGAACAAGAAAACTCTGCGCTTATTGAAATCTTAAAACGCAATCGCTTTGAGGGAAAATGCGGTCAATCATTTGCCTTCACCGGCACGCTTAACGCCAAGCTTGCGACCATTATTTTTATTGGCCTTGGCGCGCTCAAGCGAGGGCATCATCACGAACTTGAATCACTCCGCCGTGGCCTGTGCACAGCGCTACAAACGCTTAAAAAATTACGCCTTAAAACGGCTTGTATCGCGCTTCCTGAATCAACACTCTATGGTCTAACCAGTGCACAGTTGCTGCACCATGTTGTCATTGCTACGCACATGAGTACATACGATTTTATAGACTTTAAGCCCGAAGCGCTTAAGGATCCATGGACCGTCACGTTGTTGATGGCTACCGAAAATACTGCTGATGCTGCAACAGCTCTGGAGACGGCAAACCTCATTGGCCAGACGATCAACAAAGCACGTCGCTGGGCTGACTCTCCTGCCAATGTCATGACGCCCACCGTACTGAGCGAAGAGGCTAAAAAAATAGCAATCGCACACAACCTTAAGCACACTATTTTTGGCCGTGAAAAGGCCCTTGAGCTTGGCATGGGTGGCTTTTGTGCCGTTGATGCCGGCTCTGACCAAGATGGCAAATTTGTGGTTCTGGAATACAAGACCACGGTAGCCAATGCACCGACAATCGCACTCTGTGGCAAAGGCGTCCACTTCGATACAGGCGGTATCAACATCAAGCCAACCAGCGGCATTAGCGGCATGAAATTTGATATGTCCGGCGCAGCCTCGGTGATTGCTATGATGGGACTTTTTGGGCAGCTTAAGCCCGCTATCAACATTATCGGCCTCACCCCATTGGTAGAAAATATGCCAAGTGGCAAGGCATCGCGTCCTGATGACATTATCACCTGCATGAACGGCAAGACGGTTGAAATCCGCAATACCGATGCTGAGGGTCGTCTCATTTTGTCAGACACGTTGTGCTATGCAGAAAAATTTTATTCGCCCGATATCATCATCGATATCGCCACACTCACCGGCGCGGTGCAGCACGGCCTTGGGCACTTTTATACCGCTGTGTTAACCAAGGACGATCAGCTTGCTAGCGCATTACTTGCTATTGGCAAGGCCACCGGCGATCGCACCTGGCAGCTACCGCTTGATGACGATTTTAAAGAGGCCATAAAAACCGATGTTGCCGATATTCACAATAATGGCTCATCTGCTTACTATGGCGGCACCATTGTTGGCGCATGTTTCCTACAAAATTTTGTTGAGAAATCGCGCTGGGTCCACTTAGATATTGCCGGTACGGCGCATGATGTACCTGGCATCAATTATGTTGGCAAGGGAGCAACGGGAGCCAGCATTCGCCTGCTCACCGAGTTCTTGCTGAACTACGGTCAGTATAAAGATTAGTTTCCATTGAGCTTTACTTTTTTAAATGAGCTGTTTACTTTCTCTGGGACGTCGTCCTCGCCCTCGACGCAAAGCTGAGGGTAAACTCCGGCGGTGAGCATGTATTTGTAAAAAAGTACTATACCCCCGGACGTCGTCCCCGCGGAGGCGGGGATCCAGGCAATGCTAAAAAATCCTCTTAAGCTTAAATAAAAAGAGCCATTCTCCGTCAAGAAGAATGGCTCTTTTTATCTAAGCTTAGCTAACTCAATAACAACGTGTTATTAGTCGTCGCTATTGTCATCTCTATCATTGTCCTGGTTGCATTGATCAGGTTGAAACCACTTGGTAAAGCCCAATGGATTCCACTCATGACAATGACAGTGGCAACAAGACGAGTCACACGTCTTACCTTCGCATTTTCTGCATTCATGTTTTTTGTTGTGGTGATGCTTACTCTTTTTGTGTGATCTCTCTTGATGATCTCTGCTTCCTTTGCTCGATTGAGTATTTCCTGATGTATCATCATCACTATCGCTGCGTTTTCGCTTTTCAGCAAAAGCATCGCTGGAAAGCGCTCCTGCAACGAGCATTAGGGCTAGTACCTTCTTCATCGTATGTCCT
>Ga0206858_1049_pt1 | contig 36489 bp, 19 predicted proteins | sample Alteio_BWOrgCont_46_FD_152622 | JGI IMG/M metagenome (GOLD analysis project Ga0206858, IMG submission 152622) | Enriched cells from forest soil in Barre Woods Harvard Forest LTER site, Petersham, Massachusetts, United States -... | ecosystem: Environmental > Terrestrial > Soil > Temperate forest >... | reverse complement strand
TCAAAAGCATTGAAAGAAAATGATACGTTTGAAATAAATATGTACCTGCAGCAGTTAGGTAAAACGCCCTTCTTTAAAAAACAAAAACCAACGCCTTATGATGAAGCCGTTAGTTTGATATGGTATCTTGAAAACGTGTTCTACTCTGCCGTTGGAAGAACTATCAGTTTTTTAAAGAGTGAATTTCCACAAGCTGTTACCGGCGAAAACCCTATTATCAATATGGGCTTCTGGCCGGGTGGCGACAGGGATGGCAATCCATTTGTAACAAGCGAAACAACTTTAAAAGTTGCAGATGCTTTGCGTGGCGCTATCATTCATTGTTATTATTTAGATATACGCAGATTAAAACGCCGCCTTACTTTTAAAGGTATAGAAACCATCTTAACCGGCATTGAGAAAACATTATACGATAATATTTTCATCCCCGGTCATCGTGTTCCGCTGTCTAAGCAAATGATGCTGGATGCATTGAATAAAGTAAGGGATATCTTAATCTTTGAAAACAACAGTCTGTTCCTGCATTTAGTAGATAGCCTTATTACTAAAGTAAATGTATTCGGGCTTCACTTTGCATCGCTTGATGTGCGCCAGGAAAGTACCATCCACAGCAATGTATTGAATACTATTGCTGAAAAGACCAGCTTCCTGCCAAAAGAATACCCAACATTAAGCAACGAGCAAAAAATTGATTTGCTTACCAATATATCTGCAACAATTACCGACAGCAATTTTGAAAACGGCCTGGTAACTGATACGATTGAAACCATCAAAGCAATCAAAACCATACAGGAACATAATGGTGAACTAGGTTGCAACCGCTACATCATCAGTCAATGCAACAGTGCATTGAACGTGATTGAAGTATATGGCCTGTTCTTATTATGTGGCTGGAATAAAAATGCTATTACTGCCGATATCATTCCATTGTTTGAAACCGTAGATGACCTGCAAAATGCAGCAGCCATCATGGAAGAGCTATATACCAACCCTATTTACAGCGAACACCTGAAACGCCGCAACAATATCCAAACGATCATGTTAGGCTTTTCGGATGGCACTAAAGATGGCGGTTATTTCATGGCCAACTGGGGCATCTACAAAGCAAAAGAAGAACTCTCTGCCATCTCTAAAAAATATGATGTAGATGTAATCTTCTTTGATGGCCGCGGCGGCCCTCCTGCACGTGGCGGTGGCAAAACGCATAACTTCTATGCATCCATGGGCAAAAATATTTCCAACAAAGAAATACAGTTAACTATACAAGGGCAAACCGTAAGCTCTAATTTTGGAACAATTGATGCCGCACAGTTCAATGTAGAAAAATTATTGAACGCCGGTATTACCAACGACTTGTTTGGAAGCAAAGAGATAACGCTTGAACCCGCTGAAGAAACTTTACTGCAGGAATTAGCCGACATCAGCTTTGTGGCATACAGCACTTTAAAGAACCATCAACACTTTGCGGATTATTTATCCAATGTAAGTCCACTGCGTTTTTACAGCGAAACCAATATCGGAAGCCGTCCTGCCAAACGTGGTGCCGGCAACAAGCTATCGTTTAAAGACCTTCGTGCCATACCGTTTGTAGGTGCATGGAGCCAACTTAAACAAAACGTTAGTGGTTACTATGGCGTAGGCATTGCCTTACAGGAAATGGACAAACAAGGAAAATTCGGGCAACTGAAAACATTGTATAAAAACTCGCTGTTCTTCCGCACTTTAATAGACAACTGCGAAATGGCGATGAAAAAATGTTTCTTTCCGCTAACTGAATACTTAGCCAAAGATGAAAAGTACGGCGAAATATGGAATATGATTTACCATGAGTTTGAACTCACACAAAAATATGTATTGCAATTATCCGGCAAGCCCGAACTAATGAGCGAATACCCGGTTGACTTATTATCAATCATGATGCGTGAACGTATCGTATTGCCGCTACTAACCATACAGCAATACGCCATCACCAGCATCCGCGAAATAGAAGACAAGCAGATACATTCGCCATTAAAAGAAACCTACGAGAAGCTGATAATGCGTTCATCGTTTGGGATTATTAATGCTGGAAGGAACTCGGCTTAGATTGGTGATTTTTGATGTATGATTTTTGATGGCATTTGAGTTTTTTGAACCGTGCAATAGTGCTACTATTAAGTTTCATTGGCGTCGCACTCTTGTACTGAATCACTTTATTGAACATTAGCAGATATTAGATGCGCTACTCTTTTCTAATTGGAAAGAGTGGCGCATTTTTCGTTTTACGAGTTCTCTTTCTTTCCCAAAACCTCTTTCCCAAAACCTCACAGGTTTTAAAAACCTGTGAGGTTTACAAAAATCGCACTGCATTTTATCAAAGAGAATCCCATTTTAGATTTATGGAGTTAAGTATATTTGAATACTCTCAAAACCTCACAGGTTTTAAAAACCTGTGAGGTTTACAAAAACCGCACTGCGTTTTATCAAGAAGAATCCCATTTTAGATTTATGGAGTTAAGTATATTTGAATACTCCCAAAACCTCACAGATTTTAAAAACCTGTGAGGTTTGCAAACAATCCAAAAACTAAATTTAATAATAATGCCGTACCAAGACACCATAGAAAAATTGTATCCTGGCAGATATTATCATATTTACAACAGGGGTAATAATAAAGAAATCATTTTTAAAGAAACTGAAAACTATCTCTATTTTTTAAGGCTTTGGAAAAAGCATATCCAACCAATAGCCGAAACATTTTGTTATAATTTACTTCCCAATCACTTTCACTTCTTTATCCGGATCAGGGAACAAAAAAGCTTTCCTGAAGATCTAAAAACTAAGTCACCTGAACAATCTTTTGCCAATCTTTTTAATGCTTATGCAAAAGCTATTAATAAAAAATATAACCGAACAGGCAGTTTATTTCAGGAACGTTTTAGAAGAAAAGAAATAACGAATAGTTCGTACTACACCTCCATCATTGGGTATATTATTGCTAACGCAGTAAAACATAGCTATAGTTTAAGTACAGAAAATTACCCTCACTCAGCATACGATAGTTTACTATCTGACAAGCCTACTTATTTACTAAGAGAAGAAGTTATCAATTGGTTTGGAAACAAAGATATTTTTATAAACTATATCAGAAATTATGAAAGCTCAATTCAAGTAGATAAAAAATACCTATTTGAAAAAGAAGATGATGAATAATTTGGACATCCCACATAAATTGCAAGGCCTTCTGCCAAGACCTCACAGGTTTTGAAAACCTGTGAGGTCTATATATAGGTTTGCTTTTTCAATAAAAAGAACAAACCTATTCAGCTCGCCGCTGCTGTGCGTCCCACCAGCAGCCGAAGCCCAAACCATAAAAGAAGTTACAAAAATGCAGTGAATGTAAACAAATCCCCATCGCCCATATCTTTCAAACCTATAATCATAAAAATTTATACATTTACTATCAACATAATAAATAATAATTCATGGGCAAAGGAAGATTAGAAGCATTCAGCGATGGCGTTATCGCCATCATCATCACCATCATGGTATTGGAGTTAAAAGTGCCACACGGCAGTTCCCTAAAGGATCTTGAACCTGTATTGCCCACCTTCCTCAGTTATTTATTAAGCTTTATCAATGTTGCCATTTATTGGAACAACCATCACCACATGCTGCATTCAGTAACTAAAATAAGCGGCGGCGTATTATGGGCAAATACGCATTTGCTTTTTTGGCTATCGCTTTTTCCTTTTGCTACTGCATGGATGGGAGAAAATCATTTTACAAGCTGGCCATTGGTAGCATACGGCGTGGTTTCAACCGGAGCAGGCGTAGCTTATTATCTTTTAGCTAAATGCCTTATCAGCATTAATGGAAAAGATTCAGCCCTGGCCAAAGCCTTTGGCAAAGATCGTAAAGGTGTAATTTCCATTGTCCTCGATTTTCTTGGAATTGGGTTTAGCCTCCTCCTTCCGTGGATGGGACTGGCTGTTTATATTTTAATAGCAGCCATTTGGCTGGTACCTGATAGAAGAATAGAAAAAAAATAACACACTTGAATAAGCTCAAAAACAATTCAAGAATACTTTCAAACAATAACAACAACTATGATAACGGAAACATCCGACAAAAAAGAATTACTCGCCGCAATAGAAGAAGCCGTAAACAACTATCAGGATTTGTTAGCATCACTCGATGACAATAACATAAACAGTATTCCATATCCAGGTAGCTGGACAGCCGGGCAATTAGTACAGCATGTTACAAAATCAATTGGCTTTATAACCAAAGCCATGCAGGCGCCATCAAAAGCAGCAGAAAGAAACCCCGGCGAAAAAATAGCGCACCTCAAAAATATATTCCTCGACTTTTCCAAAAAAATGAATTCGCCTGATTTTATTTTTCCGGATGAAGGACCGTACACAAAGCAAATCAGCAGCAATGGATTGAATGAAGCTTTTGCACAGTTTAAAGAAAGCGCAAACAATGCCAACCTTAATGATATTGTGGATGGTCTTCCTTTTGGTCCTACAACTAAACTGGAGATACTACATTTTGTTTTATACCATACCCAGAGGCATTTGCAGCAGATGAAAAATATTTGTGCAGCTATTGCTTAAGCTACTGTTAATACCAATCAGGATTTTTGCATTTTAAATTATTCCAATATCTTTATTTTCAAATTTGTTTGTCAATGAAGACACTTTTCGCACTTGTCCTTTTTTTGGGGTTTAATGTAACTACCCATGCTCAATTCTATTACAATTTTGACGAGGCTAAATCCTTTTATAATAAAACTCCCTTACTACAGTCTTCTGCTTTTCAAAAAGAAGTGCTGGTTATAAAGCAAAAAAAAGGTGGCGAGCTTGTTGATTCGTTTAAAATACTTATCTATACTTACAACAATCAGGGCAATATCATAAGTGCATATCGGGGCAGCAAATGGACAAAACCTGCTATTATAGATTCATTTATATATGATGATGCCGGCAATAGAACAAGACTGGAAATGAAGTATCCCGATGTTCAGGATAATAGGGATTATGCAAACAATGAACCGGATGTTGAGGCTGGTCCTGCATTTAAATCTGTTTCTATACGATACGAATATGACTCTGTAAATAAAGTAAAAAAAGTATTCAACAGATTATTGGGTGCACCGGAAAAGCTTAGTCGCCTTATTTATTATGATGATCAGAACAGGATAACAAAAATAGATTTAGCTCCTGAAAGTTTAGCAGTGTACTATAAAGAGTATGTATATAAAAAGAATAAATTAAAAATATATACCAATACTTCTATCACCAGAGACTGTTACGAAATAATGAAATTTAATGATAACGGGCAGATTGGCCAACGGGAGGTTACCATAAAATATGCAACATCCATAGCATTGGTTGATTATAACAATACCTATTATTCTGATGGGTTACTTTACACAGAAACAAAACAACAAAATGGTTCGGTCTTTACTGTTGTTACACACTACTATTATAAAAACTAGTATCCAATTGAGTGTGCCTTATAAGCAGCAAACTGTATAAACATGTAATAATTTTTGCTGCTACAATTTTATACCTGGTTTTCATAAACATAAGACTAATGCAAACAAATGTATAGATAAAGAATAAGCCACCTCGGTTAAGGTGGCTTATAAATATATATTCAATAGGCTGATACTATTGATTACTAATCATTTTAGACCAATCGCCATAAATGCCTTCAAAATCTATTTTGCCGTCTTTATTAAAACTGTCAAATTGTACAAAATCAACTGTTACCCATACTTTGGTTCTTTTTGATTTGCCCGACCATGCCCACCAGGATTGCACCACTTTAGCATCCATATCTTTATAATGCAGAAAATCAGGATAACCAACAACTTTAATTGCAATGCTATCATAGTAAGTAAAATCCGTGTCCCAGCTTTTTACCGCTTCTTTGATATTGATAGGTTTCGCCATTCCGGAACTCCACCACTTAGCAGTATCTGCAAACAGGCTTAAACTGGTAGCATCATCTTGCGCCAGATAAGCTTTGATTGTTTTCTTTACTACCTCAATGTAAGGGTGTGATATATAAATGGTGCCGTTTTCTTTCGCTTCCTGCGAAAAGGCTGTTGCTCCAATAAGAGCCAGGGCCATAACCAAGATAACTTTTTTCATGATCAGGTTGTTTAAGGTTGAGTTGATTTCCTAAGATAATCTTTTATAGCAGGAATTAATAATTTTCGGCCGCTTAAATTAATTTTACAAACAGCAGAATTGATTAAAAAAATAACCTGCCAATAAATTAGTAATGAATCAGCTTTTAGAACAAATAAGAAATTGCATGGAATGCAAGCCTTACCTTAAAGATGGTGTCAATCCGATTATTGCAGCAAGCCCTCTAAGCAAAATTATTATCATAGGCCAGGCTCCCGGTCGCATTGTGCACAACACCGGCATTCCATGGAACGATAAAAGCGGCGATAACCTTCGCAATTGGCTGGGCATAGATAAAACTGTATTTTATGATACAAACAAAATAGCATTGGTGCCAATGGGTTTTTGTTATCCCGGAAAAGGCAAGAGCGGGGATGCTCCGCCAAGGGCTGAATGTGCACCTCTATGGCACAATAAATTATTTGCGTTTATGCCAAATGCAAAGCTCATTTTATTAGTTGGCCAATATGCTCAGGCTTATTATTTAAAAGACAAAGCAAAAGATACACTAACGGAAACGGTTCATCATTTTAAAACATATTTGCCGCAATATTTTCCATTGCCGCACCCTTCGCCCAGGAACAATATCTGGCAGGCAAAAAATAAATGGTTTCAGGAAGCCGTTTTACCGGAACTTAAAAAAAGAATTAAGACTGCACTAAAGTAATATATCTATGTGCAAGCAATTTACCCATCTACATATTTAGGCTTAACTTTAATCTATGAATACAATTAAAGACCTCCGGCTTGCGGTGCTGATTGACGCAGACAATGTACCTTATTCCAATGTAAAGGGTATGTTTGAGGAAATTGCCAAATACGGAACGCCAACATTCAAGCGCATTTACGCTGATTGGACAAAGCCAACTGTGTCGGGTTGGAAATCGGTATTATTAGAAAATGCCATCACGCCTATTCAACAATACAGCTATAGCTCCGGAAAAAATTCAAGCGACAGCGCTTTGATTATTGATGCAATGGATATTTTATATTCGGGCAAAGTTGATGGCTTTTGCATTGTTTCGAGCGATAGTGATTTTACAAGATTGGCCACACGTTTGCGGGAAGCAGGCATGAAAGTGATTGGTATCGGAGAAAAGAAAACCCTCACGCCTTTTATAACCGCCTGTGATAAATTTATTTACCTCGAGATTTTAAAAGTAAATGATAAAACAGAAGAGGAAGAAAAACCTGCTTCAAAATCTCAAAAGAATATCCCGGCTACAGACAAAGCTTCGTTGAATAAAATCGATAAAGGTTTAATAAAACTTTTAAGCGACAGCATTACCGACCTTGCTGATGAAAACGGATGGGCCTATCTCGGCGACCTTGGAAATTTTATCCTGAAAAAACAACCCGACTTTGACCCCCGAAATTATGGCTTTACTAAAATGCTGTCACTAATTAAAAGCATCCATAAAATTGATGTGGATGTAAGAGATAGCGGTAAAAATAATATCAAACATGTTTATGTGAAAGTGAAATAAGTTTTATGCCACTAAGAAAAAAAATTGCGTATCTGATAATATTTTTGGGGTTCTTCAATAGCAGCTATGCACAAACAATTGCTTTAAAAGATTCTTTACAAAACAATCACTCCACCAACTTTACCAAATACCTAAATAAAAAAATGTGGAACCAGTTGTTTCCGCATCGATACGGTATCGGCATGATGGATACTATTACCAACAACCCTGATTTTTATTCTTTTGAAGCATTTGTTACAGCTACAAAAATATTCCCGTCTTTTCTTTCTGAAGGATCTGTAACTATGCAAAAAAGAGAGCTTTGTGCTTTCCTTGCCAATATAGCACAGGAAACAAGCGGTGGGTGGAACGAAGCTCCCGGAGGGTATTTTAAATGGGGATTATACTTTCTAACGGAAACGGGTAAACGAAAAAAAATGTATGCTGATACATCCAAAAAAAACTACCCGCCTGTTGCCGGAAAATTTTATTACGGAAGAGGTCCTAAGCAATTAAGCTGGAATTACAACTACGGACAATTTAGCGAAGCCTGGTATGGCAATAAAGACAGTTTATTACAAAATCCCGATATCCTCAGTACCAACCCGGTTGTATCCATTGCTTCTGCCCTTTGGTTTTGGATGACACCCCAATATCCTAAACCATCCTGCCATGATATAATGGTAGGTAACTGGAAGCCTACTGCTAATGATATAAAAAAAGGGAGACTACCAGGATTTGGCGCTACGCTTAATGTAATTAACGGAGGTGTTGAATGCGGTTCGGGCACTGCAATGGAAAGTTCTGCCTATCGCTATAAATACTATCTCTTCTTTTGCAATTACTTTCATGTTTCGCCGGGCAGCAATATAGAATGCAGTAATCAAAAACCTTTCGGGCAATAGAGTCTGCCAAAATAACAAAAGCCTACTATTTTGATATGGTTCTCGTTATAATATTTATTAGCCGATAATTTATTTTTGTTAATAGCTTGTTAATTTCAACATTATTTTATCTTCCCTTCCCTGTTTCCAGATTTTATGCCTGGTTTAAAAAAGATAATTTTCTTGTAGTTTTTTTAATCAGAAACGAAAGGTATTAATATATAAATCCTCTTTTGGGGGAGCTGTTAAGCCTTTTGAATGCGCAGGTCTTTATAAAATTACATTACAATAAACAATTATGCATAAGTGTTGGCTTAAGGCAAGTTTCTTTAACACAATTTATCGCTGCTTTTTTCATTTATAGTATCATAATTGCTTTATCACTTTAAACAATAAAATTTTATACAATGAAAAATTTAATTAAAACAGCGGGTTACAAAAAAACAGTAGCCACTTTGGGATTTGCTTTAACTAATGTTGCAGTTTTTGCTGCAAGCAATGGCTCTACAGAAACTTCTTCCGGTTCAGGCACTGCGGTTATTGGCTTTTTTGCTGTGTTGGTTGGAGCTTTGCTTTTACCGGCTATTGGTCACAAAGCACACCATTAATATTTTAGTACAGTTTACTAAGCCCGATGCTAAGTATAAAAAGAGACTGATAACTCAGCCTCTTTTTTTATTGTAAGTACCAAGCTTACATAAATTCAATATAGATTTTCAATCCGCAAATTATTGATGCTGTTTTGGATAAACACACGATTGATAATAAGGTTTGAGCCTGATTTTGAATACACAGGTTTTTCAGAAACAAGTGTTTGCTGCATATCAGTCAACATTCCTTTCAGAAAAGCTTTGTCTGTATTACCGGCATCTGCAATAGGTAAAGAACCTCCTCCTGTATTATACCGGTTATTTATCAATGCATAACTATCCGGCGCAGTATTCATCGTATAAAAATTTGATGTAGAGTCTGTCCAGCTTAATGTGCCCACTACCAGAAGTTGTCCTTTATTTGTTGCGTTATCAAACCGGAAAGTTTTATGTGGTTCGTTATAAATCATTTCTGCAAATACGGCCTTGCCGCTAAAGCTATCAATTGCTACAAAAGGTTGCTGCGCCTTGGCTGAATTAGCAAGCATTGCGCCGTTTAAGGTAAAGGCTGCAGCTCCTGTTAAGTGAATGAATTGCGATGCCAGCGCCCCCTCTGTCCAGTTATCATATACTATCATCTTACCACCTTTATCAATCGAATAGGTATTAGTATTACCTACAGATGCACACCCAAATATTTTTAGCACTGAAGCATTTTGCTGATTGGTTCCAATCAGTTTTACAGACGTACCCTTTATGCAATAATTATGCTGAAGGTTTTCAAAAACAAAGCTTGTATTGGTTAAGCCATTTATACAAAGATTGCTTGTTATTCCGTGATAAAGCAGAAGTTCATTTGCATAGACAGCATTACCCGGTTTATCGTTATCATATACCACTACACCATCAACTTTTGCATTACCATCTATTTTCAGATTTCGTAAAACTGCTTTAACGGGATAATTGAGTTGCAGCACAGGCCCTGCTGAATCACCAGACCATTTAAGCAACGAACTAAAACCATCTCCCAAAAATACCAGCTTGGCTCCGGAAGGCACTACTAACGTTTTTGAAATAGAATAGCTTCCATAGTTAAAATGTATTACCGCCTTCGTATTTTTTCCGGATGCTTTATTAATGATGGCCTGCATTTCATCCGTTGTCATTTTATTGGTAAGTTCATATAAAGGATCTTTTGCCTTTGCTTCAAAAGGCTTTGGTTCTAAAGATGGAAGCATGGGAGCTTTTATACCATATTGATTATCGATGTTGATATAACGCCCATCCCCTGTTTCTACGGTTTTTTGTTTTGCCGTAAATAAATTGTTTACCAATATAAGATCTGCCGGTGGGGTTTTAAAATAATCTACACAACTGATTACATAGTTTTTATTAGAGTCGGGAGTTACGAAGGTATTGTTTTCAAAAAGCACATTGCCTTTTGTAACCAAATTGACCATTACATTGTTTTTTTGGCTAACAATCAAATTATGCTGAATAGTAATGGGCGAGGTATTACTGAACTGCGAAGCAACAATAAAAGCATTGGAATTATAAGACACATTATCCCTGAAAGAAAAAAAGAGTGAATTGCCTAATGCTATATCCGCTGTTTTTGAATATTTAAAAATGCTTCTGTACACATGAAAATTGCCTGCGCCTCCGGTATTGGTTACTCCAATATTACAGCTATCAAAATAACAATCCCATACCCACCAATCCAATGCATTCCATCCCTGTAAAGAAACTCCATGTACTGTGCAATTATAAAAACGGCAACGGCGGATACTAAACTCTGCGTCCATGTTCTTACCGGATTTTAATCCAATCTGCACATTGCGGAAAATCTCATCAGTATGTTGTGTACCCGAATTTGCATACCCCACTCTTCCATCCCATTCATGCGCTACGGCTGCAGCAGCTTTATTGTTACCATCCCAGGTAATACGTGCAAACTCGCTATAGGATACACCATTTAATAAAAACATTTTCTGGTTTGCTGCGCCATCCCACAGAATGATTGTTGCTAAAGGATCTTCTCCAATTATTTCAATACCTGTACGTGTTTGCATCATCAATGTAGATGTAATGCGATAAGTACCTTTTGGAATATATAAAACCGGAGAATGATTCGGCTTACCTAATTCATCCAAGGCTGCCTGCAACGCTTTGGTATCATCCTGTATGCCATCGCCGGCTGCATGATAATCCCGTTGCAGGTTTATCCAGCCGGCAAAAGGTCCGTAAAAGTCCTGCACCTGTGCAATACTCAATAAAGGAATGCAGGCGTTCACTATTATAACAACAATACCAACAAGTGTTTTTTTCATATACAAAGCATAAAATAACAAAGGCTTCTTCAAGATAAGATACACAAGCCTGTTTTTTTGTTAAGCAATAATTAAATGAATGGAATTATATTGTGTTTGGTAAATTCGAACATTGCAATATAATTACCACATCATTTTGATAACATGGATTACGCAATTATTAATAATATTGATAGAAACCGTTTTGAACTAACTACTGACGGAGGAACTTCTGTAGTAGAATATAAATTATTTGATGGTGGCATAAGCCTGAACCATACGGAAGTACCGTCTGAACTGGAAGGAAAAGGAATTGCTTCCACATTGGCAAAATATGCATTGGAATATGCCAGGACAAACAACCTGAAAGTACTGCCATTGTGCCCATTTATTTATACTTATATCAGTCGCCATCCTGAGTATAAATATCTTTCCTTAAAGCATCAACAACTTTAATAAAAAATCCCCGGCTACAAACCGGGGATTCAATCTTCAATTATTTATTACCGTATCAAATACATCTTACCATATCCTTTGGTAAAATACTGATCGGTACTGTTTAAACCATCGGTAATCACATCCCCATTGGCATTTGTGCCACCATATTTCTGTATTGATTTTCCATTCAGGTTTGTAAGAACTCTGTATAAATAAACACCATTGGCCAGTTTTTGTCCATACATATCCGTTCCATTCCATTTGTATTGCGTTACGTTATCTCCTATATGTAGTGGACCCAATTCACTCTGCGTTATTTCCTTTACAATCTTTCCGCTAATGGTAAGTATTTGTATGCGCATATTTTGCGGCAACTGATTGCCGGTAAGCGTAAACACAAATGCCGTAGAGGTTGTAAACGGATTTGGGTAATTAAACATATTTGAGATCATAGTTTTATTAATAACGTTAAAGGATACACGATATTCCAGTTCTCCTGCCGCATTGCCTTCTTCGTCTTTGCCTGATACAATCAATTGATAAGTTCCATCTACCGGAAAATTTCCAAGGAGATTGATGGTAGCTGTATTTTGCCCCGTAGCTAAATTGGCGGGAATAAACTGCATAGAATCTCCAAAATGATACGTAACCAATGTGCCATTGCTTAGGTTAGATGGATCCGGAAAGTATATCTGTACTTTAATTAATGAAGTATCGGTTAATGCAAGAAACTGATTGTTATCCTGCAGCTTGATTGTAATATGCGGCTTGGAAGACACAAGGTCTTTGTTAAGGATATGTATTCCATCAAACGTAACATCCAGTAAAGGATTACTATTATCAGGGATAACATAGAAATTTTGCGTTATTGAATTATTAAACAGGTATTGCTCAGGCTGATCGTTGTATGGATTAACCATTACATACAAGGTATTGTTACCCGGCAAATTCTTCGTATCAATTGTATCCCTTACTACAAGCGTATCACCCGATACCAATGCTTTCCCTTTAGGTATTATAAATGTGTCCTGCACATTGCTGGCATTTGTAATAGCAAATTTAAACTGCATACTATCAAATGCTACAGAGCTAATATTTTTAAATGCCATTGCAAATGCAATTTTTTGTCCCTGCCCAAGGGTATCTTTCATTGTGTATAAGATATTGGGAGCCACAGCTCCTTCCGGAACATAACTGGCATTGATCCTCCAAAAACTTAGTTGCTCCGGTGTTGAATAAATTGTATCCGAGTTCAACATCACCAGTTTTACATACGGATATTTTACAGGGTCAATAAAAGATAAAGAAGTATCTTTTGCAGGAGCAACCGTAGCCAAAAGCGTTTGTCCATTGCCGCTAGGGCCTACTCCATATACTTGTATCTTTACTGAATCAGCAAATACCGGATCTATGCTTTTTCCATTCCAATGCAAGCTTGTCCAGGCCTTTGCCGGCCCAAACAGCGGCGATGTTATGGTACCTGATGAAACGGATATGTTTACAGGTATCGTATCCTGTATGTACGTGGCTTCGGAGGTGCCCATTATCTGTGTGGGAAGATAACTGCTTACCCCTTTTTGAAAGAAGAACAGAAAAGGCAAATTATGCGTAAAGCTATCAATCTTTGTAAACCCAATATTTTTTAGTGTTGCGTATAGCGACCTCCCTGATCCGTCCGGAGTTTGCCAATCACTTATAAACGACGTATTTGCTGTCCACCCAAGATTAGTGATCGATACATATTTACCGGCAGGGATACTGTCAAGGAAATTGATAAAATTTTCGCGGTAATTAGGATCGCCGTATGGAAATTCAAAAAAGTTTCTTGTCCCTGTATCACATATAGCATAACTTCCAAATCGTGCAGACGAACCATTAACATTATAATTTGACCATGGCACAAAAGTAGAAGAATCATATACTACCACCTGCAGCGAATTATATTTACACCCATATTGCAGCAAAGGCGAATTTCCCAGATTCACATATAATTGATCATCCTTGTAATAGGTATATAAGCCCGTACCAAAATACAGGTTGGATGGTATTTTTGTAAATCTGAAAACCCTGTCAGATCCAAGAGTTATGTTTGAAAAACTACTATTCAAATGTTGATAGTAATGCGATTGATTAAATCCGGTACCACCATTTGGCAAATAAACAAAAGAAGAGCTGTTCCATATAACGGGAGTAGTATTGCTTAACGGAACAATTGCAGTTCTCCAATAATAAACAGTGCTGTCGGTAAATAAAATATTATTGGGTGTAAACTGAATAAGACCTGCTATACCATTTGCCGTATATTGTTTCATAAAAGGCGAGTTAAACAATGCCGAGGTATCCACTTCCATGAGGTATTGCCGCTGTACATTGGATATCGCATTGGCAGTAGAAGCACTATAGGTAATATTTTGTTGGTTTACAATCGAATAATTATATGGATAAACAGGGTTTAATTCGTCCCTGTAAATAGTAAAATCAACCGCAACCATATTATTCGTTGTTGACAACTCCTGCACTCTTCCATCTGTATTTAATTTTACGATAATCTTATTATCGCCTGCATCTGTAGCAGGATTAATGGGAATGGTAAAATCCAATGAATCGAGGTAAAGGATCGCAGGAATTAATTTGTTGTATAAAACCACAATACTGTCATTTGGTAATTGTCTTTCTACCAATACATTTATTGAATCATCTACTGCTTTTCCGATATTCATCATTTGCACATTTACCGTAAAGCTTCCGTCTGCAACTGAAATTACCGAGGGGTTTACTTTTACCAATTGCGGCTCTACCACATAATCGGGCAATGCAAAAGAATTTATTTTTAAGGCAGGATCACCATTCAGGTTAATTTCTTCCAGATGTGTACGCATATAAAACCCACCATACGAATTTAATGTAAACGGAGAAGACCCTATTGTTTGAGCTACCTGCTTTAATTGATTGCCCACTGTATTACCATACATTGTACGGCAGAAGTTTGTGTAAAAAGCAGTATTGTAATAATCCAGATTATTAGGGATGCCTAAATAGGTATCGCCTAAAAACCCAATAGTACCAGCTTCCGGCGCAAGGTTCCAGTTTTCAGAAATAGTGAGGTTACCTGTTAAACGGGTAACATCATACGTATAAAAATCACCTGCAGTACATCCGCTTGCATTAAAAAAAGGATATTTGCCTACGTTATGAAAGGATGAAGGATCGGGAAGATTAAATGCAAATGTATTAGCCGATGCATGCCCGAAATAAGAAATAAAGTTTACGCCATTACTAATTAATTGCTGAATTTGATTACCCGCCAATTGTTCTATATAAGCAGTAGATGATTTTGCAAATGCAGAAATATTTCCGCCCATAAGAGGATTGCTTGCAATATTTCCGTAGCCAGCCAGATAGGAAGAAAACTGTTGTGTTTCATTATCCGTATTACCTCCCGAAATATGCACAAAGTTTTTCATCCAGGCTTTTGAAGCAATTGTTTGTGTGGTAGAGGCCTGTGCAGTTTCGTATTCAATCATTTTGTCTAAATACGTTTTTATTTCTGTACCATTCACCACCGGCAGGCGCCCTATCGGAATTAATGGCACTACCTGCCCCGGAGCTACATACGCTGCAGGAGGATTGGCTAGTAATACATCCGATGCCGGGTAACCAAACGTTGGCACAAAATTTAATTGGGACATATTAGGTGCCGATTCATTTTTACGGGCATCGGTATAAACCACTCCTCTTCCGATGATAAAAATATATTTAGGTTTGATTGTCCAGGATTGCGTGGACATAATAAAATCACGAATGGCTGCCGGATGATTTTTGATACCCAAACCAAACTGATCGGTAAGCTCGTTAATGGATATTGTTTTTGCATTATAACTGCCGCCATTAGCAGAAGCTCGATATGCCCGATAAGCTTCTACATAATTATTACCATTGCCATCATTATATAACAAAGGATTACTGATAATAATATAATCGCCTTCGTTATCCGTAAGGTTTTTGTAATCAATAAATTTTCTTGCAGTCAACGTATTGATGGGTGCTATATTGGATGCATTTTCGCTTACCAACATAAACTTTCTGCTGGCAGCTGCCGAAGGAGGCAACATAAAGCGCACTGTACCGGAAACGCTGATATCCCCCGGATATTTCAAGCCATTGGTAATATCATACAATACAGGAACACTATTGCCATTATTAAAATTAGTGATTGACAAATAATCGCCGGTAAGCGATGGGGCCAGTTCAAAATAAAAATTTGACTGGTTATTAAAATTAAATGTGGAAGGATAGGTAAGAGACATGGTACCTACTACGGCCTGATCGTTGGCAGGATCCACACTGCTATTATAAATATCGACTGTTACAGAAGCTCCGCCCGAACCCTGCAACAGGGATGGCGAAATATTGATTTTCTTTTTTACAATATTAAATCCAGAAATAGAAGTATCCAATATCACATTGTTAGATAGATGTACCCGAAGGTTTCTGGCATTATAAAAATCTACGTTTGTATTACCCATCGCAGCTATATAGAAAGAGGCATTAGCAGGGCCACCAGTATATACATTTAAATCGCTAAACGTAACAGGAAGATTAGCCAGGCATCCGATACAACCGCCAAAAGAATTACTTGTCCACCCTTCGCCCATATCAAATGCTGAAGAATAAATAGGTTCGCCCAGATATACCGCATACCCATTATTTAGTATGCTCTTATATGGGTTTTCAATATGCCGCATAAAATAAGCATCAGCAACAGGAGGATTAGCAGGAATAATATTGGATGCATTTGCAAAACGCAGATTTCCTGCGCCTGTTGGATTTACTGTTAAGTAATAAGCTACCGTATCTGTAAACAAACTATATGCATCACTTAACTGATATGAAGTATCCAGATATAAACTCTTGTCGGGTTTACCATCGTTTGCCTGGCCTAAAAATTCGATATAATCATTGTTGCCAAAACTACCTGTTGCAACAGATGTATAGATAGGAACCTGCTGTCCGTTACGCCATAATTGAAATTGCTCGGCTGGTATATTACCCAACCCCGCCGAAGCCAAAGTGGATTGATTAATACGGCATACGCCTGTATTGCCAAGGGTAAATTTATAATAGGTTTTCGTATAATCAATCCAACTATTATTAAGCTGTGCCTGCACAAAAGTTGTAATTAACAATAAACAGGGAATTAATATTTTTTTCATCGTATTAATTGATTATTCGTTTTCTTTTTTCTTTACCAGATTAAACTTGATAGAAAAAACATTTGTGTATAAAGGGCTTGATTGATTCGCCAGATTTGAAAAAGCATAATCAATCGTTACATTTTTTATTTTAATGCCGGCTCCGATGGTAGGCTGCGATGTCCAAACTTTCTTTTGATTCAACGTATCCCCATCAGCATACGATTGTTGAAAATTGGTAATACCTGCTCTGATGAAGAACACTTTATTCAGGGATGCTTCTAACCCAATATGCGGATCAATACTTGCAAGCTTGCTACTGATAATTGTATTTCGTTTACCGTCAAACGTTACATTTAAATCTGCTTCGGCCAATAGTTCGATTGCTCTTGTTATTTTGAAATTATAACCGCTTCCTATTACAAGGCTTGGTGCGGTAAGTTCGGTAGATTGAACGGGTATTTGGTTATTGGCATTCAGCAATTGTTGTTTTTCCTGATCGGTAAAATTGAAAGACCACTCGTTAAATGTAGTGGTAATATCTTTTGCCACAATTCCAAAGCGCCAGTTTTTGGTTTGCATCTGTACACCGGCATCCAATCCAAAGCCCCAGGATGTAGCAAAGGAACCTCCCGTTTGATGAATAATTTTAGCATTGAAACCAAAGCTTATTTTTTTTGCAGAAGTATTGGTTAGATATTGGGCATAGGATAATAACACAGCATAATCTGCTGCCGAAAAAGAGGATATATTATTGTAATTAACGTTACCGCTTGGGTCAAGCAAATTCAACGTGTTTGGTATATCATCAACAGCAAAGCGTAAAAAACTTACTCCTAACGTGCGCTTGTTGTTTTGTATGGGAATGGCAAGAGAGCCATAATCAAACTGGCCAATACCTGAAAAATATTCAGCGTGCATCAGGTCTATATTTGGATTGAATTTTACGTTTGCAAGCCCTGCAGGATTCCAATAACCGGCAGTGGCATCATTAACAGAAGCAACCTGCGCATTCCCCATGGCCATGCCCCTGGCACCGGCGCCGATATTTAAAAAGTCATTGGAATATTCTGCAAATTGAGCAAACGAAAAAACAGGTAACAGAAGAATAACAAATACAAAGACGGACGAATTTTTACTCATAATATTTTCAGTTAGTATCTATGCCCTAAATAAAGGCAAAATATAATAATAAACGAATTAGATAATAGTAAAATTGTTCGTGTCTGTGCGTATGAAGTGATAGTAATTATTACAAATTTAAAAAATAAAGCGATTGGAATTACAATATAAAACGGCAATTCTCAATTTGTTAATTAAACAGATGCTATAAAAGTGTAAAAAGTTGCTTTATAGCTTAAAAACTACTCCAACAATTATAGCATCTATTATTATAAAAAACTCTTTTTAAATCTATAAGTATTAATTACCTGAAGGGCCAGCAATATTCAAGCTTTGCCCCGTGATAATTGTTACTGAAGTAGCCGGTGCCGCAGATAAACTATGGCAGGCTGCATTACTGTTAACAACAGGATAATTTGTTAATCCTGATTTAATGCTTACGTCGGTATAAATATCCGGTATTACGCCACAATTCCAGTTGCCGGTTTTTTCCCAGGCTGTATCGATATTTCCTGTCCAGCTTTCAGCAAAAGACAATACTGATTCCGGACTGTAAGTAGTAGAGAATGTTCCGGTAATAACACAGCGGTATTTATATCCATACATATTTGTAGGCGGCGAAGTTACCAGTAGTGTACTGCTGTTAACTCCCGAATAAATAGCATCCGGCTGAACATTAACATACCCATTACCGCTACCATCATTTACCTGCCATTGGTAGGTGCTTCCTAAAATACTCGATCCGGTAGTAAAGGATGTACTTCCACCAGGGCAAACCGGACTCAATACATACAGAACCTGGTACATCACATTGTTGAAATGGAATTGTTCAGGCTGGTCATTGTCGGGGTTTATTTCTATTTCCAATTGGTTTTTGCCCGGATAACTTAACATTGGTATATCGTAGCTCACAATTACTGTATCGCCTGCTATAACCGGCCTTAGTTTTGCCCCGCTGCTGAGGTTCGTAAAAGTATGCGCAACACCGTTCGCATCTGTAATAGTTAAGCGTACTTTAAGACTATCAAATGCTACATTGCTAACATTTTTAAATGCTACTTTAAAATGCAGGGTATCTGTAAGATTTAATGTGTCAGACGTTTTCAAAAATAAATCCGGAGCAATTGCACCTTCAGGTACCGGACTGCCGGTAAGCATCCAGTTATTTAGTTGCGTAGCCTCGGCATGTGTACTATCCGAATTGTATAATAATAATTTCAGGTTAGGGTATTGAGCTGCATTAATAAACGATATATCCGTATCAGTTGCATTATATACGCTTGCCAAAGTAACCAGGTTGCCGTACGTATCCTGACCGATAATATCAAAACGCCTGTGCGTATCTTGTGAACTATCCGAAGCTGCTTCTAACCATTTAAAATGTTTCCATGCTTTTACTGAACCTAACCATGGTGTTTGAATAGTTCCCTGTACCTGTTTACCAACAATATTATAGGAGTTTACAATTTGAGTACTCTGTAAAGGCCCTATTGTTTGAGAAATAGGAAAGCTTGTGGAATCTCCTTTTCTAAATACAAAAAGGAAAGGCAGATTCGTAGTAAAGGAATCAATTTTATTTAAACCCAATTGATGAAATTTATCCAATAGAGTGTTCCCTTTTCCTAATGTTGTTGTATCTGCCAGCCATTGTTTAACAAATGTTGAGTTAGTGGCCGTATAACCTAAATTAGAAATTGACACATATTCTCCGTTTGGAATCGTATCCAGGAATTTGATGGCATTTGCCCTGTAAGTAGCATTGCCATAAGGAAATTCAAAAATGCTTCTTGGGGTTGAACATAATGGTGCACTACCATATTGGCCTGTGCCGCTGCTTGTATTGGTATTTTGCCAGGTTGCAAGCGTAAGAGAATCATATACATAAAATTGCAAAGAATTATATGTACAGCCATACTGGTCAATTATGCTTGCATCCACATTTACGTTAATCTGATCCCAGTTATAATAAGGATATAAACCTGTCCGTATCAATAAACTTCTTGTTTCATCATTAAATCCAAATCTGCGTGTAGTAGCATCTATATTCATACCTACATAACTATTATTCGCAAACTGATAATAATGTGATTGATTAAAACCGCTATCTGTGCCATCGATATATACAAAAGAACTGGTTAACCAGGTAGAGCTATCGATTACCGGCGCTGCTGATACCCTCCAGTAATAAACTGTACTGTCTGAAAAAACAAGATTTGGCACAAATTCAATTACACCACCCGAGTCAGTTACGGTTTGTGATAACATCAAGGGCGAATTAAATAATGCCGAAGTATCTATCTGCATCTGATATTTTGCAGGCGGAGCTAATGGATTGGATGTAGAAGCAAAAAGATGTATAGACCGATTGTTTACAATGGAATAATTATATGGCCAAATCGGCAATAATTGGTTTTGAATAATATTAAATGTTTTGGAAACAACATTGTTTGTTTTGGATAATTCCTGTATGGTATTATTCGGGTCGATCGTTACAGTTATTTTATTAAGTCCTGAGTCTTTAAGCGGATTGATATTCAATGTAAGTACAATGCTGTCTTCATACTTTAAAGCCGGTATTGTTCCGTTAAATAATATTTGTACAGAGCCATCGGGCAATGTACGTTGTATCAATACCGGAAGTGGTTGATTAATTGCTTTGCCGATATTAATTACCCGGGCTGTAATAGTAACAGAACCCGACCCCACGCTAATAACAGAAGGGTTGAACGTTAGCAATGAATCTTCTACAGCATAATCAGGAAGTGCCTGAGGGTTTAAACGTATTGCAGGATCGCCGTGCAGGTTGATTTGCTCTATATGTGTCTGCGCTATATAATCAGCAAAATATACATTCCAGACATTCTGCATCGTAGTACTCATAATATTTCCTAACGGTTGCCCATACATGTAATTACATAAGTTGCTGTAAAAACCACTGTTCACATAATTCAATTCTGTTGGCAACCCAAAGCTGGAGCTGGAAATAAATCCGATACTTCCTTTCTGGTTTGCAAACGTAAATTGCTCGGAAAGAGAACCTCCTGTAAGGGGCCTCAATGGATCAAATTCATATAAATCGCCTGCATCGCATCCGTTAATCATTATAGCAGGATATTTTCCTGTATTATTATAGTTGTCCGGACTTGTTAAATTAAATTCGAGTGAGTTAGGGGAAGCATGACCAAAATAAGTCAACAAACTCATACCGTTACTAAATAAATCGCCAAGCGTTGTATTGGTACCCGCTGCTGTATTTAAACCCGTATTTTGGCTAAATTGATACACATTTGCCCCAAATAAAGTATCCGAAGCTGTAGCATCATAGCCCTGCATATAGCTATCAATAAGAAGTGATAAGCCCGGATCTGAAAGCCCGCCCGTAATTTGAGCGATATTTTTCATCCACGCTTTACCATTAATTGTTTGCGGAGCTGTTATCTGTGCCTGTTCAAATTGTTTTACTTTAGTTAGATAATTGCCTATTTCCTTACCATTAATTGCAGAAAGCCTGCCAAGAGGAAGCAGTGCGTATTCTCCATTACGGCTGGCAGTTAATAAATTATCTGAACCGGGCCAGCCAAAAGTTGGCACCATCGCCTGGCCAATGACAGCAGGATTTGATTCATACGACCTGAACTGCTGGTAGTTTAGCCCCTTGCCAATTAAAAACAAAAACTTTGGTTTAGTAGCAAAATTAGTCATTGCATAAGCCGAGAAATTCCTGATTGACAATGGATGATGTTTAACCCCAAAAGCAAACTGGTCTATCAACTGGCTTATATCAACGGTTTTGGCATTATAGCTTCCTCCTGCACTTGAGCTTCGATACTGCCGGTAGTTTTCAACATTATTATTGCCATTACCATCATCATACAATAAAGAATCACTAATAATCAGGTAATCGCCCTGATTTGCCGCATTTGCATAATTTACAAAATTGCGTTGTGTAAAATTATTGACAGAATAAAGAACCGTCGGATCTGCACTCTCCAAAATCAAATTGCGGGCAGTAGCAGAAGGGGGCAAAGCAAATTGTACTGTGCCGGATGAAAGGATACCGGTTAAACGAAGGTTATTTGTGAGATCATATAGCACCGGTGCTGTTGCTCCATAATTAAAATTACTTATTACCAGGTAATTGCCTGTATCGCTTGCAGGCAAACTAAAACCCAATTGCGTTTTACCTGCAAAATCAAACTGGCGTGGATATGTTAACCGGCAATCTGCAACAACAACACCGTCTCCCGGGATTGCTCCGTTATACATCTGTATGATTGCTGTACCACTGCTATAAGATGATAAAGGTATATTAGGCACATGCACCCGTACAATACTATAGCCACTAATACTGCCGGCTATTAAAGGCAAACTATTGTTTGTGATAATGCCATAAGTCCTGATATTGCTGGAGTTTCCTGCTATATCCATATCTAAAGTTGCCGTAAGGTTTGCACCATTCACCTGTTGGTTATACATTTTCAGGTTTGTCTCATTATCAAAAAAGGATTGATTATAACCAAGTGTGGATGTTGCCCACCCTTCTGCGGTTTCATAGCTTGACGAACAAATAATATCCCCCAAATTATAACCAAAGCCCTGATTCAACTGTTGCTTATAATAGTTTGCTATCGTGTACATAAAATATGGCTCAGGCGCTAATGTATTGCCTGCCACATTATTTACAGTATTGGTAATCCTTTTATTTGAACCCGATGGATTAACGGTTAAAAAATAAGCCGAGGTATCAGTATATAAACTCCAATGATTGCACATTTGAAGCGAATCATATTTATACAACTTGGTATCAAGTGTTCCGTCATTTTGTAATCCGTAAAACTCAATAAAATCACTGTTTCCTAATGTACCGGAACTGATGGTTGTATATAAAGGCACTTCTACCCCATTGCGCCATAACTGAAACTGATCAGCTGATACGCCCCCTAACCCTGCTGCAGATAATGCAGATTGCGGAATGCGGTACAAGCCTGTAGCGCCAACATTGAATTTGTAATACGTTTTACTGTAATCAATCCACTCATTGTTATACGTTTGCGCATAACTAAGTACACTTGCAGTTACCAATAAAAAAAGCAGTAGTAATTTTTTCATGAAAACGGAAATATAATTTCAAAATTAAGCAACGTAAAACCAGACAGGATATTTTACAATATCCACCAATTAACGAATAAATGTAATCTGGAATAACTAGAAAGAGGCAGGCAAATATAAGCAATTTTCTCATTTTTTATGCCCATTTTTGCAAAAAAAAGGATGATTCAATTATCCGGACTTGATAAATAACTAAAGAATGAACCACTTAATTGAAGAATTGAAATGGAGAGGCATGTTACAGGATATCATGCCCGGAACTGAAGAACAGCTAAATAAAGAAATGACAAACGGCTATATTGGCTTTGACCCAACAGCCGATAGCCTGCATATCGGAAGCCTTGTGCCTATCATTTTATTAATTCATCTGCAAAAAAACGGACATAAGCCGATTGCGCTTGTTGGTGGAGCTACAGGTATGGTTGGAGACCCAAGCGGAAAAAGTGAAGAAAGAAACTTATTAAGCGAAGATGTATTAAACTACAACCTTGCCTGTGTAAAAAAACAATTATCAAAATTTTTAAACTTCGACAGTTCGTTGCCCAATGCTGCCGAAATTGTAAATAATTACGACTGGTTTAAAGAAATCAGCTTCCTGAATTTTATACGGGATGTTGGCAAATACATCACCGTTAATTATATGATGAGCAAGGATAGTGTAAAAAAAAGACTGGAAGGCGACAATGGAATGAGCTTTACAGAATTTACTTATCAATTGGTGCAGGGATATGATTTTTATTGGTTACACCAAAACAAAAACTGCAAGCTGCAAATGGGTGGCAGTGATCAATGGGGCAATATTGTAACAGGCACCGAATTAATCCGCAAAAAAAATGGCGGTGATGCCTTTGCCTTTACCTGTCCGCTTATGACAAAAGCTGATGGTGGCAAATTCGGGAAAACAGAAAAAGGAAATATATGGCTGGATGCAAAAAAGACATCCCCTTATCAGTTCTATCAGTTTTGGCTAAATGCCGCAGATGCAGATGCTGAACGGTACATTAAGATATTTACTTTTTTATCTAAAGATGAAATTGATGCCTTGCTGGCTCAGCATAAAGGCAATGAACATCAAAGGTTACTACAAAAGAAACTGGCAGAAGAAATTACCTGCTTTGTACACAATCGTGAAGATTATCATTTTGCCGTAAAAGCCTCCGAAATTTTATTTAATAATGATACAGCAGAAATATTGCAGCAACTAAATGAAGAACAATTGCTGCAGGTAATGGAAGGCGTGCCGGCTATTGAGCTTTCCAAAGAAAACTTTGCATCTGGTATAGACATTACTACCCTTTTATCTGCTACCAACATTTTCCCAAGCAAAGGTGAAGCAAAAAAAATGATACAGGGAGGAGGTATAAGTATTAATAAAATAAAGACAGACGATATTAATGCTGTTATTAATAACAACAATCTTTTAAACACTAAATACCTTTTGGTACAAAAAGGCAAGAGGAATTATTATATTGTAAAGGCTGTATAAAATTGATGATATTGCTTTCCGCTCAGGTACAAAAGATGGCTGCTTTATAAACCATTTTTTGTACTTGAACTTTTAACCGTTGCATATTTTCGCTTGAGCTTTAAAAAACGTTTTTCATACAGCTCATAAGAAAGATACGATAACAGTATTGTAGTTACCAACATCAAACCATACACCAGTACATAGCTCATTACTGTATTGGGAAGATGCCCTATCCACCTGGAAAAACACAGCAACAACAGTGGATGAATGACATAAATACCATAGGATATTTTACCTGTAAAATCAAACAACTTATTTTCAAGATTAATTAGATTGTTTTTCTTTGTTATTTGCCCAACAATTAAAAAAACAGTAACAATAGCAATTAACTCTCCATCAATTACAGAAGCAATGTGAAACCTGTTTGCAGCAAGCAAAGCAACACATATCCAGGCAACTATCTGTGTTGCCTTATGCGTACAAACATATAAAAAACGTTGGTTTCCATTGTAATAAAGTATTGCCCCAACTACACCAATAAGCATCATGTGAAAACGATTGACTGTAATTACCTTATAAGGAAGTTCAAAACCATATTTCCTGAAGATAGCCCAGCATACAATTCTCGCAAAAAACAGAATAGCTATTAAGGCAATGGTTATTTTAAACAATTTTTTGTTGGGCAACCTGGCTATGTGCGGAAAAAATAAATAAAACTGCTCCTCTACCCCGATAGACCATAAATGAACAAGTATTGTAATAGCACCACCAAACAAAAAAGGGACATTGGCAGCAAAAAAAAGATAATAGGGAATAGCGAATTTAGGAAAGTCGATACCACAATATAAAAGCGTAAATATGCAAACGAAAAAATACAAATAGTATAAGGGCCAAATCCTTAAAATCCGCCGAACATAAAAATTTTTGATGTTTATACTTCCCGTTTCTTTTTCTTTTAAAAGCAAATAGGTAATAAGGAAACCACTAAGTGTAAAAAAAATAGTTACTCCATATGCTGCCAGCGCCAGGCCTCTTGCATTGCCGTCAGTATCAATACCAAATATTTTGTTGTTAAGTCCAAATTTGTCAAACTGCCCGGTGGTATGCCCAATAAGAACTGCCAAAGCTGCAATTGCCCTTAACCCGTTAAGGCCCGGCAAATAAACTGATTTTGAAATTCTTCCCTTAGTTAACTGATCATCAGACGGCATTTGTATATCGCTCATATTTTATATGCTTAATCTATATTTAAGCCTATGCAGGCATATGTGTTGGCATTACCAAAAAAGATAAAGATAATTACAATAACGGGATGGTCAAAAACATGGCGGCATCAACAAACAAAAGCATTCTTCATTGGCCTTTAAATTGAAATTATTGTTTGCCGCTTTGTATTTATCACTATATTTACGCCTCTCTTTTATCCTTGATACAACTGCGTTATCCGTACAAAACCCTTTAAAAAATTATTTCAATAAATACATGCAACTGATAACGTTACCGGTATCGATTGCGCAAAAAGAATTCAGCCGGATTTTAAATTATTGCTGATTATGTACAATATTTATCCCCTGCTAAATTTAAAAACGGTTGCTATATATTATTGTAATTTTTAATAAAACACTTATTGGCTGATATGAAAAATATGTTTTTAACAAGGTTCCCTAATATTACCGAGCAAACGATTTCAGTATCCCCCATTTAAGAATTCAACAATCACAATCAAATCTGGTTTACCTTATTAAAGTGAACCCATATTATATAATGCAACAAAAAATGAAGAGAGATTTTCCTCTGCCTAAGAATAATAAAACAGACCATAAAAACACATATATGAGACTACTTACGAAAATTAAATTTCCCCTGGTTTTATTGTTGGGGTTGTTATTTGCCGCCAATACCAAAGCACAAATAACATTTACTTTTAGCAACCCAACAGTAGATTCAGCTTCGGGTAAAGCTTATACGCTTACCGGAGTGGGAGCCTATTATAAATCAACTTCCCGGAGTGCTGTATCGACCACAACTGCTCCTGCTACTTGTAGTGGTACTACTACTTCGGTAGAAACAAGCGGCAATACTTTTATTTTCAGAACAGATGTAAGTGGTGTAGTTGGTGTTAAAATATATGGAGTGGGTTCAGGTAGTAAACGGACATTTGTATCCTTATCAACCTCTACATCAATAGCGGGTACTTATACTGCAGATGCATTAGCATCTTCGGGTGATACAATAAATGCTGTATGTGATTCAATGTTAATTGCTACGGGGACACCGATTGCTGCAGGTACATTTATGCAAATTGCTTTAACCGGAAACGTATATATAACTTCTATCGTTTTACTTAGCTCTGCTAATTTCACTTCACCTGTTATAACAACGGCTTCTCCATCAGCAATTACATTTAGTTCAGCTACGGTTGGAGGTAATATTACCAGCGATGGAAATGCAACTGTTGTTTCAAGAGGTATTCTTTATGGTACAAGCGCTAACCCTCAATTGGGTGATGGCGTTTCTACTCAAATTGCAGACCCGGGGACAGGCACAGGCACTTATACTGCCGCATTAACCGGCCTTACACCAAGTACGCTTTATCATGTACAAGCTTATGCTACCAATGCATTGGGTACTTCGTACGGGGGTGATAGCACATTCACCACTCCTGCAGCAACTCCTACACTTTCTGCAAATCCTGCAAGTTTAGGCTTTGGCACCAACAGTGTTGATTCAAGTTCACTTCAGGCATTTAATTTGTCAGGCACTTATTTATCAGCAGATGGTTCTATTACTGTTACAGCACCGGGTAATTTCCTTGTGTCTTTAAATAGTGCAGGTCCGTTTACAAGTTCAGTACAGGTTCCTTATTCAGGCACTACTTTAAATAGTACTACTATATATGTTCAGTTTATACCAACAGCTTCTGCCAATTATGATGAGAACATTACCTTAAGCGGTGGAGGTATCGAAATTTCAACCTCTTGCTGTTACCGGTACAGGTACTACAGCATCGTTAAGTACTACCAAAGGCTTATCAAATGTGGGAAGAGATTTCTGGACAGGTTTTGGTGCATCTGAAAAAATGTTCAATAGTAGTAATAATGGAGATGGCAGCCCGAATGTAAATGGTGGCGAAACTGCCGCAGGTGGTACTTCAGGAAACGGAAGCTCTACAAGTGACCCCCGATGTTTTGTTTACATTTAACAACCCTACCAATGTTACCGCAAATGTAACAATCGCTATCCCGGGCTTACCTGCTTTTGCTCCGATAACTTATCAAGTTGGTCCTAACAGCCAGTTTACTACCCCATCGTTCATTATTCCACAAAGCTGGAATAATGCTATTGCTGTAGATGCACGTTTGGATTCAGAAGGTGTTAGCAACAAAGCGATTCATATCACGAGTGATACGGACATTGTCGTGTATCAACATGCATTTACGCAAAAAGTATATGCAGCGTCTTTGCTCTTCCCTACTCCTACTTTAGGAAAACAATATACTTCGTTAAATTTTACTCAGATAGCCAACTCTGCTGTAGGTCGTTCTTATTGTTTTGCAGTAGCTGCAGATACAGGTACTACAGTTATTCAGGTTACATTGCCTCCCGGAGTAGCTACGCAAACGCATGCTGCCGGCACTACCTTTACTGATACCCTTCAACAAGGACAGGTATTGAATTTATTCGGCGCTTACACCGGTAACGACCCTAACAAATCAGGATATTATGATGCAACAGATTTAACGGGTGTTACTGTTAATGCATTTGGTGCAAACGGAACAAGCTGTAAAAAATTAGCGTTCTTCTCGGGAAGCAGCAAAATGGGTATTGCTTGTAATATTGCAACAAACTCCCCTACCGGTGAAAACCTTTTCCAACAGGTTTTCCCTAGCCAGGTTTGGGGTTATAAATATGTAGTAGTGCCTACTGCAGGTCTTTACTACAATAAAGTAAGAGTGTTGATTAACAACCCTGCTACTAACGTAACAGTAGATGGCACCCCAATAACTTCACGTGCAACACTTGATGCTACGGGAACATTTTACGAATACCTTAATTCAGACTCACTTACACATATCATCAATTCGGATAAACCAATCATGGTAGCTGAATATATCGTTAACCCGCAACAATGCGGAAATCCAAATGCAAATGGAGATGCGAATATGGTTTACTTAAGTTCAATACAACAAGGTATTGATACTGTATCCGTAGTATCCGGAGGATTAAGTGGAAGTGTTGCCAATGCACACTATATTAATGTAGCAATGAAAACCAATATCATTAATACATTCAAATTGGATGGTGTTCCTTCTGCAAGCAGCTTTAGGCCTGTTCCATACGATCCTTCCTATTCATTTGCACAGTTTTCTGTATCTGCCGGCACACATACATTGGCAAGTGCTGATTCAGGCTTTACAGCTACAGCTTATGGTTTGGGTTCTGCAGAAAGTTATTCTTACAATGCAGGTACAAGCTTAAAAGATTTAGTACACTTAAGTTCTACTACCAATACATTAGCTACCGGTTCTGCAGGTTCAAGCGGATTGCCATGTCGTAATGCGCCTTTTGTGTTAACTGTAACATTGCCTTACCCGAACCCTGCTTATATTATATGGGATTTCTCTAACAATCCTTTGCTTACTCCGAATAAACCGGATACATTAAACAATCTTGTTCCGGTAGATAGTTCAGTAAATGCCGACGGAACTAAACTGTATAAATTCACAGATACCGTAACGCATATTTTCAGTGTAATCGGACACTTTAACTTCAATGTTATTGCACAGGATCCTACTGCAGATGGTTGTGCTTCGCAAACAATCACCTTTACGCAACAAGTTGATCGTGGACCACTGGCTAATTTCACTTTCCCTGTTCAAACAAGTTGTTCCGGAACTGTTACGTTTACAGATTCATCACTGGGTAATGGTGGCACCTTGAACAGATGGGTGTGGAATTATGGAGACGGCACTACTTCTTCACCAGACTCAAGCATGAGTACTACAAGTCATCCATATCTACCTGGCGGACCTTATCTTGTAAAATTAAGAGTGTTTACTGCTGAAGGTTGTTATGCTGACACAAGCAAAACATTAGCCTTTACCGCAGCAGTAAAACCAAATGTCGGACCGGATACTACTATCTGTTCCGGAAATACATTTACGTTACCTACTCAGTCAAGAGATGCTAACCCTATTCAGGGAACATGGAATAAACCGACGATCAATAGTACAGATCCCGGCACATCGCAATATATCTTTATGCCAGCAGAAGGGCAATGTGCTATTAATGACACAATATACGTAACGGTTAGTGCAGGTACTATTAAACCTACATTCTCCGGACTACCTACAACGCTGTGTGTGGGCAGTAATGCAGTTTCATTACCTACATCTTCTAATAATCCAACTCCTATTACTGGTGTATGGAATCAACCTGCTATAACAGCTACAAACGTTGGCCCGGCACAGTACATCTTTGCACCAGCAACAGGGCAATGTGCTATTAATGATACGATAAACGTAACGGTTAATGGAGCTACTATTGTACCAACATTCTCTTCTGTTAGCTCAATGACAATTTGCTCGGGTGCAGATGTTCCGGCATTACCTGCAAATTCTACTAATACTCCACCTATTCACGGATTATGGAGTTCGCCTGCTATAAGCAATACGAATCCGGGCACATATACCTTTACACCTGATCCGGGTCAATGTGCTACCACTACAGGAATAACTATAAATGTATTGGCTATTCCTAACATAACGGTTACGGCTAACCCAACAACAGTTACTCAAGGTAATCAGGTTACATTGATAGGTACAAGTGATGTAGCGGGTGCATCTTACACATGGACATCAACAAGTGCTATAACCAATGCTACAGATTCAGTAGCAACTTCTAAACCGCAATCAACCTGTACTTATAATCTGGCTGTTGTAAATGGTAGTTGTCCTCCGCAAACGGGTTCAGTTACTGTTACAGTAATTCCACAACCATGTCAGGTTAAACCGTTGAAATTCTTCTCACCAAACGGAGATGGAAACAATGATATCTGGAAATTGAATTCAGGTGATTGTAATTTCCCTGCTGTAGTAAGTGTTTACAACCGTTGGGGTGGATTGGTATTTCATTCAGATAGCTATGACAATACGAGCCATGCCGCTGGTTTTGATGGTACATACAAAGGAAGTCCTTTACCGGATGGAACATACTACTATGTTATCCAGATTGTAGAACCGGGTAATACATACACTTCTACTTTAACCGGTAACGTAACTATTGTACGATAAACCAACCAACAGTAAACCGTTATTAAAATGACTATCAAAAAACTAATTAGTATGAGAATAAAATCAATCATTGTTGTGTTGTTTTGTACAGCTTGCTTTTACAATGCAGGCGCACAACAGATATTTGCCATCAGCCAGTACATGCAGAATAATTTCATTTACAACCCTGCTGCATCAGGAGCTGCTGAAAACCCTTCGGTAGGCGCTATCTACCGCAAAATGTGGAGCGGCATCGACGGCGGGCCACAAACCACTTTCCTTTATGGCGATACGTATTTCGGCAAAAAGAAAACAGGCCTTTCGGTTGTTTTGTATGATGATAAAACAGGACCTACTAGCCGCACCGGCGGGCAGTTCGGTTTATCTTATGGGATTAAACTGGACAATACAGACAAAAAGAAATTGATGTTTGGATTGGGCGGTTCGTTTTTGCAATATAAAATCGACAAGACTGAAATACTGAACGACCCTACTGATTATGGAAGCGACGCAACCTTGATGAATGCGCCAAGCAGCCGTTTTACCGGCGATGCTGCAGCAGGTGTTTATTTAAAAACGCCAACATTGGATGCAGGATTTTCTGTTCAGCAAATCATACAAACTCAATTAAGCATCAACAACCAGCAGGCAACAAGCGTAGGCAAATTATACCGTCATTATTATTTAATGGCTGATTATAAATTACAGGTAGATGAAGACGACCAAATTATCCCAAATGCTATGTTGATGTACCAAACCAACAGCCCTATCGACTTACAGGCAGGCGCAAGGTTGATGCATCAGGATATCTTATGGATTGGTTTTGGTTATCATTACCAACAAAGCTTTAGTGCTTATGCAGGTGTAAAGATTGACCACCGGTTTGAAATTGGTTATGCATACGACCAATACCAAACACCACTTAACTTCGTAAGCACCAGCGGAAGTGCTGCTAACGAACTTTCTGTTAGGTATTATTTCGTAAAATAAAACATTCTGAATAATAGAAAAAGCCAACCCATTGCGGTTGGCTTTTTTTATTGCCATATTGCCTAAGCCAGGCTTCATTTTCGGGAACGATTGCATAAATAAACTAATGGTAGCAACTCATTTTTTTGCTGATAGTGAGTAGCTTAACAGCTTTAATTAACATTTGCTTAGCAAAAGCCAATTTGCCCGGCAAACATTGTAGTCAATTGCTCGTATATGAAAAAAACATTTCTACCACAAAAGGCTTTCGCCAACTTTCTGTTTACACCATTTTCAAAATCTAAAAAGATGTTTTCAAAAAATGTTTCGTCGATGAAATTATTTTTCATTGCGCTTGCCGGTTTATTATTCAGTACCAACCTTCATGCTCAGTACATCGCTACCTGGGCTTTTACTTCTAACAGCAGTAATACATCGGTTGCAGGAGCACAAGCATCCAATGTAGTTGTAAGCAGTGCAATTCCGGGTACTAATTTATCTGCCCCAACTTATAATACAGATGGGATAAAATGCGCTGTAACCACGGCATGGCCAACAGCACCAACTGATGGATATAGTGTAGATATACCGCTTTCACCGGCTGCAGGTTCAGATATTTCCATCACCGGTTTAACCTTCTCATCAAAAATTTCAGGATCAAGCGGCAACAGTTATTTCAGTCTTGCTTACCAGATTGATGGTGCAGGCCCATGGATTGCAATTGGCACACAACAAACTGCAGCCAGCGGAGGAACACGCAACCTTAGTTTTAGCCTGGCACAAACATTTTATAATACACATACTTATTTAATCCGCATTTATGTTTTTGCAGCAAGTGGTGTTTCAAGCAGTCGTTCTGCTACTATAAAAAATGCAGCTTTTGTTGGTACAGCTACCACACCTGCTGCTACGCCTTCTTCCATTACAACAGATTCAGTAAATTCAGTTACCAAGTCTAGTGCAACAGCTTATGGCACAATTACAGCAGGCACCATCCCTACCCTGGCAAGTGGTTTTTGCTGGAGCTTAAATGCTAATCCATCCTTAACAGATAATGTTGTAAGTACAAGCCCTACTGCATCTTCAGGTTCTTTTAATGCAGCTATCACAGGCTTAAGTGTAAATACTACTTATCATGTAAGAGCTTATATAACCAGCGCAGTGGGTACTATTTATGGTGCAGACATTCCGTTTACAACATTAGCAGCTACCATCCCATCGATAACTACCGTTGATCCTGCAGGCTTTACAATCAGTGCAAGGTCTGCAACAAGCGGTGGAAATTTTTTAGATAGTGGCGGCGTTGCTATTACCGCTAAAGGAGTTGTTTTTAATACAACAGGCAATCCGCAATACCCTTCCGATAATCCTACAAGCGATGGGCAATTTTCTGCCAATTATAATAGTGCTTTAATCAATCTACTTCCAAATACTACGTATTATGTAAGAGCTTATGCTATTAATAGTGTTGGTATTGCTTATGGTAATACTATTAGTTTTATGACGGCACAACAAACCACTCAGATTTATGTAAACCCATCTTCGTTAAATTTTGGAGATGTGATTATAAATTCGGTTTCATCACCACAAACAATTGCAGTATCTGGCTATATTCTTAGCCCGGCAGACAGCACACTTATTGTTGCTGCACCAACAGGCTTTCAGGTATCAACATCAGCCAGCGGTGGCTTTGCAGATTCTGTAACAATTGCTTATACAGCGGGTACATTAAATCCAACCAATGTATATGTTCGGATGAACCCAACAACCTATGGAGTAACCAGTGGCAATATAACCATAACCGGTGGAACTGCTGCGGCACAAACAGTAGCTGTAACAGGAAATAGTGTTCAATCTCCGGGAGATTTTTCAAACAAAGGAACTGATTTTTGGGTGGGGTATGCTTCACACAATTTAATGTACGATGGCAATACAACAGATGCAAATCCTATTTTAGCAAGCAATGGCGGAAGCCAAACAATGGTACTTTATTTAACGTCTGATATTGATGCTACTGCTACTATAACCATCCCTGGATTAGGGCAAACAATTGCTACTGATCTTTTTATACCGGCAAACACCGTTCAAACAGTAACAATTCCAAAATCATTGGGTGGCACATTGCCTCCTAATTCAATACAGTTATATAACGAAGGTTTATACAATAGTGGTATTCACATCGTAAGTTCCAATGGAGTACCTATTGTTGCCTATGCTCATATTTATGGGCAATTTGTATCAGGTGCAAGTTTATTACTTCCAACCAATACCTGGAGTACTGATTATTATGCAGTTAGTTCTCCGCAAGTAACCAGCAGTGGTAGCAGCAAAGGATCGTATAATTATTTCTTTGTAATTGCAAAAGATAACAATACTCAAATTGTTATTACTCCTACAGTTAATACGCTTGGAGGAATTATTGCAGGGCAACCTGATACTGTAACTTTAAATCAAGGGCAGATATATAACATACTTGCTCAAAAAAGAGATGTTACGAGTGCTCTTGATACTACGGGTGAAGACGTTACAGGATCTCATATAAAATCTACAGACTGTACCAAAAAAATTGCTGTTTTTTCCGGTAGTGGAAGAATAGGCATTCCTTCTCCATGTGAAGGTGGCACATCGCCAAGCAGTGACAATCTTTTTGCTCAGGTATTCCCAAGTGTTGCCTGGGGAACCAAATACCTTACAAGCCAAACTGTAGGTACGGTTCCATTTAATACTTTCCGTATTTGCGTGAAAGACACTTCAGCTAACGTGAAAGTAAATGGAGTAACACTAGATAAAACAACTCTACGTCAAAATTTCTTCTATCAATACCAGGATTCTTTACCGGATCTTATTGAATCAGACAAACCCGCTATGGTAGCCCAATTTTGTCAATCAACACAAAATTGTCACAATGGTGATGGCAGCAATGCCAACGGTGACCCTGAAATGATATTCATCAGCCCCGTGCAACAGGCTATCAAAAACGTAACCTTATATTCACCACCAAATCAAAATATAGCATTCCCTTATATCAATGTTATTATACCGGCAGCAGGTGTAAGCAGCTTTACATTAAGCGGCGTAAATGAAGCAGCCAAGTTTGTTCAGCATCCACAAGATTCAAGTTATTATTATGCCACCTTTACAGATACAGATGGTGTAGTAGTAAACTCTGCAGTAACCCTTTCATCTGATATCGGCTTCAACGCAATTGCTTATGGTTTTGGTAATGCAAGCAATCAGTCAGGTGGAGATTTTATTCGTGAAAGTTATGGGTATAATGCAGGTACGCAATTGAATGATCTTACAAGCGCCCTTATTTTGCAAAACCCATTTGGCAATCCGATCAACTCAGCAACAGCTACAACTGTAACAACCTGCAGAGGTACCAATTTTAAATTATCTGCTACACTTCCATATCAAACCAATCAAATAACATTTGGCCTGCTCAACAATCCGAATATCAGTCCGAACACAGATACTACGTTACAATCTTCGGGCTTCCTTCCATACGACAGTTCGTATGTGCAAAACGGTATCACGTATTATGTTTATCGTCTTAATACAAATTATGTTTTTGATACCACTGGAGATTATACTATTCAAATAACATCCTTCAATGCATCATCAGATGCAGGATGTCCGGGTGGAAGCTTTATTGTTAGCAACCCTTCAATACATGTAATTGCCGGCGTAACACCAAATTTTGGCATTACGTATAATAGTTGTACCGGTGATTCTGTTTTATTGGCTGATTCATCCACTACAGTAGCAGGGCATAGCATTATATCCTGGTTGTGGTCATACAATAACGGCTCAACATTATTGCCTGCCGCTATTGATACCTTGCAAAATCCAAGATTAAAAAATCCTTCGGACAACACGGCTGCAAACTATACGCTGCGGGCTGTGAATGATATAGGTTGTTACAATCAAATTACTAAAGCAATACCTGCAACTGTAATCCCAACTGTAACATTAAACCCTATAACAAATATCTGCGTAACTGCAACACCAATAGCATTAAGCGGCGGAAGTCCATCTGGAGGTATATATAAAGGAAGAGGCGTACAGGGTGCCAACTTCAACCCTGCATTAGCTGGCAGCGGAATTGATACGATTACTTATGTATATACTATCCCTGCCGGTTGTGCTGATTCTGCCAAACAAATCTTTACCGTTAATCCTGCTTTATCCTTTACACCTACAGGACCATTCTGTAATAATAATGATGCTGTAACATTGATACCAAATATCAGCGGTGGTACATTTAGCGGTACAGGTATCAACGGTTCTTCCTTTGATCCGTCTATTGCCAATATCGGCAGCAACCGGATTATCTATACTACTGAAGCAGCAGGTAGTTGTTCGGATACTGTGCTGATTGTAGTAAATGATAGTCCGCATGTATTTGCTGGCGGCCCCTGGATTGGTTGTTACCAATTCAATACCTGTTACGATAAATGCTACTGCCGATGCAGGCACTTATAC